>Ga0209656_10000149_pt1 | contig 44764 bp, 47 predicted proteins | sample BogFormECP12_OM2_FD_188239 | JGI IMG/M metagenome (GOLD analysis project Ga0209656, IMG submission 188239) | Bog forest soil microbial communities from Calvert Island, British Columbia, Canada - ECP12_OM2 (SPAdes) (version 2) | ecosystem: Environmental > Aquatic > Freshwater > Wetlands > Bog ...
CCAACGGCCACCGGCGGATTCTCTTGTTGTGCAGAACCGCGAAGTATCGAAAGAAATCTCCGATTTGTTCGTGGTTTGTGCTTAACTCCGACAGGCTGCTAGGGTTGTGGTGGCGCGCTCTCTGCCGCCGCCACCCGCACGACGTGCTGGCGCAGCAGGGCGTCGATCCCCGCGTCGTCGTCCCAGGCGAGTCCAATTCCGGCAACGCGGATGCCCTCACCCGCGCCCGGCGGCAGGCGGACGGCGTCCTTGGCGGTGGTGACCAGGGTCGCGTCGCCCGCGGCGGCGCGCAGGGCGTCGATCTCGCGCGCGGCATAGACGTGGTGATCGGCGAAGCCGCGCGTGCCGGTCAGCACGGCGTCCACGTCGCGCAGCGAGTCGAAGAACTTCTCCGGCCGTCCGATGCCGGCGAAGGCGAACACGCGTTCGCCGGCGAGCGCGCGCATCGTTGCATCGGGAACCAGGCGCGCGGTCAGCACCGGCAGCCTGCCCATCCTGGCGGCGGCGCCGGTGCGGTCCTCGCCGATCAGCACCGCCGCGTCGCAGCGCGCCACGCAGGCCGCCACCTTCTCCCGCAACGGGCCGGCCGGCAGCACCCGCCCATTGCCGAACCCGGCGCCGCCGTCGATGACGAGCAGCGACAGGTCCTTGTGCAGCGTCGGGTTCTGCAGGCCGTCGTCCATCACCAGCGCCTGGGCGCCGGCGAAGATCGCGTCGCGGGCGCTGGCCGCGCGGTCGGCGCCGATCCAGGTCGGCGCCGCCTGCGCCAGCAGCAGCGCCTCGTCGCCCACCAGCGCCACCGAATCCTGCGGAGACACCCGCAGCACCCCGCGCGCGCTTCCCTTGTAGCCGCGCGCCAGGGCGTGCGCCGCGATGCCGCGCGCGCGCAGCCGGGCCAGCAGGTCCAGCGCCACCGTGGTCTTGCCCGTGCCGCCCACGGTGACGTTGCCGCAGCAGATCACCGGCACCGGGGCCCGCCATCCCGGCCGCGCGACCCGCCGAGCGGTTACCTCCGCGACGACCCTCGACAGCGGCGAGAGCAGCGACGGCACCACGCCGTCCTGCGTCCAGAAGCCGGGCGGCCTCATGCGCGCCGGTCCGCGAGTGCGGCCAGCCTGCGGGCAATCGCGCGCGGCAATCCGGCATACCGGTCGGCGGCGGCGCGCGCCGCGGTGGCCATGCCCGCCCGCATGTCCTCGCGGTTCCACATCGCCGCGATCCAGGTGGCGAGGCTGGCGTCGTCGCGCACCGTGGCGATGCCGCCGGCCTCATCCAGCGCCGCCACCGCCTCGGCGAAGTTCGCGGTGTAGGGGCCCGTCGCGATGGCGCAGCCGAGCCGCGCCGGCTCCAGCGGGTTCTGTCCGCCGCCCGGCGGCAGCAGGCTGCGCCCGACCAGCGTCACCGGCGCCAGCCGATACAGCAGCCCCAGCTCGCCGAGCGTATCGGCGACCCACAGCGATCCCGGATCCTCGCCGCGCGAGCGCAGCTTCGCCTGCAGGACGTCGGCGACGGCGGGTCCGCGCTCGGGATGCCGCGGCGCCACGATGGTCAGCAGGTCAGGAAACGTGGGCAGCAGCCGGCGATGGGCGGCGAGCGCGATCTCGTCCTCGCCCGGATGCGTGCTTGCCGCGAGCCAGACCGGACGCTCGCCGATCAGCGCGCGCAGCCGCGTCAGCTCGACCTCGTCGGCGGGCAGCGGCGGGGCGGCGAATTTCAGGTTGCCGGACGCGGCGACGTCGCGCGCGCCCAGTGCGCGCAGCCGGTCCGCGTCCGCGGGCGATTGCGCGTCGACGACGGCGAAATCCGCCAGCAGCGACGCGGCCATCCCCGGCAGGCGGGACCAGCGTTTGGCGCTGCGGGCGGACAGGCGCGCGTTGACGAGCATCGCCGGCACGCCGGCCGCGCGGCACGCCGCCAGCATGTTCGGCCACAGCTCGCTCTCGACGAACGCCGCGGCATCGGGCCGCCAGTGGTCGACGAAGCGCCGCACCCAGGCCGGCACGTCCATCGGCACGAACCGGTGCAGCACCCGCAGGCCGAAATCCTGCTCCGCCGTGCGCTGCGCCAACAGCCGCGCCGAGGTGACGGTGCCGGTGGTGACCAGCGCGGTGGCGCCCGGCGCCGCCTCGGCGAGCTCCGCCAGCACCGGCAGGATCGACACCGTCTCGCCCACGCTCGCCGCATGCAGCCAGATCAGCCTTCCGTCCGGCCGCTTCGTGTCGTCGATGCCGCGGCGTTCGGGCAGGCGTTCGACGATCTCCTTGCCGCGTCGGGCGCGCGCGCGCAGCAGCAGCCGCAGCGCCGGGGCGGCGAGACTCATCGCGCCCGCGTACGCGGCCCGCACGGCGCTCACGCGGCGCAGAGCCGGTCGGCAGTTTCCGTCGCGGCGTCGATCGCGGCGGTGATCGCGGGCAGCGCGGCCTGCCAGTTCTCGCGCGGCACGGCGATCGTGGGCCCGCAGACGATGACGCCGCGGCCGAACGGCTTGGGTAGCACCATGCGGTCCCAACTCGGCAGCACCCAGCGGCGCGTGGTCTGCGCGGCGCAGGGCAGCACCGGCGCGCCCGTCAGCGCGGCGATCTGCGCCACGCCAGGTGCCGCGACGCGGCGCGGGCCGCGCGGGCCGTCGGGCGTGATCGCAAGGTGGTTGCCCGCGGCGATCAGCCGCGCCAGCGCCCGCACGCTCGCCGTACCCCCGCGCGTCGAGGAGCCGGTGACGACGCCGATGTCGAAGCGCCGCAGGGCGCGGCCGACCAGCACGCCGTCGCGATGCTGGCTGACCAGGATCTGCATCCCGGTGCCGCGCTGCCGCGTTTCCGCCGACCGGCGCGCGAACAGCCAGAGCATCGCCATCATCGGCAGCCGCTCGTGCCAAAAGGCGGCCACCGCCGGCTCGCCCCGCGCATGCGGCGCGAAGTGCTCCGCCCCATCCAGGCGCCAGCGCGTCGTTCGGAAGGCGAAGGCGATGTAAAGCCCCAGCAGACGGCCGAGTGCTGCCTGCGCCGGCTCCGAGCGCAGGAGTCGCTTGACCATGGGCGGCATGGCGCGCGCCTATCACGCTCGCACGCGACCTCCAAATGCCGGCTTTCATTCCGCTGCAACTTTCGTCAGGTTCTTGGCGATTGGCAGCCATGACGGAGTGGACGTGAGCGATCTGACCCGCAAGCGAGTCCTTGTGACCGGTGGAGCCGGATTCCTCGGCTCACATCTGTGCGAGCGCCTGGCGAACGACGGGCAGGATGTGCTCTGCGTCGACAACTATTTCACCGGGCGGAAGGACAATATCGAGCATCTGCTCGGCAATCCGCGCTTCGAGCTGATGCGCCACGACATCACGTTCCCGCTGTATGTCGAGGTGGACCAGATCTACAATCTCGCCTGTCCGGCCTCGCCCGTGCACTACCAGTACGACCCGGTGCAGACGACCAAGACGAGCGTGATCGGCGCGATCAACATGCTGGGCCTCGCCAAGCGCGTTGGCGCGCGGATCATGCAGGCGTCCACCAGCGAGGTGTACGGCGATCCGACGGTGCATCCGCAGACCGAGGAGTATCGCGGCAACGTCAATCCGCTCGGGCCGCGCGCCTGCTACGACGAGGGCAAGCGCTGCGCGGAGACGCTGTTCTTCGACTACCTCCGCCAGCACCGCACGCGCATCAAGGTGGTGCGCATCTTCAACACCTACGGGCCGCGCATGCATCCCAATGACGGGCGGGTGGTGTCGAACTTCATCGTGCAGGCGCTGCGAGGCGAGGACATCACGCTGTACGGCGACGGGATGCAGACGCGGGCGTTCTGCTATGTCGACGACCTGATTGACGGCTTCGTGCGCATGATGGCGACCGAGGACGACGTCACCGGGCCGATCAATCTCGGCAACCCGCACGAGATCCCGGTGCGCGAGCTGGCCGAGCGGATCGTGCGTCTGACCGGCTCGCGCAGCCAGATCGTGCATCGTCCGCTGCCGCAGGACGATCCCTTGCAGCGCTGCCCGGACATCGCGCGGGCGCAGCAGATGCTCTGCTGGGAGCCGCGGGTGGAGCTGGACGAGGGGCTGGGGCGGACGATCGCCTATTTCGACAAGCTGCTCGTCGAGCGCGCCCCGGCTTCGGCAGGCTAGGGAGCGCTGGCGGCGGGCTACAGCGTTTTCACGGTAGCTGGAACCCGTTGTCCTTTCAGTATCGTCATGACCGGCCTTGCGCCGGTCATCCACGACTTTCTTGTTCTGCGCCATCGGTGAAGTCGAGGATGGCCGAGCCAAGCCTGGCCATAACGGTAGCGGAACGGGTACGCGATTCCAGTCAGGCTGCAACCTCTCTACGGCCGCCGGCTGTAGGTCCGGCGGCATCATTAATCGCTGGAAACATTGACTTCCCAAAATAAAATACCTATTACTCCGTCGCCGACAAATGGCACGCAAATCCATCGGCAATACCGCAATAATAAAAACAGGAGAATGCAATGCCTCACTTTATGGTACGTTGCCAGTTTACTGATGCCTCGGCCAAGGCGATGGTCGGCAAGCCGCAAGACCGCACCGGCATGGCTTCAGCCCTCTGCGAGGGGTTTGGCGGCAAGCTGAACAGCTACTACTTCGCCTTCGGCGACTACGACGTGATCGCGATTTCCGAATTCCCGGACAACACCTCCGCCCTCGCTGCGTCGCTGGCGGCAACCTCGACAGGCGGGTTCTCGCGCTTTGAGACCACGCCGCTGATGACCGGCAAGGAAGCCGAGGCGGCGATGAAGCGCGCGCACGGCGCCAAGACCGCCTACCAGCCGCCGCACGCCTGACGCCTGACGCCTGACGAGGTCTGCGCCGCCGGCGTTTTCCTCGGCCATGATCGCGTCAGGTTGGCGCGATCATGGCGGGCCCCCGGGCCAGCCTTCGGGCTGCCCGGGGACGTGCCTTGTGCCGGTCGGAGCCCGACCTGTGGCCGATGATCGCCCATCGCGGCTCGCTCGAATCCTGGCACCATCGCGACCGCCGCGAGGTCGAGCGCGACCTCGTGCGCGCCGATGCCCGACACCTGCGCCGCCACATCCAGCGCCGCCGCGCCTGCCTGCAGCCGACGAACCCGTAGGGGGCAAAAGCGCGCAGCGCGCATTGCACCAAACTGACGTCGACGACGTCGCTTCAGCGCCGCCGTCCGAGCCCCGCCATCCCGACCAACCCCGCACGCACCCCGCCGCCACATCAACGCGCAACGGTCGGCCCGGGGTCACTGGCCTGCGGCTCGCAAGCGGCGGGCGGCGTCGGCGCGGTGGCGAAAGCGAGCAGGCACGCGCCATAGACCTGGGCGAACGTCGCACTGTTCCCCGCCCCATGGCCGGAGAATCCCGGCGGCCGGTCGATCAGCAGCAGTGCGCCGATCCTGGGCGCGGCCAGCCGCTCCATCATGTTCCGCCGCGCATCCGCGCTGCCGATGAACAGGTCGTTGCTGAACTGCACCAAGGCGACGCGGGTGTTCTGGCGCGGGATGTCGTCGAGCATCGCGCGCAGGTCGTCGGTCTGCCCGCCGAGGTTGAGGCTGTCGCCGAAGCCGTGCGCCGCTGGCGAGACGGCGATGATCGCGTCGGCCAGCCCCGGCGTGTCGAGCAGCTGAAGGTCGTTCCAGGCGCCGCGCGACTGGCCCGCCGCGATCACCGCGCGCCAGCCCATGGCGCGGATGCGTTTCAGCCCGTCATGTAGCCATCCGGACGCCCGGTTCGTGTCGTCGGGCAGCGGCGCGCGGTTGAACCGCACGATGTCCCAGCCGGCGTCGTTGAACACCTGCACATACGGCGGCGCCGGCACGTCGCGCTCGTCGTAACCTTTGCCGCTCTTGCCGTGCGCCCAGACCAGCAGGCCCGCCGCCGCTTGCGGGCCGTGCCAGGCGAACTTGGCGTCGGGCACGAAGGCATAGTTCCAGGTCTCGATCAGCGGCCCCGGCGGTGTCGCACCGGGCGGCGCGGCAAGGGCCGGACCGGCGAGTGCGGCGAGCAGCACAAGCAAAGGCATGATCCGGCGCATGCGGCGTTCTTGCACGATCCGCCCGCCGGGACTACCGGTCCGGGCTCAGCCGGACAGGAGCGCCAGATGCGGGTCAAGGACGTGCGTAAGGTGGTGCTCGCCTACTCGGGCGGGCTCGACACCAGCGTGATCCTGCGCTGGCTGCAGGTGACCTATCGTTGTGAGGTCGTGACGTTCACCGCCGACCTCGGCCAGGGCGAGGAGCTGGAGCCGGCGCGGCGCAAGGCCGAGATGTTCGGCATCAAGGAGATCTTCGTCGACGACCTGCGCGAGACCTTCGTGCGCGACTTCGTCTTCCCGATGTTCCGCGCCAACGCGCTGTACGAAGGCCAGTACCTGCTCGGCACGTCGATCGCGCGCCCGCTGATCGCGCAGCGCCAGATCGAGATCGCCGAGGCGACCGGCGCCGACGCGGTGGCGCATGGCGCGACCGGCAAGGGCAACGACCAGGTGCGCTTCGAGCTGAGCTACTACGCGCTCAAGCCCGACGTGAAGGTGATCGCGCCGTGGCGCGAATGGGACCTGACCAGCCGCACTAGGCTGCTGGAGTTCGCCGAGCAGAACCAGATCCCGATCGCCAAGGACAAGCGCGGCGAGGCGCCGTTCAGCGTCGACGCCAACCTGCTGCACTCGTCGAGCGAGGGGAAGATCCTCGAGGACCCCGCGGTCGAGCCGGACGAGAGCGTCTATCAGCGCACCATCAGCCCCGAGGCCGCGCCCGACACACCGACCGTGATCTCGGTCGACTTTGAACGCGGCGACCCGGTGGCGATCGACGGCGTGCGCCTGTCGCCGGCCGCATTGCTGACGCGGCTGAACGAGCTGGGCCGCGCGAACGGTATCGGCCGCCTCGATCTGGTGGAAAACCGCTTCGTCGGCATGAAGTCTCGCGGCGTGTACGAGACGCCGGGCGGGACGATCCTGCTCGCCGCACACCGCGGCATCGAGAGCATCACGCTCGATCGCGAGGCGGCGCATCTGAAGGACCAGCTCATGCCGCGCTATGCGGAGCTGATCTACAACGGCTTCTGGTTCAGTCCCGAGCGGCGGATGCTGCAGGCGCTGATCGACGAGAGCCAGAACAGCGTGACCGGCCGGGTGCGGCTGAAGCTGTACAAGGGCAACGCCAGCGTGATCGGACGCGAGAGCCCGAACAGCCTCTATTCGATGGCGCATGTGACGTTCGAGGACGACCAGGGCGCCTACGACCAGTTCGACGCGCAGGGCTTCATCAAGCTGAACGCGCTGCGCCTGCGTCTGGGCGCGATGGCGGGCCGGCGCGGCGGCACGCTCTGAGCAGGTCTCGGTGAGCGAGGACCTCAAGCACAGCATCAAGGCCTGCATGTTCGACCAGTACGGCACGGTCGTGGACATGCAGGGCGGGCTGACGGAGGTCGCCGCGTCCTACCTGAAGTCGAAAGGATGGACCGGCAACCCGAACGCGTTCGTCACCTGGTGGCGGCGGACGCATTTCGAGAACTCGATGATCGACGCGCTGCTGCACCGCGCGCACACGCCGTATCGCGAGATCGGGCAACGCGCGGTGGCGTTTGTGCTCGAGCGCGCCGAAATCGACTACACGATGGACGAGGTGCGCGAACTGGTGGCCGCGATCGAGCGGCTGCGCTGCTTCCCCGAGGTACCGGCGGCGCTGGCGCGGCTGCAGTCGCGCTACAAGCTGGTCGTGCTGTCGAACGGCGATCCCGACATGCTGGAGACGGCCAAGCAGTATCACGGCATTCCGTTCGACCGCGTCATATCCGTCGCCGAGGCGAATTCGTTCAAGCCGCACGTGGCGACCTACACGAAGGCGGCCGAGCTGATCGGGCTGGCGATGGATCAGGTGCTGTTCGTGGCGAACCACGCCTTCGACTGCATCGGCGCGAAGTCGGCCGGCATGCGCACCGCCTTCATCAACCGCCGCAACCGTCCGTTCGGCCAGACGCCGCATCAGCCGGACGTCACGGTGCGCTCGATGACCGAGCTTGCCGATCTGATGGTCTGACGGCGTGACTACGCGCGGTTCAGTCCAGCCCCTCGGGCGGAACGGCGAAGCGCGCGGCGCCGAATGCGGGCGGGGTCGCGAACCGTGCCTTGCCGAACCAGGCTTTGCCGGTGAAGCCTGCGCGGTCGAAGCTGGCTTGCGCGCGGAACTCGGCCGCTTCGAACCCTGCGCTTCCGGCGAAGGCCGCGCCGGTGAAACGCGCGGCTCCTGCGAACACGCACCGGCCGAAGCCCGCCGCTTCGGCGAACTGCGCGCCGGAGAAGTCGGCATCGGCGCCGAACTGCGAAGCCGTGGCCCACAGGTCGCCGCCGAACACGGCGCCCGCGAACGACGCGGATCCGGCGAAGTCGCAGTTGCGGAACTCCGCCGCGCCTTGCCACGACGCGCGCCCGAAATCGGCCCGGGCCAGAAACCGGCTTTGCTCGAACCACGCGCCGTCGCGGCTGAACGTCGCCTGCGTGAAGTCCGCGCGTCCGCGAAAGCTGCAGGCGCTGAAATACGCCGGGCCGGCGAACGCGGCGTTGGCGAACACCGCGTCCCCGGGAAAATCGAACCCGGCGAAATCGGCGGCGCCCGCGAAGCGCCCCCCGGTGAAGTCAGCAACCGCGAGCGCTGTTGTCATCGCCTCGAACGGGGTTCCGGCAGCTTCCGACAGCAGGCCTCGCGTTGCCTCCGCCCACGCATTCCACACGCCGTTGCCCGCTTCGGCACGGGTGCGGCTGACGGCTGCGCGTACCGCCGCGAAGGCGATCGGGTCGTCCGGCGCGTCGAGGAACGCCGCCGCCCACGGAGAGGCGGACAGCAGCCGCGCCCGGAACCTCTCTTCGCTGCCGAAAATCGCCATCGGACCGACGGTGCCCGCCTAACCCAGGACAACGCTCAGCGGCCGCTCGCGCCGTGCCTTGAGCCACGTCTCGTTCTCTCGCAGCGCGAGGATGCCGAGGTCGCGCACGATGCGGCCGTAGTGCTCCATGTCGGTCGGCTCGCCGCTGACCGGATCGGTGACGGACGCCAGCTCGCGCTTGGCGCGCTCGAAATGATCCAGCGCTTCGCGATACGCCAGCGCCTCGGGCTCGTAACCCAGTTTTTCGTTCAGAAAATGCAGCGCGCCCGCGATCGCGCTCAGGATCACCGACGGCACGATGATGGCCTTGTGCACCGCCTCGCGCTCCAACTCGCCGGCGGTCGTGTGCGACAATGCCACGGCGATGCCAAGCAGGCCCAGCGCCAGCGATGCCGCCGCGACCAGGCCGATGCCCGCGGTCAGCCACAGGCTTCCGGCGCGGACATCATGCAGCCACACGACGCGCAGCGCGCCGCATGCGAGTCCCAAGGCAATCCATACCAGGGGCGGGAGGCCGGGCCACCACATCGAACCCGGATGCTGCGACAGGGTGTTCGCGGCGTCGCGGACGACGGGGCAGACGAACCACACCCACAGCAGCGCCGCCAGCCACACGGATGTGGCGAAGATGAACCACGTCGCGGCGTTCATCCAGGACGCGCGGTGCTCGCGTTGCGGGTGACTGCGCGCAAGATAGCGGATCTGCTCGCCCACCCAGTCGCGCACGACCTGCGCGTTTCGATCGTCCGGCATGGTGGTCTGCCACGGCGAGCACAGCCACGCCCAGGCGATGATCGCGCCGCCGATGTCGCGCACCCGCGCAAGATCCCAGGCCGCGCCTTGCAGGTGCCGTCGATCGACCCGGTCGGACAGGCCCGCCGCCCACCAGGCGCGCTGGACGCGCAACATCTCCGATACCGCGCGGAAGTCCTCGGTGCGCGGCTGCCAGCCCTTCCGCCTTGCCCAGTCGATGACCAGCATCACGATCACCAGCGCGACCAGGTACAGCAGCAGAGCGGGCGAGCTCTCGCCGAAGAACTCGTTGAAGACCTCGAGCGACGCCACCGCGCAGACGAAAAACCCGCTCACCATGTAGAACGCGGCGTCGGTTCGCTGCTTCACGCCGGCCTGAACCGGCCGGATGAAGGCCCGCAGGCGGTCGAGCCGCGTGAGCGGATCCTGTTCGGACAGGCAGACGTATGCCGACGCGGGACGATGGACGCCGCGCGGCGCGATCCAACCGTCGCGCAGGCCGTGGAACTCGTCGAGCCGCTCGATGGTGGCGACGCTCGTTTCGTATCCCTGCGGGAAGCCGGGCGAGGCCGGCGCGCTGCGGCGGACATGATGCGCCGGCTCGTCCTCGGCGTCGGTCCCCTCGGCGAGGCAGTCGGCATAGACCTCGCCGGGAGGCCGGCGCAGCGGCGCCAGCACCGTCACGACCGGGTCCTGATCAGCGTGCGCGTGAAGCCTCCACACGCATCCGGGCGATGGCCCGCGCAGGTCGTCCCAGGTCTTGCGCAGCACGCGGCTGCGGCGGGCGACGCAGGTGCCGATGTCGTCCGGCCGCCCGGCCCGGCGGCAGGCGATCACGCGGGCAGTGCTGCCGTCCGCATCCGTCAGCGACGCGGTGACGCTGCCCGCGGTGACGGCGATCAGCAGCATCGCGCTCTCGGCGATCACCTGGCCCACCTGCTCGTAGTGCTGGTGGCGCAGCGGCGCGCTTTGCTGCGGATCGTCCTTGTCGAGCCGGGAGCGATCGATGGTGCCGCCGTGCTCGCCGGCGAGGTGCGGCATGACGCGGACCATCACCCGCCTGGCGGGCGAGTGGTCGTCGCGCGCCAGCAGGCTCCGCAGCCCTTCCAGCCGTTTCGTCGCGCGGTCCCGCACGACGTCGCTCGCGTCGGCCGGGGCGCGGAAGTCCTTCTCGAACAGCTCGCGGTCGAACGGCAGGATCACGGCGACGGACCAGTCGTCGCCGGCATCGAGGGCCGCTTCGGCGCCCAGGGTGTCGGCCCCGTAGGCTCCGCCGGTGAGCAGCAGCTTCGGCGTGTGGGGAAGCAGCTTGCCGAGCGCGCGGAAGGTGGCGAGCAGACGTTCCCGCACCTGGGCTTCGAGGCGGTCGTTGACCGACGGATCGGGGTCGAACTCCCGTTTCCCGGTGATGCCGATCAGGATGGGCAGACGGTCCGCGACGGGCTCGGTATGCGCACGGGCGTAGCCCATCGATCCTCCTGCGCAACGGACACGATCAATGATACCACGTCGAGCCGCCGAAAAACTGCGTGTTGCCGTTGAGACGGAAGTTGAGCCCGGGCGGCTGCCCGTGCGGCTCGGGCGGCGGGGCGTCGGCGGCCGGGGCCGCGTCGCGCGGTGCGCAGGCGGCGGCGCCGAGGGCGAGCGCGAGCAGCAGGACGAAGCGCAGGGCGGTCATCGCTGGCGCAACAGGTAGCGCTGGGTCTTCCCGCTGGGCGTCTTCGGCAGGGTGTCGTGGAACACGACCTCGCGCGGGTAGGCGTGCGCGGCGAGCCGCCGCTTGACGTGGTCCTGCAGGTCCGCGGCCATCATGCCGCAGGCCTCGTGACCCTCGCGCAGAACGACGTGGGCGACCACGATCTCGGTCCGCTCCGGATCGCGGCGGCCGACGACCGCCGCTTCGGCGACGGCGGGGTGCTCGAGCAGCGCGCTTTCGACCTCGAACGGGCCGATGCGGTAGCCGGACGAGGTGATGATGTCGTCGGCGCGGCCGACGAAGGTGAACACGCCGTCCTCGTCGCGCTCGAACGTGTCGCCGGTCAGATACCAGCTTCCGCGGAAGCCCGGCGTGTCGGCCTGCCAGTAGCCCGGGAACGAGAGCAGCGGCGAGCGCTCGCGGTCGATCGCCAGCACGCCGGGCGTGTTGGCCGGCAGCTCGTGCAGCTCGTCATCCAGCACCGCGACCCGCCAGCCGGGCATCGGCATCCCGGCGCTGCCGGCGCGGTGCTCGTGGCGCAGGCCGTGGTGATTGGCCAGCACCATGCCGGTTTCCGTCTGGCCGTAGTGGTCGCCCACCGGGGCGTCGAACACGCGCCGCGCCCAGCGGATGACCTCCGGGCTGAGCGGCTCGCCGGCGCTGCTGATGCAGCGAAGCTCGCCGCGCAGGCCCGCGGCGGCGGCATCGCCGGCCGCCATCATCATGCGGAAGGCGGTGGGTGCGCCGGCGAGGTTGGTGATCCGCTGCTCGCGCAGGATGCGGAAGGCGGCTTCGGCGGAGAACGCGCCCTCGAAGATCGTGGCGGTGTTGCCGTGCATCAGCGGGCCGGCGACGGCGTAGGCGAGGCCGTAGGCCCAGCCGGGGTCGGCGAGGTTCCAGAATCGGTCGTCGGGCTGCAGCGCGATGCCGTCGTGCATGTAGGAATCGAGCGCGACGATGCCGCGCATCGGCCAGCCGACGCCCTTCGCCCGGCCGGTGGTGCCGGAGGTGAACATCAGGAAGAACAGGTCGTCGGGGGTGCGGGGCACGGGGGCGAACGCGTCGCGCTGGGCGGCCGTGGCGGCGGCGAAGTTCCACGCGCCGTGCGGCACGGGCCCGCCATGGGGCACCACCAGCACCGGCGGGCAGTTCGGCACGTCGGCGAGCTTCGGCAGGTTGGCCGGGTCCGTCACCACCAGCCTGGCACTGCTGCCGGCCAGCCGCGGGGCGATCGCCTGCGGGCCGAACGCGGTGAACAGCGGCTGATACACCGCGCCCGCGCGCCAAGTGCCCAGGATGACGTCGAACAGCGCCGGGATGCGCGACAGCAGCGCGGCGACGCGATCGCCGGGTCCGACCCCCTCGGCGTGCAGCAGGTTGGCGAAGCGGCCGGCACCCTCGCGCAGGTCCGCGTAGGTGCGCTCGTGGGCCGTGAAATCCTTGTCGATCCAGCGCAGCGCGACGGCGTCCTGCTGGTGGCGGTCGCAGCACAGGACGCAGGCATTGATGCCATCGGCGAGCCTCAGCTCGCCCAGGGCGCGGCGCTCGGCGTCCTCGAACCGGAAATGGTCGTAGGCGTCCCGCCAGGACCGCACGCTCGCCTCCCCGTGTTTTCTCACGACCAGCTTACCTGGGTAGTCTCGGTCTCGAACAGCGGGAGCGCCGTGATGCCCATCCATAACCGGATCGCGGCCTATGCCGACGACCTGACCGCGTGGCGGCGCGACATCCACGCCAATCCGGAGCTGGGGCTGGAGGAGCATCGCACCAGCGAGAAGGTGGCGGAGCTGCTGCAGTCCTGGGGCATCGAGGTGACGCGCGGCATCGCCAGGACCGGTGTGGTCGGCACGCTGCGCAACGGCGGCGGGACCAAGGCGATCGGCCTGCGCGCCGACATGGATGCGCTGGAAATGCCGGAGGCGAACGAGTTTCCGTGGCGCTCGACCAGGCCGAACGCGATGCACGCCTGCGGGCATGACGGGCACACGACGATGCTGCTGGGTGCCGCGCGCTACCTGGCGGAGACGCGCAACTTCGACGGCACGGTGCATTTCATCTTCCAGCCGGCCGAGGAGGGGCTCGGCGGCGGGCGGATGATGGTCGAGGAGGGGCTGTTCGACCGCTTCCCGTGCGACATGGTGTTCGGCGCGCACAACGACACGTTCCTGCCGGTCGGCACGATCACGGCGGTGGAGGGCGGCATCAGCGCGGCGTCGGACCGGTTCTGGATCCGGCTGCGGGGGACGGGCGGGCACGCCGCGCGGCCGCATCGTACGATCGACCCGGTGGTGATCGGCGCGCACGTGGTGCTGGCGCTGCAGACGATCGTCTCGCGCCGGGTCAACCCGCTCGATTCGGCGGTGCTGTCGATCACCCAGTTCCACGCCGGCAGCACCGGCAACGTGATTCCCGAGGAGGCGGTGCTGAACGGCACCGTCCGCACCCTCAAACCCGAGGTGCAGGACGAGATGGAGCGGCTGCTGGTGGAGACCGCGCGATCGACGGCGGCGGCGTTCGGGGCGGAGGCGGTGGTGGAATACACCCGCGGCTATCCGCCGGTGGTGAATGCGGCGGACCCGACCGAGCGGGCGGCGCGGGCGGCGGCGACGGTGGTGGGCGAATCCAAGGTGGTGCGCGAGCGGCCGCCCGGGATGGGCGGCGAGGATTTCAGCTACATGGCCCAGCGCGTGCCGGGCTGCTTCGTGCGGATCGGGCAGGTGAACGGCCAGCGGGGCAGCACGCCGGTGCACAACCCGCGCTACGACTTCAACGACGAGATCCTGCCGATCGGCGCCAGCTTCTGGGCCACGCTGGTGGAACAGGAGCTGCCGCGGGAGCCCTCGTAGGGCAGCGGCAAGTTAGCTATATGTGAGGCAGACTTGGCGACGTGGGGCGACGACCGAGGTCGCGTTCCTGACAAGGTATTGAAGGGACGAGTTATGGCGCTTCAATTGGGTGCGCTTCGCGACGCTCTCCTGGAGGCGGGGGTCAGCGAGGATAAGGCCCGCAAGGCGGCGGAGGAGATGGCGGGGTATGAGAACCGCCTCGCTTCGATCGACACGCGCCTATCGGTCCTCACCTGGATGGCCGGCACCAATATCGCCCTGACCGTCGCGGTTCTGTTCAAGGTGTTTCACTGAGGCCGTCACGCCGCGTGTGACCCCGCGCAGAGGCGGCGGATCACGCTGCGCTGCATCTGCCCTACCGGGAGGGGCGTAGGGCGGGTGGGCGCAGCGTGACCCGACGAGGCTAGTTGCGAACGTCGGCTTCCGGCTCGTCGAAGACGGCGTGGGCGAGTTGAACGAGGCGGGTGGCGGCGCCGCGCAGGCCGGCATTGTCGGCCGCCTGGGCGAGCGTGATCAACCGGTCCGACAGCACCAGGGCGCTGACCGGCACGGCAGGCGACGGCATCGTATCAGCCATAACCATCGGAGCTTTTCCCTTCATCTGCAGCCGGCGTTTCGCCGGACCGCCTTAACTGTTGCCCCACCTGATTACTGAACCGTTTACCCGGTCTCCCTGAAGTGGTTCAGGGCAAGCACACGCAAGGACGAGGCGAGCGGCATGTCGGCCGTCCGCGCCGCGTCGGCCTCGGCGACCAGGGCCGAGAGCGTGCGGCCCCGCGCGGCCGCGATGGTGCCGAGGGCGGCCCAGAACTCGGCCTCCAGCGCCACGCTCGTGCGGTGGCCGTTGAGCGAGAAGCTGCGCTTGACCAGCCGGCTCATGGGGACGCCAGCCGTTCGGCCGCCCAGCGTGCGGCCTCGGCCACCACCGGGTCGGCGTCGTTCGTCAGGTCCTGCGCGGCCGGGCGCAGCGACGCGTCGCCCGAGTTGCCGATCGCGATCAGGACGTTGCGGACGAAACGATCTCGCCCGGTGCGCTTGACCGGCGAGGCGGCGAACAGCGCGCGGAACGCCGCGTCGTCGAGCCGCGCGAGGTCGGCGAGGCGCGGCGATTCCAGTTCCGGGCGGGCGCGCAGCTTCGCCTCCCGCGTCGCCTGCGCGAAATTGTTCCACGGGCAGACGGCGAGGCAGTCGTCGCAGCCGAACACGCGGTTGCCCATCAGTGGGCGCAATTCGTGCGCGATCGGGCCGTGGTGCTCGATCGTGAGGTAGGCGATGCAGCGCGTCGCATCGAGGCGATACGGGACGGGGATCGCGTTGGTCGGGCAGATGTCCATGCAGCTCGTACAGGTGCCGCAGCGGTCGGCGTGCGGCGCGTCCGAGGCGAGGTCGAGCGTGGTGTAGATCGCGCCGAGGAACAGCCACGTTCCGTGCCGGCGCGAGACCAGCACGGTCTGCTTGCCCTGCCAGCCGATCCCGGCCTGCATCGCGAGCGGCTTTTCCATCACCGGCGCGGTGTCGACGAACACCTTCACGTCGGCGGCGAAGCGCGAGACGACGAACTGCGCGAGCGCCTTCAGCTTGCCCTTGACGACGTCGTGATAGTCGCGGCCGCGCGCATAGGCGGCGATGTTGCCGATGTCGGGGCGCGCGAGGTTGGCGAGCACGTCGCCGTCGGGCGCGTACGACAGGCCGAGCACGATGACGCTGCGCGCGTCCGGCCACAGCGCAGTCGGCTGCGCGCGCTGCTCGGCGCGCTCCTCGAGCCAGTCCATCGTGCCGTGATGGCCGCCGGCGATGAAGGCGCGGAGATTCTCGGCCGCCTCGGGCGCGAGCCGGGCCGCGCAGAAGCCGACGGCGTCGAAGCCGATCCCGGTTGCGCGCGCCGCGATGGCGGCGCGGGGATCAGAAGCGGCCACGATACGGCGGCACGTCCTGCGGCGGGATCCACACGCCGGAAGGCGGCTCGGCCGACTGCCAGAACACGTCGATCGGCATGCCGCCGCGCGGATACCAGTAGGCGCCGATGCGGAACCAGACGGGATCGAGCAGCGCGGTCAGGCGGGCGGCGATGTCCATCGTGCAGGCCTCGTGGAACGCGCCGTGATTGCGGAAACTGCCGAGGTAGAGCTTCAGCGACTTGCTCTCGACCAGCCACGCGCGCGGGATGTAGTCGATGACGATATGGGCAAAGTCGGGCTGGCCGGTGACCGGACACAGCGATGTGAATTCCGGGCAGGTGAAGCGCACGACGTAGGCGCGGTCCTGCGCGGGCGCGGGCACGCGCTCCAGCACGGCCTCGGCGGGACTCGCCGGCAACGCCACATGGCGGCCGAGCTGAATCGGTTCATCCGTCACGGTCGGTCTCCTGCTGCCGTGCTTGCTGGCGCAGCATGGCCGCGTGGTCGGCGAAGCGTCCGCCAAGGATGGCGTCCCGCAGGCCACGCATCAGCGTCTGATAGTGCGTCACGTTGTGCCATGTCAGCAGCATCGGCCCAAGCATCTCGTCGGCGCGGAACAGGTGATGCAGGTACGCGCGCGAATGGCGCGTGCAGGCGGGGCAGGGACAGTCGGGGTCGAGCGGCGCGGGATCGCCGGCGTGTCGCGCGTTGCGCAGGTTCAGCGTTCCGCCGGGAACAAAGGCCCGCGCCGTGCGGCCCGCCCGCGTCGGAATGACGCAATCGAACATGTCGATGCCGCGCGCGACCGCGCCGACGATGTCGTCCGGCGTGCCGACGCCCATCAGGTAGCGCGGCCGTTCCGCGGGCAGGTCCGGCAGCGTCGCGTCCAGCATGTCGAACATCATCGCCTGGCCCTCACCGACCGCCAGGCCGCCGACCGCGTAGCCGTCGAAGCCGATGCCGCGCAGCGCCGCGACGCTGCGGGCGCGCAGGTGCGGATAGACGCTGCCCTGTACGATGCCGTACAGGCCGTAGCCGTCGCGAGGGACGAAGGCGGCCTTCGATTGTTCCGCCCAGCGTGTCGTCAGGTCGAGCGAGCGCGCCGCTTCGGCCTCGGTGGCGGGGTAGGGGGTGCATTCGTCGAGCGCCATCGTGATGGTGGCGTCGAGCAGATGCTGGATCTCGATCGCGTGCGCCGGCGTGAGGCGATGCGTGGCGCCGTCGATATGCGACTGGAAGGTGACGCCGTCGGCATCCAGGCGGCGCAGCTTCGCCAGCGACATGACCTGGAAGCCGCCGCTGTCGGTCAGGATGGGTCCGGGCCAGTCCATGAACCGGTGCAGCCCCCCGAGCGCGGCGACACGCTCGGCGCCGGGGCGCAGCATGAGGTGGTAGGTGTTGCCGAGCACGATCGTCGCGCCGGTCGCGCGCACGGCGTCCGCCGTCATCGCCTTCACCGTGCCGGCGGTGCCGACCGGCATGAAGACGGGCGTGGGGATCGTGCCGTGCGCGGTGTGCAGCAGGCCGGCTCTGGCGTTGCCGTCGGTCGCTTGCAGGTCGAATCCGAGAGTCATCCCAGGCCCTTTGCCGGTCGTCGTGCGTGCATCGCTGCGCGCCTCGTGATGACGGCAAACGTCGGGCTCGGCGAGTCTTTGCGTCGGGCCGACGGACGGGCCGGGGATCATCCAACGGGCGGCGCCGATCTTGATGATGGTCGGCTTCGGCGGCGGCTGCCGCGAGACCCGCATCGGGTCCGGCGCGGGCGCGGCGTCGGCTGTCTGCTCCGGTGGCGCGGTTTCGCGGACGTCGTCGTCGCGACCGCGCGCCGGGGCGTCGCCCGTCGGTTCCGAAACTTCGTCATTGCGACCGCGAGCCGGAGCGTCGCTCGTCGGCTCCGAAGCTCCGTCATTGCGAGCGGAGCGAAGCAACCCAGGGCCGCGTGACGGACGCCTCTCGCGCGGCTCTGGGTTGCTTCATCGCTGCGCTCCTCGCAATGACGAGGTTGCGTTGGGCGCGGGGATCTGGGCGCCGGTTGGTGCTTCCGCGGCGTCAGTCTGGCGCAATCCGTGCTGCGCGCTTTTGCGCCCTACGGATTCGTCGGGTCTGAGGTCGCGCAGGCGTTCGCAGCGGCGCTGGATCTGGCGGCGGAGATGGCGGGCGTGGGCGCGCAGCAGGCCGCGCTCGACGTCGCGCCGGTCGCGATGGTGCCAGGATTCGATCGAGCCGCGACTGGCGATCAGGGGCCATCGATCGTCGAGGAAGTGCAGTGGCATCGGGTTGGGGCCGCGGCGGGCGACCTCCTCGCGCTGGCGGGCCCGGAACTGCCGGCGCTGCTCGCGGTATTCCCGGCGCTCGGCGTCCAGGCGTACCGCACCCCGGCGGGCGATCTTGAAGAGTGCGACCTCGGCCTTCCAGTCGCCGGTGTCGCGGGCCGCGATGTAGTGGGCACGGGCGGTCTCGCAGCGGTGGCAGCGCGGTTTGCGGCGGCCGGTCCAGGAGTTGGGCTTGTCGCACCACGAGGTGAGGTCGCGGCGCGCCGGGTTGTGCCGGAACAGCTCCTTCGCTGGCGGCCGGTGCTCGCAGAAGGCGTCGTAGGCGATCTCCAGCCGGAAGTGGCGGTCGCGGCCGCAGGCCGGCGCCTCGTCGTCCGGCGGCACCGGGCGCGGACGGGTGGATTTTGCGTAGGGCCGCGCTTCGGCGAGGCGGCGATAGAGGCGGATCAGGGACTTGGGGAGCCAGCGCAGCATGTTGGCCCTCCTGCGGCCCGGGTTGCCAGGAGAATATAGGCCTAGGCATATTTAGCTGGCAAGAGGAAAATTCGGCTGGAGGCCGGAGTGGCCTGCAGTGGTTTGGCGGGGGATCGAAAGGAAGGAAATCGTGGATGCCAGGGCAAGCCCGGCCATGACGGGGTGGGGATGGCTGGGACAAGCCCGCCCATGACGGGGGTGGGATGGGCGGGGCAAACCCGGCCGAGACGGTGGCGGGCGGTCAACTTGACAGGCGGCCGGTCGCACGCCGGAAGTGGCGGCGCCAGCCGGCGGGGGACACCGAGTGCCGAAGCAGATACGCCTCAACGCGTTCGACATGAACTGCGTGGTGCACCAGTCGCCCGGGCTCTGGACGCATCCGCGCGACCGCGCCGACACCTACAACACGCTCGGCTACTGGACCGATCTGGCGCGCCTGCTGGAACGCGGGCTGTTCGACGCGGTGTTCCTGGCCGACGTGCTGGGCATCTACGACGTCTATCGCCACTCCCCGCGCACCGCGCTGGAGCTGGGCATCCAGGTCCCCGTCGGCGATCCGCTGATGGTGATCCCGGCGATGGCGGCGGTGACGGAGCACCTGTGCTTCGGCGTGACCTGCACGCTGTCGTACGAGCACCCGTATCCGTTCGCCCGGCGGATGAGCACGCTGGACCACCTCACGAACGGCCGCATCGGCTGGAACATCGTCACCGGCTACCTGGAGAGTGCGGCGAAGGGCATGGGCTTCGCGCGGCAGACCGCGCACGACGAACGCTACGACATCGCCGACGAATACATGGAGGTCGTCTACAAGCTGTGGGAGGGAAGCTGGGAGGACGGCGCGGTGGTCCGCGACCGCACCACCGGCCGCTTCGCCGATCCCGACCGTATCCATCGCGTCGTGCATGACGGGCACTACTTCCGCATGGAAGCGACGCATCTGTGCGAACCCTCGCCGCAGCGCACGCCGCTCTTGTATCAGGCGGGCGCCTCGACTCGCGGCCGGCAGTTCGCCGCGCGGCACGCCGAGTGCGTGTTCATCAACGGCCCGTCCAAGCAGGTGGTCGGGCCGATCGCCGCCGACATCCGCACGCGGGCGGCGGCGCAGGGGCGCGATCCGGCGGGGCTGGCGATCCTGACGATGATGACAGTGATCGCCGCGCCGACCGCGGCGGAGGCGCGCGACAAGCTTGCCGAGTACCGGCGCTATGTCAGCGAGGAGGGCGCGCTGGCGCTGCTGTCGGGCTGGACCGGCGTGGACTTCTCGACGCTCGATCCCGACGCGCCGCTGCAGCACACCGCGACCGACGCGCAAACGTCCGCGCTGGAGGCGTTCACCATCGCCGATCCCGGGCGGGTATGGACCGCACGGGAGGTCGCGCGGCACGCGGCGATCGGCGGACGCAGCCCGGTGATCGTCGGCTCGGCGTCGGAGGTGGCCGACGCGCTGATCGGCTGGACCGAGGACGCCCACGTCGACGGTTTCAACCTGGCGTATGCGGTGACGCCGGAGACGTTTGCCGATATCGCCGATCTGGTGGTGCCGGAGCTGCAGTCGCGCGGCGCGTACAAGACCGCGTACGCGGCCGGGACGGCGCGGGAGAAGCTGTTCGGCTACGCGCGGCTGCCGGCCACGCATCCGGCGGCCGCGTACCGGCACGCCGGCTGAACCGACTCGCCAAGGGAGAGAACACGCATGAACGCGGACGAGCTGCGCGCGAAGCAGGCGCCGATCAAGCGGCGCTACAAGGACACGCCGGAGGCCGCGAAGGTCACGTCACGGGCCGAGGCGGTGCTGTCGGACGACGACATCAGCTGCCGCATCAAGACCTGGGCGGGCGAGACGGTGGCCGGGTTGCATGCCGCGACCGGCGGCGACGGCTCGCAGGCGTGTTCCGCCGACATGCTGCTGGAGGCGCTGGTCGCCTGCGCCGGCACCACGCTGAAGGCGGTCGCCACCGCGAGCGGCATCGCGCTGCGCCACGCGCGGGTGAGCGCGCAGGGCGTCTGGGACGCGCGCGGCACGCTGGGCGTGGACCGCAGCGCGCCGGTCGGGCTCACCGACATCAGGCTGCATTTCGACATCGACACCGACGCCGCGCCGGAGAAGGTCAAGCGGCTGATCGAGACAACGGAGCGGTATTGCGTGATCCTGCAGACGCTGCGCACGCCGCCGGCGATTACGACGGCGTAGGGGGTGATGCGGGAGTCTCTCCGAGGTTGGGAAAGTAGTTGTTCCTTGCCCGATTGAGCACCGATAGCCCGGTCCGACCTCCTCCGTCATCGCGAGCGCAGCGTGGCGATCCAGGGCCGCGTGATAAACGCCTGCCGCGCGGCCCTGGATTGCCACGTCGCTTCGCTCCTCGCAATGACGGGCCACGGCGCTGCGCGCCTCGCGATGACGAGGTGAATCGCGCGATGACGAGGCCCGTTACAGCAGTTCGTCGTACAGATCGCGCCACGTCGGGTTGGATGCTTCGATCATGGCGAGCTTTTTCGCACGACGGCCGGCCTTGATCTGCTTCTCTCGTTCGATGGCAGAACGCATCTCTTCATGTTGTTCGTAGTAAACCAGCGTCTTGCAGCCGTAGCGGGATGTGAACCCTTCCGTGACGCTCGCCTTGTGCTGCCACACTCGTTGCACAAGGTCCGATGTTACGCCGACATAAAGCGTGCCATTCGGCTGGCTGGCCATGATGTAGACAGTCGGAAGTCGCGTTCTGGTACTCATACGCCTGCCGCGTGGCCCTGGATCGCCACGCCGCTGCGCGGCTCGCGATGACGGAGTGGGGGGCCCGTCACCAGCACTCGGAAGCACTATCAGCCGGCGGTGATCGCGTTGCGCAGCGCGAGCGGGTGGGCGACGCGGGGCAGCGGCTCGAACGTGCTGCCGGTGCCGCGGATCAGCACCGTGCCGTAGCCGAGCAGACGTCCCCAGAAGCTCTGCAGCACATCGACCGTCTCGATCTTCGAAACGTTCATCTCGACCGTGTAGCGGTGGATGAAACCACGCTTGTAGATCACCCGCCGGTCGGTCACGACCATCTCGACGCCGACCCGGCGCATCGCGGCGCCGATCCACAGCAGCACGCCGATCGCGCCGAGCGCGAGCGCGACATACAGCCCGGCCTGCTGCTGCTCGTGGTTGCCGTAGCTCAGCGCCAACGCCAGCACGCAGATCGCCGCGATCAGCACACCGATCGCGCGGGCGAACGTGATCCAATGCAGGCGGGCGACCTGTCGAACCGTCTCGCCCGGCTGCAACACCTTCTGGTAGTAGCTCACGCCTGTCGACCGCCGCCTGTTGCTCGCGGCGGGAGACCTACTTGACGACGCGGTTCTCGATCAAATCGGTCACTACGGCCGGATCGGCCAGAGTCGAGGTGTCGCCGAGCCCCTCGGTCTCGTTGGCGGCGATCTTGCGCAGGATGCGGCGCATGATCTTGCCGCTGCGAGTCTTCGGCAGCGCCGGCGCCCACTGGATCGCATCGGGGCTGGCGATCGGCCCGATCTCGCGGCGCACCCACGCGACCAGTTCCTTGCGCAGCGCCTCGGTCGGCTCGATGCCCGCCACCAGCGTCACATAGGCGTAGATGCCCTGGCCCTTCAGGTCGTGCGGCATGCCGACGACGGCGGCCTCGGCGACCGACTCGTGCGCCACCAGCGCGCTTTCGACCTCGGCCGTGCCCATGCGGTGGCCGGAGACGTTGATCACGTCGTCGACGCGGCCGGTGATCCAGTAGTAGCCGTCCTCGTCGCGCCGCGCGCCGTCGCCGGTGAAATACAGGCCGGGATAGGCCGAGAAATACGTCTGCTTGAAGCGCTCGTGGTCGCCGAACACGGTGCGCATCATGCCGGGCCAGCTGTCGGAGATGCACAGGTTGCCCGTCGCCGCTCCCTCCAGCACCTTGCCCTCGGCGTCGACCAGCAGCGGCTGCACGCTGGGCAGCGGCATCGTCGCCGATCCGGGCTTGAGGTTCGTCGCCCCCGGCAGCGGGCTGATCAGGATGCCGCCGGTTTCCGTCTGCCACCACGTGTCGACGATCGGGCAGCGGGTGTCGCCGACGACGTGGTAGTACCACAGCCAGGCCTCGGGATTGATCGGCTCGCCGACGGTGCCGAGGATGCGGATCGACTTGCGCGAGCGCTTCTTCACCGGGCCCTCGCCGTCGCGCATCAGGCTGCGGATGGCGGTCGGCGCGGTGTAGAAGATGTTGACTTGGTGCTTGTCCACCACGTCCCAGAAGCGGCCGGTGTCGGGATAGGTCGGCACGCCTTCGAACATCAGCGTCGTCGCACCGTTCGCGAGCGGGGCGTACACGATGTAGGTGTGGCCGGTGACCCAGCCGACGTCGGCGGTGCACCAGTAGATCTCGCCCTCATGGTAATCGAACACGTATCGGTGCGTGAAGCACCCCCAGACCAGGTAGCCGCCGGTGGTGTGCAGCACGCCCTTCGGCTTGCCGGTGCTGCCCGACGTGTAGAGGATGAACAGCGGGTCCTCGGCCGACAGCTCCGCGGGCGGGCAGTCGGGCGAGGCCTTGGCGAGCAGCTCGTCGTAATGGTGGTCGCGGCCGGCGCGCATCGGCACCTTCTCGCCGGTGACCGGCACCACGATGACGTGTCTGACGTCCGGGCAGGCGGTCAGCGCGACATCCGCGTTGACCTTCAGCTCCACCTTGCGCCCGGCGCGGCGACCCTCGTCGGCGGTGATCAGGATATCCGATTTGCAATCCACGATGCGGTTGGCGAGGCTGTCGGGCGAGAAGCCGCCGAACACGACCGAGTGGATCGCGCCGATCCGCGCGCAGGCGAGCATCGCCACGGCTATCTCGGGCACCATCGGCAGGTAGATCGTGACGCGGTCGCCCTTCTTGACGCCGAGCGACTTCAGGGCGTTGGCCAGGCGGCAGACTTGGTCGTGCAACTCCCGATAGGTGATCTTTTTGCTGACCGTGGGGTCGTCGCCTTCCCAGATGATCGCCACCTGATCGCCGCGCGTCGCGAGATGGCGGTCGAGGCAGTTGGCGGAGACGTTGAGGGTGCCGTCGTCGAACCAGCGGATGTGGACGTCGCCGGTGAAGCTGCTGTCCTTGATGCGCGTGGGCTGCTTCATCCAGGTGATGCAGCCCATCTGTTCGCGCCAGAAGCCGTCGGGGTCGGTGACCGAGCGTTGATACCATTCGCGGGCCTTGGCCGCGTCCACCAAGGCGTGGGCGGCGATGTCGGGCTTCACCTCGACTAGTGTTTCGTGATCCATAGGCACCTCCCCAGCGTCATTGGGCCGCATACAACAACGGCTGCCTGCCCGCGCATAGAGCAGGTCAAGCTCGGCCATACTTGCGCCAGATCAAAACATGTCGCCCGGAGAGGCAACCGCGACCTTTGGGCTACAGGCCGGCGTCGGCCGGGACCTCGATGACCCCGTCGGTGATCCAGGTCTCGACCGCCTCCAGCGACAGGCCGCTGCAGGGGCCGCGCAGGCAGGTGCCGTCCTCGATGCGGAACACCGCGCCGTGGTTGGAACAGATCAGCAACGAGCCGTCCGCGGTCAGGAACCTGTCGGGCGCCCCGTCGAGCGAGATGCCGAGATGCGGGCAGGCGTTGACGTAGACGTAGACCGTCTCGCCCCGGCGGACGGCGAACAGGCCGGTCAGGCCGCCGGGTGCGGGCGCGAAGCCGCGCGCGCCGCCGTCCGGGATGTCGGCGATGCGGCAGAGGGTGCGGCGGCCCTTCGGCGGGATCAGCGCCATGGGGTCATGGCTGCTTGTAGCCGCCCATGCGGCAGATCAGGTCCCACTGCGGCCTGGCGACCGGCATCACCGACAGGCGCGGCTGCCGGACCAGCGCGAACTCGGCGAGCCTGGGCTCGGCCTTGACGGCGGCGAGGGTGACCGGGGTGGGCATCGGGGCGACGGCGCGCATGTCGACGCAGACCCAGTCGCCGTCCTCGGCGGTGGGGTCCGGGTAGGCCTCGCGGGCCACCTCGACCACACCGACGATCTCCTTGCCGACGTTCGAGTGGTAGAAGAACGCGAGGTCGCCCTGCCGCATGGACTTGAGGTTGATCTTCGCCGTGTGGTTGCGCACGCCGGTCCAGGGCTCGACGCCGCGCGCCACCTGCTGCTGCCAGGAGAACGCGTCGGGTTCGGACTTCACCAGCCAGTACTGCCGCTTGGCCGCCGGCGCGCTTGTCATCCGGCGAGGGGTGCGGCCTGTGCCTCCAGCTCCGCGCCGTCCTGGAAGACCGTCCGGTAGGGATACAGGGTCGCGCTCGCGAACAGGCCGGCGCGGACGTACGGGTCGCCGGCCGAGAACGCCTCGGCGGCGCCGCGGTCGGGGGCGTCCAGGATGAACAGGCTGCCGAGCGGGTTGCCGTCCGCGCCGATCAGCGGGCCGGCCTGGACGACGCCGGCGGCGCGGGCGCGCAGGTAGTCGAGATGCGCCGGGCGGGTCGCCTGCCGTATCCCGGCCGCGTCCGGGCGGTCGATGCAGATCAATGCGAAGCGCATGAAATTGCCGAAACCCTGTTTCTAACGTTGAGAAGCCTGCCACACTACGTGTGTCGGCCGTGACTTACACCCCCGTCCCGGGTGCGGTAGGGGTGGGCGCGAGGAAAGACGATTTGGACGCCAGCACAGCATCCGGCCCCGCATCCGGCCCCGCCTTGGGCGCGGCCCCCCCGCCCAGGCGAAACCTGCATCGCTTCGCCAATCCGGGCCGCTTCCTGCGGCTGTCCGGCGCGGTGTTGCCGTGGCTGGCGACGGGCGGCGTGCTGATCACCGGCTTCGCCCTGGCCTGGGGCCTGTTCTTCGCCCCGGCCGACTACCAGCAGGGCGACGCGGTCCGGATCATGTACGTCCATGTCCCCGCCGCATGGCTGGCGTCCGGCGGCTATGCGGGGCTGGCGCTCGCGTCGGCCATCTCGCTGGTGTGGCGGCATCCGCTCGCCGATCTGGCGGCGCAGGAGATCGGGCCGGTGGGTGCGGCGTTCACCGCGCTCTGCCTCGCCTCGGGCAGCCTGTGGGGCAAGCCGATGTGGGGCGCGTGGTGGGTGTGGGACGCGCGGCTGACCTCGGTCCTGGTGCTGTTCTTCCTGTATGTCGGGCACATCGCGCTGATCCGGGCGTTCGACGACCAGGAGCGCGGCTACCGCTCGGCGGCGATCCTGGCGCTGATCGGCGTGGTGAACCTGCCGATCATCAAGTTCAGCGTCGACTGGTGGAACACGCTGCACCAGCCGGCGAGCATCACGCTGACCGGCTCGCCGACGATCCACGCGTCGATGCTGTGGCCGCTGCTGTTCTCCGCGATCGGCTACACGCTGCTGTTCGCCGCCATCGTCACCGAGCGGCTGCGCGCGGCGGTGATGGAGCGGCGCATCCGCGTGCTGCAGCTGGCGCGCGCCGATGCGGAGCGCGTGGCCGCGTGACGCATCTGCCGTTCATCGCCGCGGCGTATGCGCTCGGCGTTTTGATCCCGCTGGTGTTCGGCATCGGCGCGTGGCAGCGCGCGGCGGCGGCACGCCGCAAGCTGGCGGCGATCGACCCGCGGCAGGCGCGAGAGGGGCGGCCGTGACCCGCAAGCGGCGGCGGCTGTACATCCTGCTGGCCTGCGGCATCGGCCTCGGCACCGCGACGGCGCTCGTGTTGTTCGCGTTCAGCGACAGCCTGGTGTTCTTCGTCACGCCGTCGAATCTCGCCGCCAACGCCACGCCCGGGCGGACCGTGCGGCTCGGCGGGCTGGTGCAGGCGGGGTCGCTGCATCGCGAGATGGATCACGGCACGCCCGAAGCGCGGTTCGTCGTCACCGACGGCACGGCCAGCGTGACGGTGAGCTACGACGGCATCCTGCCCGACCTGTTCCGCGAAGGCTCGGGGATGGTGGCGCTGGGCACGTTGCAGCCGAACGGCACGTTCCGCGCGAGCGAGGTGCTGGCCAAGCACGACGAGACCTACATGCCGCGCGACGTCGAGGAGGCGCTGAAGCGCTCGGGGCACTGGAACCCGGCCAACGGCGCGCCGCCGCCGGCCGCGACCTGGGACACGGCGCGGCAGGGAACCCGTCAGGGAAGCTGAATGTGACTCCGGAACTCGGGCATTTCGCGTTGGCATTGGCCGTCGCCCTCGCGGGGGCGCAGGCGATCGTGCCGCTGCTCGGCGCGCACCAGCGCGACGCGCGGCTGATGGCGGCGGCACCGGCGCTGGCGCTCGGGCAGTTGATTGCACTCGCAACGGCCTACGGCGCGCTGATCTGGAGTGCCGTGACCGACGACTTCTCGGTCATGAACGTCGCCGAGAACAGCAGCAGCATGAAGCCGCTGATCTACAAGATCACCGGCACCTGGGGGAACCACGAGGGCTCGATCCTGCTGTGGTGCCTGATCCTGGCGTTGTGCGGCGGCGCGGTGGCGGCGTTCGGGCGCAACCTGCCGTCGGCATTGCGCGCGCGGGTGATCGGCGTGCTGGGCTTCTGCTCGGTGGGCTTCCTGCTGTTCGCGCTGACGACGTCCAATCCGTTCATGCGCGTCTGGCCGCCGCCGGTCGACGGCAACGACATGAACCCGCTGCTGCAGGACCCCGGCCTCGCGATCCATCCGCCGATCCTCTACGCGGGCTATGTCGGGTTCTCGATCCCGTTCGCCTTCGCCGTCGCCGCCTTGCTGGAAGGTCGCGTCGACGCCGCGTGGGGGCGCTGGGTTCGGCCGTGGACGCTGGTGTCGTGGCTGCTGCTGACCGGCGGCATCGCGCTCGGGTCGTGGTGGGCGTATTACGAACTCGGCTGGGGCGGCTACTGGTTCTGGGACCCGGTCGAGAACGCGAGCCTGCTGCCGTGGCTCACCGGCACCGCGCTGCTGCACTCGGCGATCGTGGTCGAGAAACGGGAGGCGCTGAAGACGTGGACGATCCTGCTGGCGATCGGCACGTTCTCGCTCAGCCTGTCGGGCACGTTCCTGGTGCGCTCCGGCATCCTCAATTCGGTGCACACGTTCGCCAATGATCCCGCCCGCGGGGTGTTCATCCTGGCGCTGCTGGCGCTGGTGATCGGCGGCAGCTTGCTGCTGTTCGCCTTCCGCGCGCCGGCGCTGGCGGCATCGGGCCTGTTCGCGCCGATCTCGCGCGAAGGTGCGTTGGTGCTGAACAACATCCTGCTGTGTTCGATGGCGGCGGTGGTGCTGACGGGCACGACCTATCCGCTGTTCGCCGAACTGCTGTTCGGCGCCAAGATCAGCGTCGGCAAGCCGTTCTTCGACGCCGCCGTGCTGCCGCTGTGCGCGCCGCTGTTCCTGGCGATGGCGGTCGGTCCGGTGCTGTCGTGGAAGCGTGCCGCACTCGGCCCCGCGCTGATGCGCCTGTGGTGGGCCGCGCTCGCTGCCGCGGCGGTCGGCATCGTCGCCTCGCTCGGTCCGGCGCGCGGCATTCCGGCGCTGGCCTATGCCGGCGCGACGTGGCTGATCCTCGGCAGCGTGGCCGAGATCGTCGAGCGCACGCGGCTGTTCCGCATTCCGCCGTCGGCGAGCCTGTCGCGGCTCCGGGCGCAGCCGCGGGCCGTGTGGGGTGCCGCGATCGCGCATGCCGGCATGGGCGTCACGGTGATCGGGATCGCGGGCATGTCGCTGGCCGTGAGTGCCGTCGTCGCGGTCAAGCCGGGCGCGAGCACCGAGGTCGGCGGCTACACCTGGACGCTGCAGGACCTGCACGACGCGTCCGGCTCCAACTACACCGCGCGCGTCGCCGATCTCGTGGTGACGCGCGACGGCAAGGTGGTCGCGACCATGCACCCGTCGCGCCGGTCGTTCATCACGCAGCGTCAGACCACGATGGACAGCGCGATCCAGACCGACGGCTTCCAGGACCTCTATGCCGTGCTCGGCGAGGAGCGCGACGGCAGCGCGATCCTGCGGCTGCACGTCAATCCGCTGGCGCCGGAGATCTGGTTCGGTGCGCTGATCATGGCGGCCGGCGGCATGGTGTCGCTCGCCGACCGGAGGCTGCGGATCGGGGCGCCGCGCCGCGCCGCCGCGGCCGTGGCGGCGCGCGCGTAATGTCCAACGTCCCCCTCGATCGCCGGCTTCTGCTCTGGGCGCCGCTCGCGATCGCGGCCAGCGCGGGCCTCGGTTTCTACGCGCTGCTCGGCCGGATGCGCGAGGGCACCTACGACCCGCGCGGCGTCCCGAGCCCGCTGATCGGCAAGCGGATCCCGACCTTCGATCTGCCGGGCGACAACGGCCCCGGCTTTTCGAGTGCCGACGTGATGGCGGCGGGCACGCCGGTGCTGATCAACTTCTTCGCCAGCTGGTGCATCCCGTGCGTGGAGGAGGCGCCGCTGCTCGACCAGCTGCACAAGCAGGGCGTCGCGGTGTGGGGCATCGCCTACAAGGACAAGGCCGCCGCGACCGCCGCCTACCTCGCGCGCAACGGCAATCCGTATGCGCGGCTGGCGCGCGACGATCCGGGACAGACGGCGATCGACTTCGGCGTCTATGGCGTGCCGGAGACGTTCTTCGTCGATACCGACGGCATCATCCGCGCGCGCTGGCCGGGGGCGCTTACCGACGACATCATCGCGCATGGCCTCAAGCCGCTGCTGAAGACCTACTCATGAGCCGGGTGCGGGCGTCGGTCCTGTTTCGCGGCTCAGCGTCATCGCGAGCCGGCGTCAGCCGGCGTGGCGATCCAGGGCAACGTGATAAGCGTCTGTCGCGCGGCCCTGGATCGCCACGCCGCCAAGTGGCGGCTCGCGATGACGGAGTGCGATGGGCGCTTGATGGTGTGAGGCATGCGCTGGCCATGCTGGCGCTTCTCTGTGCGCTTGCACTGCCCGCGCACGCCATCAGCAGTCCCGACGAGGTGATGGCCAGCCCGGCGCAGGAAGCGCGCGCGGAGGCGATCGGGCGGCAGCTCCGCTGCCTCGTCTGCCAGAACGAGAGCATCGAGGAGAGCGACGCCGACCTCGCGCGCGACCTGCGCCACGACATCCGGGTGCGCGTGGCGCAAGGCGAGACCAACCAGCAGATCATCGCCTGGATGGTCGCGCGCTATGGCGACTTCGTCCGCCTGCGCCCGCCGTTCGAGCCGATCACGCTGCTGCTGTGGGCCTCGCCCCTGCTCGCCGTGGGCGCCGGGGCGGCGGCGGTGGTCCTGGCCCGGCGGCGCCGTCCGGCGCCGCCTGCTCCTCTGTCCGGTGACGAGCGCGCCCGGCTGGCACGGCTGCTGGAACCCTGATGATCTGGGTTTCGCTTGGCCTGCTCGCGCTCGCCGCGCTGGTGCCGCTCGGGCTGATGACGCTCCGGCAGGGCGCGGCAGCCCGCGGGCGCCGCGAGGCGGCGCTGGCGCTGCACCGCGCGCAACTCGACGAGCTGGACCGCGAGCGCGAGGACGGGCGGCTGACCGAGACCGAGCACGAAGCGGCCGTGCTGGAGGTGCAGCGCCGGTTGCTCGCGGCCGACACCGACCATGACGGCGAAGCCCGGCGCACCAGCCGGTTCCCGCTCTATGCCACGCTGGCGATCATCCCGGCCGCGGCTCTCGGCCTGTACCTGATCGGCGGCTCGCCCGAGCTGCCGGCGGAGCCCCTGGCGGCGCGGCGGGCGGCGGCCGAGGCGCGGGCCAAGGAGGCGACACACCTCGCCACCCAGCTGCGCGGCGTGCTGGCCAAGCTCGATCCGAAGTCGGAGGAAGCCCGCAAGGGTTACGTGATGCTGGGCAGCCTCGAGCTCAGCCGGGGCGATTTCCAGGCCGCCGCGACGGCATGGCAGACGGCGCTGGCGACACGGTTCGATCCCACGCTCGGGGCCGAGACGGCCGAGGTGCTGACGGAGATGAGCGGCGTGGTGACGCCGGAGGCGGCGGCCCTGTTCCGCCGCGCGCTGGCCGAGGCGCCGGCCGACGCGCCCTGGCGCCCGATGGCCGAGCGCCGCATCAAGGACGCGCCGGCCGACTAGGGTGGTCCCAGCCGACTGGAACCGGCCGGCCGCTACATTTACCGTCATGGCCGGGCTTGGCCCGGCCATCCACGACTTCGCCGGCCGCTGGAAAGCAAGAAAGTCGTGGATGACCGGCACAAGGCCGGTCATGACGGGTGAAATCGAGATGCGACGCGTCCCGCCCGGCGTGCGGCCGGGCTTGTTCGTGGTCCGTTGGCTCAGTTGTGCTCCGGCACCCTCACTCCGTGACTGGGGGCCGCCTCGTGCCTCTCGGTCCCGTGAGTGCCGCCGTCATCGGGCACGTTGGTCTCGATCTCGCGCTCGCGGCGGCGGCCGCCATGCGAATTCTCGCCGCCCTTGCGGCCGGCTTCGGCAGCCAGCTTGTGGTTCTGCGCGAACGGCCGCTTCTCCGGCGGCACGCTGCTGCCGCCCTTGGAGGCGATCGCCCGCTGCTTGGCGGGGTCCATCGATGCGAACCCGCGGTTGCTGGTGCCGCCTTTTTTTTGTTCCGCCATGCTCCGGCTCCTGTGATGTCTCGCGATCTCTGCGGACCGCCCGTGTATGCATCCAAACACAGCTCGGCCGCTTTTGGTTCATCTGGAACGATTGAAGCTGGTGAAATCATTGTGTTGCCGCGTTTTAAGTTAACGTTCCGACATGCCGCCTCGGCTTGGGGTGCCTGTAGTGCAGGTCTCGCGCGCACAACCGGCGCTTCGGCACCGATCGGCGACATCCTAGCAGCCTGTCGGAGTTAGCAGTTTTGCGGATGAATATGTCGCCAACGGCCACCGGCGGATTCTCTTGTTGTGCAGAACTGCGAAGTATCGAAAGAAATCTCCGATTTGTTCGTGGTTTGTGCTTAACTCCGACAGGCTGCTAGGCTCCCGCGCGGGAGCGAACGGTGAGGGCGATGGACGGCCAGCGGGTGCGGATCGGGCTGATCAATTACGCACATCTGATCACGCACTACTCGCTGCTGATCCTGCCCACGGCTGTGCTGGCGATGGCCGTAAGCGGTAGCGGGTTCGGCACCGACTACGGCGAGATCCTGTCGCTCGCGACCGGCATGTTCGTGCTCTACGGCCTGTTCTCGCTGCCGCAGGGGTGGCTCGCGCAGCGCGTCGGGCGGGTGCCGCTGCTGGCGGTGTTCTTTATCGGCACCGGCCTGTCGCTGATCGGCTGCGGATTTGCCACCGCGCCCTGGATGCTGGCGGTCGCGCTGGCGACGGCCGGCCTGTTCTCGGCGATCTACCACCCGATCGGGACAGCGATGCTGGTGGACGCGGCGGGCGACAAGGTTGGCCGGGCGGTCGGGATGAACGGCGTGTTCGGCAATGTCGGCGTCGCTCTCGCCCCGGTGATCACCGCGTTCCTGCTGGCGCATGGCGGCTGGCGCTGGGCCTTCATCGTGCCCGGCGCGCTGGCGGTCCTCGGCGGCGCGCTGTGGCTGCGGCTGTCCGGGCCGGACGTGATCGGCCACCGCAGCGGCCGGCCGTTCCCGGCAATTCCCCGCCACCTCGTGCGCCGCGCCGTGGTCGTGCTGCTGCTGATCGCGGCGTCCTCGGGCCTGGTGTTCAACGCCTTCACCGTGCTGCTGCCCAAGCTGATGGCCGAGCGCCTGGCCTCGGCCCCGGGCCTGCTGCCGCTGGTCGGGCTGGCGGCGTTCGGGGTCACGCTGTGCGGCGCGCTGACGCAGTTCTCGGTCGGGCGGGCGATCGACCGCACCACGCTCAAGCGCGTCTTCCTGCCGTTCGGGCTGATCCTCGCGCCGGCGATGGCGGGGCTGGCCTTCGCCGACGGCTGGCTGGTGCTGCCGCTCGCCGGCGTGGTGGCGGCGGTGATCTTCGGCCAGGTGACGGTCAACGAGACGATGACCGCCCGCTACCTCTCGCCGGCGTTGCGGACGCGGATGTACTCGGTCCGCTTCTTCGTGGGCTTCCTGGGCGCCGCCTCGGCGCCGCCGCTGGTCGGCCTGCTGCACGACCGCACCGGCAGCCTGAGTGCCGTGCTGCTGGTGCTGGCCGCCTTCGCGCTGGTCACGATGGGGTGCGCGCTGGCCTTCCCGGACCGGCGCGAGGAGCTGGAGCCGGAGCTCTGGGCCCATGCGGCGGACGCGGAGCTCGTGCCGGCCGCCGAGTAGCGGCGCGCCTCGCGCGTCGCGTTGCCAACCCCCACATGGGCTGCATGAACCGCCGCATCCTGCTCGCCGCCGTCCCCGTCCTGTTGCTCGCCGGCCGAGCGGCGTTGGCGCAGGTGCCGTACGCGCTCACCGACCGGGACCGCGCCGACGTGGCCCGGCTCGAGGCCTATCTGGACGGCGTGAAGACGCTGAAGGCGCAGTTCCTGCAAGTCGCCTCGGACGGCCAGATCTCGCGCGGCACGGCGTGGCTCGCGCGGCCCGGGCGGATGCGGTTCCAGTACGATCCGCCGAGTCCGCTGCTGCTGGTCGCCGGCCACGGGCTGGTGGTGTTCCACGACAGCCAGCTCGAGCAGACCAGCAACATCCCGATCGGGCAGACCCCGCTCGGCCTGCTGCTTCGCGATAGGATTTCGCTGTCGGGCGAGGTGACGGTGACGGATTTCCGACGCCAGCCGGGGCAGATCGAGGTGACGGTGTTGCACACCGCGTCGCCGGGCGACGGCAGCCTGACGCTGAACTTCACCGACGACCCGCTGACCTTGCGCGGCTGGACGGTGATCGACGCCCAGCGCCGGTCGACTCGGGTGTCGCTCTACAACATCCAGACCGGCGTCTCGGTCGACCCGAAGCTGTTCGAGTTCGTCGATCCCCGCTTCTTCCAGAACAACCAGGGCCACTGAAGGACCACTGGGGCCGCAGCGGCGCGGTTTTTGCGTGTCTGAGGTCATTCAACTGCGAACCGCACAGGGCTTGGGTCGCCGTTACCGAGAATGCACGTGCGACGCGGCGTGAATGACTTCATTCTGTCGCAATCGCCGGGCGCTATCCTGGCGGTGGGAGTGACGCGATGAAACCGTTGATCGGCGTGAGCTGCTGCACCAAGGCCTTCGGCCCCTACGGGATGTCGAACCACGCCGCGTCCGACACCTATATCCGCGCGCTGTGCGCGATCGTCGGCGCCGTGCCGGTGCTGATCCCCGCCTGCGGCGAGGCGTCCGACCCGTCGGTGCTGCTCGACCGCCTGGACGGCATCGTGCTGACCGGCAGCCGGTCGAACGTGCAGCCGAGCCTGTATGGCGGGCCGCCGCATCCGGAGGGCACGCCCGAGGACCACTCGCGCGACTCCGCCACGCTGCCGCTGATCCGCGCCGCCGTGCGGGCGGGCGTGCCGATGCTGGCGATCTGCCGCGGCATGCAGGAGCTGAACGTCGCCCTCGGCGGCACGCTGCACCAGCGGCTGCAGGACCTGCCCGGGCGGATGGACCACTCCACGCCCATGCAGCCCGCCCAGGCGATCCGCATCGGCAAGGCGCACACCGTGCGATTGGCACCGGGGTCCTGGCTGCACCGGCTGGCGGGGGCAGGGGAGATCCGCGTCAACTCGCTGCACAACCAGGGCATCGAGCGGTTGGCCGACGGCCTGGTGGCCGAGGCCTGGGCGCCGGACGGCACCGTCGAGGCGGTGCGCGTCGGCACCCGCCGTTTCGTCGTCGGCGTGCAGTGGCACCCGGAATACGACTGGACGGCCGACCGGCTGTCTCGCCGCATCTTCGAGGCGTTCGGCGACGCCGTCGCCGAACGCCAGGGCGCGCCGCTCGCCGCCGCCGCGGACTGACGGTCGAGTCGCGATCCTTCGTCAGATGGCGTGGTCGAGAGGCTCCGCCTCGATCAGGTCGCCCATCGTCCCAGGATGCGCCATCGCCGCCCTGAGGCGGTCGCGGTCGAGTTCGTTCTCCCATGCGCTGACCACGATCGTCGCCACGCCGTTGCCGACGAGGTTCGTCAGCGCGCGGCATTCGCTCATGAACTTGTCGATCCCGAGCACGAGGGTCATCGCGGCGACCGGCACGGGGTTGTTCGGAATCGCGGCGAGCGTCGCCGCCAGTGTGATGAAGCCGGCGCCCGTGACGCCCGATGCGCCCTTCGACGTCAGCATGGCGACAAGGATGATGGTGGCGTACTGGCCGAAGCTGAGGTCCGCGCCCACCGCCTGGGCGAGGAACAGCGTCGCCAGTGTCATGTAGATGTTCGTGCCGTCGAGGTTGAAGCTGTAGCCGGTCGGGATCACCAGCCCGACCACCGGCTTGGAGGCGCCGAGCCCCTCCATTTTCAGCATGATCTGCGGCAGCACGGTCTCGGAGGACGAGGTCCCGAGCACGATCAGCAACTCGTCCTTGATGTAGACGATGAAGCGGATGATCGAGAAGCCGACCATCCAGGCGATGAAGCCGAGCACCACGAACACGAAGAGCAGGCTCGTCAGGTAGAAGGTCGCGATCAGTCCGGCCAGGTTCCCGAGCTTGCTGATCCCGTACTCGCCGATGGTGAACGCCATCGCCCCGAACGCCCCGAGCGGCGCGAGCTTCACGATCACGCCGATGATGCGGAAGAAGATCTGTCCGGCAGTGTCGATGACGTGGGCGATCGGCGCTGCCCGCTCGCCCATCCCGGTGACGACGGCGCCGGTCAGGATGGAGATCAGCAGCGTCTGCAACAGATCGCCGCCCGCGAGCGCGTCGAAGAAGCTGCGCGGTATGATGGCGATGATGTGCGCGACGAAGGAATCGTTGGACGCCGCCGTCGCGTAGCGCGCGACCGCCGTCGGATCGAGCGTCTTGACGTCGGCTCCGAAGCCTGCGCCCGGCCGGACGATCTCGCCCACGATCACGCCGAACAGGAGCGCGAATGTCGAGACGGCCTCGAAATACAGGAGCGCCTTGACCCCGACGCGGCCCACTTTCTTGAGATCGCCCATCGAGGAGATGCCGTGGACGATCGTGCAGAAGATCACCGGCGCGATCATCATCTTGATGAGCGCGATGAAGGCGTCGCCCAGCCACTTGAAGGACTTCGCCGTGCCGGGGGCGAAGTAGCCCACCAGCACGCCGAGCAAGATCGCGATCAGCACCTGGATATAGAGGGTCCGATACCACGGCCGGCGGGGCATCGCGGCCGGCATGGGCCGTGCGGCGACAGCATCAGCCATAGGTTCTTGTCTCCTCCCGGGCGTGGCGCTTTGTGCGGCGATCGAACCATAGGCGCCGCGTATCGGCAAACCGGCCGGTAGCTTCCGATCGGCCGGGCGGCGGTGTAGAGCGCCCCGTCGCCGCACGCCGCCGTAGCCGCAGAGGAGCCGAAGATGTCCGATTATGTGATCGATTTGCCGCCTCAAGCCGTCCTGCCCGTGGACGGCGGCGGGCTGTTCCCGGTGCGGCGGATCTTTTGCGTCGGGCGAAACTATGCCGCCCATACGCGGGAGATGGGCGGCGATCCGGACCGCGAGCTGCCGTTCTTCTTCACCAAGCCCGCCGACGCGGTGCTGACCGGCGGGGCCGAGATGCCCTATCCGCCGGGCACGTCCGACCTGCACCACGAGATGGAGATGGTGGTCGCACTGGGGCGGGGCGGCGTGGAGATCGCCGAGGACCGGGCGCTGGAGTGCGTGTTCGGCTACGCCGCGGGGCTGGACATGACGCGGCGCGACCTGCAGGCGCAGGCGAAGAAGGAGGGCAAGCCCTGGGACATGGGCAAGGGCTTCGACCACTCCGCGCCCGTGGGCCTGCTGGTGCCCGCGCTGCGCTGCGGCCACCCCGCGCGCGGGCGCATCGTGCTGACGGTCAACGGCGAGGTGCGGCAGGACAGCGACCTGTCGCACATGATCTGGTCAGTGCCGGAGATGATCGCGTTCCTGTCGCGGCTGGTGGCGCTGGCACCCGGCGACCTGATCTTCAGCGGGACGCCGGAAGGCGTTGCCGCGGTGCAGCGCGGCGACCTGCTGGAAGGCAGCGTCGAGGGCGTGGGCTCGGTGCAGACCCGGATCGTCTGAGACACTCCGTGCGGATCGCCACCTGGAACATCAACTCGCTGCGGCTGCGCGCGCCGCTGCTGAAGAAGCTCATCGCCGCGCTCGACCCCGACGTCATCTGCCTGCAGGAGACGAAGGTACCCGACGAGCTGTTTCCGGCCGACGTGCCGGCCGCACTCGGGTATCCGGGCACGGCGTTCCGCGGGATGAAGGGCTACAACGGCGTGGCGATCCTGTCGCGCACGCCGGTCAAGGTCGTCCGCACGGCGCCGGACTGGTGCGGGCGCGGCGACTGCCGCCACCTGAATGTGCGCATCGACGCCAAGGGCGGGCCGGTGGAGCTGCACGACTTCTACGTGCCGGCGGGCGGCGACATTCCGGACCGCGAGCAGAACGTGAAGTTCGGCCACAAGCTCGATTTCGTCGACGAGGCGCGCGCGTGGTTCGGCAAGCGGAAGAAACTCGCGCGCACGATCGTCGTCGGCGACCTGAACATCGCGCCGATGGAGAACGACGTCTGGAGCCACCGCCAGCTGCTGAACGTGGTGAGCCATACGCCGCCAGAGACGGAGCGGCTGGATGCGTGGCTGGCGACCGGGTTCGTGGACGCGGTGCGCCACTTCGTGCCGCCGAGCGAGAAGCTGTTCACGTGGTGGAGCTACCGCAACCAGGACTGGCGCAAGTCCGACCGCGGGCGGCGGCTCGATCATATCTGGGTGACGCCCGACTTGCGTGGTAAGCTGCGATCCCACGCGGTCCTGAAGGACGCGCGGGACTGGCAGCAGGGCAGCGACCATGTGCCGGTGGCCGTGGAGCTGGCGATCTGACATCTGTGAGGTGACACGATGAGCACGGACGCTCCCGCCGCGGACGCCGGCCATGCTGCCGGCCAACCCGGGCATACGCTCAAGCAGCGTGCGGCCGAGGAGGCGCGGCGGTTCTTCGCGATGTTCGTCTATCTCTGGATCCTGTTCGGGCTGTTCTCGCTGCACCAGCGGATCATCCTGCGGCAGGAGGGCATCGGCCTGACGTCGCAGGGCTTTGCCTTCGTCAACGCGCTGGTGCTGGCGAAGGTGATGCTGGTGGCCGAGGACCTGAACCTGTCGCGCTGGCTGCGCAACCGGCCGCTGATCTATCCGATCGTGTCCGACGCGCTGATCTTCACGCTCCTGTTCCTCGTCGTCCACGTGCTGGAGGAGGTGATCGTCGGACACTTCCGCGGCGAGAGCCTGGCGGCCAGCGTCCCGGTGATCGGCGGCGGCGGCATCGTCGGGCTGCTGTGCGTGTCGGTGATCCTGTTCTTCACCCTGATACCTTACCTCGCGTTCAGCCACGTTAATCGCGCGCTCGGCGCGGGCCATCTGCGCGCGCTGCTGTTCGGAACTGCCGCCGGACGGCGATGAGGAGGCGTCCTCGCGCCCGTCACGAGGCGATCGTGAACGGCAGCTCGGCGGTCGCGCTCCGCGGGCCAGTGACGTCGCGCAACGTGTAGACGAGGATGTAGTCGGTCGGCGGCGCGCCGCTGACGTTCAGCGTCAGCGTGATCGTGTACTCCAGGTTGCGCGCGTGGCTCTGCTGCACCAGATGGCCGAAATCCTTGCGTTCGCCGACCACCTTGTCGGTGCTTTTCAGCTTGATGGCGAAATCGACGTCGAAGCCGAACGTGTACAGGTCCGGCCCGACCTGCAGCCAGCCATAGGCGACCGGCTCGAGATAGGCGATCAGCGGCTCGCCGGCCTTGAAGACGTTGTCGGGGCGCGGATCGTATTCGCCGTAACCGGACGCCTTCTCGGTGACGAACATGGCGCGGCGGATCGTCAGCGGGGTTTTCTGCCAGACCTCGATGACGGCCTTCTCGCGCGCGTCGATATCCTGCACCGTCTGCGCGCGCGCGCCGCCGGGGAACGCCCCGGCGGGCAGCGCCGTCGCGACCGGCATGACGCGCAAGAGGCTTCGGCGATCCAGGCTGTAGGACATCCGCGAACCCTCCCTGCGGGCCCGGGGATGACGATCTTCGTCCAACCGTGCGGCGGCAAAGGATCGTGGCCGGGCCGGCCTTCGCCGGCAGGCTAGCACACGAAAGCGCTCGCGCGGTCAGCCCTCGCGCCGCAGTTCCGCGAACGCGTCCGGCGCCGCCGAGAACGCGATCGCCATCAGAAGCTCCGACAGCCAACTGAAACGCATTTGTCGCATCGGATCGGTCCCCTCGGGTCCCGGCGCCTGCCTCGGCGCCTGTTGCCCCGCTACGCACGAGTGCCCCGATCCGGATGCGGCTGGCTGCGAACGGCGTCACACCCGATCCGCTGCATCCGCCGTCCGGGTCGGTCCGTAGGGGGGACGTGCGCCGGGACAGGCGCCCCACAGAAGGACCAGGACATATGACCAAGACCCGCTCGTTCGCCCTGCTCGCCGCCGTAGCCCTGCCGCTCGCTTTGTCGGCCGGACCCGTCGCGTTCGCGCAGATGCAGTCGGAACACACCGTGATGGTCGGCGGCGCGCCGATGTATCCGTCGAAGAACATCATCCAGAACGCCGTCAGCTCGAAGGACCACACCACGCTCGTCGCCGCCGTGCAGGCGGCCGGGCTGGTGGACACGCTGCAAGGCCCGGGCCCGTTCACCGTCTTCGCGCCGACCAACGAGGCGTTCGACAAGCTGCCGCCCGGCACGGTCGCCAGTCTCGTCAAGCCCGAGAACAAGGCGACGCTGGTCAAGATCCTGACCTACCACGTCGTCGCCGGCCGGCTGACCGCCGCCGACCTGATGCGGATGGTGCGCGAGGGCGGCGGCAAGGCGAGCCTGACGACGGTGCAGGGCGAGACCCTGACCGTCTCGCAGGACGGCAACAAGCTGTACGTCGCCGGCGCGCAGAGCGGCGTGGGCCAGATCACGATCCCCGACGTGATTCAGTCCAACGGCGTGATCCAGGTGGTCAGCTCGGTGCTGCTTCCGAACTGATCGTGCCGAACTGATCGCGAGAGACGGCCGGCGGCACGGGCCGCCGGCCGACCTTCGAGCCCAGGAGCGACGCGGATGGCAACGCAGACGATCCGCCGGCACAGCGTGCTGGTGCGTCTGACGCACTGGATCAACGTGCTATGCTTCACCCTGCTGGTGATGAGCGGCATGCAGATCTTCAACGCGCATCCCGCGCTCGATGTCGGCTCGACGTCCGACTTCGCGCATCCGCTGGTCGATCTGGGCGACGGGTTCCCGCACTGGCTGACGCTGCCTGGCTACCAGGACCTGGCGCTGGGCCGTCGCTGGCACTTCTTTCTCGCCTGGCTGTTCGTGCTCAACGGACTGGCCTACCTGCTCGTCGGCCTGATCGGCCGGCATGTGCGCCGCGACCTGGTGCCGACCGTCGCCGAGCTGCGCTCGCTGCCGCACGAGATCGCCGAGCACGCCCGCCTGCGCTTCCCGGCCGGCGAGGCGGCGCGGCGTTACAACGTGCTGCAGCAGCTGACCTATCTGGTGGTCATCTTGGTGCTGCTGCCGCTGATGCTGGCGACGGGCCTGACCATGTCCCCCGGCATGGACGCAGCGTTCCCGTGGCTGCCCGAGCTGTTCGGCGGAAGGCAGACCGCGCGCACCATCCATTTCGCGTCGGCCTCGCTGCTGGTGCTGTTCACCGTCGTGCACCTCGCGATGGTCGTGCTCTCCGGTTTCTTCAACAACCTGCGCAGCATGGTCACCGGCCGCTACGTGCTGCCGCCCGAGCGCGTGTCACGGGAACGGCTGACGCGGGAGCGCGTGTCGTGACGATCCTGCGTCGCCGTCTGCTGACCGGCGCGCTGGGCGGCGGTGCGTTGCTGACGCTGGCGGGTTGCGACAGCGTGTCGGACTCCCCGGAGGTGCAGGACGTGCTCGGCCGCGTCGAAGGCCTGGACCGCTGGCTGCAACGCCGGCTGCAGGGCCGCGACGCGCTCGCCCGCGAGTTCACCGCGGCCGACATCAGCCGCGAGTTCCGCGCCAACGGCTCCACCTCGGTCGACGATCCGGACTACCAGCGTCTGGCCGAGGGCGGATTCGCGGACTGGCGCCTGACGGTGGACGGCCTGGTGCAGCGGCCGCTGTCGCTCTCGCTCGCGGAGCTGCGCGCGATGCCGTCGCGCACGCAGATCACCCGCCACGACTGCGTCGAGGGCTGGAGCTGCATCGGGCAGTGGAGCGGCGTGCGGCTGGCGAGCATTCTGGCCCTCGCCGGATTGCAGCCGGCGGCGCGCTATGTCGTGTTCCACTGCGCCGACACGCTGGAGCGCACGCTGGACAACAGCGGCCAGTATTACGAGAGCATCGACCTGATCGACGCCGCGCATCCGCAGACGATCCTCGCCTACGACATGAACGGCGCGCCGCTGCCGGTCGCGCATGGCGCGCCGCTGCGCGTGCGGGTGGAGCGGCAGCTCGGCTACAAGATGGCGAAATACGTGATGCGGATCGAGGTCGTGGACAGTTTTTCGTCGCTCGGCCGCGGCCGCGGTAGCTTCTGGGCCGACCGCGGGTACGAGTGGTACGCCGGGATATGACGGCCCGACGCCGGCCAGCCTCACCGCCGTCATTGCGAGCGTAGCGAAGCAACCCAGAGTCGCGCGAAAAGCGCCTGTCGCGCGGTCCTGGGTTGCTTCGTTGCTGCGCTCCTCGCAATGACGAGGAAAGCCTTGAAACGCTACGCCGCCTTCGCCTGCGACGCGATGCGCTGCAGGTCCTGCAGCACGCCCCGCGCGGTGCGCACCCGCTCGGCGACGGTCATCTCGCGCAGGATCGCCAGCTTGTGGTCGGGGCGCAGCTTCAGCTCGCCCTTCGCACCCTTGGCCGACACCCAGCCGACCAGCCCGGCCGGGTTGCGGAAATGGTTGCCGCGGAAACCGATCACCATGCCCTTCGGCCCGGCCTCCAGCTTGTCCACGCCGGCCTCGCGGCACAGGCGCTTCAGCGTGACCACCTGCAGCAGGTTCTCGACCTCCTGCGGCAACTCGCCGAAGCGGTCGGCGAGTTCCGCCGCCATCGCCTCGGTCTCGGCGTCCGACGCCAGATTGCCGACGCGCCGATACAGCCCGAGCCGCACCGGCAGGTCGGCGACATACGTCTCCGGGATCAGCACCGGCAGGCCGAGCACGATGTTCGGCGTCCAGTCGCGGTCCTCCGCACGGCGGCGGCCCTCGCCGGCGCGGATCTCCGCCACCGCGTCCTCCAGCATCTGCTGGTACAGCTCGATGCCGACCTCGCGGATGTGCCCCGACTGTTCCTCGCCCAGTAGGTTGCCGGCGCCGCGGATATCCAGGTCGTGCGACGCCAGCGTGAACCCGGCGCCCAGGGCGTCAAGCGTCTGCATCACCGTCAGCCGCTTCTCGGCCGCGGCCGACAGCCGGTGCGTCTGCGGCCAGGTCAGGTACGCGTAGCCGCGCTGCTTGCCGCGTCCCACGCGCCCGCGCAGCTGATAGAGCTGACCCAGGCCGAACATGTCGGCGCGATAGATCAGCAGCGTGTTCACCGCCGGCATGTCCAGCCCGCTCTCGACGATGTTGGTCGACAGCAGGATGTCGAACTTGCCGTCGCTGAACTCGGTCATCACGCGCTCGAGCTCGGTCGGCGCCAGTCGTCCGTGCGCCTGTCCCGTCTTCGCCTCGGGCACGATCTCGGTGAGGCGCTCGGCCATGCGCGGCATGTCCTCGATGCGCGGCACGACGCAGAAGATCTGCCCGCCGCGGAAGCGCTCGCGCTGGATCGCCTCGCGCACGACGACGCTGTCGAACGGCATGATGAACGTGCGCACCGCCAGCCTATCGACCGGCGGGGTGGCGATCAGGCTCATCTCGCGCACGCCGGTCAGCGCCAGCTGCAGCGTGCGCGGAATGGGCGTGGCCGTCAGCGTCAGCACGTGCACCTCGGCGCGCAGCTCCTTCAGCTTCTCCTTGTGCTTGACGCCGAAATGCTGCTCCTCGTCGACGATCAGCAGGCCGAGGTCGGCGAAGCTGATCGTCTTGCTCAGCAGCGCGTGCGTGCCGATGACAATGCTCACGCTGCCGTCGGCGATGCCCTTCTTCGCCGCCGCCTGCTCCTTCGCCGGCACCATGCGCGAGAGCTGCGCGACGGTCACCGGCATGCCGGCGAAGCGATCCCTGAAGGTGCGGAAATGCTGGCGGGCGAGCAGAGTGGTCGGCACCACCACCGCCACCTGCGCGCCGGACATCGCGGCGACGAACGCCGCGCGCAACGCGACCTCGGTCTTGCCGAAGCCCACGTCGCCGCAGATCAGCCGGTCCATCGGCTTGCCGCTGGCAAGGTCCTCCAGCACGTCGGCGATGGCGCGTTCCTGGTCCTCGGTCTCGTCGAACGGGAAGCGGCCGCAGAACTCGTCCCACATCCCTTCGGGCGGGGTCATCAGCGGCGCGTCGCGCATCTGCCGCTCGGCGGCGAGCTTGATCAGCGCGCCGGCCATGTGGCGGATGCGGTTGCGCATCTTCGCCTTGCGCGCCTGCCAGCCGGTGCCGCCCAGCTTGTCGAGCGCCACCCCCTGCGTCTCGCTGCCGAACCGGCTGAGCAGCTCGATGTTCTCGACCGGCAGGAACAGCTTTTCGTCGCCGTCGTAGACCAGCCGGAGGCAGTCGTGCGGCGCGCCGTCGGCGGTGACCGTCTCCAGCCCGGCGTAGCGGCCGATGCCGTATTCCTGGTGCACGACGAGGTCGCCCTCGGCGATCTCGGTCGCCTCGGCGATGAACTGGTCGGCGCGCTTGCGCCGGCGCGGCGGACGGCCGATGCGCTCGCCGAGCAGGTCCTGCTCGGACACCACCGCCAGCCGGTCGCCGATGAAGCCGCGCTCGATCCCGAGCGTCACCAGCGAGATCGTGCCGGACGGACGCCGGCGCACATGCGGCCAGTCGCCGACCGTCTGCGGCTCGCCGTCGGCGTCCTTGACGCCGTGCTCGCGCAGCAGGTGGCTGAGGCGTTCGCGCGACCCGCGCGTCCAGGCGGCGACGATGATGCGCCGCTTCTCCGCGATCCAGCGTGCGACGTCGGCGCCGAACTGGTCGAACACGCCGATGCCCGGGCCGCCGCCCGCCTTAGCGTACACCGGCCCGGGCCGTCCGCCGCCGTCGATTCCGTCGCGCGCGCCGTCCGGCTTGGCGAACGGCGAGAACGCCAGCAGCGGCCCGCCCGAGAGCATGTCCGCCCACGCCGTGCGGTCGAGATACAGGCGGTCGGGCACGAGCGGCCGGTACGGCACCTCGCCGTCGCGCGCCACCGCGCGGCGCGCGGCGTAGTGGTCGGCGATCATCTCCAGCCGCGCCGTCAGCGCGTCGTCGCTCTGGTGATCGAGGCTGACCGACGCGCCGGGAAGGTAGTCGAGCAGAGTCTCCATCCGCTCGTGGAACAGCGGCACCCAGTGCTCCATGCCGGGATGCCGCCGCCCGTCCGAGATCGACAGGTACATCGGGTCCTGTGCGGCGTCGTCGCCGAACAGCTCGCGCCAGTTGGTGCGGAAGCGCGCGATGCTGTCGCGATCGAGCGGCACCTCGTTGACCGGGTGCAGGATCAGCGCCTTCACCGCATCGCCGCTGCGCTGCGTGGAGGTGTCGAAGCGGCGGATGCTCTCGATCGAATCGCCGAACAGGTCGATGCGGACCGGGTCGCTCTCGCCGGACGGGAAGACGTCGATGATGCCACCGCGCACGGCATATTCGCCGGGCTCCATCACCGTGCCTGCGCGGCCGTAGCCGTTGGCTTCCAGGAAGCGCGTCAGCCGGTCGGGATCGAGCGTCCCGCCGGTCTCGATCTTCATCGCGGCGCCGTCGAACATGGTGCGCGGCGGCACGTGCTGCAGCAGTGCGTTCACCGTGGTCAGCACGACGCGGGGCCTGTCCGGCGTCTCCAGCAGCCGCGCGAGCGTGGCGATGCGTTCGGCCACGATGATCGGGTTCGGCGAGACGCGGTCGTACGGCAGGCAGTCCCAGGCCGGGAAGCGCAGCAGCTCGGCCTCGGGCATGAAGAAGCCGACCGCCTCGGCCAGCCGCGCCATGCGGCTGTCGTCGCGCGCGACGTGCAGGATCGGGCCGGCGAACTCGGCGCGGCAGCGGCCCAGCAGGACCGC
>Ga0209656_10000151_pt1 | contig 44571 bp, 39 predicted proteins | sample BogFormECP12_OM2_FD_188239 | JGI IMG/M metagenome (GOLD analysis project Ga0209656, IMG submission 188239) | Bog forest soil microbial communities from Calvert Island, British Columbia, Canada - ECP12_OM2 (SPAdes) (version 2) | ecosystem: Environmental > Aquatic > Freshwater > Wetlands > Bog ...
GATTACATAGGTCATGACGGTGTCGGTCTCCTGATCTGGATGCAGCTATTTTACTACGGCGGTGCGCGAAAGCGCACATTCTAGCAAGAAATCACGTCGCTCCGCAAAAGCGAAACGGCCAGCAGCGCTGGCTGCCGACCGTTGTCAAATCTTTCCGAAGACATCACCGAACCTCCGACCAATATCCGATTACCGGTGTCCGCCGCCTCCGCCGTGTCCACCACCGCCGCCACCGTGGAAGCCACCACCACCGCCACCGTGGAAGCCGCCGCCTCCGCCATGGAAGCCACCAGCAGCGCCACCGTGGAACCCTCCTCCGCCGTGGTAGCCGCCGTAGCCGTGTCCGCCAGCGTAGCCGTGTCCGCCGTAGTAACCGTGTCCACCGTAGTAGCCCCGTCCACCGTAGCCGCCGCGGCCATAGCCCCAGCCACGACCGTAGCCCCAGCCTCTACCATAGCCCCAGCCACCACGCCAACCCCAGCCGCCTCCCCAGCCGTACCACGGGCCGGCGCCAATGAACACGCCGTTCACAAACCAGTCAGACCCGTAGTAGCCATAAGGAGCGCAAGCATAGGGATAGTACCCATAGTACCCATAGTCGCAAACGGGCGCGGCGCCTACCCCGATACCTACTCCTACCTGCGCATGGGAGGGCTGCGAATAAGCTAGCGGCAGCGCCAGAACCGCAATCAAAGCCAAATTTCGTAAGTACCGCATGGTGAATCCCCCTTATCTCAGACCCGCCATTACCCGCCATCAAACCATCGGATCTGAAGCCCCTCCGGATTTCCTTCCTATCCGAAGCGCCTACCTATTTGAACTCGCCACTCCAGGAAAAGTTGCAGTTCCCAAGGTGGCTGATTTCGGCCACCCCGCATAAATTCAACCACTTGCGGACTATGCCCTGCATTTACGCTCCCACTAACTCTTCACTCGGCTCGTATTCCACAATGTAGCCCGCGACCGCGCTGGCCGCAACCGTTAGCGGCGAAGCCAGATACATCTGTCCGGGACCGCTCCGGCCGGGGAAATTGCGGTTCTGCGCGCTGATCACGACCTGCTCCGGACGCGTGGAAACCCCCGGCCCGGCGTTAATGCAGGCGCCGCAACTAGGCTCGATCACGTGCGCCCCAGCCCTCTGAAACACATCCAGATAGCCCTTGCGCAGGCAGTAGTCGCGTGTTTCCTGCGACCCAAACTGGATGTAGAACTTTACCGAGTCCGCCACGCGTTTGCCCTGCTTAAGCGCGTCAGCCAGCACCCGCGCATACATGTCCATGTCTTCATTCTTGCCGGCCGTGCAGGTGCCGCCATAGGCAATCTCGACCGGAATCGGGGTGTTCAGGTCCCGCACATACTTTCCGTTGCCGGGATCACCCGGCGTCGCCACCATGGGCCTAATCTCGGCCGCATCCAGTTCGATCACATATGCATACTGCGCATTCGGATCGCTGCGCAGGCCTTCGATCATAGCTTGGGCCTTGGTGCGATCCATGCCCCGCCGCTCCACCAGGAACTCGACGGCTTTCTTGTCCGGTGCAACAATGCCCGTAAACCCGCCAATCTCGGCCGCCATGTTTGTCATGGTGGCGCGCTCGTCCACGCTGAGTTCTTCGATGGCCTCGCCTGCGTACTCCATTACCTTCGCTAAGGCCTTGCCGCTGCGCACGTAGTCAAGGCTCAAAATCTTCAGGATGAAATCTTTCGCCGTGGCGTTGGCGTGGCGCTTCCCGCGGATCACGATCTTCACCGATTCCGGAACTTTGACGCGGACGTCCTTCGTGATCCAGCCGTTGAACACATCGGTCGTGCCAATCCCAAAAGCCACGCAGCCAATCGCTCCCACATGCGGGGTATGCGAGTCCGAGCCAATGTTGAGTTGCCCCGGCAGCGCATAACTCTCCAGCACAATCGAGTGGCAGATGCCCTCCGACCCCTTGCGGTCTTTCAATTCTCCGTGCAGCTTAATTCCCTGCTTGGCGGCGAAGTCCTGCTGTTTCAGTTTGAGCTGTGTTGCCAGATCGAGCAGGCCCAGCTTCTTTTTCTCTTCTGAAATCACCTCATCCAAAAACGTCAGATGATCGCGGAAAAAAATAATGCTCGAGGCATCGTTGACCTTCGCATCCTTGCCAACGTAGTGCTCAAAGAAAATCGCTGCCATCGGAGTAACGTACTCGTGGCTGAAACGCAAGTCAGCCTGAGCAAATCCGGTATCACCTGGCTTTACGCTGGCAACGCCAATGCCGCCGCTTTCGTTCACCATGTGCCGCGCGAAGATTTTCTCCGCTACCGTCATCGGCCGCTTGTCAGTTCGCATCGGTGGCAGGAACACCTTCTTTTGCATCCGCGCCACATTGAAGGGAAACAACCCGCCGTACTCAATCACCTGCCGCGTGATCTCATCTTCGCCGGTGGTAAACTCGGCAAGTGCAATCTCTTCCCCGCTGCGGATCCGATCGATCAGCGAGAAGTTGGTAGAAGTCAACACTCCCAGGTTCTGGCAGTTTTGCTTGTAGATTCGCTCAATGTTTTCTGCGATCACCACACGAATTCCGGCACACATCTCGGCATACGGCGACTGCTCGCGGCTCGATCCTTTGCCGCGCCGCTTCCCGCTCACCGCGCACACAAATCCGCCGCGCTTCACTTCCCCGCGGCCGATGGGCGTCACGCTGCCGCACTTTAGCCCGAGGTAAGGAATCTCGCCGAGTGTCTCATCGAAGTAAAAACAGTAGTGCGCAGGTGTTATTTCATCGGTCGAGATGTCATCTCGCAGCTTGGGATTGTTGGCCGGATTCTTTGTATCCCAGGGCAAATCCTCACCGGCCAATTGCCGCTTGATCAATTCGGGATCTTCGGTGAGAAAGAGAATGCGCCCTTGCAGCCGGACTTTGTCCGGCCGCTTTTCGATTTTGCGCTCCAGAAGAGAGTTGATCACGTTGCGCCTGTAGGATTGAACGATTTATCGGACAGGCAGAAGCGGCTACCCAGTCCCCAGTTATTGTAGCGCGGGATTCGGTCCGTGGTTCCGAGGTTAATGGTGCGCGTGCGCTGACTTGTCAAACTTCTCACCGGCCGGGATCGCCACCGCCAACCGATTCTCCTTCGGTGCCAAAGGACAGGTAGCATAAGGAGTTACCGCGCACGGAGGATTGTAAGCCCGATTGAAATCGAGCGTCACTTTTCCATTTACCACCGGACCAGTCTCCAGAAAACGCCCGCCAGGATAGGTATCGGTCTTCGCCGTCAGGTCGTTGAAAACGAAGAAAAGTCCTTTCGAAGGATCGCCGCGGAGATCGGTCAACTCCACTTCCTGACCGTTGATCTTGAACACCGCTGTACCCGCCACTCTGATCGCGGTCGCATCCCCCAGGACATTGGGCACATCGATCGTCTTTTTTCCATCGGACGGCAACCACGTCGCGGCGATCTGGTAATTCATATCCAACGGATAAAACATCAGCCCGTGAAAATTGCGCACTGCAGAGCTGTCCGCATCCCTCAGGCGAACGCCCACGCGCTCTCCGCGCACAATCACGTGAAACTCCAAGCTTCCAATCTCGACCATAGACGCGTGCCCCGAAACATCAGGATCCATCTTCGCCGCCTCTGCCAGAGGCTTCCCTTCCGAGGTGGCGTGCACTTCGGGAAGCAATTTGATGGTGACGTCCTTGCCCTCGAGATCGAATTCTCCAGCGTGCGCCGGGCCCTTGGGAAAAACAACCGCATTCTCCGCCGCCGACCCGAAGCTGTTGGCTCCCGGCTTCAGCCAGTACAGTCCCGCCAACGGCAGCCAGTTCTTTTTCAGATCCTCGATCTGCTCCGCTTTCCACTTTTCGAACGACCGCACATAAGCTGTGTCGGGAGCGGAAACGGATGAGAGAGTGCTGTTGTCAGCTCCCTGTAAGACTGAGAACAGTGCGGCCACAGAAAAAACGGTAATCGCAGACCGCTTGGCGAGATCCATATTCTTCCCTTGATTTCACCGCTCGTGCTGGCGCGGGTCCGGCAATGGCTCCATTCCTCTTCCCGCGAAAATTTCTCTAAACTCGTTCAACAGGGCCTCATGCAACAGTCCATTCGACGCCACAGTCTCGCGGCTGTTGAGTTCGAAGGGCAATCCGTCGAAGCGCGTCACTTTGCCGCCCGCCTCCTCCACGATCAACACGCCCGCCGCCGTATCCCAGGGATTTAAATTGAACTCCCAGAAGCCATCGAACCGCCCTGAGGCAACGTTGCACAAATCCAGCGCAGCGGAGCCCGCGCGCCTGACGCCGTGCGAGCGCAGCGTGATCTGGTGATAGAAATAAATATTCGGATTCTTGTGCCGCTTCTGGCTGGGAAACCCCGTGGCCAGAAGACTCTCCTTCAACGTAGCCGTCTTCGAGACGTGAATGGCCTCTCCGTTGAGCCACGCGCCTCTTCCCTGTTCCGCGGAGAACAGTTCGTTCCGCGTGGGATCGTAAACTACCGCAGCAATGCGGCTGCCCAGCTTCCCGGACGAGCGTTGTTCTGGCGTCTGGCGTTCCAATCCCATGGAAACGCAGAAGACGGGGTAGCCGTGTGCGAAGTTGGTAGTACCGTCGAGCGGATCAACATACCAGCGATACTCGCTCCCCTGGTCGCTAAGCCCCTGCTCTTCGCCCAGAACATCGTGGCTGGGCCAGCGCTGGCGTATGCGATCCCGGATCATCGCCTCGGCGGCGCGGTCGGCTGCCGTAACCAGGTCGGCCTCACCCTTGTACTCAATCTTCAGGTGCTGATGGAAGTACTCCATCAACAGCGCGCCCGCTTCGCGCGCAATCTCTGACATGGCAGGAATAAAGCTGTCGTGATTGGGGGAACTTGAAGACATCAAACTCTGTTGAAGGCTTCCCGGTGGGCCGGACTCCGGAAGCCGCAGCTACTTCTTCGCGCCGCCATCCTCGGCAATGTACATGATCTCGTGTTTGAAGATGAACAGGTTGGGCGCACCTTCGCGCGTCAGGCGCACCATGTGCTTGTCGTAATACTCAATCCATCCGTTCACCGTCTGCCCGTCCATCAACTTGACGCTTACCGGCCGCTGCTTCTCCCCCAGGCCTTTGAGAAATCCGGCTTCCTCGAAAGTCTCTTCCGGAGGCGGAGTCCGGCCACGCTTGCCGGCGTTAGGGCTTCCACGCAATGCCATGCTGGCATTGTACACAACGGCTGAGAGGCGCGATGTGACCTCGACTCGCTCGCACGCGCCTGGCAGTATGCTCAACTTTCGCGCGAGCTCCGCAGGACGATCGGGACGATCCTAGGTGGAATTGCGAAAGCTTTCGCTTCACGGACTCAACTGACTCCTTATGTCCAAAACAAAGAGCCATCGGCCATAGGGCCGATGGCTCAATAGAGCGAAAATTTAGAAAATAAATTTCAGCTCGAACTCAACAGCGCGAGGTGCACCGAGCGCATTCACGCCTGAGCCCAGGCCTAGACGCAGGAAGTTTCCGGCGGCTCCGTGCTCAAGTGCGCTGGTCGTCCCATTTGGAGAACCTACATTCCCGTTGAGGATGGTGCTGAAAGGAACGGCAGCGCCATCGAAATTAGAGAAATTGAACACATTGAAGAAGGAGACGCCCGGTTGGATTTGCAGTCTCTCCTTGATCTTATAGTGCCAGTTCATGCTAACGTCGAAGGCCCTTAACCACGCTTGGCCAATTGCTCCCGGAGGCGCCAGTTGCAACGGTCCATAGTTTGCGCCGGCGGCAGGCGTGCTCCCGCCGATTACTCCGCCCAAGGCCTGCAGCTGCGGTAACGTAAACAGATTATTCGATATCAACACCTGGCCAGCAGGAGTGGCCTGACCCACCAAGGTGTTGTTGTATTGACTGATCGCCTCGTTAAGTTGCTTCACCCCAATGCTGCGTCCAAAGGCGCCAATGTTGGTTCCAGGAAGAAGATCGCCTATACCTCGGTTGTTGGCCGAGGCCCCGTCCCCGGTACCATCTCCTGTGATGTCCGTCTGGTAGATCCCACCCGGCAACCCGCTCACCGGAAGCGTGACATTATCAGGCAGCGGACTGTCGAAATGGGCGGTAAATCCGAGCTGGAAGTTCGCCGGCAAATTCACATATCCGCCAAACGAAAGCTGGTGGGTGCGGTCCAAGGCGTTGGGACCGATGTATTTCGTTGGATCGTCGAAGTCAGTGGCAACGGTGCTGAAATCGTTGTCCCTCGCGGTTGCGACATACCGAGAGAGAGAATAAGAAACCTGCAGGTTCATACTCTTGACACCGGGGAACGGATTGGCCATATTCTGCTTCAAGCTCATCTGCAATCCGTTGTAAACCGACCGTCCGATGGGGAACAGCATCTCATTGCTGCCCAAATTCGCGTTGATGCCGGGGAAAGCTGCCGGCGGCGCGCCATCGAGCGCACAGGGAAGACCACTGCAGAGCATGTAACCGGAGTCAAGGCCGTTCCTGGCGAAGTCGGCAATAGTCGCTTGGCCTGCAGGGCCACCGCCGACTCCCGGATGCAGACCCGGGCAGCCCGCAATCGCCGCGTCAATCGAGCCCACCCCACAAGCGGTGAGGGTGTTAGCTATCGCATTCTGCGCTGCAGCCGGATTAAAGTATTTCGCGTCGCCGACGCGATTGGTATCCACGATAAGGAAGTTATGAGTGGATACGTTGCGCAGATAGTCCACACTGAACACTACACCCGGCCGGATCTGGTGCTGAACCCCGATGTTCATCTGCACCGACCGCGGCGAGCGATAGTCCGGAGCGAGAAGAGTCGTACTCGTAGCCTGATTGTCGGCCAAGAGCGTGCCGATGTAAGTGCCGTTGGTGGCCGGGCCCGCTGCCAGTGTCGCTGCCTGGTACGCCTGTTGTGCGGCAACGATCGCCGGCGCAGCTACGCCAATGGCCTCGCCGCAGTATGAGCTACCCGGGCATCCTGGCTGGAAGCCCAGGAAAAATCCTTGCTGGAGTCGTGCACCGGGATCGAACAAAATGTTGTTCCAGATGGAGTTCTCAAAGAACAGTCCAATACCTGCGCGAATCACGGTTTTGCCATTCCTGCTTGGATCCCAAGCAAGACCAAGCTGAGGAGCAAAGTTGAGGTTGGGTTGGTTGATGCGGTCGCCGAGACCGCTGTAGAGCTGATTGTTGAACTGGTCCAAGGCCGGCAGCGGACCGAGGTCAGTATCGGTCCGGCCAGTGTCGCGCACATAGCGCAGACCCGCCGTTAATGTGAAGTTGGGGATTATCTTCCAGGAATCCCCGATGTACCACGAGAACCGGTTATCCGGACCGATTCCGCCGCCCGGCAATCCAAATCCAGGTTTCGCGGAGAAAAATCCCTGTCCGTTTCCTAAGGTGACGCTGGCGACCGGATAATTCAGAGGATTGCCATCTCCGCCTGGAAATGGACAGTTATTTGCCGTAACGCAAGCGAGGTCCTGCCCCGCCGACAAGGCAGGAGAGCCTACCGCCGGAGCCAGCCCCAAGAACTTGGCGAAGCCACCGCCTAAAATGCGGTTGTATCCGGCGCCAAAGCGAATGAGGTGATTCTTGTAGAGCTTGCTGCCGTCGTACTTGATTTGATGATCAGACTGCATCGTCGCCTGCGGCGCCAGAAAGTTTGGCCCGGAGCAAAATGGATCTGCACCTGCGGTGAGGCAGAATGGGTCGCCACCGATGGCCAGCTCGATACCCGCTGCCGGATCGAAGATGCTGGAGCCGGCTACCGCGTCTTTGATCCCGTTTTCGAACTTGGTGTAGCCAAAGCGAACACTGTTGGTGATGGAGCCGAGGTTGAAGTCGACGCCGACAACTTGGTCTCGCGCGTGGTCCACGTTGGCAAACGGCTGAAAGGAGTTGGGAATGAACGGAAGAACGCTTTTGTTCTGGTCGTAGGTAAAGCGGTAGAAGACCTTGTATCGATTGGCCTGCCAGTCGACTCGCCCGACGGTTTCGGTCTCGCGGAAAGGTGAGTCGAAGTTTCCCGTAAGCCCGGAAAAAGCCCCTCCGGGAATAACCGGATCGATTAGATCCTGCTTGGTCCGCTCGGCATCGATGAAAAAGAAGAGCTTGTCTTTGATAACTGGCCCACCGATATCTCCTCCAAACTGGTTTCTTTGGAAGGGGTTGGTAGAGTCGCCGGGCAGTGCGGCATTCATAGATTGATCGCGGAAGTAATAGAAAGCCTCCCCGTGCAGAGCGTTGGTGCCGGACTTGGTGGTGACGTTTACCGATCCCGAGGAAGTCAACTCAGTGGAGAGATCCAGCGAAGACTGTTGCAGGGCGGATTCTTGAATCGCGCCAATGGGAAGATTTTGGGTTGTAGTGCCAACGTTCTCGTCGCTGATATCAATACCGTCTACCTCGATCCGGGCAGTGCGACCGAAGCGGCCGCCAAATGAGACCGAAGAGAAGCCGTTCTTGGTGGGGTCAAAGGTTCCGCCGTCTTGAATCTGCACGCCCGGCTCGAGTTGTGCGAGATCGAGGAAGTTGCGGCCGTTGATGGGCAGATTCTCAATTTGCTCAGAGGTGAGAACTCCCTGCACTGTCGCCTGCTCGGTGTTGACGGCAACCTCGCTGGCTTGCACTTCAACCACTTGGGAACTTTCTCCTACGGCGAGCTTCACATTTGCGGAAGCCGTCGTATTCACCTCTACGACAATCAACACCTGTTCTGTCTTGAATCCTTTCCCTTCTACTCGCACGACATACTCTCCCGGCGTAAGCGCTCCGGAAGCAAAGGTTCCAGACGACGTAGTGGTCATGCTGATGGCTTGATTCGTTCCCTTGTTGGTGATCGTCACTTTCGTGCCACTCACCACGGCGCCCGTTTGGTCGGTCACACTGCCCACAATACTGCCAGTGGAGATCGTCGTTTGGGCAAGCACGATGGCTGGAGACGCGAAAAGCACGAAAACGAGCGCGAACAGAATTGCCATTGCAAATCGCGCGCTGGGGCGTAGGGAACTTGGCTTGAACATCGTAAACCTTCCTTTCAGCATTGTGATCATCAGGAGATTACTCACCAAACCGCTTCAGGAATCTGAAGCCGTACCAGAACTGCTAAGCTATCGATCAACGGATTCGGCGGGATGCAGATCCGAACCTCCCGCCAGAAAATCAACCTATCCCACAAACAGAAACGTGACCTTGGCAGCGTTAAAGCAATTTTCCAGCCAGCCCCACGATGAAATGCCAAGGTTGCATCAACTCTATCTCTTTTCTATATCTTTCAGGTATTTACTGGGACTCACGCCTAAGGAGACACGAAGAAAGCTCCCTCTCCGTCCTCGTCAAAATCCCGAAAACTGTAGATTCATTCTGTAAAAGGAAATCTCGGTTTGTTTACTCTTGGGTTAACAAAATACATACACGCGGTTATGTTGAGAGATATCTCAACAGGGGAGTCTCGCCCACATCGGGGAGATCAGAAGTCGGACTTAACCGTGTAATAGCCTGCGCGGTGCCGCACTCGATAATTCGCAGCGTCCGGTGGTCCAGAAACGTTGACCTGGATCCGACGGAACTGGGAGTTCGAAGTCCGCTCGGTGGGGTAGTAAGCCAGCAAGTATTGAGTTCTTAGCTCGTCGCTGATCTGGCGGAAAGCATCGTCGAGCTGCGACATGGAGGTGGCGTAATAGTATTTGCCTCCCGTGTCTTCCGAAAGCTGGATCAAAGCGTGCTCGCCTCCGGTCTCGCGCCCCGCACTGTTTTCGATCGGCACCACGATGATGCTGTAGACGGTGCATTCGGCCTCTTCGGCGGCGCGCACCGCTTCCTTGTAATCCACTTTGCTGACCGTGTCGCCGCCGTCGGTAATCAGTACCAGGACTTTTCTTCCTTGCCGGCGGTCGAGCGAGCGTGAAGCCAGATAGACCGCGTCGAACAATGCCGTGGCCGCGCCCAGCCGGATATGGTCAATGCCATCATCAATCCGCTTCAGGTCGGATGTGTAACCGAAGGTGGATTGCAGCACCGTTTCACTAAACCCAAATACTGATAACGCATCTACCGGCCGCATGATCGTTCGCGCAAAGCGCTTGGCGGAGGATTGTTCCAAGGGCAGATCGTGCCGCGTGCTCAGGCTGGTGTCAATGGCGAGCGCAATCGAAAGCGGCACCGCCGATTCTTTATCGAAGACCGAGATTGTCTGCTCGCGGCCATCTTCTTGCACCGTGAAGTTTTCCTTCTTCAGTCCGCCAACCGGGCCCCCGTGAGCATCGGTCACCGTGACGTAAACATTCACCAGCTTTACATCAACCTTGAGCGTGTTCGGTTCCGTCGTGGATTGTTTTTGAGCCGGAGTTTGTTGCGCGTGGGAGAAAGCGCAGGCCAGCAGCAACATCAAGGTTACAGGTTTTCTCATTCGCTAAAGAAGTATACGTGGCGACAGCCACCCGTTCGACTTCGCTCAGAGCAGGCTCTCGGCTGTCCTGGCGAGCACAACCAGGCGTTTTCCAATGCAGGATCTCGGCGCTGAACGCGACTTAGCCCGTTCACTTAGATGCATGGTTCGCTGCCGGGCTGCCCGGGGCTCCGCGATCTGACTGCCAGAATCTGTGCGCCGGATTTTACCCGCCGGAGTTGGCGCGGGGAATTTCAGCAGGAAACGGTTCTCCATCAGCCCACACCGCGCCATCCTCAAAGTATTCTTTCTTCCAGATGGGCACCGTGCGCTTGAGCGTATCAATCAGCCAGCGGCATGCATCGAAAGCGGCGCCGCGGTGCGCCGATGCAACCACAATTAGCACGCTGGTTTCGCCGATCTCAAGCCGCCCCAGCCGATGAACCAGGACCACGTCGCGAATTTGGAACTGCTTCAACGCCTGCTCTGCCAACCCCTCCATCTGCTGCCGCGCCATCTCCTCGTAGGCCTCATAATCAAGGTAGAGCGTCTTACATCCCCGCGTCTGATTGCGGACCACCCCTTCGAAGACAACCGCCGCGCCATCCTCACCGCGCTTGAGGTTGGCAAGCACCGCCGACGTATCAATCGGCTCTCGAATAATCCAGGATCTGGGCACGGGGACTGTATCGCGATCTGCCTCTCCCGATCCGCCACTCACCGGCGGCAGCAACGCGACTTCATCGCCGGATTTCAGCGCAGTCTCTGCGCCCGCATACTGCTGATTCACCGCAATCGCCAACGAGGTCATCACGTCTTTCAGTCGCGGAATCCGGGATTCACAGTACGTAAGCACATCGCCCACCGTCGCGCCCTCGCGCAATTCCAGCGTGTCATTGGACTTTCCCGCCAGATCCTTCAACATCCCGAAGAAGAGAACGCGCACGCGCATGGCTTCCTTATTCCGTTGCAAGTTTAACGCGCCCCCGTCGCTCAGCGCACGAGTGGCAAATTCCTAGTGCAAAAAAAATTGCCAGCCCGTGTGGACTGGCAACTGATCACCGAACGCTGGTCACTTGCTACGCTCTTACGCTCGTGCGAACGCTTTATCGTGCGCCGCATCAGCCTGCGTGGTGAGCAGCTTCGCAGCCGCCGACTCCGCCACCTCCGGCAGCGAAACCCGCAGTGCCTCTTCAATCGTCTTCACATAATGAACCTTGAAATTCTCGAGTTGCTCCTTGGTGAGATCCTCGTCAACGTTCATCTTATTTTCCGCCGGCAAAATCACGTCCGTGACTCCGGCACGCTTGGCCGCCAGGACTTTTTCTTTAATGCCGCCCACCGGCAACACGTTGCCGCTGAGTGTGATTTCGCCCGTCATGGCCAGCAACGGACGAATGCGGTGCCCCGTCAGTAGCGACACCAGCGTGGTCGCCATGGTCACGCCTGCGGATGGACCATCCTTCGGAATCGCTCCCGCCGGCACGTGCATGTGAATGTCGTGATCGGCGAAGAAATTTTCCGCAATGCCCAACTGTGCCGCGTTTGAGCGCACCCACGTCAGGGCAGCCTGCATGGATTCCTGCATCACCTGGCCAATCTGGCCCGTCATGGTGAATCCACCTTTACCCTTCATCGCGTTGGCTTCGACGAACAGCACGTCCCCGCCCGATGGAGTCCAGGCCAAGCCCACAGCCACTCCCGGACGTTCCGTGCGCTCCTCGATCTCGCCCTCGGTGCGGATCTTGATTCCGCCCAGGAACTCCTGAATGATTTCCTGCGTCACAACGAGTTTCTCGGTCTTGCCTTCGGCCAGCCGCCGCGCCTGCTTGCGGCAGATGGTTCCGATCGTCCGTTCCAGGCTGCGTACTCCAGCCTCTCGCGTGTAGTGGCGAATAATGTAGCTTAGCGCCGCCTGAGGAAATTCGATCTGCTCCGCCGTGATTCCGTTCTCTTCCACCTGCCGTGGAACCAGATAACGGAACGCGATGTGCAGCTTCTCTTCCTCGCTGTAGCCCTGCAGTTCGATGATCTCCATACGATCGCGCAGCGGCTCGGCAATCGGGTCGAGCATGTTCGCGGTGGTAATGAAGAGCACCTTCGACAAATCAAACGTGACGTCGAGGTAGTTGTCGCGGAAGCTGGAATTCTGCTCGGGATCAAGCGCTTCGAGCAACGCCGAAGCCGGATCGCCGCGGAAATCACGGCCGACCTTATCGATTTCATCGAGCATGAAAACTGGATCCTTCGTCTCGGCGCGGCGAATGCCCTGGATAATTTGTCCCGGCAAGGCGCCAATGTAAGTACGACGATGTCCGCGGATTTCCGCTTCATCGTGCACACCGCCGAGTGACAGTCGGACAAACTTGCGTCCTAACGCGCGTGCGATCGACTTGCCCAGCGAAGTCTTACCCACGCCGGGAGGTCCAACGAAGCACAAGATTGGACCCTTCATGTTCGGCTTCAAACGCCGCACGGAAAGATAGTCGAGGATGCGATCCTTAACTTTTTCCAGGTCGTAATGATCCGTATCCAAGATCTCTTTCGCCTTAGGGATCTCGATTTCCTGTCCCGACGTCTTGGCCCAGGGCAACACCGCCAGCCACTCAACGTAATTACGGGTGAGTGAATAGTCGGCAGCCATGGGAGACATGCGCGAGAGGCGCCCCAATTCCTTGAGCGCTTCCTTCTTTACTTCTTCCGGCATACCCGCGTCGTCGATTTTCTTTTTCAGATCTTCAACGTCGCGCTGCCCTTCATCCTGCTCGCCCAATTCTTTTTGGATGGCCTTCATCTGCTCGCGCAGGTAATACTCGCGCTGCGTCTGCTGTACGCGATCCTGCACTTCGCTTTGGATCTTGTTGCGCAGTTGCTGCACTTCCAGTTCTTTCGCGAGATGCTGGTTGATCTTCTCCAGACGTATGCGAATGTCGAGAGTTTCCAGCGTGTCCTGTTTATCGGGCGTGGATAGCGATGGCAACGATGACGCGATGAAATCCACTAGTCGGCCTGGCTCGTCAATATTCAAGGCAACGGTAGAAAGTTCGTCAGACAGCGTCGGCGAACCGGCCACGATCTGCTGGAACAGCGTCAGCACGTTGCGCTGCAGCGCTTCGATTTCAGAACTGTCAGGCGGCGCCGCTTCCGGAATAGGTGATACCCGCGCCCGCATGAACGGCGTCAATTGCGTGAACTCGCCTAAACGTACCCGCTCCAGCCCTTCGGCAAACACGAACAGGCTCTGATTGGGCATCTTGACAACCTTATGTACGACTGCGGAAGTGCCGACCGTATAAAGGTCGCTGGGTTGAGGGTTGTCGACGCGCGCCTCGCGCTGCGCCACAACGATGATGGTTTTATCCTCCCCGAGCGAATTAATAAGCTGGACGGAACTATCGCGCCCTACCGTTAAAGGCAGGACGGCGTGCGGGAAAAGGACGGTATCCCGCACTGGAAGCACGGGCAAAGCCCGTACGTCATTTATTTCCCGATGCTTAGCAGTCGGCTCGGAAAGCGGTGGTTGGTTCATTGGCTCTCCTTGAGTGTAACTCACTCAAGCTTAGATGTTAATCCTCTGGAAAGGTTTCATCCACCTCTGTAAGCTGGAGGCTTCTCGATTCTATCGGCATCCTGAGTCGCTCGGCATGATGCCCAAGGTACCGGGGCTAACGCGGCTGGTCCCCCCCCGCAGGAAACGCGGGTGTGGTGACGGCTCGCCGTCCACCCGCGGGACGGTTCGAGGAATGAAACCGGTGCTTGATTTCCCTTCGAACTCTAATCAACCCGGAGAATCATTTGCATTCCATTTTCCAGTTTCACATTGTGTTTCTTGGACGTCAGGACCGATTCCTGCGCGGCTTCGCTCAACTCCACGCCGGACATGCCAACTGTTCCCTTGGCGTTAAACGGCAGTTTGGCGTCCGGATTACTTCCGCCGCCGGTGGGCATCCGTTGTCCACCGTACTGACTTGGCTGACCGCTGCCCGCACCGATAACTCCTCCAGGAGGCGACCCCAGACGGACCCCAGGGCCACCCCCCATTTGGTTGATCTGTTCCGAGTTTGTTGCAGGATCAAATTGATCCGCATACCCAACCGCTTTGATGTTCGCCGGCAGCGCCATTTCGGAACCGTTCTTCAAGATCATCTTGTCGAACACAACTTTCAAGGTCGAGGCAGAATCCCCCTGGTGAGGGACAACTTCGACCACGTGTCCTATGATTTTGCAGCCCTTGGTCGCAAGGCCTGGTGGAGATGAGTTTAGATCGTCAGTGGTTTTGGCCAGCACTTGGTCCCCCACCTTCGCTTTCTTGGCATCAACGGGCTTCTCGAGCTCTGCCCGAATCAAGGTTCCCGCCGTAAAGTGCATTTCAATCGCGGGCAGCTTGGGCGCAACCGACGCTGGAGCTGTTTCCGGGGATTGCGCCGGAGCCGCGCTCTGGCTGAACGAAATTCCCGTCAGCCAAGCTCCTGCAACTACAAAATAGAGCATCTTTTTCATGAGAGTACACCTCACGATTGCGGAGTATAGCAAAGATTCTGCGGTGCAGAGCGCCTCGAGATTCCACGCTCCAGTAGCGATTGAATCGAAGATAATCGAAGAATTACCTTGTGTTACGCGGCCCGGTAAATCCCTAACACCTTGACGAACTCCGCGATCTCGCCAAGATGCCGCAGGGCATTCCGGGCAGGTTCATCGTCGCCGCGCAGAAAGTCCACGTAGAAGACATATTCCCAGGGACGTCCACGCATGGGACGCGACTCGATCTTGCTCAGGCTGATATCGCGCAGGGCAAACACGCTCAGCGACTTGAACAGCGCTCCCGGCTCGTTCTTCACCTTGTATGCCAGAGAAGTTTTGTTCGCTCCGTGGGGAATCAGGCGCTGGTAGCGTCTGGCGGAGGCAGCGCTTCCCTTCCGTCGCGAAGTGGATGCTTTCGCTTTATGTATCAGGAGGAAGCGTGTGAAATTTCGTTTGTCGTCTTCGACTCCCGCCTGCAGAATCTTGCCTGAGTATTCTCGCGCGGCATGGCGGCCGGCGATGCCCGCCGCGTCAGGAAGCTTTTCCGCCACAACATGCTTTACGCTTCCCGCCGTGTCGTAGAACGGAACCGGCTCAATCCTGGGGTGGTGGCGAAAGAAATCGCGGCACTGATCGAGAGCCACCGGATGCGAGAATACGCGCCGCACTGCCCCGAGTTTCACACCGGGCGCGGCAATCACGTTGTGCACGATCCGCAACAAAAATTCACCCTGGATGAACACATCCCGCGCAACCAGCAGATCGGCGTGCTCGGCCACGGTTCCAGCCAGCGAGTTTTCGATCGGAATCACCGCGGCGGAGACCGATTCCTTCTCCACGCGTTGAAAGACCTCCGCGGAATGGGCGCAAGGGACCACGGTACAGCCCGGCAGCATGCGCTCCGCTGCTTCGTGGCTGAAGGAACCGAGCTCCCCTTGAATCGCGACTTTCTTCGCTGCAACTTTCATCACAATGCAAGGTAGCTGGAGAAGTGGGCCGAGCGCAAATCCATTCGGCGATCCGTTGATGTTTCAGGCGCTGATGTCTCATGCGCTAGACGAGATTTTTTTCCAGCACCAACGCATCCATTCCGTTGGAGTAGTAGCGAGGAAAAGTCCTGGTTACGCTAAAGCCGTGGCGCTCGTAAAAAGCTAAAGCAGACGCGTTATCGACGGCGGTTTCCAGTTCCACCACGCGACAGCCGGTAACGATCAAACGGTCTTCCGCCGCACGCAACAGCAGCGACCCCACTCCGAAGCGGCGCGCGGCAGCAATCACGTCAATCGTGATGATGTGCCCGCGGGCGCGGCTGCCTGCCTCGGCAACCAGGAACCCGACAATGGCCGAATCAGGTGTGGGAGAAGCAGAATGCTTTTCGTTTTTTGTGGAAGCCGAACCTGCCGAGGCCGAACCAGCCGCCCCTGCTCCATCCACACTCGCCGCCACCACTGTAAAGGCTGCACGCCGTCGCATATAAAGCCGGAGCTCTGCCCGGGAATAGGAAATTCCGGGAGGAAAGCAGGTTTGGTCAATGCGCCACAGCGTCTCGAAGTCGGAGGGCTGGAAATCACGAATGGTGAAGGGCACGCGGCCATTGTAACGGCCAGTGCGAAGCTTATTCCGCCTTGTGAGAGCTTCGATCCCAGGTTTTCCACAGATATGGGCTGCAGGTTGCCAGGAGCGCGCCAAATGGGTGCGATTGCCCCCTTGCTTCACCCGCAACCTCGGACGTACCATGAGCATCAGAGGAAGCGTTGTGGGGCGCGTTCTGCTGATTGACGTGGTCGCTTCGGTCGCCGTTTTGGGGCTGTGGTACCTCGTGTTTTCGCATTACAACCGAAAAAAGGGCGCCGCCGTCTTGCGCTGGGTCCAGTCCGCATGCGTCGGCAAGGGACGCATCCTCGAATCGAATTGGATGGGAACGTCCCGCTTGCAAGCCCGTCTTCATTTTCCCTCCCGCTGGTTTGATAACGCCCGCGTAACCGTGAAGTTCCGGCCGCGCGCTCTTCCCATTCAGTGGCTGATCAGCTGCTGGCATAAGCAAAAAGAAACTTTGACCTTTGAAGCCGATCTGGATGGCTCCCCGAGTTTCCGTCTGGAAGTGGTCCGGCATCGCTGGTGCGCTCATAATCGCGGGATTTCGTCTCCCAAGCGCGACGACCGCGAGTGGGATGTCTACGAACCCGGCGCCGTGATCCTGACCACCAGGACGCACTGGAAGCAGGATCCCTCAGCAGAATTGAATGCCCTGATGTCGGCGCGCCGGCAGGAGTTTCTCGAGGTGCATTTCCGTCCGGAATCTCCACAATTCTCAGCCGTCGTCCACCTGGAATCCCTGGCGGATCCGAATGCCGCCACCGATTTTGTCAGCGCGCTGCGCGAGATTGCTGCTGGAGCTTCGACGCACCGCCAGTAAGCGGGTCCGCCCCAACCTGAATTCCCTTCCTTCGTTCCACACGCTATGCTATCGTTCCGGCCCATGAGTCCCGCCCGCTTCGACAATTCCGCACCCGGCTCTTCTCCAATTCAGTTCGGCACCGCCGAATATCTCGGATCGCCTGGAGCCGATCACTGCCAGTTCTGCCAGCAGCCCATCACCGGCACTTATTATCGCGTGCATGGCGCCATGGCCTGTCGAGGCTGCGCCGAGAAGGCGCAGAGTGAGCTGCCGCAATATAGCCACGCCGATTACCTTCGTGGACTTCTCTACGGTGTCGGCGCCGCCATTGCCGGACTGATTCTCTACGCCGCCTTCGAAATTGCGACCAGTCTCATCATCGGCTACGTCTCGCTGGCTGTGGGCTGGATGGTCGGCAAGGCGATGATGAAAGGATCGAACGGTCAAGGTGGACGCCGCTACCAGATCACCGCCGCGTTGCTCACCTACGCGGCCGTATCCATGGCCGCGATTCCCGTCTGGATTCACTACGCAGGCGAACACAAGCAAGCCCAACATGCCTCCCAGCAACAGCAATTAGCGGATGAACAACGCGAGTTGGAGAAAGACACTGGAAGGCCTCAAACGCCGGCGCCCGCCAAGCCTGCCCTGAACATCGGCAAGGCGTTCGTGACGTTGGCGGTTCTGGGACTGGCCTCCCCGTTTCTCGAATTGGCCGATCCTCTCCATGGAGCGATCGGACTCTTCATCCTCTTCATCGGAATTCGCATTGCGTGGCAACTCACTGGACAGAAGATCCCTGCGATCGATGGCCCGTTTCAATCCTCGCCTCGCCCGCCGGCTGGAGTTAGCGCCGGCTGACGGGCATAATATCTACAGCTGTGTCCTCCATCACTCCCGAACTGATCCGAAACTGCGGGCGCTGCGCTCGCGAGCTCGCACCCGGGGCACTCGTCTGCGATCAATGCCACGCGCTCGTGCACTCCGAGCAGCTGGATCGTCTGGCTGCGGACGCGAAAGCGCTCGAGGCCAAAGGAGACTTGCGCCAGGCGCGCGACCGGTGGCTCTCTGGCCTTCCTCTCTTACCGCGAACCTCCAAACAGTACGACTGGATCAAGGAACACGCACGAGCGCTTGAGGTTGCAGCGGACGAAGCCCACCTTTCGGAGCCAACGGATAACAAGTGGGCCAAGCGCTTGGGGCCAATCGGTCCGATCGCGATCCTGTTGGCCAAGGGCAAGACGATCCTATTTGCTCTGTTCAAGCTGAAGTTCCTGCTCAGCTTTGCCGCATTTATCGGACTCTATTGGGCGCTGTGGGGCATGAAATTCGGCATCGGCTTCGCGGTGCTGATTCTGCTTCACGAGATGGGTCATTTCATCGACATCAAGCGTCGCGGCTTGCCCGCCGACATGCCCGTGTTCTTGCCCGGCCTCGGGGCCTACGTCCGCTGGCAGGCGATGGGCGTGCCTCTCGAGACGCGCGCCGAGATCAGTCTGGCCGGACCGCTCGCTGGTTTTCTTGTGGCCTTCGCGTGCGCTGTGCTCTGGTGGCAAACGGGCAATCCTTTCTGGGCCGCACTTGCACGCGCTGGCGCAGTCCTCAATCTTCTCAATCTGATTCCCGTCTGGATGCTCGATGGCGGCCAAGCCGTGCACGCCCTGAGCAAGACGGAGCGCATCATCTTGCTCACCGCGTGCCTCGCTTTATGGCTGTTGCTCGGCCAAAATATGTTCTTCCTGGTAGCCCTCGGCGCCGGGTACCAAGTCTTTTTTGCCGGAAACCTGCCGCCACATCCCAGCCGCGCCACCACCATCTATTACCTCGCCGTCCTCACCGCGCTGGGCGTGATCATTCACCTCATGCCGGGACAAGGACTCGGAGTGCGGTAACTGCGCTCCCTCTTACGCGTCTCTTTCATACCTCGCATCAGCTTTTTCGATTGTCGAGACCGGAGACTCGCGCTATTCTTTCGGGTACACTCCCAACCGTTTCACCATGTCTCGGTGGCATTGCTTTGCTGAAATTATCAATTGCAGACTACGAATAGGAGACTGACGACCATCCATGCCTAATGAACTGCGCAATTTTCTGGCACTTACCTATGACGAATTGGAAGAGCTGAATCTGAAGGCAAAGGAACAGCGCAGCAAGCGCGTCCCCGTCCACAAGATCCAGGAAGAGCGGTTGAAGTATTTGACCGACGAGAAGCGCATCAAAGCCGTGACCGTGCTCTTTAGCGATCTTGAGGGCCGGTTGCACATGCTCGATTACGACAAAAAGTTTCTGATCAAGAGCTGGGACAATCTCACCTTCGACGGCTCATCCATTCGTGGCTTCACGGCCCAGCGCGAGAGCGATCTGCGCCTGGGCATCGACTGGGCCGCATTCTACTGGGCGCCCTCCGACGTGTTCGGCTCCGGCAAAGTGCTGGTCTTCGGCGAAGTCATCGACAAGGGCGGCACTTCCTACACCGCCGACATTCGTGGCGTGCTGAAGGGCTACGCCGAGGCTTTGCACAAGAAAAAGGGCTACACCCTCAACGCCGCCAACGAGATCGAAGGGTTCCTGTTCAAGGGCTCGGATGCCGAGCGCCGCTATCACGAGACCGGAAAATTCGAATACGTAAACACAGGCGGATACTACCACTCGCTTCCCGGCGACGCCCTGCGTACTTTCATCGATACCACTGCAGAAGTGCAGCGCTCCATGGGCTTCCAGAACGAGAAAGACCATCCGGAAGTTGCGCCCTCACAATTCGAGATCAACTACGGCTATGGCGAAGTGGTTGCCGCCGCCGACCAGATTCAACTCTACAAGCTGATCTGCCGTCAGGTCGCCACCAACATGGGCCTGACTGCGTCGTTTCTCCCGAAGCCCGTTGTGGGTGTGAACGGCAGCGGCATGCATACCAACGTTTCGATCAGCGAAAACGGCAAGAACCTCTTCTGGGATGCGAAGGGCGAAGAGAAGTTGAGCAAAATGGGTTGGGCGTTCCTCGATCGCATTCTCACCCATGGCAATGATATCTGCCTCCTGCTGAACCCCAGCGTAAATGCGTATCGTCGTCTGGATCCGCACTTTGAGGCGCCGAACCAGATCAAAGCCTCCGCCGTGGATCGGGGATCGATGATCCGCATTCCCATTGGCAACGAGAAGAGCATGCGCGTGGAAGTTCGCTCGGTGGCGCCGGACGCGAATCCTTACCTGGTAATGTTGTCGATCTTCAAGAGCGGCATCGACGGCGACACCTCAAAGATCAAGAACCTCCGCCAGGCCGAGCGCTACCTGCCGGACAACATCTACACCGCGCTCGAGGACTTCCGCAAAGCCGAATGGACGACCGAACTCTTAGGCGAAGATGTGAAAGGCCGTTATGCGGACCTGAAGCAGGCCGCCGCTGACCGCTGTCCGCGCCTGCTGGGAACTTTTGTAAAAGCGCCCGAAGTGCAATATCACCACGACGTCTACAACCAATTCCTCTGGAATTTGTTCTAAACCGCTGCAGTTCTGCCACGGAAAGCGCCCCGCTCGCAAGGCGGAGGCGCTTTTCCTTTCTTTTCTCTCTCAGTGCTCATTTTACCGCTACAGCGTTCGCCCGCTGAATGCGCCTGTGCTAGATTCAGGAGTTTCATGGATCTCGCTCCCACCATCTCGACTCAAGCCCTGACCCGCCGTTTTGGAGAACTTATCGCGGTCGACGGCATCGACTTGCGCGTGTCTCCCGGACAATTCTTCGGCTTTCTAGGCCCGAACGGCGCCGGCAAATCCACCACCATCAAAATGCTCACCGGACTGCTTGCTCCGAGCTCCGGGCGAATCGAAATCCTTGGCCTGGATCTCACTGCGCATCCCGTGGAGGTGAAGCGGCAAATCGGCGTCGTCCCCGAGGGCATGGCGTTGTTCGGACGGCTGACCGGCTCGGAGTTCCTGAACTTCGCTGGCCGCATGTATGGACTGGATCGAGAGACGACCGCCAGACGCACCGCCGAATTGCTCGACTTCATGCAACTCGCCGATCAGCCCAGGAAGCTGGTTACGGACTATTCGCACGGAATGCAGAAAAAATTAGCCATGGCGGCGGCCGTGATTCACGGTCCGAAGGTGCTGTTCCTCGACGAGCCATTCGAAGGCGTGGACGCCATTGCCGCCGGAACCTTGAAGACCATGCTGCAAGGCATGATCGCTCGAGGCGCCACGATTTTTCTCACCTCGCATGTGCTGGAAATCGTCGAGCGCCTGTGCAGCCATGTCGCCATCATTCATCAGGGACGGCTGGTGGCGCAGGGATCGCTCGAAGAATTGCGAATCGGCGTGGAGGCACAGACGCCATCGGCCATCGATGCTTCTCCATCGCCCGGAGACAAGATGACGCTCGAGCAGATTTTCCTCCGTACCGTCGGCGGCTCGCGCCGGACGGATCAAGAGCTTTCCTGGCTGGGATAAACAGCTGGCTCTATTTCTTCCAAACGTAAAAGTTCTTTTCGTCAGCCAGCGTTTCGATGGGTAGGCTCTCCGCAGCCGAGGCGCGATGTACCGCTGAACGCAGGTTCGCCAGTCCAATTCCGCCCACGTCCGCCAGCGGAATTTCCAAAGCGGAGCCCGGGGCCGCCATCTTCAACTCTTTGAGGATCCCCTCCACCAGTTCGTGATGTTTCCCTCGCCTGCCGCGATTGAGGTCGGCAACCGCAAGTTGCCGGTATTTTAAAGTTGGCCGCGGGGCGCTTCCCTTGTTTTCCTTTGGCATGACCTACCTCAGTAATCTGTCTGTGATACAAGCAGGATAATTATACTACTATTATACGTTTACTTTGCAATATGAATACCATCTTCTATTTTGCTCCTGCAGCGCTGCGTTTTACTTCGCCTTTGCGCATTCCGTCGCCACGTCGGAGGTGCCCAGTATTTCCACCTTTTTTTAGTGCCCCGAGTATGCTGAAAAAGGTTTGAAAAGTGGGGGTTCAGAGTGAAGAAAGAATATCCATGGCGGAAGTTGTACGAAGCGGCAATGCTCGAACTCGACCCGAAGAAACTGCAAGAGAGAATCGAAGCAGCTCACGCGGCTCTTCAACAGTGTGCCCAGGAACTGTTAGTCGCAGACGATCGAGACGGCGGCCCACTCGAGGAGCGGCTCGCTATTGCCGACGCTCTCCATAGCCTTCGAACTCTGCAAAAAGTGGAACTCGGATCCCTTGGCGGACGCGGTAGCCGGCCCGGCGGCGCGCACCCCGCGGAGGAGTCATGAAGCCTCGATGCTCCCGCTTGGCGACTGCTTCGGGCCGTGGGCTAAGACTCTGGCAGGCAGTTTTCTCCCATGCCCGCATCATCACCGACCCAAAGAAGTTGGCGCAGCTCAACTGCGCGCTTGCGGACCTGCGAGGACAAGAAGAAGCCGAAGGGGAAACGGAAGCAGCACGAAAGCTGTCGTGCGCTGTATCCACGCCCACACGATAGCTAATCGCCGGATTCTTCCTGGCCGTGCTAGGGCCATTCACGCTTGAGCCTCGATCCCCAGATCTTCCCATTCCGGAACCGGTGAATATTTTTATTGATCGCAAGAAGGTCTTACACCGCACATATGAATGTACGATGGATGGCAGAGATGAGCCCGCTTCTGGGCGGCGGCTTATGCTGGAGCCCACAGGAGAATGTGTAATGCATATGGACGCACCATCGGGCAAGCCCCGCGTCATCCTTCATTTTTGCTGCGATCCCTCCACGCTGGTCCTTCGCGAAGCGTTACTGACCAATGTGGGATATCTTGTCGTAAACTCAAACAACGGATTTGAAGCCATCCGATGGTCCACATCGGGGAGGGTGGATGCCGTAGTGCTGGACCTTGACCGCAATCATGCCGAAGTTCGCCTAATAGCAGAGGAAATCAAGCGTCTCAAACCGGAGATTCCCGCTATCCTGTTGACGGAGACGAAGGCCGTCTCACACGGTCTAGGTGAGCTGTCGGATGCGGTCGTAACCAAGGACAGTGACCCCGAAATTTTGCTGCAATCTTTGACGGAGTTATTGCCCGGCGAGGTTAACCTTCCACTCGGCCCTATTCCGCTGGCTCTGCATCCCGTCGCCGAAACCGTTAGCCCATGATTGAGGCCACTCCTCAGCTCCGTCGCCGCGGCCAGCTTACAGCCATCGCATGGCTCCGCTGGCGCCTCTTTCTGAATGCGCTGCGCACCACGCGCGGTCAGTTGGAGTTGATCTCGCACATCTTCGTGTCGCTTGCTTTCGCCATCGGCGGACTCGGTGGAGCAGTGTTCATGGGAGTCGCCGCCTACTTTTTGCTCTCGTCGGGCAAGCCGGAAATGCTGGCTCTACTCCTGTGGGCTATCTTTTTCTTCTGGCAAGCCTTTCCCATCATGGCTACCGCTTTCACCAACAATCCAGACTCTTCTGACTTGCTCCGCTTCCCGCTCAGCTACCGCTCGTATTTTCTGGTGCGCATGGCCTATGGGGCTTTCGATCCGGCAAGCGTCCTGGGCAGTCTGTGGTCGTTCGGAATCCTGGTGGGCGTCGGCTTTGCCAAACCCGCCTCGCTGCCCTGGACGCTCCTCGTGTTGCTGGCATTCGTCTCCTTTAATCTTCTATTCATGCAAATGGTCTTCGCCTGGGTAGAACGCTGGTTGGCGCAACGCCGTACCCGCGAGATCATGGGCGTTCTGTTTGTTCTGCTGATGCTGAGTTTTCAATTGATCGGGCCATTGGCCAGGCATTTCAACAAGCGGACGCATCCCCAAGTGCAAAAATTCGTCGCGGTTCTTGCTCCGGTGCAAGGAATTCTTCCGCCCGGCCTTGCCGCCGACGCCATTGTCCAGGGCATCTATCCACAATTTCTAGTAGCCCTTACTTCGCTCGCTTTATTAGGCGCATTCTTGATAGTGATCGGCTGCGGCCTGCACATAAGATTGCTGGCGCAATATCGCGGCGAGAGCTTGAGCGAGGCCGTCGCCCCGTCCGCTCCTCGGCAAGATCGGCCGCTCCGCCCGGGCTGGCATCTTCCCGGATTCGCGACGCCGGTCACGGCAGTCTTCGAAAAGGAAATTCACTATCTCCTCCGCAGCGGACCGATGTTGCTCACCCTGATCATGCCGATTTTTATGTTGCTGGTCTTCCGCTTCGGCTCAATGAACTCCGTCCGGCATTCCAGTGGATTTTTGACTCGCGCCCCCAATCTGGCATTTCCCGTGGCTGCGGCCTACACGCTCTTGATGCTGACCAACCTGGTTTACAACAATTTTGGCGGCGATGCTGGCGGCATCCAGTTCTTCTACGCGGCTCCAGTGAGTTTCCGCCACATTGTGCTGGCCAAGAATCTCACCCATGCCGGCATTCTGGCCGTCGAAATAGCGGTCGCATGGATCGCGGTTGCTTCTTTTTACGGGAGGCCCGCGCTCAACATCACGATTGCAACCTTTGCCGGCCTGCTATTCGCAGCACCCATGAATTTTGCCGTGGGCAACGTGTTATCGATCTACTCGCCGAAAAAACTGGACTATTCCAAGTTCGGCCGCCAGCGTGCCTCTCAGGTGACGGTACTGGTGAGCCTCGTCTTGCAGTTGGTCGTCGTGGGCGTAGGCGTCAGCGCTTTTGTGACAGCTCGCTACATCGGAAATTTGTGGATTGCGACTTTGTTGCTTCTGCTGTTGGCGGGAATCTCGCTGTCGCTCTATACGATGGTACTGAACCGCATGGATCGCCTGGCGCTGGAGCGGCGGGAAGCAATGGTCGCCGAGCTGTGCCGCGCTTAGCGTCGCAGATCGGTAAACCTCACTTCTTTTCCGGATTCGCCAGAAACCGATATCCTACCCCGCGCACCGTCAGCAGATGCCGAGGCTCCGCGGGATCGTCTTCGATGTAGCGCCGCAACCGCACCATGAAGTTATCGATGGCGCGCGTGTCGGTATCTTCGTGCAGTCCCCAAACTTCCTCCAGAATCTGCTTGCGCGAAACCACTCGCCCATCGTTGCGTACCAGGTAGCGCAGCAGTTCCGATTCCATCAGGGTCAGATGAATCACGTTATCGGCCGTCCGCAGTTCGAGCACGCCGAAGTCGATGGTCTTGCCGCTAAAGGAAAATGTTCCGAAGTCGCCCACGTTCGCCGCATCAGAGGCGGGCGGCGCATTTCCTGCTTGATGGTCGGCCTTCATCCATTGGCTGCGCCGCAGCAGCCCCTGCAACCGCGCCAGCAAAATCGACAGGTCGAAAGGCTTGGGCAGATAATCATCCGCTCCCGCCGCAAAGCCCTTCAACACGTCCTCAGGCCGGCTTCGCGCCGTCAGCATCAGCACCGGCACATAATTCCGCGCCGCGCGCAGTTCCGAAACCACGCTGAACCCATCCTTGCCCGGCAACATGATATCGAGCACGATGGCGTCGAAATTTTCCTTCTTGCCGAGCAGACGATCGGTCGCGGCCTCGCCATCGCCCACCACCTCAGCCGAATATCCCTCCGCCTGCAGATTGAAGCAGAGCCCTTGCGCCAGATGCGCTTCGTCTTCCACCACGAGAACCCGGCTCATGCGTTCGACCTCGGCAGTTCCATGGTAATCGTAGTGCCCTCGCCCTCGCCCTCGCTCGCTGCAAACACTTTGCCGCCGTGTTTCTGTGCGATCGCTTTCACAATAAACAGCCCCAGCCCCGTTCCTTTCACGTGGGCCAGCGATCGGTGGGTGACGCGATAGAAGCGTTTGAAGATGCTCTTCAAATCGTCGGCAGGAATACCGACTCCGTGGTCCTGCACGCTGAGTACGATGCGCTTCTCGTCGGGCGTATCCAGACGCACCCGCACATCCACGGTGTCGCCAGAATATTTGATGGCATTATCGAGCACATTGAAGACCGCGGTACGCAAGTCCTCGGCACTCCCCATCACGCGCATCCCCGCGCCGTTGCTCGACGCTTCTTCGTACTGCAGCGCTTCCGGTGGCAGATGATGCCGGACCCGGGCGGCCTCCATGCACGCGCGCACCAGTTGCCGGAAGTCGACCGCAGATTTTTCCCGCCCCGCTTTCTTGTCTCCGGCGCGGCCGGCGCGCAGCACTTGTTCCACCGTCTCGGTCAAGCGATCGGTATCGCTGAGCATCAGCCGGTAAAACTCCTGCTTCTGCACTTCTGGCAGATCCCTGCGCTGCAAGGTTTCCAGGTGCAGGCGGATGGAAGCCACCGGCGTTTTCAGTTCGTGCGTAACCGCATTGATGAAGCTATCGTGCTGTTCGCTGCGTCGGATCTCGCGCAACAGAAACGTTGTATTCACGATCATGCCCGCAATAATCAGCGCAAAAAAAATGATCCCGAAGAACAGCAGCACGCCCTCGCGCCAGTTGAGGATGATCCATCCAACATTCAGCGCAACCGCCAGGGCAACCAGCCCGATGCCCAGGCAGAGAAAGAAGATAATTGTTCCTCGGCGGCTCGTGATGCGCATGGCTTCACGCTGATTCTACTGCTTCGGGGGCCCATCAATAGTGCCGATTCGGGCCCTTCTGGAACATGGATCTCGGATTTCGACGTAGGTGGATCGGGAGTGCCCCGTGGCTCAGAGTAAACTTATACCGATGGGTGAGCCCGAGACAAATCCGCATAGACAACAACAGCTTTACTGGGCTCAGATGGTTGAACTTAAAGTGGCCGCTTGCTACATCCGCCGCTATAGGGATTATCTGGGGAAGCGGGTGACAGCCCTGGGGACGCTCCGAGCCGTCGCGTCTAGCGGAAGCATTGCAGCTTGGGCGCTCTGGAAAGAATACGCGTTCGTGTGGGGGGCAATCATTGCAGCATCACAAGTGGCAGATGCCCTGAAGGATGTATTTCCATTTACCAAGAAACACAAAGCCGCGAGTGCACACACAATAACTCTCGGCGCTATTTTCATCGACGCCCAGTTGGAGTGGGAGAACATTTTTTCCGGTCGCTACACGGTCGATCAAATCATGAACCGACGGCATAAGCTCATGAAGTTACAGCATGATGCCGAGCGAACCAGCTTTCCTGAAGGGTTGGCAACGCGAGAATCACTTTTTGCTCAAGCCCAGCAGGAGGCCCAGGACTACTTCAAGGCGACTTACGGCGTATACTAGGTATCGGAGCCCTTTATGGCGGAAGAGAAACTTGGAATTGTAGTTTCCGAACTTGGGAAAAGCTTAATCATGCCATCGGTGACCGTCGAGGTCCCAATGCCTTCAGGTGTGGCTACTCCGGCGTTGTCCGCTTCGCCTCACGCCGCGCCGAGTTCCATCATGCCGTCAGTGACCGCCAACATACATATGCCGTCAGGTGCCGCAGTGCCGGCTCATTCTACGCAACCCCAAAATATTCCAGCACAAGCTCCAGCGGATTCTTCCAACGGCAACAGATAGAGCGTCCTAATCCCCCGCCACTGCCGCCTCCGGCAGAGCCACCGTCACCAGCTTGCCGTTGGGCGTAGGCACTAACCCTTTTTCCAAATCAGCCAACTTCACTCTCTTAATGTCCCAGGCCAGGCCCAGCTGCTTCAGAGCCCAGATGCCGTACCAGTTCATGTCGATTTCGTACCAGGTAAAGCCATGCTGCGCCGCGGTCGGATGCGCGTGGTGATTGTTGTGCCAGCCTTCGCCAAATGTCAGCAGCGCAACCCACCAGCTGTTAGTCGAAAGATCGCGCGTGGTAAAGCGGCGCGTGCCCCACGAGTGCGTGGCCGAATTCACCAGCCAGGTGGCGTGCAGGCCAACCACCGTGCGCATAAACGTTCCCCACAGAAGAAAGGGCAGTCCGCCAATCGCAAACAGCACCGCGCCCAGCACAATCTGCGGTACGTAGTGATATTTCGTGATCCATACGTGAAACTTATCCTTGGCCAGGTCAGGGACGTAGCGGGCCAGTGTAGTCGTGTCATGGTGCATCGACTTGCCCATCAGGATCCAGCCCATGTGCGCCCACCATTTGCCGTCGATCGGCGAATGCGGATCGCCGTCCTGGTCGGAGTACTGGTGATGAATGCGATGCGTCGCTACCCAGAAAATCGGCCCGCCCTCGAGTGCTAGCGTGGCGCAAACCGTCAGGAAATATTCCACCCACTTCGGAGTTTTATAGCCGCGGTGCGTGAGCAGGCGGTGATAGCTCATCCCAATGCCGAGACTTCCCGAGACCCACCACAGGAACATGGCAACGAACAGGGCCTTCCATGTAAAGAAGAAGAGTGCGGCAATGGCGCCCACGTGAAACGCCATCATAAAGATCGCCGTCACCCAGTTCACTTCGTTTCTTGCGGCTTGCCGTTTTTCCAGGCTTTCCAGTTGCATATCCAAGGAGCATCCCCGATTCGTGTGCTAAGTTCGATAGCGTACATAGCTAACGTATCAAGGCGTAGAGAAAATCACTGTAATACTTGTGTAATAGCGGCAATCCCGCACCTTACCGAGGTAACCGGGAGGCAAAACGAAGGGCGCGACCACTGGCCGCGCCCTCGAAAAACCCGGCAAAATCCACTCCTTCAGGCACTCTTTGGCATCTGGTTCATAAACTCTTCCTGCGCGGCTTCGATTTCCTCCATCGACATATCGCGCTTGTGAGTCGCGATGGACCACTTGTGGCCGAACGGATCCACCAGCTTGCCATAGCGGTCGCCCCAGAACATCTCCGCTACCGGCATTTCTACAGTCGCTCCCGCTCCAATCGCCTGGTCAAACGCCGAGTCCACATCCTCGACATAAATGTGCAGTCCCGTTCCCGAGCCGCCAATGGTCTGCGGCGACACAGATCCAAATTGCGGGAATTCGTCGGCCAGCATGAGGAGAGAGTCGCCGATGCGCAGCTCGGCATGCATGATTTTTCCGTCCGGCCCTTTCATCACGCCTTTTTCCACTGCGCCAAAAGCCTGCTTGTAGAACTCGATCGCGCGCGCAGCGTCGCGCACGGTCATGTAGGGTGTGAGGGTGTGGTAACCCTCCGGTATCGCTTTCGCGGTCATGTTCGCCTCCTTCAGCTAAAATTCGTGCACCAGAGTTTACACCGAAATTCAAACGCAGATTGTCAAAGGAGTGTTACAGAAAAACCGCTACGGCAAGACGTTGCGGTTTGCTACTATCAGCTTCTTGCCTTTAGGGGAACAAACTTAGAAGAACTTCGTGACGCCTTCTTCCAGCACCACCACGCGGTCTTCGATCCCAGCCGCGCGGGCTTCCTGCTCCAGCAGTTGTAGCGGCTCATCGACCGGCTCGTGCGACAGCCGAAACGTCCCGTAATGCATGGGCACCATCCAGCGCGACTTCAAATCGAGGAAGGCGTGGGTCGCATCCGCCGGATTCGTATGCACGTTCCGGAACGTTGGCGGATTGTACGCGCCGATTGGAAGCAGAGCCAATTCCGGCGACAAGCGCCGCCCAATCTCGCCGAAGCCGGCAAAATAGGCTGTGTCGCCCGCGTGATAAACCGAATGCTTCCCCGCCTTCAAGACGTAGCCACCATAGCCGCGATGCGAGTCCTTGAGAATCCTCGCTCCCCAATGCCGCGACGGAACGTGCGTCACGGACACACTGCCGTGCCGCGAGCTATTCCACCAGTCCAGTTCGATAATTTCAGCGAAGCCTAGATCCGAGACCAGATCCGTAACATGACTGGGAATGATGATGGCCGGCGCCGTTCCGCGCTGGCGCAGATTGTTTTGCACAATCGCCCGCAACGACGGCCGGTGCAGGTGATCGAAATGCGCGTGCGTCACCAGCACCAGATCGATGGCTGGCAAATCGCGCACGCGAACTCCGGGACGCCGCAGCCGCTTCAGCACAAATAACCAGCGCGCGAAGTTGGGATCGATCATCACGCTTTGCCCGCCAATTTGTACCAAGAAGCTGGAATGGCCAATAAAAGTCAGCCCAAGTTCGCCGTTCGAAGCCAGACGGGGAAGGTGTGTCTCTCCACAAAGCGGGGTCACGGCCGAATGCCGCACCAGGCGCCCGAACTGCGACGCGCGCTTGCGGAGGGCCGGATTGCGAAGCGTTGCCTTGATCATCCTGTAACAGCCTGCTTATTGGATGAAATCTGTAAGCGGCTCGCTCTATTTTAGTTCAGTGCCGCTAGAAAGACGCGTAATTCCCGCGATTCCCCTATGAGCGTTTCTCTCGGCCGCTCGGCACCCGCACAATCATACGCCAGTTTGCTTGACCTCCATCCTAGCCCTCATATCTAATCCAGAGCGGGTCCGATTGTTCGAACAGGAGAATCTCAGCGATGCGAGTTGCTTTCTTAGGTCTGGGAATTATGGGCCATGCCATGGCCACGAATCTGGCCAAGGCTGGCCATGAAGTCACGGTTTGGAATCGCACTCCCGGCAAGCTTGTAGAAGGCGCAGGCGTCGCTCCCACTCCCGCCGCCGCCGCGCAAGGAGCCGAAGTCGTATGGCTTTGCGTTTCCGATACCAACGCCGTCGAACAGATTTTGTTTGGCGCGGATGGCGTCGACCAGTCGCTCACCGAAGGCATGATCATCGCCGATTCCAGCACCATCTCTCCCTCAGCCACCGTGAAATTTGCCGAGCGCGTTCGCGGCAAGGGCGTAGGCTACGTCGACGCTCCTATGACCGGATCCAAAATCGGCGCCGCCAACGGCACCCTGATTTTCATGGTCGGCGGCGACGCATCTACCATCGATCGCCTGAGCCCCTTGTTCGCCGCCATGGGCAAGAAAATTTTCCGCATGGGCGAGACCGGCAAGGGTCAGGCTACCAAGCTCGCCATGAACCTCCAGATCGCACTCATCTTCGAAGGTTTCGCCGAAGCCCTCACCCTCGCCAGCAAACTCGGCGTCGACCCGAAGCAACTTCTCTCGCTCATCGAAGCCACCATGGTCCGCTCCGGCGTCGTCGAGTACAAAGGTCCATTCATCCTGCAGCGCGACTTCACTCCCAATTTTCCCTTGCGCCTGATGCACAAAGACATCCTTCTCGCCCTTCAGGCCGCCAAGGAAGCTCGCGTGAAATTGCCCGCTCTCGAAACCGTAGAAGAGATTTACGAAATGGCCAGCGAAGAGGGTAATGGCGACCTCGACTATGCCGCAACCTTGACCCTCTTGGAAAAGTGGGCGGGAGTGCAGGTAAAAAGCGAAGCCGCCTGATCACGTAGAACGCACAACCACTCATGTGGGGACAGCCGCCCTCGGCTGTCCATCGGGCGAAGCCCGAGTTTCAATACGCCAGAAGAATCCGTAAGTCTCTCAGGTTGTTCCCGGTCGGCCCAATCTCGATCGCATCCCCGAGCGCGCTGAAGAATGCATACGCATCAAATTTCTGTAGCGCGGCGCATGCGTCAAGCCCAGTCGCTTGAGCGCGCATCACAGTGCTTCCATCCGCAACCGCGCCCGCCGCCGGACTGTTTCCGTCCACTCCGTCCGTTCCCGCGCTAAGCACGGTGATATTCTCACCCGCAATCCTCGCCGCGCACGCCAGCGCAAACTGCTGGTTCCGCCCACCCACGCCGCCGTTGGTCACTTTCACCGTGACCTCTCCGCCCGAAATCAAGCACACGCGCTCGGATTCTTTTCTCAGCTCGCGCACTCTCTGCAACAAATATTCTGCCGCACGCTCGTAATCCCAGTCGTCGCAGGAATTGTCCACGTGCACGGCGAAGCCCGCGCGCTCGGCCGCTGCCCTCGCCTCTTCGACGGCAGTCTGGTTCGAAAGAACTGGCCACCACCGCGAACGGCAAAACGCCGGATCGTCTGACTTCGGCGTCTCTTCAAGCACTCGCCGCTCGAAAAGCTCGCGCGTGGAATGCGGCAACTGCGCCACCAGTTCATGTTTCTCCGCGATTCGGTAACAATCCTCCACGCTGGCGGAATCCGGCATCGTCGGACCCGACGCCAGAGCATCCGCCATACCCTCGGGAACATCAGAGACCAGCAACGAAACCTGTTGTGCCGGAAAGGCCGCCTGCGCCAGCCGCCCACCTTTCACTGCCGACAGATGTTTCCGGATGGCGTTGATTTCAGCGATGGGCGCGCCCGAATGCACCAGCGCGCGATAAGTCGCCCCAAGGTCGTCGAGAGAAATCTCACCGTCAATCGGCTTTTCGACGATCGACGACCCTCCCCCACTCAGCAGAAATATCACCAGCGAAGCCGCAGTCTGAGCATCCAGCGCTTTCAGAATTGCTTTCGCCGCGTGAATGGATTCAGCGTTGGGTGTCGGATGTCCGCCGTGAAAATACCGGAAGCCGCGCACCTGCGCCGAAGGCTCAACCGAACTCGCCACAATGCCTTCGAGCGCAGCCGCACCTATTTGCCGCGTCAGTGCCTCCACCATCGTGTGTCCGGCCTTGCCGATAGAAATTACCAGCACCCGCGAATAAGACTGCAGGTCGTAAAGATCTTCGCAGACGCGCAGCACTCCCCGCTCGCAATGCACATGTCGCTCAAACCCCTTGGCGATCGAAGCTTCGGCCAGCGCGTGAAGAAATATCTCCCGCGCAGCCTGGCGCATTTGCCGAAACAACGAATCACGATTGGCATCAAACATGGGCAGAATTATGAAGCAGTGTTCCGAACGATCTCTCGCCGCACCCAACCTTCGATCGCCTCTCTCAACTCCCGCAACCGGCCCTCAAAAAAATGATCCGCACCCTCGATCACAACCAGTTTCTTCGGCTCCGGCAGCGACGCAACCAACTCCTCCAGCTTCGCCCGCGGACCAAACTGGTCACGCGCGCCACTCACAAATAACTTGGGCTTCACGTAATCACGTAAGAAATCAAACGCATAAATCCGAGGTGCTTCCGTGTCCGCAGCCACCGGAGCTACTGGCGTTCCGACTCCGACTAACGCTTTCACTCGCTCATCGGGCGCCGCGGCTCGCATCCCCACCGCCGCGCCAAAAGAAAATCCCGCAAATATCAACGGAAGATCAAACTCCGCGTCGAGCCAGTCGAGCGCAGTACGCACATCGTCCATCTCCCCGTTCCCATGATCGTGCTCGCCATGGCTGAGTCCAGTGCCACGAAAGTTGAAACGCAGCACCGGAAAGCCAAAGCTGTTCAATGCCTTCATGGTATGGAACACAACTTTGTTATGCAGCGTCCCGCCAAACAACGGATGCGGATGACAAACCACTGCCGCGTTTGTCGCATTCTCGGCGCCCGCATTCAGCAGCGCTTCCAAACGTCCCGCGGGACCTTCGAGGAACAGCGACTTGATGGTTGAATTCTCGCCAATCACGCCATTCAGATTACATGATCCGCGCAACTCGCGGCCGCTGCGAACCTCGTAGTTTATTCTTCTTCCATGGACGCCATCACCCTCACTCGCCAACTCGTCGACATCGAATCCATCTCCGGCAATGAAGCTGCCGTCGGAAACTATCTCTATGGTGAGCTCGCCCGCATCGGCTACCAGACACGAAGAATTCCAGTTGAAGGCGATCGCTTTGATGTCTACGCCACATCGCCTGAGCAGCCGAATCCGGAAGTGGTCTTCTCCACCCACATGGATACAGTCCCTCCGTTCATCCCTTCCTCCGAAGATGCCGCGCGAATTTACGGCCGCGGTTCATGCGACGCGAAAGGCATCATCGCCGCGCAGATCGCCGCCGCGGAACGCCTCCGCCAGCAACGTATCCACGTCGGCCTGCTTTTCGTGGCTGGAGAAGAGCGTGACAGTCTGGGCGCGAAAATCGCCAACGAGTTTGCCGCAACTCAGCCGGGACATCGATGCAAGTACTTAGTCAACGGCGAGCCCACTGAGAACCATATTGCCCTCGCGTCGAAAGGCACTCTGCGCGTGGAAGTCACGGCCTCTGGCCGTATGGCGCATTCGGCTTATCCCGAGCTCGGCGAATCGGCCATCGACAAACTCATTGCCTCTCTCGCTCGTCTGCGAGCCATGCCGTTGCCCACCGATCCAGAGATTGGTCGATGCACGTTGAATATTGGATTGATCGAAGGCGGCCGTGCGCCGAACGTAATTCCTGATCACGCCCACGCGGATTTGCTCTATCGCCTCATCGGTCCTTTGCACGACTTGAAGAGTCAAATTCTCGCGACCGCCGGGGATCAGGTAAAAGTCGAATTCCCCCTGGAACTTCCCTTCCTGCGCCTTCGCACCGTCGATGGCCTGCCGACGATGATCGCCGCTTTCACCACCGACATTCCCAAGCTGACGAACTGGGGTGAACCACTCTTGATCGGTCCGGGATCGATTCACGTAGCGCACACCGACGGTGAGTTCATCGAGAAACAGCAACTTGCAGAAGCCATTGATCTCTACTGTGTGATCGCGAAGAAACTCATTTAGCTCATAAAGAAAAGTCAGAATGCAGTAACGATTTGGGTCGCAACGACCGCGCGGATTCCCGGCAGGCCAACATCAACTCGCCCAGTGCATTTAGACTCTAATAATCATGACCACCACCACCCTCAACTCCCTCGCCCGCGCCTCTTCTGCCTACCTGCGTTCCGCCATGCACCAGCCAATTCGTTGGCACGAGTGGGGCGAGGAGGCGTTCGCTTCCGCGCAACGCGACAACAAACCGATGCTCCTCGATATCGGCGCAGTGTGGTGCCACTGGTGTCATGTGATGGATCGCGAGTCTTATGAGGATCCCGAAGTGGCCGCTATCGTGAACGAGCATTTCATCGCCGTGAAAGTGGATCGCGATGAGCGCCCCGATATCGACATTCGTTACCAGGCCGCGGTCAGCGCGGTCAGCGGGCAAGGCGGCTGGCCGCTCACGGCGTTTCTCACGCCCGATGGCAAGCCGTTTTATGGCGGCACTTATTTTCCTCCGACCGATGGCTACGGACGCCCCAGCTTTCGGCGTGTGTTGTTGAGCATCGCCAATGCCTACAAAGAAAAAAACGGCGACGTGTTGGAGCAGGTCAAGATGGTGGAGAACGCCATTGCGCAGGCGGAGTCTTTCGCCGGACGCAGCGGGCGCATATCACCCGGCATCATTGCAGCGATTCAGGAATCCGCCTTGAAGATGTTCGACCCCGAACATGGCGGATTCGGACAAGCTCCCAAGTTTCCTCATCCTTCAGTATTGGATCTGTTGATCGAACAGTTTGCCCGAACCAAAGATGAAGGCCTGCGCAACTTGATCGTCAGCACTCTCGAGCACATGGCCAATGGCGGGGTTTACGACCAGCTGGCAGGAGGATTTCATCGTTACTCGGTCGACGAGCGCTGGGTCGTCCCGCACTTCGAGAAGATGTGCTACGACAACTCCGAACTATTGAAGAATTATGTGCACGCTTATCAAGCCACGGGATCGGAATTCTTCGCCAATGTGGCCCGTGACATCATCCGCTGGATGGATGAATGGCTGAGCGACCGCGAGCGCGGCGGCTTTTACGCCTCCCAGGACGCTGACATCAACATGGACGACGACGGCGACTACTTCACCTGGACGCTCGACGAAACCCGCGCCGTGCTAACCGAAGAAGAATCGCAGGTCGCCGCCCTGCACTACGACATCAACGAAGTGGGCGAGATGCACCATAATCCTGCGAAGAATGTGCTCTACGTTCGCGCGTCGATCGACGAGATCGCGCGGCGCATGAAACTCAGCGCTGAGCGCGTCAAAGAACTGCTGGACTCCGCCAAGAAAAAAATGTACGCCGCGCGCCTGCGACGGCCCACCCCCTACATCGACAAGACAGTTTACGTGGGATGGAACAGCATGTGTGTCTCGGCTTACCTGGAAGCGGCAAAGGTACTCAACCTCGCTGACACGCGGCGTTTCGCGCTGCGCTCCCTCGACCGCATCCTGGCGGAGGCTTGGAAGGCGCACGCAGGAAGTGCAAGTGCCCACGTCTCACAACCACGGCTATTGCACGTGGTCGCTTACTCCGATCCTGAGGCCGGGCACCGCGAGGTCCCCGGCATGCTCGAAGATTACGCCGCGACCGCGCTGGCCTGTCTCGACGCGTACGAAGCCACAGCTGATCTCAGCTATTTCAAATTTGCCCACGCCATCGCCGACGCCATGATTGCCAGATTCTTCGACCCGGTTTCTGGCGGCTTCTTCGATGCAGAACCGGCAGCCGATGGCAAGAGCCTGGGCGTCCTGGCCACGCGCCGCAAACCGCTGCAGGATTCACCCACTCCGGCAGGCAACCCCATGGCAGCGATCGCGTTGTTGCGCCTGCACCACTACACGGGCGACGCCGCCTATCGCGACAAGGCCGAACAGACGCTCGAAACCTTTGCCGGCGTCGCCGGACAATTTGGAATTTTTGCCGCGACCTACGGAATCGCGGCGGTGCATTTCCTGGAAAACCCAATTCAGGTCGTCGTGGTTTGTGAGAACGACGCCGACGATGCAGGCTCTACTCTAGCCGCGGCCGCCAACGCGTCCTTCGCGTTCAATAAGAGCGCGCTTCGACTCACTGCAAATCAGGCGGTCGCGAAGAATCTTCCTGCGGCGCTCGCGTCGACCATCCCGAATCTGCCCGAACTGAAATCCGGCAAGGCGTTCGCCGTTCTTTGTTCCGGCTTTACCTGTCAGCCCCCAACCCGCAACGCGCAGGAACTGCGGCGAGCCCTGGAACTTGCCGTGAACCGGAAGAGCTGACAATGGTTTCCCCCAAAAAAACGGGGCTGACGGTTTATGTATGAGTCCGTCAGCCCAAAAATAGCGAGCCCAGGTTCGGCCCAAGTTACTACAGGTTACTTTGGTGATCTTGCCTCCAACTCTCTCCTCCGATTAACTACTACTTCATCATCGGTGGAAGCTGAACGCATCTACCCTGCAGTTGTTGTTGTGGTGGGCACACTAGAATCGGGCCTCCGTCCGGGGCGGGAACCTGCGGAACGGCGGCTACGACATAGGTGCCCACTAGTCCACACATCAGGATCGAAATCCTGACTGCTTGCTTCATGGGTTTTCTCCTACCGCGTCGTTACTTCAAGGGAAGCTAACTTGACGCGGGGGAGAATTATAAGGCACAAGTCAATCCCTTCTACAGGATTTTCCCTACATCATTTGCTGTAGCTGGCTCATGCTCCCGCTCTCCGGTCATTTCACGCTAAATTTAACCATTTATCATCAACAACTTGAATGATTAACCTTGAGGTGATTGAACAACTAATAAGGGATGGTGTTCCAAGTGACACGCGGCAGGAACGAAATTTACGAAATCCGGAATCGAAGCTGCGAACCGAAGCGACAGTCCTGAGAACCCTGCAGACACAACTTCTGCAAGTCTATTTCCTGGTCGATCCAGTGCCGGGAAGTCCACTGAACCCCACACTTGCGGGAGCCCCACCAGCATGGGCAGCTGCAGCTTTGGTATTAATCCTGTCCTCTTGCACCAGCGACGGCGAAGCTTGAGTCTTCGAGAGAGCTCGATCCACCATGCCTTCGAACATCGGGATCAAAGAGTCCGCAGGGAGCGGGTGATGAATGTCGGTCAGGCTCTGTTCCCAACGCTGCGGCCGCAGCATGTTTGACGGAGCCTCGCGGGCAGGGCTCTTCGCCAAGGTATATCCCAGCCAGATGAGCAGCGTGCAATTGTAGGCCGCCATGTTTACCAGGCCCATGGAAAGATTATTCAGGTGGTCGCCCACCCAGGATGCCACTAGCGAAAGCTCTACCGTAGCGAAGCATCCGAACCCCAACGCCACCCCGAAGCTGTACTGCCTCCGGCTCACGCCCAGGTAGCGGGCAAAGAACAACAGGAAAAGGACCATGCCGATTTGAATAATTCGTACGCAGCGCTGCGCCGTGAGAATAGCTTGTATCCACGGAGCGATGTCCGGCGAATCCGTGGACACCGATACGACTCCCGCCACCAGCAGCATCACCAGCCCCGCCCATTTGAACAGGACCGTGCCCAGATCTCGCAGTGTGTGGAAGGGCCGGAAAGCGTCGAGGAAGGCCTCGTGAATCACCTTGAAACCCAAAGCCACGCTGACTGCCGTACTGATCCAGCTAAGGTAAACGCATGCGGCAGGATTATAGCGGTATGTCGGAAAAACCACGGCAAAAGCCGCAATCTGCGCGACGATGTAGGCAAAAAAATATTTGAAATGCTTCTGCCGCCCCAGGCGGAACATAGCCACAGCAATGGCGGTCTGCAGGATCGGATGAGCAATCCAGAGAACGTAATAAAGGATCCTGATTTTGCTCATCGCAACAGTTCTCCGGACCTAGCTCGATCACACAAAAGCAAGAAAGAGGCAGTACTTAACCGGCGTACTAATGTAAGAGAAGCTAAACCTTTTAGCGCAGGTGTTCAATGTACTCGGGTAACCTAAAGTAACGTTACCTTCGTGCCATATGCCCGATCCTCAGAACCTGCCCTCGGCACTTTCCTCGCTCAAACTTGGTGCCAATATACACGTTCAGCGCTGGCGCGCGGAGTGCATCGTCGGGCACGCTTTATGCGTCGGGAACTGAGTGGATGTAGGCCCGCATCATGCGCACTTCGTCATCCTTTTCATTCAAGTCGTGTAACAGGATGTCGCGCAACGAGACGATGCCGACCAGTTGTCCTTCGTGGCAGACCGGCAGATGGCGAAAGCTATGCCTCCGCATGAGGGCCATGCAGTTTTCCAAATCCTCGTGCATGCTTACCGTGAGCGGGTCGTCCGTCATCACTTCCGCCAGGCAGGTGCTGCGGGGATCGAAACCCTCGGCCACTACGCGCTTCATCAGATCGCGCTCGGAAAAAATCCCCACGAGTCTGCCATTGTGCAAGACCGGAACCGCGCCGATATTGCGTTCCACCATGGCACGCACCGTTTCTAGAACCGTTTGCCCCATCTCTGCCTGATAAGTTACCTGGTCCTTGATCAGCTCGCAGATTCGCATTGGATCCTCCAGATTGTTCTTCCGAGCACCCACAAACCTCTAACGGGGGGCGAGTATATTCCGAAATCAGATGCAGGGGAAGGGCTAAACAGTTGGGAGGAATAATATTTAGGCTCTAGGTTTATTCCGGGACGAAAGAGCGCAGACCACTCTACGCTTTGGGAGGCCGAGGCGAACCTTCCGCGCCGAGGAATACAAAGTAGGAGCAATTCCACCACGAGGTCGGCAGACTGCCATGCGGCCTTGCCGTCAGCACGATGTTGTATTCGCCGCTGTTATCCAGGCCGATTTCCCTAAGATCGACTTCTCGCGTGATTCCCGGCCGCTGCGCCTGCCCCAAGTGCGTCGCTCCCACCGGCTCAATCACCGCTAATTGCGCCAGGAATTCGTTTAGATCCACGCCCCGGCCTTGCCCCGGAATCACAAATGAGACTTCCGCATCTTGCGTGGAAAAATGCCACCCCAACGATGCCGCCAGATTCACCGCTTTCTCGTAGGCTTCATCAGAGATCATTCCCGCCCGCGGATTATCGAAGACGATGCACAGCTTGCGCTCATCCTCGCGGCTGAACTCGCGCACCTTCAGCGACCCCGATTTCGCCGTTGCCTTCCAATCCACATGGCGCGCGGAATCCTCCGGCATGTACTCGCGGATGCGGTAAAGATCTGACCCGCGTCCGCGCACAAAGCTTTCCCACTCCCCACGCACCAGCGGCAGAATCTCAAACAGCTCTTCCGGTGGTTCAACCGGTGGGTAAACCAGAATCTCGCGCTGCAGCGCAATCTGCCGCGTCTTCGTCAGAAATGCAAACGGAAACCGCGTGGCCACTCCAAAACTCGACTCGCAGTAGCGTCCGCGGCGATCAAACAGAAGTTCCAAGTCCGCCGCCAGCTCAGCCTTCGCCGGCAAATACGGAAAGTAAACCATGCCCTCGAAAATTCCCGGCGGAGCGCCCGGCAACTCGACCCTCCGCACGCGGTAGTCGCGCAGCCGCACCCACTGATTCTGTGGTGGACGATTCAGTGGAAAAACAAATGTGGTCGGCTCCCAACGCCATTCCTTGCGGACTTTCTTCTCTTTGCGTGTGGGCACGATGCGAATGGAAAACGATGGCATCCAGCGCCGCGCGTTGCGCAGCACAATGTGACCCATGACCGCTCGCCCGGCAAAAACATGTTCCGGAAGTCGCACATCCAATTCCAGGCCGCGCAGCACCATGGCCGAAACTACGCCCGACACCAGGATCGCCGCCAGCATGGCCGCCACCACGATGTACAGCAGATTATTTCCCGTGTTCAATGCCGCGATGCCGATCACCAGCGTGACCAGCACATACACCACTCCCGCCCGGGTCACTTCATAGTGAAAGGTCTGCCGCAGCCGCTCCAGCGCCACGCGCCGCGCCAGATACGGCACGGTCACCAGCCCCACGAATACCGCCATCAACAGCGCCACCGACGCCAGAATCACCGAGGCCCACAAATGTCCGGCCTCCCCCGATGCCGTGGAAAATAATGCCGTCCCGAATGCCAGACCGAGTCCCACCAGCGCCAGCAGAAATTTCGCCCACACTTCCGCCGTAGCCGATTGCCACCACGCTCCCACGCGGCTCGCGGCGTCGCCAGAATTCACAGAATGGATGGTTGTCGAACCCACTCTTGCCAGCCTAGCATCCGCACTCAGGAACGATCAACGAGAAGCGGCTTGCAAGGAAAGCGGCGGTAACTTGCCCGGCGCCGTTTCTCTTCTGAGCACACACCCGTCTGGTCAGACCAGACTACCCACTCAACTCCCGCGGGGTTCTTCCCGTCTCCACGATGTAATCGTGGAGCAGTCCCTTGATCTGCTTCCGCACTTCATTCATATCCACATCCATGCTGGGCGCGCTCGCCCGGACTTCGGCTCCCTCAGCCGCGGCAGCCGGCAAATCGCCCCCCGCAACGTTGTCGTCCGCGCCGTCTTCCTCTTCCTCCTCTTCTTCCTCTTCCTCGTCTTCGTCCGCTTCAAATTCTTCCGGATCCCATTGCGGGCCACCGATGTCGGTCAGTTGTACGTCTTCACGAACGACGACTACATCGGTCGGCTCGTCGGGTTCGAAGTCCACGTAGCTCAGGTTGCTGCTCGCGGTCTGCAGACCGTAAAGCAGCAGTCCCGCCACCTTGTGATCCATTTCGCCCCAGGCCAGCAGTTGCATCACTTGCATAAGCGCCATCTGCACGGCGTTCGCATCCTCGAGCAGCGGCAGCACAAAGCGGGCCTGCTTGAACTGATCCTTCACAATCCGGTTATGCTGCTCCCGCGCCCGCTCATGAAAAAAGCACTGCCTCCTTCGGTTCAGCGCGGGAGAGCCGCACTGCATTCCATTCATCTTGATATGCTGACACCGAGGAACATTTCCTAACGCCATATTCTCTTCACTCCTCCACCGTCGACTGCGCCGGATCAAAATCCGACGTCCCACAGATTCGAAAATTGTTGTGAATTCCGCCCTATTCTCAGTATTCCCTATCTGGAATTTTCAGCAAGGTTAAGTGAACCTCGAAGCGAGGAAAGTTGTGGAAATGCCAAAGTTTTTACGCGGGTGCCCCGTCCTTGTCTCTCCGTTTTTTGGAGAGACAGGGCGGGGATTTTGATCCTTAATCGCCACCGGTGTAATCGCCCCCACAAAGCTTTGAGCAGGCCAGCTGCTTGTATTAACACCAACCAGTTGTACTCGCCCTCCCCGCGCCAACTCCTCCTCACCAAATCCACAGCTCCCCGTGACATCTACCCTTGCGCCTCTCCTCAAATTCGTTCCATCATTGCCCAGCAGAGCCAGCACCATTTAGATCGAGCACTCCAAGGGACTCCCGACCTAATGCCGACCACAACTCCTTTGTTCCCTAGATTTTGCCCCTTAAGCCGTGCGCCCTCTAGATTTTGCGAGCATTTTCTCGCTAAGCCCAACATTTCAACAGACCGCCCCTGGGAGGGGGTATACCCTCCACGGCCTCAGTTCCTCTTTCTGCATCGTCGTGCTAGTCTTCTTCCCGCACCGAACACGGGCCCCTGTGGTTTGAAATAGTTCTCGCGACCAAGGAGATCGACATGCCCCTCAGCAAACGTGCCATCGCGGAATTTTTTGGAACCTTCTGGTTGGTTTTTGGCGGATGCGGCGCCGCACTCTTCTCTGCCGCCTTCCCTGCACTCGGCATCGGATTCACCGGAGTTGCGCTCGCCTTCGGGCTCACCGTCGTGACCATGGTCTACGCCGTCGGTCACATCTCCGGCGGTCACTTCAACCCAGCAATAAGTTTGGGCCTGGTCGTTGGCAAACGCTTTTCCGCCTCCGATCTGCTTCCTTACGTGATCGCCCAGGTCGCAGGCGGAATTGCAGCGGCGGGCGTGCTCTTCGTCATTGCCAGCGGAAACGCGAACTTCGACGTCCATGCCGGCTTCGCTTCGAACGGATACGGCCTGCATTCTCCCGGCGGTTACACCGCACTCTCTGCCTTCGTCGCCGAAGTCGTGCTGACCGCCTTCTTTTTGATCGTCGTCATGGGCTCAACCGATAGCCGCGCGCCAAAGGGTTTTGCCGCGCTCGCCATTGGCCTCTGCCTCACCCTGATTCACCTGATATGCATTCCCGTGACCAACACATCGGTGAACCCAGCTCGCAGCACCGGTCCGGCAATTTTCGCCGGCGGCTGGGCGCTGCAGCAATTGTGGATGTTCTGGGTCGCCCCGCTCCTCGGCGGCGCGCTCGGAGGAGGGATCTACCGCGCGTTGTTTGCGGAGTAGACGATCCCGATATCGATTCTTCATCTCGAAAAATTAAGAGGCCGCGGCTGAAAAGACGCGGCCCAAAAATGCGGTGGGTTGTTTCCGGTTATTTCGAAGACTTCAAGTTCGCGGCCTGTTTCAGCCCAAAGATTTCCAACTCCTTGTTGCTCGCGACGTAGACTTTGCCGTTCGCTATCACAGGCACCTGATTCAAGTTTCCGCCGTAATTCGGCCAGGAGCCAGCGTCAGCCTGAAAGAGCAGAGTCATCTTCGCCCCTGAATCGGGGTTGAAGGCATAGAGCCCAATGCCAGTGGAACTATGCGAGACTGGTCGCGTGAGTGCCCAGATAATCGGAGTCGCATTGCCGTTGGAAGACACGCTGGTGAAGAAGCCCGCCAGTTGCCCGCTCTTCAACGCCGGCGAGCGCGCCACACCAACCAACTTCGGACTCGGCGACGTCTTCACCTTCCAAACCTTCACTTCATGTGCGCCACTGCTCACGACTCGCGCTAGGCCATCTGTCGGATCCACAAAGTAGGATTCTCCACACCAGCAGGCGCCTACTTGATAAGTGCCCAGAACGTTATTGGTGGTGGTCGAGTAGCCTCCCAGTTTGTCTTCATTCATCAGATACATGCTGCCGTACTTGCCAGCCGCCACAGCCAGATGCGGCGTAGAACCGGTCTGATCCGGCAAAACCAGCACGCCTCCGGAGCCGAAATCCGTATCCCCCCCGTCGAGGCTGGCCTGGTTCGACGGCGTAAACAAGTCGACTACCGTCGTCAGATCTGACGACACCTTCACCACGCTCTCCTGAATGTTGCTTACACCGTCATAAGTCGTCCCGGAGTAATCGGAGTTTCCTGTGACGAATACGACATTCCCCGAGTCATCCGCAGCAAGCCCATAACCAGACATCCAGATTGACGAGAGAAAGAACGTGTTCGGAGAAGTCGGTTGCTGATCGTTCAGCCGGTTGGCGGAAAGCGGCATCAGCGTCGCCGCATTCCAACCCAGCAGCCAGCCACGGGACAGGTTGGCCGAGTAATCACAGAAGCTCCCAAAGCCCGCATAGATGTTTCCATTCGCCAGCAGCAACCCCGGACGCTGCCGCTGGTAGGTGGCATTGAAAGTGAACGTCGTTCCGTCAGTCAGGGTATGAGACGCACTCACCACCATCGGCGCCACTTTGTCAGTCAGGTTGCCCAAGTCAAGGGCGTGAACCCGATAAGCCGGCCCCGTCGAATCCTGCGTATAAGCGATCAAGTAGATCGTGTTGCTGCTGACATCGATCACCGGCGTCGAGTCGATACCGACATTCGGTCCATTGTTATTGCAGCCGAGCGGCCACGTCACGGGCTTCCCCAGGTTCTGGCTCAGCAATACAGTGCCGGCATCGGCGTCGATCGCGTATACCGTGTCATTTCCTGTCACGATATAAACGACGTCGTGAACCCCCTGGTTATTACCCGCCGTGATGGTCACCCCTGGAACCACAAGCGGTTGCCCATCCACTTGATCATCCACGGCAACTTTGGCCAGAAGTCCAAACGAAGAAGTGTTCACGGTGCTCGGTGTCAGTACGGTCTCGGCCGAGTTCCAGCCCGTGCGGTAATTGTCGTTGTGATAAGTGGTAACGGCGGTCTGTGCCGCGCCGATGTGAGCAACGAAGAGAATAGAAGATAGGCTGGCTATTCCTGCCAGCCCACGGATCTGAGCTTGAAGACGAAGCGGCGTCATCGGAACCCCCAAGAGTGGCGCCTAA
>Ga0209656_10000152_pt1 | contig 44548 bp, 34 predicted proteins | sample BogFormECP12_OM2_FD_188239 | JGI IMG/M metagenome (GOLD analysis project Ga0209656, IMG submission 188239) | Bog forest soil microbial communities from Calvert Island, British Columbia, Canada - ECP12_OM2 (SPAdes) (version 2) | ecosystem: Environmental > Aquatic > Freshwater > Wetlands > Bog ...
CGCAACTCCCTCTTCAAAACCTTCCCCGTGGCGGTCCTCGGCAAGCTCTCGGAAAATTCAATCGACTGCGGACACTTGTAATGGGCCAGACGAGCGCGGCAGAACTCGATCAATTCCCCTTCGGTCAACTTGCATCCTGGCTTGGGAACCACCACAGCCCTCGGCACTTCACCCCATTTTTGGTCGGCTACGGGGATCACGGCAGCTTCGAAAACTCCGGGGTGCGCGGCCAGGACCTTCTCGACGTCGAGCGAAGAAATGTTTTCCCCGCCGCTCACGATTATGTCCTTCTTGCGATCGACGATTCGGATGTATCCGTTCGGCGCGATCACTGCCATGTCGCCAGTGCGAAACCACCCGCCTCGCAACGCTTCAGCCGTGGCTTCCGGCTGCAGCCAGTAACCTGCCATTACTCCGTCGCTGCGGGCAATGATTTCCCCCATCGTCAGGTCGTCGTGCGGAACATCGTTGTCTTCAGCGTCAACTACGCGAAGTTCACACCCAGGGAAGGCCCACCCGGTCATGGCCTGGATCACATGTCGTTCCTCTGCGGTGCATTGCATGTCCGGTTTCAACTCGGCCGAGGAGAGCGAGGGCGCGCATTCGGTAAGCCCGTACCCCGAAAAGCACTTGAATCCGAAAGTTTGCTCGGCATCGCGTATCAAGGCCGGCGACGATGCAGCACCGCCGATCGTGGCCCAATCAACGCTGCTGAGGTCATACTTGGAGCGCGCCGGTGAATGGATCATGGCTGCAGCCATGATCGGGACTAGACTGAGCTGGCGTACTCGTTCCTGCTCCACCAGTCGGAAGACCTCTTCCGGCACAAAGCGCGGAAGCATGACATGCGTTCCGCCAACCATCGTTACCGTGTGGGCTGCTCCCCAGCCGTTGGCGTGAAACAAAGGAATCGTGTGCAGCACCACATGGTCGTAGGCAATGTGATAGTGCAAGGCGATGTTCATCGCATAGAGATACACATTGCGATGCGTGAGCATCACGCCTTTGGGGCTGGCGCTGGTTCCGCTGGTGTAAAACATTTCCGCCACCGAGTTCTCATCAAACGTCAGCAGATCTTCGCGGAAAAAGATCGCCCCGGCCAGCATCTCCTCGTAGTTCTGATCGCAGACCCAGGGCATGTTGGGCTTTCCGCTGAGTGGAATGAACGACCGCACCGTGCGCAAGTCCCGGCGGAAGGAATCGACTAGGCCCACAAACTCTTCTTCGAGGAACAGCACCTCCGCCCCGGAATCATTGAGAATGTAGGTGAGTTCTGGCGCTGCCAGGCGAATGTTAAGGGGAAGCAAAATGGCTTGCGCTTCGAGAACCCCGAAATAAGCTTCCAGCAGGCGATGGCAGTTCAGGCTGAGAAATGCCACGCGATCACCGGGCTTGACTCCGGCGCCGCGCAACGCTCCGGCCAGACGACCTACACGATCGCCAAATTCGGCATACGTAAACCGCTGTTCGCGGCAGACGACTGCCGTCTTGCGAGGAAACTGCTGTACCGAGTAACGGAGGAAGCGTAGGGGCGTCAACGGAAGGTTCATAAGAATTCGCCCTTACCAGGCAGACTGGCCTCCATCGACGACCAGCACGTGCCCGGTCACGTATGCGGAGGCGGCCGATGCCAGAAAAACCACCGCGCCTTTCAAATCGTCATCACCACCAAAGCGGCCCAAAGGAATTTTCGTCAAGAGCGAATCTTTGCGGTGCTGGATCACCCACTCCGACATATGGGTGGGAAACCATCCGGGGGCAATCGCATTCACCTGGATGTTGTGTGGCGCCCACTTGCACGCCAGATCCTTGGTGAAGGCAATCACCCCGCCTTTGCTTGCGTGGTATCCGATGGCTTGCAGTTCTGCGGACGCTCCGCCCAATCCCGCTACCGATGCGAGGTTGATGATTTTGCCTGAGCGCTGAGCGAGCATGGCCTTGCCCGCTGCCTGACAAAAAAGAAATGTGCCGGTCAAGTTGGTGGAGAGGACTTTATCCCATTGTTCGAGCGTCATTTCTTCTACGGGAGCCGCCCAGGACACTCCGGCGTTGTTCACTAAAATGTCGATCCGGCCGAAGCTTGCGAGGGTTGCGTCCACGACTGCCTGAATCGCCGCACGATCTCTGACATCGCAACCCAGGGCAAGAACCTGCACTCCCAGGGCGCGTAATTCTTCCGCTGCTTGCTCGCAGCGTTCCTTCTTGCGGGCGCAGAGAACCAAGTTTGCTCCCATCTCCGCGAGACCCTCAGCCATCTGCCGTCCAAGCCCGATCGAGCCGCCCGAAACAACGGCCACGCGTCCGGTCAGATCGAAAAGCTGTTTGACATTCACCGAGATGGACTTTCTGGCAAGCATCCCACAAAAGTGATAGTTAATAACATATTATAGTTACCAACATCAACAAGCATTTTTGTTCGCTCCGATTCGCCTCCGACGGAGGGAAGAGAATCAGTCCCGCAGGAGAAGCACCACCCGCCCTGAGATCTCGCCACGACTCAGTTGTCCTAGAACCTCACCAACGTCCGCGAGAGGGCGTGTGGATACCTGGCAATGAACGGTTTCGGCTGCACCCATGGCCAGAATTTCCCGCAGATCTTCCCGAGTGCCGACGGCAGAGGCTTTGATCTGGATCTCACCGGCCGCCATCAGAATCGCCGGAAACGAGATTTCACGGGCGGGCAGCCCCACCGCCAGCAGCGTGCCGGTGGGCCGCACGCAATAGAACGCCATGTCGTATGCGGATTTAGCCGCCGAGGTGACCAAGGCGATGTGCACTCCGCCAGAGCCACGCAACTGCTTCACGGCGTCGGTGTTCGACGCGTTCAATGTATGGGCGGCGCCCAGCGATTTCGCGAGCGAGAGTTTTTCTTCGGCGATGTCGATCGCGGTCACCTCCGCACCCGCTGCACGCCCAATTTGCACGGCAAGATGGCCAAGACCACCGACGCCGAAGACCGCCAATCGCTGTCCGGCTCTAAGCCTGGCCTGTTTGAGAGCGCGATGCACTGTAACACCTGCACAAAGCAGCGGCGCCGCCTGCTCGGAAGAAAGCGCGTCAGGAATTTTGACTACGTGGCTGGCTGGAGCCTTGGCAAATTCGGCATATCCGCCATCCGTCGTGACGCCGGTGATGCGCTGACGCACACACAAATTCTCATTACCTTCCCGACAGAACTCACACTGCCCGCATGTCCACTGGACCCACGGCACTCCGACGCGGTCGCCTACCTGCACACTCTCGACTGCTGAACCTCGCGCCACTACTCGGCCTACGATCTCGTGGCCAAGGATCAGCGGCTTCTTTACAATGCTGGCCAGTTGCGGCCAGTCGCCATCGGCTACGTGCAAATCGGAATGACAGACGCCGCAAACCTCTACTTCGATCAGGACCTCGTCCTCGGCGGGCTCCGGCCGAGGCACTTCCTCCAGAGCTAACGGCGTCTTGAATTCGTGCAAAACAGCGGCCTTCATCGCGCTTTCCTTTCCAGAGATAGGGATGGTCGGAGAAGAACGCTTATGACCGGATGCCGCGCAAGAAAAACTCGACGGCGCTTCGGACGCGTTCCGTGAGCTTGTGCGGCCCGGTTAGATCCACTGCCCATTGCCGCACGACCGTGTTGTAAAGGCCTTCCATAAACTCGGCGAGGTGCACAACCGGAAATGCGCGGGTGACCTCGCCGCGTCTCTGCCCTTGGGTTAGAATTTCTCGCAACAAACTCGCAGCCGCTTCCTCATGACCTCGTAATTCCGCGGATCTTACAGGATCCATTGCACCGGACAGCACCACGGCTTGCCAAAGCTTTCTGTCGGCCTCCACTTCTTTTGCCATGGAAACGTAGAGACGACGCAAGCGCTCTTCCGTGCCCGCTTTGCTCGAGAGTTCCGAGCGCAGTCGGTCGCAGATACAGGCATAGCCGCGCTCTCCTACCTCTCGTAGAACTGCGTCCTTGGTCGGAAAGTATCGGAAGAAGGTTGGCTGGCTGATGTCGAGGGCGTGCACAATGTCGTCGATGCGGGTTTCTTCGTATCCGTGCTTGCGAAATAGTTTGATCGAGGTTTCGATAATCTGTTGCTTCAAGCGGGCCTTCTTCCGCTGCCGCAGCCCGATCTCGGGGCCCTCTCCAATATTTTCTACTGCCGACTTCTGTATCACGAGCGTACTCGCCATTTATCCCTTCCTCATGCAACCGCCGCACGTCACGCTAAGGTTTGGCAAAAATGTGATAGTAACTATAACAAAATAGCTACTAACGTCAATCGATAGGTTGATGTTGTCGAGATTGGCTTTCGCGGAGATTGACTATCCTCACCTTTGAGATGAGTAAAGTTTGTAAACCACAGAAAAGGCGAGATACGCCTGGCGCTTGAAGTGCGCACGTCTGCAAAGGATTGTGGGGCGAGTCTGCCTGGGTGAATGGAGCGAGGAGCAAACCTGGCAAATTTTGCCGAGGTTTGCTCCTGATGGCGGGGTTACTCTTCCGTTCCGAATTTCTTCAAGTCTTCGGGTCCATCGGCGAGTGCGACGGCATCTTTGCCCTGAACCAGTTCGCGGACTTTTTCGACCACGTCAGGATTGGCCAAAGTGGTGATATCGCCGGTGTTCATGTTGTTGGAAAGAGCTGCGAGGACACGCCGCATCAGCTTTCCGGATCGAGTCTTCGGCATATCCGGAACAATAAGGATGCGACGCGGACGAGCAATCTTGCCAATCATGGTTTCAATCGCCTTATTGACCTTGTCGACAATTGCAGGACTGGCTTGCAGACCCGGCTGGAGGGCGATGTAGACTTCGGGCACGCGGCCTTTGATCTCATCGACGACCGGCACGACTGCGGCTTCCGCCACCTCGGGAACCGTAAGGCATGCCGACTCGATTTCTTTGGTGCCCAGGCGGTGTCCGGCCACGTTGATGACGTCATCGACGCGACCGAGGATGCGGAAATAGCCGTCGACAGCGAGCACCGCTCCATCGGCCGCAAAGTAGGGCCAGTCGTGCCAGTCCTTACTACTACGATCCTTGCAGTACTTGCTGTAATACTGGTTCACGAAGCGCTCGCGATCACCCCAGATCGTCTGCATGATTCCGGGCCAGGGATTGCGGATGCAGATGTTGCCGGCTTTGCCGGAACCAGCGGAAATCGGCTCGTTGTTTTCGTCCATGATCACGGGATAGATTCCCGGCATTCCTGGGCCTGCGCTACCAGGTTTCATGGGATCGAGGGCCGGCTTGGTGCTGCATAGAAATCCACCGTTTTCGGTTTGCCACCATGTATCCACGATTACTGCCTCACCCTTGCCCACAACGTCGTGATACCAGCGCCAAACCTCTGGCTCGATGGGCTCTCCGACGGTGGTCATGTGCTTGAAGTGGTAGTTGTACTTAGTGGGCTCATCGGGACCAGACTTGCGCAACATACGAATGGCCGTAGGCGATGTATGGAAGATATTGACATCGAGACGTTCGGCGATTCTCCATACTCTGCCGGCGTCGGGGAAAGTAGGGACACCCTCGTAGAGCACGCTGGTAGCGGCCAGGGCCAACGGACCATACACAATATAGGAGTGGCCCGTGATCCAGCCGATATCAGCCATGCACCAATAGACATCCTCAGGATGAATGTCCTGGATGTATTTGGAAGTTCCCGCCACATAAGAAAGATAGCCGCCGGTGCGGTGCTGGCAGCCCTTGGGCTTTCCAGTGCTGCCGCTGGTGTACATAAGAAAGAGCGGCGCTTCCGCATCCATGGGGACCGGAGGGACGACTTGACCCGAGTAGTTGGGAAGAATCTCATCGACGAAGAAGTCGCGCTCTTTCACGAACGGTGATGCGGAGGCGTTCTTGCCCGCGTGCCGTCTCCACACCAGAACCTTATCTACGATCTGACCTTCCTTCTTGGCTACCTCCAGAGCGAGGTCAGCGCCGGCTTTGTGGTCGATCATTTTGCCGTTGCGATAGTAGCCGTCCATAGTGATGAGGACACGGCTGCCGGAATCGGCGGCGCGCATGCCGCAGGCCTCGCCGCTGAAGCCGCCAAACACAACGGAGTGGATCACTCCCAGACGCGCGCAAGCCAGCATCGTGACCGGCAGTTCGGGCACCATGGGCATATGAATGGTGACGCGGTCTCCGCTCTTCAGGCCGCAGAAATCGCGTAGCAGGGCGGCGAACTCGTTCACCCGGACGTAGAGTTCGCGATAAGTGACGGAGACCGGCGTCTCCGATTCCGGCTCGGGCACAAAGATCAACGCGGCTTTGTTTTTGTATTTAGCGAGGTGACGGTCCACGCAATTGTAGGAGGCATTGATTTTGCCGCCAACGAACCATTTCCAGAAAGGGGGATCACTGGTGTCGAGGGTTTTGTCCCAGTATTTGTCCCAAGTCAAGAGATCGGCGTACTCGCGGAAGCATTCGGGGAAATGTTTCTCGCTGAAGCGTTCGAGGACGCTGGGATCGGTGAGATTGGCCTGGCCGACAAACTTCGCGGAAGGATAATAGTATTCTTCCTCCCGCCAATGAACTGCGATCTGAGCTTCTGTGGTTTCGCTGACCACCGGTTGTTTCTGAAGAATCTGTGCCATATCGGTTACCCCTTTTGATTGCTGAATTTGTAATGCATCAAGCGCTTTTCCGCCAGCGTTTTTTCCTCGACAGAGTCAAGCAGCGCCGCACGTCACTCGCGCGGAACCCGCTCCGAGTTTGGCGCATGGCCCGGAGCGGATTCAACTACAACAATTTCTTATGCAAGGCCCGACTTTCGCAAGCTAGGCTGCCGACGAAGCATGCCTTTCGGCCAGCCCGCCTTGCGGCACGGCCGGACGTTTGGCAACAAATTCGCACAGCAGAGCAATCGCCGCCAGAATTGCCGCGGTGTAGAACGCCATCTGGTAGTTGTGGTACTTGTCGAACATCCAACCGCCGATGCGGCCACCCAGCAGCCCGGCTACGCCCCAGGCAGTGAAGAGGAGGCCGTAGTTGATGCCCACATTCTTGGTGCCCCAGAAATCGGCTGCGGTCGAGGCGTTGACCGAAAGTTGCGTGCCATAACACCAGTAAACAATGAACAACATCACGAACAGTGCAACCACGTTGCCGCCTACGTGATAGAGGATGGGCATGGCAATCATGGAGATGCCGATCATCAGACGGAGTACATTGATGCGGCCCAAGTGGTCTGACATCCAACCCGACAAGATGCGGCCCATCGCATTTCCTGTAGCGCCCACGACCAGGCCAAAGGAAGCCAGGGTGGTACTGGGTATGCCAACGCTCTTGGCGAAGGGCACCAACTGGCTGATGACCATGAGGCCGGCCGCGCAGCCACATGCGTATCCAACCCATAGCAGGTAGAAGGAGGATGTGGCCAGCACCTCGCCGGGAGTGAAGTCATAGGTAGTAGCCGCGACCTTGGAAGCGGGAGCGGGAGTCCAGCCGGCAGGCTTGTAGCCGGAAGGAGGATTCTTCAGCAGAAAGGCGCCGAAGACGGTCATCGCAAAGAAGACCACGCCCAGGACCTGGAAGGTGGTGCGCCAGCCAAAGTGCGGGATCAGATAGCTGGCAGCCAATGGGCCGAAGATTGCGGAGCCGCCGCCGTATCCGCCGACGGCCAGTCCAATGGCAAGGCCGCGTTTATCGGGGAACCATTTTGACATGACCGGAATCGGAGTCGCGTAGCCAAAGCCGTTGCCCAATCCTCCAAGAACGCCGAAGAAGATGAAGAACTTGGTCAGGCTGTCGGCATGGGAGCAGAGAAAAAAGCCCAAGCTCACCAAAACAGCGCCAGCCAGGGAAATTTTGAACGGACCGAGCTTATCCTGCAGGCGCCCAGCGACGATGAATGTGAGCGCGAAGACGACTACGGCGATGGTGAAAACCATCGAGGTCTCGGCGCGTTTCCAATGGAATTCTTTCTCGAGCGGTGCCACAAATACGCTCCAACCGTAAAGCGAACCCAGCGCAATGTTCATGGACAAACCGCCAACTACACGCCACCAACGATTTATGCCAGTGGTATCCGAAGTAGGTGCAACGTTTGCATTCGTCACAGTTTTTCTCCTTTACAACCTGTGAAATGAGAACCGGGAGCCCCGGTCTTTCTCCACGACCACCGCGGCACCCACAAGGCACGTACATTCAGGCCGCACGCATTGTAACGCTAAGTCAAGAGCGTGCGGCCTATTCTTAGAAAGTAAAGATGGGCCCGAACTCAGTGCGCTGATCCTTCCACTTATTGGCCGCATGTCCGGCGATCGAGTAGGTCACGCCGATGTTGGTCAGGTCTGGCAATAAAGTGGTCTGATATTGCGACTGTTCGAATGCGAACGTGACGTACGGATTCAATTTGTAGTAGAGAGTCGCGGCCAGCATTCTGGATTGCAAAAGCGGCAGTCCGCCGTTGCATGGCGTAAGGCCGTCTGCGCTCGTGCAGCCGAAGCCGTTCGCGTGAGCGAGATCGTGGTGGACGACCTGATCCTTGCCAGCATGCAGGTAAAGATTCCAGGCTGCGTTATGCCCCTTTGGGTTCGCATTGAACCAGCGGGACAGAGGTAGTCCGAGATTGACGAATCCCCCGAAAGCGCTGATGGGATGCTCGGGCGCAATCCTCCATATACCGCCCGAAGCCGAGCAGGTACTGGTGGTTGCCACAGGTACCGTGCAGCCTACATACATCCCTCCGGTAGCAGCCTGGACATTGTCCACGGTCGCGACGTTGGTGACGTTGTAGAGTCCGGTGGTATCGGTGAAGAAGGTGTTCAGCTGGCCGGCGAGCATGAAGCGCATGTCGCCACCACGATAGGCGCTGGCCACCAGCGTGAACCAGCGAGTGGGCAGCTGCACGCCCAGCTGATTCCCGAACATGTGGCTGCTGTTCGTAAAGCCGGCTGGAAACTGGGCCAATATATTGGTCAAGCCAGCGAGATCGCCATTCGTGGTGATTGAAGTCCTTTTGCCCTCGTATCCACTCCAGAAAATCTGTGCTGACGACACTGCCGGTGCCTTGTCGAGTTGGAACTCAAGCGCAAGCCTGCCTTCAAACTCGGGGCGACCTGAGTCGGCTCCCTCGCGTTCGCCTTCACCAATCTGCGCCGTAAGACCACCCACGGCATTGCCCGTTGCGCCCTGCAATCTATAGATTTCAGCCGAGCTCGGCATCATGAGGGCAAACTCAGGAGAAAGCTTAAAGTTCGCCGATCCGCCCAAGTTCTGCACCAGACCGAATCGGAATTGCGGGGTGCGCTCCCAGACATCGCCCGAAAATGCACCCAGGAATGTTGTTTCCAGAATGTTCGGCAGGGCGGTGGATCCGAAGAGGCTCCAGTCCTGTCCGCCTTCAAAGAATACGTCCGTACCTTCGCCACTGTCGTAGTCTAGCCGTGCAAAGGCCAAACGCAGACGCGGTTGGGGGTTGCGAATCGACGTCACATCCGCATTGTCCACTACGGTGAAGCCGCCTTCGAAGTCACCCTCCACCCTTCCTGTAAGGGTAAGGTGCTTGGAAATGTCGGGCCACTCGAAGCTCGATCCAAAGCGCGAAGAACGCGCTTTTATGTGGAAAGACGGATCTTGGTTCGGGCCGGTACTTAGCGCCGTACTTGAATTCAGGAAGATTCCGGGGAAGGGGAAATCATCGCCATTGGGGTCGCTACTGTCATGTACGACTGTGGCTTTGATAAACCCGTATGGAGTTACCTTGACAGCGCCAACCTTGAAGCTGGGAACCAATCCGTCCTTCACCGGAGGATCAACCGCCAGCACGCGTAAGGGAGCAACCGCCGGCACCACGTTAGGGGCTGCGGGCTTTTTCTGGGGAGGATTCTGGGCGACCTCCTGGCGCTGAGCGGAAGTGGCCGCTATCACTGGAAGTGCCGCGACCGCCAACGGAGTAGTGGAAGGTTGCGCCGGGTTGGAGATAGCTGATAAGTCGGCCGCGCTAACCACGCCTTTGCGGGTGAGCGCTTCCACGAGAGCTTGAAACTGAGCGCTGGGGGCGGCATTGCGTACGGCATTCGCCTCCGGGGCAGAGAGAACGCCTTTCATGACCAGCACACCGAGCAACGCTGTGACGTTGGCGTCGCCAACCGCGAGAGCGGGGCTTGGCGCGGGATTAGGAGTGGCTGCTGCGTCGGCATTCGCTGAGGGAGTATTTTTCGCGTCTGCGGCATCATTCGTTCCGGCAAAAACGAAGACGGGCGCGACCGATACGGCTACTAGCAGAGAACTGCAAAGCCATTTCTTCAAGGTCATAGACGGTGTTGTTCTCCTAACCGGGAGCCTTTCATTGAAATAGGCAAGCAAAACCTCTGCTTGCCGAGGGACCTGGGGTGCACAACATTCCGACCTGGGATCGTGATTTGGGCTGATCCCGATTGGGGCTCAGGGTTTCTAGAAATGTTCGAATCAGCCCTTGGGGCCGGAACGCTACCACACAAAGTGCTAGTTGTAAATACAAATTGTGATCGGTGAGAGGCTGCGTGAAGCAAACGGGAGCAGCCTGGATTTGCGGAGCAGAAGAGAGTCGAACGAATGTCCGGCAACAACTTTGTCATCGTCAACATGGACGGTGGCTCCTCCCGGCTCAAAGTAGCCGGGCACATGGTGCGCAAACTTATGTTGTTCGAGTTATCGACGCTGTGACAGCGATCACTGATCAAAGTGATTTGAAACATCAGGCGAGGCGGGTGTAGATCGAGTTACGACGCAATTGCGTCGATCTTGCGCGGAGTTTGTTGTCGTGGAGACACGGTCTATTGTGATCTGCGTCACTGCGGAGGGTACATCCCCAGAGCAGAATCCACGGCAGTCCGTCAGTAATCACCGCCTTCGCGGAGGTCCGCATGAGCGTTCTAAGTGTTGACAAGCCTGAAAACATTTCCAACCTTTTAGCCTTGGATCAGGAATACGCGGCGCCGGAAATTGTGGCGCGCAACGTTGTGCAGAAAAACTGGCTCGGAGAATGTGCGCGCGCGCAGAAATACCCGGAGGTCTTCTGGGCGGACTACGCCAGCCGCTTTGTGTGGTCGCAGAAGTGGGACCGCGTGCTCGAGTGGGACGGCGTACATCACAAGTGGTTTACTGGCGCCAAGACCAACATCACGATCAATGCGCTGGACCGGCACGCGAACTCGGATCGGCGCAATCGCGCCGCTTTCATTTGGCTGGGCGAAGATGGAAGCGAACGGATTGTCACCTATGGACAAGTGCACCGCATGGTCTGCCGCTTTGCTAACGGCCTGAAATCGCTGGGCGTGGTGAAGGGCGATCGCGTGGTCATTTATATGCCCTTGACGATCGAGGGTGCGGTCGCCATGTTGGCGTGCGCGCGAATCGGAGCGATCCATTCGGTGGTGTATGCGGGCCTGGGGCACACGGCTTTGCAGGATCGGATTGTTGATGCCGAGGCGAAAGTAGTGATTGTGGGCGACGTGGGATTCCGGCGCGGGAAGACGGTTGCTCTGAAGGCGATCGTCGATGAAGCGGTGGAGAAGCTGGAGTTTGTCGAAAAAGTTGTGGTGTACTCGCGGAGCAAGGCTGAGCTTTCCGGTCCGCGCGAAATCGACTTCAATGACTTGCTGAAATTTTCTCCGGATTGTCCCGCTGAAGAAATGGACGCAGAGGATCCGCTGTTCTTGCTCTACACCTCGGGCTCAACCGGCAAGCCGAAAGGCGTTCTGCACGTGCATGGCGGCTACATGGTGGGGACTACGTATCATTTGGAAAATTATTTCGACGTCGGCGATCGCGATATCTTCTGGTGCACTTCGGATATCGGCTGGGTGGTCGGTCATTCTTATATCGTCTATGCGCCGCTGTGCGCGGGTGTGACCACGTTGTTTCGGGAGGGAGCAATCGACTATCCGAGTCCGGGGGCGGCTTGGGAGATCGTTGAGCGCTACGGCGTTACCAAAATGTTTACCGCACCCACGGCATTGAGAATGTTCATGCGCTATGGAGAGAGTTATCCGGCAGCGCACGACTTGACCAGCCTGCGTGTGATCGCGTGCGCGGGAGAGCCGTTGAATCCTGAGGCTTGGCGCTGGGCACAGACGCATCTGGCTGGAGACGGGAAGTGGGGATACGTGATTGACAACTGGTGGCAAACTGAGTTGGGCGGGCCGACGCTGGGAACGCCGCCGTCGATGGCAATGCGTCCGGGAAAAGTTGGCGTAGCTGTGCCGGGAGCCGAGGCCGATGTGCTGGACGAAAACGGAAAGTCCGCGCCTCCGGGAGTTGGCGGCCGACTGGTGCTGAAGCGGCCGTTTCCGCACATGCTGCGCACGGTTTGGCGCGATCCGGCACGCTACGAACGCGACTGGCAGGTGATTCCCGGCTGCTATGTAACGGGTGACGTTGCTATGAAAGATAAAGATGGATACATCGCGGTGCTTGGCCGCTATGATGACGTGCTCAATGTAGCGGGACACCGCATCGGCACGGCCGAAGTGGAGAGCGCGCTGGTATCGCATCCCGCGGTGGCGGAGGCTGCGGCAATCGGAGTGCCGGACGTGATGAAGGGTGAGACGATCAAAGTGTTCGTGCAGGTTCGCAGCGACCACGTAGCTTCCGATGCGTTGGCCGCGGCGTTGATCGAACACGTGCGGAGAGAGCTGGGGCCGATTGCGACTCCGTCGTCGTTGGAATTTGTGGCATCGTTGCCGAAGACGAGATCGGGAAAGATCCTGCGGCGTTTTCTGAAGGCGAAGGAAGCGGGAGTCGATGCCGGAGATGTGTCGACGATGGAGGGATGATCTCGCCTCCCGTCGAATCGTGCCTCCGGCCGAGGAAACGATCAGAAGGTGAAACGGCCACCGACTGTCGGAGCACAGTTGTTGTTGCTCAAATAGGGGACGCCGGGTTTATGAGGGATGGCGATGGCCAGACCGCCGCTCACCCAGGAATACGCAATTCCGGCAAAACCGTCGAAACCTTTGGTGAAGTGATGATCCGCATAGAGCGACCCCTCGTTGAGGGTGCCCGCGCAGGAACTGCGGAAACCGGCTGAAGGCGAGCAGGTCTGCGGAACGCGGAAGTCGTTCTGCCGCTGTTGATACCACGCGAAAGTGAAGTCGGTTTTGCTGTCGATGGCGTATTTCACGCCCGTCCACCAGATATTCACCAACTTTTCAGAATCAAGATTGTTGTCTTCCACCCCGCTCATGAAATAACCGCCCTGGTCCGAGGCGCCAACGCCCAACGGGTTCTTCGGGTTGTTCTGCCAGATGTATTCGTAGCCGGCAAAAAATTTGATCGGATCCCATGTGTACTTGGCTGCGAACATAATCGCGTAGTTGTCGGTCACGATGCCATAGACAGTGTCGTTCGGGTCGATCAGATTGACCCCGCCGTTGATGGGGTTGGTATTGATACTGTCCGTGGTCGACTGATATGGCGCCGACAGACTCTGGGGGCCGAGTAAGGGGCTCAGCACGCTGATCGCCTGGTTGTAATGTTGGGGGACGATGTCGGCGGAGAACTTGCCGTAGTTTGCGCCGAGGTCGAATCCATAGGCGTTGTTGTGCGCCGATTCCGGCGTGCAGGTGGTGGCAGTCCAGGTTGCAGAGGCCGAGTAGCAGCCGGCAGAGCCGTCGGCGAATTTATACATCGCACCGAAATGGACCGGGCCGTAGGCAATGCGATACTTCACGGCGTCATCCCAACGGCTGTTTTCGGTGTCGCCGCCGCCGGCCATGGTGCCGTTGTACCCGATGTACGAAAAGGCATAGCTGCCGCCAGCCGGATCGTAAAGCAGCATGGCGTCGGTGCCGAGAGAGCGCTGACGACCGAAGGTCAGCGTGCCGAAATGCGTGGACGATACCCCGGCATAATATTCGTCGTTGAAGGGTTGGCCCGCGCGGGCGCCGTCAATGGCGTACGAATAGCTGTTCCTGGGAAGGCCGTTGTTGATGATGTCAGTCTTTGAAGCATTGGCGAGCAGGCCGGACTGCGGATTGATGCCAGTGGAAGCGTTGAACACAACGGACCAGCCATGCGCAAACTCTTCCTTGCCCCTGATGCCCAGACCCGTCTGCTGCAGGTTGTTCGGCGCGACGAGGAATCGATGTTGAAAGCCGTTCCGGTTCACCAGAGACGCGCCTTCATAGTTGTAGCCGTTCTCCGGTAGGCCGTGGCTGACCCAGCCGACGCCGACGTCATAGGCACCGTACACCGTGATGCCGTGCCAGGTCAGCGTGCAATCGGTGGTGGCGAACTCGCGGCCGCTCGCGCAGGCGTCGGGGGCGCTTCGCTGCATCTTGATGTCGACCGTGGCTTCCTGGCCAACCGCCAAGTTGATTCCTGTGCGCGTTTCATCGGAGAACCCTGGTTTTGCCGCTCGAATCGCGAAGCGCCCCGGACGAAGTCCGGACGCCTGATAGTGCCCCGCGCCGTCGGTTGCGATCGTGCGCGTTGCACCTGTGTCGGCGTTCTTGATTGTCACTGCGACATCGCGAAGGGCTGCGCCGGTTTGGTCCGTCACCACGCCGGAAAGGCTGGCTCCCGTTTGGGCCCACGCCGAGGATGAGGAAAGCAAAAAACCAACGGCTGCGATCAACAGGTAAGCTTTGCGCATTTTCGACCTCGAAAAATCACTCGTTCGCGACAGAAGTCGGAAGTGTACATGAGATACGAGTTTACTGTACAAAAGTATACGATATGGTCTATTTGTACAATGAGCCGGTGGGCTGACTCATGCGGATGCGACTGAGTTGACCGGGAACTTCGTTCCCGCTACGATTGCGTCCCGATGCCGAGGAATGCCAAATCCGAGCATAAGAATGAGGTGTTGCTGAAGCTGCGGGACGCGGCTTTGCAGCTGGGGATCAGCTTTCCTACGATCAAGCAGTGGATTTACAAGAAGAAGATTCGCAGTCTCCAGACCGCCGGAGGACACCACCGTATTCCGCAAAGTGAACTGGACCGGTTGCTTTTCCGCACGCGAGGGCGAACGGAGAAGGAACGCAAAGAAGTCATTCGTCACGTCAGCGGGCGGAATCAGTTAATTGGGCGAATCGATGAAGTTCGCATTAGCGGGTTGATGGCAGAGATAAGAATTTCCATCGGAGATCAGCAGATCACGTCGATCATCACCTCACGCTCCGCGCGAGAAATGCAGCTGAAGCCAGGCCAAACTGCGGCCGCCCTTATAAAAGCCACGGAAGTCATGATTCTGCGAGTGTGAGAGGTTGCATCTGCCTTGCAGGGGGAAGTGAGGCTTCCATTTGTATACAAACGCCACTGGCGATCCGGAGTGCGTGTAGACTTTCTACAGCGACTGATCCGGAGCCGACCACGAATGAAAACTGCCAAATTGGCAAAATCCTACCGCATTGATGATGACAAGCATTTCCAGCTAAAAGACTACGACCCCGCGGATACCGGCCACTGGCGCTCGGTCGAACAAGCTAAAGAGCAGTTACAGAAGGATGTTGCGCGCATGGAGGACTTGCAAGCCAAGCTTTACGCGCAAGATCGCTGGGCGCTGCTGCTGATTTTTCAGGCCATGGATGCGGCGGGCAAAGATGGGACGATCAAACATGTTATGTCCGGAGTAAATCCCGAGGGATGCCAGGTCACTTCCTTCAAAACGCCCTCCGATACCGAACTGCAGCATGATTTCTTGTGGCGGACAACCGAGCATCTTCCGGAGCGGGGACACATCGGGATTTTTAACCGTTCTTATTATGAGGAGGTGCTGGTGGTGCGAGTGCATCCTCAGGTACTCAAGAGTGAGAAAATACCGCCTGCGCTGGTGACCAAGGACATCTGGAAAGAGCGCTTCGAAGACATCCGCAGTTTTGAACGATACATGGCGCGGAACGGAACGGTGATCCGGAAGTTCTTTCTTCATCTTTCGAAGAAAGAGCAGAAGAAGAGATTTCTAGCGCGGTTGGATGAACCGGAAAAACATTGGAAGTTTTCCGAAGCGGATATTCATGAGCGCGATTACTGGGACGATTATCAGGATGCCTACGAAGACATGATCCGGCAAACGACGAGTAAACATGCCCCGTGGTATGTGGTGCCTGCGGATAACAAGTGGTTCACGCACCTGGTAGTTTCGGCGGCAATTGTGGAGACGCTGGAAGGACTTGATCTTGCCTATCCGAAAGTGGATGCGGCGAAAGAGAAGGAAATTCAAGCGGCCCGTCGGATACTCACGAAGAAATAGTGCGGGTTTTGCATTCTGCACCAGCGGCAGTACGATAGACCATCCGTAATAAAGATCTGTACGCTTCTCCTGGGGGAGCAATCCGAACATGGCTAATCAAGGGACTTTTTTGGGGAACACATCTTTAAGGAATTTGATCGCGTGGTTGCCGCTAGTTCTCGTTTTGATGGTGCGCGGCACACATGACATAGTTTTCGCGCAGACCAAGCCCGAGCGGCAATCGAAGGCGGCCAAGGTCGCCGAATCCGGGGCGACGTCGAGCACGAGCGCGTCGAACGCGAACGGCTCCGCTGATAACGACTCGGGCAAGCCAGAAGATAAGCTTTTCAAGGGGATGAAGTATCGCATGATCGGACCTTTCCGCGGCGGGCGGTCGCTGACCGCGGCCGGGATCCCGGGGGATCCTACGACTTATTATTTCGGCGCGACCGGAGGCGGGGTCTGGAAATCGACCGACGGGGCGATGACTTGGACATCCGTTTTCGATAAGGAAGGAAGTGGGTCGATCGGCAGCCTGGCGGTGGCCAATTCGGATCACAACACGATTTATGTGGGCACAGGCGAGGCCTGCATACGCGGCAACATTGCTCATGGCGATGGAGTTTACAAGTCGCTAGATGGCGGGAAGACGTGGAAGAACGTTGGGCTGCACGACAGCCGAGCCATCGGCAGAGTCATCATTAATCCGAGCAATCCGGATATCGTCTTCGTGGCGGCGCTTGGCCATCCCTTCGGTCCGAATACCGAACGCGGAATTTTCCGCACGATGGATGGGGGCAAGACTTGGGAGAAAGTTCTTTATAAAGATGAGAACACGGGCGGCATCGACGTAGCTTTCGATCCGCATAACCCTAATATTCTGTTCGCCGCGCTGTGGCAGGCGCGCCGGACCTCGTGGAGCATGACCAGCGGCGGACCGGGAAGTGGGCTCTATCGCTCGAATGACGGCGGCACAACCTGGAAGCGACTGGAAGAGCATGGCCTGCCCAAAGGTCCTTACGGGCGCATCGGCATTGCGGTTGCTGCCAACTCCGACCGCGTTTATGCCCTGATCGAGGCGCACAATCCGGATGGCGGTTTGTATCGCTCCGACGATGGCGGCGAAAGCTGGGACTTTGTGAATCCCAGTCACAGCCTGTGGCAACGGCCCTGGTATTACATGCACATCATCGCCGACCCGAGAGACGAAAACGTTGTCTACATCATGGATGTGGAGGCGTACAAGTCGACCGATGGCGGCCGCCTGTTCAATCGAATCCATGTTCCGCACGGAGATAATCACGGATTGTGGATTGATCCCAGGGATACGCGGCGGATGATCGCGTCGAACGACGGTGGAGTGACCGTAACTTTGGATGGCGGCAAGAATTGGACGCTGGAGGACAATCAACCAACGGCGCAGTTCTACCACGTGGTAACGGATTCGGCTACGCCGTACCGCGTGTACGGAGCGCAGCAGGATAGCGGAACGGTAGCCATTGCCAGCCGCAGCGATGACGGTTCGATCGACCGCACGGATTGGTATGACGTGGGCGGAGGCGAGGCTGGGTACATCGCGCCGTACCCGCCGGATCCGAACATTGTTTACGCCGCAGATTATCAAGGGAACATCACGCGCTACGACCGGCACATCGGGCAGGTGAAATCGATCACGGAGCAGCCTGAACTTTCCGACGCTCACGGAGCGGCCAACCTTGAACACAGATTCCAATGGACTGCACCGGTGCTGATTTCATCGCACGATCCGAACACGCTGTATCACGCGGGCGAGCGCCTGTTCAAAACTACGGACGGTGGCGTGCACTGGCAGGCGATCAGTCCGGACCTGACGCGCAATGACAAGAGCAAGCAGAGTGTTTCAGGCGGCGACATCACGCTGGATGATTCGGGAACGGAATACTACGACACGATTTTTGCCGTGGCGGAGTCGCCGATTACGAAAGGATTGCTGTGGGTTGGAACCGACGATGGTCTGATCCAGTTGACGCGCGATGAAGGAAAGAGCTGGACGAACATTACCCCGAAAGATTTGCCCGAGTGGAGCCGGATCAGCCAGATCGACGCGTCACCGCACGATGCGGGCACGGCTTATGTGGCCGTGGATCGGCATCAGAATGACGATCTGAAACCGTATATCTATAAGACGAGCGATTACGGACAAAGCTGGACGAAGCTGACCAAGGGGATCCCGGAGGGCTCGTTCGTTCGAGCCGTGCGAGAGGATCCGAAGAAACGCGGCCTGCTTTACGCAGGAACGGAAAATGGAGTCTACGTTTCGTTCAACGATGGCGCGGAATGGAGATCGCTCAAGTTGAATCTTCCGACTACTCCGGTTCATGACCTGGTGATCAAGGATAACGATCTGGTGGTGGCGACGCATGGGCGGGCGTTCTGGATTCTGGATGACGTCAGCCCGTTGCGCCAGTTTACCGACGACCTGGCGAAACAGGACGTCCATCTCTACACGCCGGGAGCGGCTTATCGGATTCAAGCGGGAGAATCGGGGGAACATCATCCCTCCAAGCGGACCGGGCAGAATCCGCCGGTCGGGGCTGTGATTTATTACTACCTTAAGGATTCTCCAAAAACGGGGACGGAGACGAAGCTGGAGATTCTCGACGCATCGGGGAAGGTGATTCGGAAATATTCGAGTGCCGAAGCACAACTGCCCGACGAACCTCTGGGACCGGACGACAAGAAGCCGGAAAAAGAGATCAAGCCGGATGCGGGCTTGAATCGTTTCGTATGGGATTTGCGCTATGAAGAAGCGCATCGTGTTCCTGGCTACTATCTATGGGAATACAACGGCGGCGCAAAGGGCGCGGTGGCCGCGCCGGGTGCGTACCAGGTGAAGCTGACGGTAGGGAGCGTAAGCCAAACTGCGCCGCTGGAAGTGAAGTTGGATCCGCGGGTAAAGGTAAGTGAGGCGGATCTGGCGGCGCAGTTCAGCCTGCTGACGCAGATTCACGAGGAACTGAACAAGGTGTATGACGCCGTCAATCAAATTCAGGATGTGCGCGCGCAAGTAGCTGGGCTGAAACGGCGGTTGCCGGAAAATGCCAGCACGAAGGGGATTGTATCCTCGGCCGATGATCTGGAGAAGAAGCTGGTTGGGGTGCGCGATCTGCTGATCAATCTGACAATCAGCGCCAATGAAGATTCACTGGCCTACCCGCCTCAGCTTGATGCCAAGTGGGCTTTCCTTGCGATGGACGTGGGCACTGCGGACTCGGCGCCAACTGAGGCTGAGCAGCTTGAGTTCGAGAAATTGAAGCGGCAGAGCGGAGAATTGCTGAGCCGATGGGACGACCTGCAACGCCGCGATCTCGCCGCTTTCCAGAAACTGACGGCGGAAGGCAGCCTCTCCACGGTGGTGGTGCCACCTGCGGGTCGAGCGGGCGAGGTGGAAAACATCGACGCTCATTAGGCATAGTGTTTGCTAGTGTTTCGCGAGTGACCAACGTATTACTTCCGTGCCACTTCGATGGCACCGATGTGCCTTGTACACACTGTTGCGGGCTGCTAACTTGCCGATAGTGATGCTGATCCTCCCCTAATGTGGTAGCTGACTGGATGTCTCGGGGGTGTGTATGAGGTTCATGCATCTGTGTTATGCGGCGGTAGGCTTCGCGGTGGCACGTTGGATCTTCAAACGGCAACCTGTTGCTGATCCAGTGGTTCGGTTACGGTCTTCTGGCTTGCTGTAGAAGTTGGGATTTTAGAGTTTGGGCGCGCGCCCCGTTGCGCCTCCATTTCGTCTAGCGCGCGCCCACTAACTTTCCGGTCCACCCGGAAGGTCTAGTACCACGGTTTGCCTAAGTTATCTCTGTTTCGCCGGCCACTCTCACTACAATCTTGGCAGGACTGCTTGAGTTCGGGGTAATGGACCGCGAGCTTGCAGTTCGCAGTCGGAACGCATGCCGCCCACACTTCGTGCGGACGAGATGTGCTGATCCCGGATAACCCTGGTGAGAACACCGTTATCGTTATTAACGCGTTGGACGATGGCCCTTTTGGTCGCGGGCATTCTTGTGCTGGCATTGCCGCAGCGGGTTCGCGCTCAAGAGGATCCGGACGATACACCGCTGGGGGATGTGGCGCGGAGTTTTCGCAGCAAGTCCGCTCCAACCGACTTAGTGATTGATAACGATAATCTTTCCAAGGTGGTGGAGGACGCCGAAAAGCGGCGCGCAGCGGGCTCTACGATGGTGTTCTCTTTCGATCCGGGCGCAAAAGATTTTCACGTTTCTTCACCGGACGTGAGTTGCAGTCTTAGTTTTAGCGCTAAGACCAGCTCACTGCTCGCCGATCCGGTTCCGTTAAACGAACTGCCGCAAAGCGAATTGGGGAAGTTGGAAGGACCGGCCACCATCGACGGGGACTCCTTGCAAGTGTCGGTGCACAACGGAAGCTCCTGGGAACTGCGCGAGGTGGTGATTGGGCTTACCATTGTGAGGCGTCCGGAGCCGGGCGACGCCGCTTCCTACTACGGGCACGCGCGGATTGTTCCGGCGGTCGCTGGCGGTGCTTCTCATCCAGCGCAAGATTCGTCGCAGAAGCTGCCGGATGTCACAATGCTGTTGAAGGTGAAAGGATCGGCTGCGCCTTCCGCCACGGCATTGTTTCGCACGCAGCTGAACTTTGCTCTCTTTCCCGACCAGGAATGGCATTGGGCGATCGTGAGGGCTAAAGGAGTGCCACCGCCGCCTCCTCCGGAAGCGATGAAGATGACGGAACCAAACCCAGGGCCCGTCCAAACTCCTGCGCTGCAGCCGGAGACCGGTTCGCAGATCCTGCCTGGCACTCTGCCTTCGTCCAATCTGGATGTTGCGGTTCACCAAAAATAGTCGTGCACTGGCCCATCCGGCGGCCCGCTGGATCGCGCGTGTTAAACTGACCACAAATCCCACATCAAGGAACTGAAGATGAAATTTGGCGTCATCATCTTTCCCGGGTCGAATTGTGACCACGATGCTTACTGGACCATTCAGCAGGTTGCGAAGCAGCCGGCATGCTTTCTATGGCACGAATCGCACGATCTGGAAAACTGCGATGCCATCATTGTTCCTGGGGGATTCGCTTTCGGCGATTACTTGCGGACCGGAGCGATTGCGAGGTTTTCTCCCGTGATGGAATCGGTTCGCCGCTTTGCCGATGGGGGAGGGTTGGTGCTGGGGATTTGTAATGGGTTTCAGATCCTGTGTGAAGCAGGGCTGTTGCCCGGAGCTCTCATGCGGAACACAGGGCTGAAGTACGTTTGCAAACCGGTGCAGGTGCGGGTTGAAAATGCGGCGACTCCATTCACAAATGCCTGCACGCAGGGAGAAGTGCTGACCGTTCCGATTGGCCACATGGAAGGGAACTACTTCTGCGATGCGGAAACGCTGGACGAACTGCGTCGCAAGAACCGCATTGTGTTTCGGTATTGCACTCCCGGCGGTGAGATCACGGCTTCGGCGAATCCCAACGGCTCGCTGGAAAACATTGCGGGCATTTGCAGTGCGGGAGGCAATGTTGTAGGTATGATGCCTCATCCGGAACGTTCCGCTGAACCCGAACTTGGCGGCACCGATGGAATGAAAATCTTTCGGTCCATGGTAGGCGCGATGGCGAACCGCTAGACGCTCCCCGTAAATGTAAAGAGATGTAAATTTCTACGCCGGAAACAAAATTCTGTTTGAAAGTCCACTGATCTCCTGCTAGTGTAGCCGCGAAGCGCTTCCCATTCACGCCCCACTGGAACTAAACGCCTAGAACAAAGCTAGGGAGGAGTGTGCTCAATGACGTCGAAACAGATTCTTGACGCCTTTTCTGAAACATTGATGCAGGATGAACGTATCCTGAGTCCGCGCGAGCGGGAGTTGCTGATGAGCCTCCTGCAAAACGCCAAGGATGCATCCAGCAATCCAGAGACTCAATCAGCAGTAACTGCGGCCATCGCGCGGTCTGTAGGTGAAACAGTCGCGCAACGGGCTTTTACCCTGTTGGGGAGCAGCATCGTGGAGCAGATTGTGGCGCGTGGCGCGGCTTCCGGTGCCAACGAAGAAACTATGCCTGCAACGGTCTTTGCTGGACCGAAACCGCCGGGTCCTGGGGGACCGCAGCCGCCTTCCGGCCCGCATGACATTCCTGGACCGCACCCGCCAGGCCCCGGACCGCAACCCCCGAGCGGACCACCGGGCATTGATCTGCGGCATGCGACCGCCGTTGGGCGACAGGAAGCACAGAAAAGCCAGCCGGCTTCCAACAGTGGCGTCGCTGTGTTGGAAACTCCCGCAGTGGTTCGGGCGCGGTGCGTAGTGCTGGATGAGTTCCTGGCTCCGCAGGAGGTGGAAGAACTGATTCGCTATACGCAGGAGCACGAATCGGAGTTCAGGAACAGCGAGGTGATTTCGCCCAGCGGGGAGTCGGGCGAAACTGACTACAGCCATCGTCGCTCGCGCGTTCTGATGGAGTTGGGAGCGCACGAGCAAGTAATCCTCAAACGGATCCGAGGAGTGTTGCCAAAGGTTTTGGAACAACTCGGGATCGAGGAGTTTCCCATCACGCGAACGGAGGTGCAAATCACCGCGAGCAATGATGGAGACTTCTTCCATGCACATTGTGATGACGCGCAGGAACGGATTGCATCGCGGCGAATGACGTTCGTCTATTTTTTCCATCGGGAACCGAGCCAGTTCGAGGGTGGAGAGCTGCGGCTGCATGATTCACGGAAAAAGGGCGACTACCCGCTGGGCACGGGGAGCTACGAGACCATTGTGCCGCAGCAGAACCAGATCGTCTTTTTTCCGTGCTCGATACTGCACGAAATTACGCCGGTGCAATGCCGCTCGCGGGCCTTCGCCGACAGTCGGTTCACGGTGAACGGATGGCTGCACCAGTAAAAGAAACGGCATGGCTTGAGTGGATCGCAAGCCTCATGGGGGCGGCATCGCGGCAACGACAGACCGCGATGCTGCCGCCACATCAGTTTCATTGTCTGCTGGACGAGTTGCCACTGCATCTGATTCCGCGATGGCTTCTCTACGGGCAAGATTCGCAGAAAGACAAGGCCCGAGAGTTATTTCTTAACCCTGCGTGTGTGATCTTGCCGGCGGGAGAAGTTCCCGAGGAACTACAAGCGCATCGCGAGTTGCTCGAAGGTTTCTATTTGCAGGGCACAGTCGCTTGGGTGCGTGACGCGGCTACCGGCACGCTGCATCCGTTCTGGCTGGGATCGCGACTCGACGCTGCAGTTTCGCGGCTCCGCGCGGGGGAATCCGCACTTTCTCTTCCTGGCGAAGTGAGACTCTTGCTGGCGCAGGCCGGCATCCTCACTTCAGCCGATCATGCCGAGCGCCGCGCAGCGGAGTGGGCGAAAATTGTAAGCAGAGGTGCGTTGGCATTTCGAGAGCGGAACTATGTACCACTGCGCAACCTGATTCATCCTTTTAACCTAGCTGCTTTGCGCCGTTACTACCGGCATGCAATTCGCAGGGGGGCGATCCGGCTGGGGGACGATCAGAGTCCCCGACGCTACGTGGCTCACAATGAACCGGTGGCCCGCTACTTTCACTTCCAGATCACGAAGGCGGTGAGCGCCATCGTGGGAGAGCCGGTCAAGCCTTCGTATGTTTATCTGGCGTCCTACTTGAGCGGTGCCGAGCTGAAAAAGCACACGGACCGCCAGCAGTGCGAGTTCAGCGTTACATTATGCGTGGATTTTTCTCCCGAACCTGAGCTGGCAACTTCGTGGCCGATTCGTCTTGATACCTCCGAAGGTAGCGCTACGGTTTATCAGGCGCTGGGAGATGGCTTGTTTTACCGAGGGACGAAGGTTCCACACTATCGAGACGCGCTTGGCGAGGGATACACGTCGACCTCCATTTTCTTCCATTACGTTGGGGCGGATTTTTCGGGATCACTCGACTAGAAAAGCTGCGGGCTCAGTGCAATCCGGAAATCACGTACAGAACAGAGAAGACTTGGTAGTAGCTGTAGGCGAAGCGTGAAGCGTCGCGATTCACGACTACGGGAGCGATGTAAACGATGCCGACAGGCGATTTGGGCTGCAAGTCCTGGACGAGAGTCTCTTCGCCGGTGACTAAGTTGACTTTGTAAACCCCTGTAGGGACCTGACCGGGTCGATATCCGTAAATAGCCGAAATATCCTCCGACCATTGGATCGGAACGAAACCTGGTTCGAGACCGGGGATGGGACGCGGAGGGCCACCAGCAACGGGGTACACCGCGGCGGTTGGACCGTTGTTAGCAATGATGGATTGGCCGTCGGGAGAGACTAATCCTCCCGTAATTCCTTCCGGCGTCACCGGCGTTAGTTTTCCGGTGTCCAGATCGACGAAGTAGCAGCGCACTGCATGACCCGGTTCATTGCCATTGATGGTGATTCGCTTCCCATCCGCAAGGAAATGAGAAGAGCCATTGTGGATGCGCTCCAGTCCCGTGATCGAAATGGTATGGGGTTGACCGGCGCCGATGGGGTACAGGGTGACTCGGCCTGGACTACCGACAAGAATTGAAATCGCCCATTTTCCATCCGGGGAAAGGCCACCGGCACTCCCATCACCCAGCAGTGTCGGCGGTGTGTCGATTTTACGAATGGCGACAGAATAGCTGGGAGGCGCGGCCTCGCTCGCGTCCTCGAACAAGATGGACTGTCCGTCACTCGAGATATCTTTCGCAACATCCCAGTCATGCCAGGAAAGGTTGATGGGTTCCCCTTTGGCCGGGGAAGTGGCCATAGCGACCCGTTCTGCATCCAGACTTACCATTACGCGGCCGTCGGGTGCGGCATCCTGCAGGGTCATTCCCGCTGGAATCTTGAGAACGGTTCGAACTTTGCCCGAGGTGCCTACCGCGAACAAGGCGCGGGTATACCCATTTTCGGCGGCCGTAAACCAGATTTCCTTTCCGCCGGAATTCCATGCCAGCCCGTCGGCAGAGTCCCATTCATCAGTGAGCCTCTTGGCTTTCCCCGCAAGGTCCATGAGGAAAACAGATCCGCGATCGTCCCACATCGACGGATGGTTGATGAAAGCGATTTTGTCGGCCTGCGGAGAAAGACGGATGTGACTGATCCAGCCGTTGCCCTGATACAAGACGTGGCCCAAAGGATACTCAACTTGATCACGTCCGTTGGCGCGGTGGACAACGGCCAACTGACCATCCGGCCCCCAGTCGGCCCAGCGGACATCCTCAAGAAGTTCCCGAGGAGAACCGCCGGCGAGAGGCGCGCGCGCCAACGTGCCGCGTTCAATTTCAAGGTGCGCCATGTGAGCGCCATGAAGCAGAAGCGCTAACTCGCCGGTCTTGGAAATCGCCAGCAAGTTTGCATCGGCAAGATTAAGTGGCTGGCTTAAGAGGGAATCGCCTACGGTGGAAAAGAGTTGAAGCGGTTTGCCGTTCCAGGCGGCGCCGTACACTACCGAGCGATAGTCGGGCGCAAAGCGGGCCGAATAGAGTGTGCCCTGGTCAAAGGTCAGGCGCCGGTATGCAAGAGACGAAGTGCCCGGCGGTGTTTGGCGAGTGGCAATCAACAGCGTCGCAATGAGAAGCGCTCCTGCGATTGCCCAAGGGAGTATCTTTGTCTGCAACTTTGGAGGTCTTGAACTGGCTACTCGTCCGCCGGAAGCGATCGCCAAAGTTTCCAGGGCGAAGCCTAAATCGCGAGCCGATTGAAAGCGCTTTTCTGGTTCTTTCTCCAGGCAATGGCGGACGATCTGTTGGACCGGCACGGGAACACCTGGCTGGCTCAGGTCGATCTCGGGCGGATCCTCGCGCAGTATAGCCGTGATCGTGTCGACCTCGGTTTCGCCGCGAAATGCTCGTCGACCGGTGAGCATCTCGTAAAGAATCGCGCCTACGCTGAAGATATCGCTGCGATGATCGATCCCCTTGGCTCGCAGTTGTTCCGGCGACATATAGGCGACGGTGCCGATGACGGCGCCGCTTTTCGTCACCGTGGTAAGGTTCTCTGGAGTTCGGCCGGATTCCTCGGGCGCGGATTGCAGCTTGGCCACTCCGAAATCAAGAATTTTTATCCGGCCATCGGTAGTTACGAACAGATTTTCTGGCTTCAGGTCGCGATGAATGATGCGACGATCGTGAGCCGCGATCAGGCCTTGTACGATCTGGAGGGAAAAGTCGATGGCTTGCCGGGCGGGCAACGGACCTTCCGAGAGCCGCTGCCGCAGAGTTTTACCTTCCAGCAACTCGCAAACGATATAAGGACATCCCTCGTCGAGGCCGACGTCATAGACAGCGACAATATTGGGATGATTGAGTGCGGCAGCGGCGCGGGCTTCCAACTCGAAGCGCCGGAGATGATCGGCATTGCCGCTCGAACTCTGCCGGATTAGCTTCAGAGCGACGTCGCGGCCTAGCCTTTGGTCCCGTGCCCGGTAGACCTCGCCCATGGCTCCCGCGCCAATTTTTTCAATAACCCGGTAATGACCTATAACTCGGCCAATCATGTGCAGAACACGCCCCGCAGGCATGTTAGGGTGCATATTCATTGCAGTCAATGACCCGTTCGTGAGTGACGTATCGGGCGAGTGCTTGCTCTGGTTCGCCGTGGTGTTTATTATCGGAGGTAGTGCGGCGGCCGGAGAAACGGGTCGTGGTATAATTCCGGTTCGGCTGCAGATTTATCGAGGCAGCCTGTGATTCCATCTACGGGCGAATCCCGCGCCAATCAAGATCATTAGATACGAGGTCTAGCCATGTCTGGCCATTCAAAATGGGCCACAATCAAGCATAAGAAGGGCGCGCTCGACGCCAAGCGCGGCAAGATTTTTACCCGTCTCATTAAGGAAATCAGCATCGCCGCGAAGAATGGCGGCGGCGATCCTGATTCCAATCCCCGGCTGCGCGGCGCCATTCTTGCGGCAAAATCGGAGAACATGCCGGCCGATAATATCAAGCGGGCGATTCAGCGTGGTACCGGCGAACTGCCGGGCGCTACTTACGAAGAATTTTCTCTCGAAGGCTATGGTCCGGGTGGTGTGGCGATCCTGCTCGATATCAATACCGACAACCGCAACCGCACCGTGAGTGAAATCCGCCACTGTTTTGGTAAGAATGGCGGCAACATGGCCGAGGCTGGCGCCGTCTCATGGATGTTCCATAAGAAGGGTGACATCATCATTCCCAAGAGCGCTGCGAAAGAGGACGACCTGATGAACATTGTCCTCGAGGCAGGCGGCGAAGATTTGAATGATGATGGCGAGAATTGGGAAATCCTGACCGAACCCTCGGCTTTCGAAGCAGTGCTCGAAGCGGTAAAGAAGGCGGGAATCGAACCTGCGTCGTCGAGCGTTGCAATGATTCCGCAGAACTACATCAAGCTGGAAGGCCAAGCGGCCAACACCATGATCCGGCTGATGGAAGCGCTGGAAGATCAGGACGACGTACAGAACGTGCACTCCAACTTTGACATCGATCAAAAGTTGCTGGAAGAAGTTGCTGGCTGATTGGTGCGCGAGGAGTTGTGAGAGCCGCCCCGGTGGGGCGGCTCTTAATTTTTGTCAGAGACGATCTCAAGAAAAAGTTTTCAACACAACCGTGGAAAATTCTGTGGAAAAGCACAGCCGTATCTTTGTAAGTCACTCAGCAAGAAATGGTTCAGCACTTTGCACCGGACCGAGTGCTGGCACTTTCGTGGTAAGTGCACCATGCTACGCGACGCCGTTCCAGACATTGTGGATGGATCGATGGTGAAGCTGAGGCTCGACAAATTGCTGGTCGATCGTGGGCTCGTTGCGTCGCGGGATCGCGCTCAGGCGCTGATTATCGCGGGAAAAGTGTTAGTCAACGAGCAGAAGTTCGACAAAGCCGGCACTCAGGTTGCAGTCGACGCGGCTGTGCGTTTGCTCGGTGAAGACCTGAGGTACGTGAGCCGCGGTGGACTGAAACTGGAGCACGCTCTCGAACATTGGAAGATTGAGGTCCAGGGCAAGACTTGTCTTGATGTGGGTGCTTCCACCGGAGGATTCACCGATTGTCTGTTGCAGCACGGAGCCGCACGCGTGATCGCAATCGATACCGGCTACGGACAGATGGATTTCAAACTCCGTCAGGATCCTCGGGTTCGACTGCTGGAAAAAACGAATGCACGTTACGTGACGAGTGAAAGTATCGGAGAAATGGTGGACTTGATCGCGGTCGATGTAGCGTTTATTTCCGCGACCTTGGCGCTGCCATCGGTGCTGACCGCGGTCTTCCCCCGCTCTATCAGCGAGCGTCACGGCAGGCAGGTAATCGTTCTCGTCAAACCTCAATTCGAAGCGGGCAGGGAATTCGTTGGGAAGGGAGGGATTGTGCGCGACGAGGCGGCGCAACTTGGTTCCGTAGAAAAAGTTAAAAGAATGCTGGAGGGTCTTGGCTGCTCAGGCCTGGAGGTGATCGATTCGCCGATCCTAGGCGCAGAAGGGAATCGCGAATTCCTGCTGCGGGGAGTCTTCTAATCCTCGAGACGCTCGGTTAAAGATTTTCAGCCGGATTCTGTACAATCTTTCTTTCGCTCTTTCATCATGGCAATCTCGCCCTCATCTACCCAATCCAAGGTAGCGGCCATCATCTCTCGTCCGGCGCGGACCGAGGTGGCTGATACTGTCCCAAAGCTGCTGGCGTGGCTGCATGCTCACGGCTACAGCGTGATCGTTGATCCGGAGACTGCCAGGTATTCCAACGGCGAAGAGGAAGTGGCGCGCTCACAAATGTCATCGCGGCCCCTGGATCTCGTCGTCGTGCTGGGGGGGGATGGTACTTTACTCTCCGCGGCCCGGGCGACCGCTCCCATTGATGTACCGCTGCTCGGGGTGAATCTGGGTTCACTGGGCTTCCTTACCGACGTTCCGCTCTCTTCGCTTTTTCCCATGCTCGATAAGATTGCGCAAGGGCGCGCTGCCGTAGAGCAGCGTTCGCTGATGCAGTGCGACTTGCTGCGCGGTGAACAGATACTGGGAAGCTATCTGGTTTTCAACGACGCGGTAGTCAACAAGACCGCTTTGGCTCGTCTGAATAATTACGATCTCTTCGTCGACTCGGTCTTCGTCTCGAGCTACCGGGCAGACGGAATGATTGTCGCGACGCCTACGGGGTCGACTGCGTACTCACTCTCCGCCGGGGGCCCGGTATTGATGCCGACGGTTAATGCTTTCGTGATCACCCCGGTGGCCCCACATTCGCTTACGCACCGGCCACTCGTTGTGCCGGATTCGGCTGTGGTTGAAATTCTGTTGCGTAGCGACGAAGAAGTGGCGTATCTCAGTCTGGACGGGCAGCCGGGGCTTGATTTGTGCGACGGTGATAGAGTTCGGTGCCGGCGATCCGAGCACAGAGTCAGCCTGTTTCGCACCGACCATGATTTCTTCCATGTGTTGCGGACGAAGTTGAAGTGGGGAGAAAGATAGGGCTAAGTCGCGAGTGGTTCGCAGTTACAATTCGGCCGCGTACAGGTCGCGCACTTTTTCCCTACGGCGAATGATCTTGGCAGATTTTCCGCGAACCAGGATTTCGGCAGGGCGCGGACGCGAGTTGTAGTTTGATGCGAGCGCCATTCCGTAGGCGCCGGTATCGAGAATCGCAAGCAAGCTGCTTTCTTCCGTGTGCGGCAACTCGCGATCGCGAGCGAAGAAGTCTCCCGATTCGCACACGGGACCGACTACATCGATAGTTTCATTCTTTGCAGAAGACTTCATGTTCCGGATAACGGGAACGATCTCGTGATACGCGCCATAGAGCGCGGGGCGAATCAGATCATTCATGGCAGCATCCACCACCAGAAAATGTTTGCCGTCGTTCTCTTTTCTGTAAAGAACTGATGTAAGCAGAATCCCCGCCGGACCGATGATTGAGCGTCCGGGCTCGAGCAGCAAATGGACGTTCAGTCCGCGCAATGGACTGGTCACAGCCCGCGCATACCGCGCAACGCAATGCGAAAACTCCAAGCCGGGCTCGTGATATTCAATGCCGAGGCCGCCGCCGATGTCGACGAAGTCGATGGAATGGCCATCGGCGCGCAACTCCCGAACCAGATCGGCCACACGATCGACGGCCTCGCCAAAAGGAGCAACGTCGGTAATCTGGGAGCCAATATGAACACTCACGCCGGCAACCTTCAGATACTTTGCCTCAGAGGCTTCGGCGTAAAGCTCGCGTGCGCTGCCGATGGGCACGCCGAATTTGTGCTTGTGCAATCCGGTCGAAATGTAAGGATGGGTGTCGGCGGCCACATCCGGATTCACGCGTAGAGCTACTTGGGCGACCGTCCGGCGGCGGGCTGCACATTTCGCCAGTGCCCGCAACTCCGATTCACTCTCGACATTGAAGAGAAGGATGCCGGCCTCCAAGGCTGCGGTCAATTCTTTGAGAGATTTTCCAACTCCGGAGAAAACGACTCTCCTTGCTGCCCGCCGATTGACAACTTGTACCCGTTCCAGTTCTCCACCAGAAACCACGTCGAAGCCGCAGCCTTTACGGGCGAGCAGGCGCAGGATACTCAGGTTGGAATTTGATTTTACGGAGTAGCAAATTGTGTGGGGGAAATCGCGGAACGCTTTTTCGAAAGCCGCCAGACGCTCGAGGATAGCGGTCGCAGAATAAACATAGAGAGGCGTTCCCCAGCGCTTCGCGAGCTTTGCCAGAGGCATATCCTCGCAGTGCAGGGCAAGTACTGCGTTACCGCGCGATCGTTGCTGGTGCTTGCGAAAAACGAAACCGGGCCGCTCGCTATCAGATGCTCGGTTACGCCGGTTCATTTTCGTTTCGAGGAACTGGAAGGCGGAGCGTCCTTCACTTTGATTGCAACTACCGTTTGGTCATCAAAGGTCTCGACGCCGGCAGAGTGCTCGGCCACGGCTTTGAACAAAATATCGACCGCGCAATCCGCCGAGCTCCCTCCGCACTCCGCGATGAGTTTTTCTACCCGTCCCCGGCCAAACATTTCGCCGTTACGGTTGCGCGCATCAAGAATGCCATCGCTAAAAAAGACGAATACATCGCCGGGCTTCATTTTGAAGCGGAATTCGTCGTAATTCGCGTCGTCGAAAAGTCCTAGCGGTAACCCGGTCGCTTCGATCACATGGTTTTTCCCGGCACGCACGTGGATTGGGCGCGGCAAGCCGGAGTTGGCGACCAAGAGCGTCCGGTGTTGATCGTCCCACACGGCATAGATGAGGGAGACGAATTGTGCTTCAATGCGGCGCTCGGCTAGGGAGAGGTTCACCGCCCGGAGCATCTCTGAGGGGCCTGGTTCAATGGGGGCGTGCGAGCGGAGGATTCCGCTCACCAGGGCAGCATAAATAGCAGCGGGCGCTCCCTTGCCGCTCACATCGCCGATTACGATGCCGAGGCGCGAAAGCGAATAGGGAATGAAGTCGTAAAGGTCGCCACCGATGGCGCGAGCGGGAACAAATTTAGCGGCCAATTCCAGATTCGCGAGCTTGGGAAGAGTCTGCGGCAACAAGCGCATCTGCAATTCTCGCGCCAGCGCCAAATCCCGCTCCAGGCGGCGTTCCTGGCGCGCAATCTCCTCGTAGAGGCGCGCGTTTTCGATGGCAATGGCTACCTGGGCCGCCAGTGTCATCATGGTGCGGCGGTGATCGTCGGTAAAAAAACCCCGGCGTGTATGCTCCAAATCGAGCACTCCGATCACTTTGTCTTTGTAGATCAATGGTACTGCCAGCTCCGAGCGTGTTTCCGGATTGGCCTCGATGTAGCGGGGATCCTTGCTCACGTCGGGCACCAGAATCGCTTGCTTGGTTTCGGCTGCCTGCCCCACGAGGCCGCGCCCTAGCGGCACTTCATGCTTCAAATGGATGCTCTCATGGAAGCGCAGCGAGAAACGATGTTGCAGCTTCTCGCCGGTGGAATCCAGCAACAGAATGCTGAACATCTGGTAGTCAATCAACCTTCTCAGCAACTCCGCGACGCGGCTGAGTAGTTCATCCACATTCAGGATAGAGGATAACTCCCGGGCAATTTCATTGAGCAATAACAGAATGCGGGCTTGTCGCGTGGTGCGAGTGTAGAGCTGGGCATTCTCGATGCCGCCCGCGATTCTAGACGCAACCAGAGTCAGCAGGCGGCTGTGCTCTTCGTTGAAATAGCCGGGCTTCTGCGCCTCCAGATCGATGACGCCAATCACTCGATTCTTGGTGATGAGCGGCACGGCTAATTCCGAACGCACGTTGGGTATGGCGGCGATATAGCTTGGATCCTTGGTGACGTCATCCACCAGAACGGCTTGCCGCAACTGCGCCGCCTGCCCGGTGACTCCTTCGCCCACCTTGACGCGAGCCCGCTCGGCAAACTCGGGCGGATAACCTACCTGGAAGCGAAAGCGCAATTCCTGCGTCTTCTCGTTCAGCAGAAGAATCGCGAAGATTTCATAGTCGATGACCTTGCGCACCACCTCGGCAACGCGGCGGAGCGTGGTATCGAGGTCGAGCGAGGTTGCCAGAACATCCGCGACTTCCAGCAATAGTGGCTCAACAGGTAAATGATCTACAGGCTTGCTCAGAGGAGATCCCATGTTTTTTCTATGATAGCAGCCGTTTCTTTGAGTACTGGGTATCCAGGATTTGTTGCTAGCGATGCGGGATCGGTCTTCACTCCCGCGGCACGACGCATATATCGGCCAGATTCCGGTAGCGTTCGGCGTAATCGAGGCCATAGCCCACCACGAACTCGTCCGGAATGGTGAAGCCGACGTAGTCGCCCTGGAGCGGAAGCTTGCGCCGGGAGGGCTTATCGAGCAGAGCGGCGATCTTCAGCGATCGAGGCTGGTGCGCCAGCAATAGCTTCTTCAGGACGGTCAGCGTCAATCCTGTGTCCAGAATATCCTCCACCACGATCACGTTCTTGTCTTTCATGGATTGGTCGACATCCTTCGTCAGCTTCACCTCGCCTGTGGAGTCCCAACCGCTCTTCAGTTCCTGAGTCGGACTGGGGCGATTACCGTAACTGGAGACGCCGACGAAATCAAAAGTCGCATCCAGGTTTACCTGTCGAGCCAAGTCGGCCAAAAAAATTGCCGAGCCTTTCAAGACGCCGACGAGAATCACCGGCTGGCCGGCGAAGTCGCGGGTGATGTCTGCTCCCAGTTCCGCGACGCGTTTTGTGATCTGCTCCCGCGAAATTAGCACCTTGAGTTCAGTCATGGCGTTTCATATTAAACTAATTTCGGCCGCAGTCCATTGCCGGAGCGTATGACGAGTAAATTGCATAAGGGCGCGGGGGAGCTATCGTCCATGAATTTGAAAGGCATTCAACTTACGTGGCTGGGCCACGCGACATTTCGCATTGAAACGCCGGGAGGGCAAACCGTCATTATCGATCCCTGGATCATGAATAATCCCGCTTGTCCTCCGTCCGAGAAGAAGGTGAAAAAGGTAGATACGCTGTTGGTCACACACGGGCATGGCGACCACATTGGCGATGCCGTGGAGGTTATCAGGGAACACAATCCGCAGGTTGTGGGCATCCCGGAGATGTGCGGGTGGCTGGAGAAGAAGGGCGCTAAAAAAACCGCCATGATGAACAAGGGTGGTACGCAAAAGATTGGCGATATTAGGGTCACCATGGTGCACGCGGACCACTCCTGCGGTATCCAGGATGGCGACCAGATTATTTATGGCGGCGAAGCTTGCGGGTACGTGATCGAGTTCGAGAACGGCGTTAAGATTTATCACGCTGGCGACACGAACGTCTTCGGAGACATGGCGATCATTCGCGAGCTCTACGCGCCTGAGATTGTGATGCTGCCCATCGGGGATCACTTCACCATGGGACCGCGCGAGGCCGCTTACGCCTGCAACCTGCTCAAACCAAAAACCGTCATCCCCATGCACTTCGGCACATTTCCGGTGCTGACTGGAAGTCCCGGGGAATTAAGGAAGCTGGTGACCGGCGTTGAGATTTTGACAATGAAGCCAGGCATCTCCCTCCACGATTGAAAAACTGGTAACGGATCACCTAATCACGAACCCCCGAGGTCATAAATTGCCTGCAAATAAAATGAAGAAAGAAAGTAAACCCAGCTGGCGGCACTACAACTTCACCACTACCGGCCCGGTCGACGATTATCTCTACTCGATGCTGCCCAAGCGCGACCCAGTGCTGGAGGAGATGGAAGAGTACGCCAGCAAGCATAACGTGCCTATCGTTGGTCCGGCCGTGGCGCGCGTGCTGCAGCAGCTTGCCTTGATGATCAATGCCAAAACGGTTTTCGAGCTCGGATCTGCGATCGGATACTCGACAATTTGGTGGGCGCAGGCAGTGGGAGAAAAAGGCCGCGTGATCTACACCGACGGTGATGCTAAGAATGCCGAGCGGGCGCGCGGTTACTTCGACCGGGCTGGCGTTTCCAACCGCATTGCGCTGCATACCGGAGATGCGCTGGAAGTGCTCTCCGAACAGAAACAGGAGTTCGACATCATTTTCAACGATGTGGATAAAGAGGATTATCCGCGCGTGCTGAGAATGGTTTCGTCGCGGCTGCGCAAGGGAGGATTGTTTATCACCGACAACGTTTTGTGGAGCGGCCGGGTCGCCGAGAAAAATCCGAAGCAGGCGCAGACCAAGGCAATCCTGGAGTTCAATCGAGAGCTGTACAACTCCAGCGATTTCTTCACGACAATCTTGCCGATCCGAGACGGGCTGGCGGTGGCGTGGAGAAAATAGGGAGGGCCATGCTATCCGTAGTGAAACTGATTCGTCGACCCACCGACTAGCTTGACAGTTATGAATGTCTGGGACGCCATTGCAAGCGCTGAACGCATTCTGCCCGGGCACGCCGCCACCGAAGGTGAGGAGGATCCGAGATGGCAAGCCATGATCTCGATTGCGGACTTCATTCAGAATGACCCTGATGCCATCTGGCCATTCATCGTTCGATGGGGCAGCAGTACCGACGAGGATCTGCGCGCCGCCGTGGCAACGGTGCTACTGGAACACCTGCTCCAACACCATTTCAACCACTTCTTCCCGCTCGTCGAGGAAGCCGTGCAAAGCAACGCCCTGCTCGCTGAGACCTACTCGTTGTGCAGCAAGTTTGGTGAATCGAAAGAAGAAGCTAATGCAGAACGCTTCGAAAGGCTGAGGCGCGCATGCCGAAAGCGCAAATCGCAATCATAACGGAGAATCGATCAGATCGACTTGACGGGAATCGCAAGAAGGTCGTCGACCAGGCTGACCTCCTTCTGCAGAAACGGCTCTGCGTATGTGACGCCGCCGAGGGCACCGTAGTAGCGCGCCATCGATTCCACGCGCGCATGGATTTCGTCGTGCGCAGGAAAGAGGTCTTTGCCAGCCTCCTGATCGCTGAACTGCGACTTGTACGCCAGGATGGAAGCGAACTTCTGCTCGAACTGCTGGCTGATATCGACCACGAAGGTGGGGCGTACGTCGTAGTAAAGCGTGGCGTAGATTATTTTGAACGGACGATGGGGGGTGAACGGCTGAGAGCCGAGAGGTAGCTTCGCCAGTCCGGCGAGAAAGCACGCTTCATATCCGAGCACGGAGCAGGTGTAGTGATCGGGATGGCGTCCCTTCCAGTAAGGCAGAATCACTACGCGCGGGCGAGTCTCGCGGATCACGCCCGCAACTTTCAAGCGATTTTCCCAGGTATTTTCGACGCGGCCATCGGGAATATCGAGTGCGCGGCGCCACCCTACGCCAAGAATCGTCGCCGCATCCGCGGCTTCCTGCGCCCGATCCTCAGCTGTGCCGCGGGTACCCATTTCACCTTGCGTCAGATCGAGGATGCCGGTGCGCTGGCCGCGTTGCGCGGCTTTCAACAGCGTCCCGCCGCAGGTCTGCTCCACGTCATCACGGTGCGCGGCGATGGCCAGGATGTCGAGAGTCGATACGGACATGTTAGTCGAGATTTGCGTGCTCCCGCAGAGCAGGTGCTGCTGCTACTTCTTCCGTTCCACTAAATAACGCGCCAGTTCCTTCAGCGTGTCGGCTCGTTCCCCGAAGCTGTCCAACTCCGCAAACGCTGCGTTCACTAGCGCATCCGCCCGGTGCAAGGATTCTTCGATTCCAAATAGCGCCGGGTACGTCACTTTCTGAGCGGCTGTATCTTTGCCGGCAGTTTTGCCGAGCTGTTCGGAGCTTTGGGTCACGTCCAAGACGTCATCGACGATCTGAAACGCCAGACCAATCGACTGACCAAATGCGCGCAGCTTCTCGACTTCATTGTTTTTTGCTCCGGCATAAAGCCCCCCGCTTACCAGGCTGGCTGAAATCAGCGCAGCGGTCTTGGCGCGGTGGATAAACTCCAGCATTTCGGCGGTGGGCCGGGTATGCTCGGCCTCCAGATCCACGACCTGGCCGCCAATCATGCCTTTGAGCGTGCCGGTAGCGCGCGCGATTTCTTCGATAATCCGCACTCTCGCTTCGGCGGGGCATTGCAGGCGCGCCAGAACTTCATAGGCCTGGGTCTGCAGCGCATCGCCGGCGAGGATGGCGATGGCATCGCCGAACACTTTGTGGCACGTAGGACGACCGCGGCGAAGATCGTCGTTGTCGAGCGCAGGAAGATCGTCGTGGATCAGCGAATAAGTGTGTAGCATTTCGAGCGCCGCACCCAGCTCTTCTATTTTCGGCGGCAATGATCCTGTAATCATACGGCCAGCCTCCATGCAGAGCACCGGCCGCAGCCGCTTGCCGCCGGCAAAAACACTGTGGCGCATGGCCTTGTGAATGGAAATGGGATCCTGGGTTTCCAGTGGAATCAGTCGATCCAGCGCCGCGTCGGTTCGCGCCTGTCCTTGCTCGAGAGTTTCTTGCAGCATTGAGCAGTGAGTATAGCAAGGCGCAGGTACGCGGAGCATCCTGACGGGAGGGGAAAAGAGGTGCGACTGCCAGCTCTAAAGATTCCGATAAAACTCGCCGATAAACTTATCACCACGATCGCGAGACTGAGTGAGGAGTTCCGCAAGGCGACTTGTGGCAGAGGACAACGAGAGAAGATATGAAACTGACACTCGGAAAGAAGCTGGGGCTGGGTTTTGGAGTGATCCTCAGCCTGATGGTGTTTAGTGCCACGGTGGCCCACCTGAAGTCCGGCAAGATCATGCGCAGCCAGGACGCGGCTTTCGAGGTACGGGTGCCGTCACTCAAAGGCGCGATCAGGCTGCAGCGGGATTTGAATCAGACTCAGGTCAAGGGTCGCCAAGCCATTCTCGCTGGAACGGAGCCGGCCCGGCTAGCGGAGACGAAAAAGTTGTTCGATGGAACCTGGAGCGATATTGAAAAGGACATGGCGGGGATGGACCAGTTGGCTCCGAAGTGGGAGCAGGAGAATCGAGACCGGTTAAACGAATTGAAGAAGCAGCTTCCGTTGCTTCGCGCGGTTCAGGAGGCCGCGATCAAGCGTGCCGCAGGGCGTGAGCACGGAGCTGTAGTCAAGGCGGGCAACGACTCAGCCGAGGGGGCAACGCCGATCAACATCGGGCTGAAGAAATCGCTTGGGACGATGGCGGAATCGTTTGACAGAGCAGTAGACCAGAGCCGGGAAGAGCTGAATGCAGATAACCGCTCCCTCAACCTGACGATGGGCCTGATTACGTTGGCGGGATTGGGCGTGGGAATCTTCGTGGCCATTTTCTTGAGCCACAGTATTGCGGGAGCGATCCGATCTGTCCTGAATCAGGCGGAGGCCATTGCTGCCGGTGACTTGACCCGTGATGACCTCAAGGTTTCCAGCCGGGACGAATTGGGGGAACTGACGGCTGCGATCAACGGGATGAGTGGCGGCTTGAAACGCATGATCGTGGCCATCATGGACCATTCTGCTCACGTAGCCAGCGCCAGCGAGGAACTCTCCTCGTCGGCTACGGTGCAGGCGCAGGGAGCCGATACGCAGAAAGATCAAACCACACAGGTTGCGACCGCTATGCAGGAGATGTCCGCCACGGTTCATGAGGTCTCTGAGAACTCGCTGAAGGCTGCGAATGCATCTCACAACGCTGCACAAGCAGCCCGCCAGGGTGGTCAGACTGTGCAGGAGACGCTGGCTACCATGCGTAGCATTGCCGATTCCACGTGCAAGGTCGCAATGCGAATTACCGAACTGGGCAAGAGTTCAGAGAAGATCGGCAGAATTGTTGCTGTGATCGACGACATTGCCGATCAGACCAACCTGCTGGCTCTGAACGCCGCGATTGAGGCGGCACGGGCTGGGGAGCAAGGCCGCGGCTTTGCCGTAGTGGCAGATGAAGTTCGAAAGCTTGCAGAACGGACCGCCCAAGCCACGAAAGAAATTGCTGTGATGATCGAGTCGATTCAGGTCGAAACCAAGAGCGCGGTCGAAGCAATGGAATTGGGCAACCGGGAAGTGGAAAGCGGCGTCAAGAAAACGTCGGCTTCGGGCGCAGCACTCGAAGAGATTATCAAAATGTCAGACGATGTGGGCGGCATGATTGCACAAATTGCAACCGCAGCCACCGAGCAATCCAGCGCCACTGAACAGATCAAGGCCAGCGTCGCCCAGATCTCGAGCGCCACTCAGGAATCATCGGTTGCCGCCGGGCAAACGGCAAAGGCATGCAGCGATCTTTCCGGGATGGCTCTCGATCTGCAGAATATCGTGAGCCAATTCAAATTGGATTCCGGCGGCCGACGGAAAGCTGCTGCCGCAAGCGCAAGCTAGGCGGAGCGTTTCATTCCAAACGAAAAACGAGGACGCCGTGAAGCGCCCTCATTTCAACAATACAGTCGATTTATGCTGCCGCGGCCTGAGCGATCGCTACGCTTCGCAAGACCGACGTAAGCACATTTTGAACGTCGTCGGAACCGCACACGTCGCTAGCGCCAGCTTCCAGCGCGTCGATCCACAACTGCTCGTCCGGGATGCGATGTGTGCACACAATCGGAAGCGACGGAAAATCATGGTGCAGGCTGCGTACGTCTGTGAGACGCGAATATTCCATATCGAGGACAACGACTTCCGGACGGTTCTTGGCGACGCGCTCGCGAAGTTCGTCGCCAGAGTGCGTCAGGTGCACAGCGTGGAAATGGGAGGAGAGTTTACCCGCCAGACACTGCGCGACCCTGGGATCGCTTTCCAGAACTACCACATTAAAGCCCATAGATCCTCCTGACTTAACACCGTCAGAAACGGCGGACTAGGGCTGCGGGGAAGGGTTTAAGACCACGACTCCACAGACATTTACAATCAAGCTCCGAATGCGGATCGCCTGCCTACCTGCGGGCGGGCGCTTTCTCCGCCAAGGGCTCAAACGGCTCGGCCTGGAGCTTCCCATTTTTCTTGAGCAAAATCTCGACCTTGCCTTCCGCCTGCTCCAGTTCTTTGCGGCAAGCGGAGGAAAGATTCATTCCCTCTTCAAAGAGGGTGAGAGACATCTCCAGAGGCACATCTCCCTTTTCCAGTTCCTGGACAATTTTCTCCAGTCGCTGGAGGCATTCTTCAAACTTGGCCAACGGGGTTTCGCTCCACCTCTATTGTAATGCTCCGAATCGCTGCGGATGTCCAGTTTTTTATTGTGAATATTTAGAGAAAATAGACCTTCGTGCAACCATTTGGGGAAATCTAGGCCGAAGCCGGAGCTTTCGTTCCGAGAGCTTCGAGAACATCTACTGCTGAACTGTAGCGCCCCTGGGGCGCGCTAATCTGCGCCCCTTGCACGGTATGGCGGACAGCAAGCAGCATCTCCCGGGCAATAGCCACACCCTCGGCTCTTGCGCCCTCCGGGGTTTGAGCCTTGGCCATGCGTTCCAGGATGGAATCCGGCACGGAAACGCGCAGCTCGTTTTTCATGAACTCGGCGTTGCGGACGCTGACCAGCGGCCAGATTCCGGCGATGACCGGGATTCGACAGTGCTCGATGCGGCGCAGAAAGTTTTCCAAGAGGCGAATATCGAATACAGGCTGCGTAACGGCATACTCAGCGCCGGCAGCTACTTTGTATTCAAAGCGGCGGATTTCTTCGTCCAGATCGGTGAGGCCGGGATTCGCGCCTACGCCGATGACAAATCCGGTACCGGTTCCTATTGGGTTTCCCCCGAGATCCAGGCCCCGGTTCAGGTTGTGGACGATGTTTACCAAGCCGATGGCATCGACATCAAAGACCGCCGTCGCATCGGGATAGTTGCCCATCTTTGGAGGGTCTCCCGTGATGCAGATCAGGTTCTTGATGCCCACCGCCGCCGCTCCCAGAAGATCACTTTGGATGCAGAGCACATTGCGGTCGCGGCAGGTGTAGTGCAGAATGGCGTCGATTCCCGCCTCGCGCTGTACCAGCAATGAAAGCGCCTGATTGCTCATGCGTGCCGAAGCCCGCGGGCTGTCGGGAATGTTCACCGCGTCGACTCCCACGGATTTGAGAAAACGTGAACCCTCCAATTCCTTGCTGATGTCCGTGCCCTTCGGAGGAACCACCTCGACCATGGTTACGAACTCGCCGCGGGCAAGCTTGGCCCCTAACAGGGATCGCTCCTCCAAAGATTGCGCCGGTGTCGCTACCGGCGAAGCTGCGCCTCCCGCGGCATGACCCGGACTTGACTTCCCCCTGGCCTCACCGACTCGCAGCGCGGACTTCATCACCCGAATGTGGTCGGGAGTAGTTCCGCAGCATCCTCCGACGATGCGAACTCCGGCTGCGACAAACTTGCGCGCATAACTGGCCATGTATTCCGGAGAGCACAAGTAGATATTTCTGCCCTCCACCGAGCGCGGTATGCCTGCATTGGGTTGCGCGGCCAGCGGAAGGGAAGTGGCGGCTCGGACGCGCTCGATGGCGTCGAGCATAGCCACTGGACCCACGCTGCAGTTGCAGCCGATCACGTCCGCTCCCCATTCTTCGAGGCGGGGCGTGAATGTTTCGGGGTCGGAGCCGTCGAGGCAGTTGCCATCTTCATCGATCGTCACCTGCACGACGAGAGGCAATTTTGCTCCAACATCTTTTGCGGCCAGCATAGCCTGATGAAGTTCTTCGAGATATCCGAAAGTTTCCAGGATCAGCAGGTCAACGCCACCCTCCGCCAGGGCCGCGATTTGCTCGCGGAATGCCTGGCGGGCTTCTTCAAACGAAGTTTTTCCCAGGGGCTCAATTCTTGTTCCTAATGGGCCAACTGATCCCGCCACCCACACATCGAAGCTCTTGGCGGCTTCGCGCGCCAGCTTTGCACCCATCCGGTTCATGTCACGTACTTTGTCAGCCAGGCTATGCCGTGCGAGCCGGAAGGAATTCGCGCCAAAAGTATTAGTTTCAATAATTTCAGCCCCAGCTTGCAGGTATTCGTGATGAATGGCACGAATCAGGTCAGGTTGCGATAGATTGAGCTCGTCATAGCAGCGGTTGATAAAGACGCCTTTGGAATAGAGCAGCGTCCCCATCGCGCCATCGCACAGAACCGGGGATTGTTTGATGCGTGCAAGAATATCTTCCGCCATATTGAAAGCATACAAGATGAACACAAAATCTTGCATCTGAAGCGAAGAGTACGAACGGAGTGGGGTCGAATGAAGTGTGGTGCATGGGGGCTCTGCTATAATCCGCTATTTCGCACTTAAATCTCTGGTTTTCCTGTAGTTAGGAGCCTGACGTTTGAAGAAATCCGCTCTTTTGTTGGTTGTACTCGCCGTTGCCACTTCTACTCTTGTCTCCTGCGGCAACGCATCGACGGCGGGGTCCAAGCCTCCGAGTAATTTGACCGAACGCGTTCTCGCTTCACAGAGCGTCTCCAGCGCCACCGCGTCGGGAGGATTGGTAATCATCGACGGCCAATACGATACGCTGGGAAGAGGCGAGGTCAGCGCCGGTACCTCGCCGGGCTTGATGGCCATTTCTGCGGACCGAGCGACCTTACTGGCCTTTGATTCGGCGACGGACAAGGTCGAGGTCGTGAACACCACAAAGGAGACGCTGACCGGCGGCATCCAGCTTCCGGGCTCGACGATGAGCATGGTGGTACCGCAACCCGACGCGGGCTACGCCGCTGTGCCTTCAGCTCCGCTGACCGGGACATCGCCCGGCGCAGTAGTGGCGATGAATCTTACCTCCGGCGGCATCACGGCAACCATCGGTGTGCCGAACGCGCAGACCGTGGTATCAAATCCCAGCGGAACTCAGCTGCTGGTTTTCAGTAACGACTCAGATGCAGTGACGGTGGTTTCACCGGCGCTCTTGAATACCGCCAGTCCGGTCACGCTCACCGTGCCGCTGTGCACGGGATGCCGTCCGGTGAATGCAGTGTTCAGCAGCGATGGGAGCACTGCCTACGTGTTGAATTGTGGCGCCGAATGTGGGGGCACGCAAGCCAGCGTGCAGATTCTGGACATGACCACCACTCCGCCGACACCAGGAGCTTCGGTAAACGTCGACGGCGCAACGATCGCGTTCCTGAGCGGGTCCACCCTTTACGTGGCCGGCAACTCACCAACCAATTCCGCGTGCACCGGCGAGACCACGGCTGCCACCGTTTGCGGACGTCTCGATCTGGTGAACCTCAATTCGATGACCGTGACTGGCAGTGCGGTAATCACCGATGGCTACCACGACCGTATCGACATGGGCAACGGCGGCCAGCTTTTCATTGGCTCGATGAACTGCACCAACATTGGAAATGTCAATAATGTCGCCGGCGAGGTACGCGGTTGTCTCTCGATTTACAACACGACGAACGCGAGCGTGGTGATTCCTCCGGACAATGGCGACGTGACTGGCTTCCAGAGCTTTAACAGCCGCTACGTGGAGTACGTTGCCGAGGGCGGCAACCTGCGTGTCTACGATTTATTCACCGATGCTCTGCTTCCTCCCAACCAATACATTGAGACCGGGACGATCATCATCCCCGGCTACATCACCGACGTGAAAGCTATCGACTTTTTCTAACGCGCAGCCGGATTATTTGGCAGGGTGCAGAGTCAAGCGGTGTACGCCGGAGCTCTCCACCGCTTGCGTCGTGAAAGGTAACGGGAACGTCGAGCCTTCATACCAGGCGTTCCACTGATCCATGTAGAAGGGACTCAGGAAATTGCCGCCCTGGCCGGTTACGGTATTCAAGGTGGATTGATCGAGGTCTGCCAGATTCGCGGTAAAGCGCTCGGAGGGCCCGTGATGGCGGGTCACCGCTTTCACCGTGTAGCCGCTGCCCGATTGCTCCTTTACGCCCGGCGCTGCCCAGCGCTGCAGCAGAGGGATTTTGCTCAGAATCGGGTGCTCAATTTCAACCGCGTTGACCGCGCCCCAATGCCACAATGAGAGATCCTTTGGGGCATCTGGTTTGTTTACCGCAGCTTCTACAGCGGCCGTCAGCAGTTCTTCGTAGTTCGGATATTTTTCCGGTAGCCAGCGCTTGGGTTGGTGGAGCATGACATTCTGCAACCACACGGTCCGCATCTCCCAGGCGTAGCTCTTCCAGCTTAAGGTTTCCTTTTGCTGTTTTGGATCCTCTGGTGCGCTTCCAAGGCGGGGTTCTAGCAACAAGCGCGTCAGTTGCTCTGCAGAGCGCACAGCAATGGTCGGAGCGGCGGCAGAGGCCAGCATGCGGCCGTCCCAGTTACGCATCAGGTCAGCAGCTTGCTTGGCCCGCGGCGAGGGCTTGGTGGCATGGTCAACGGCATACACGAAGCGTTCCGCGGCAAACAGATCATTTTCCGACTGAACGTCGTTTTCCAGCGCGAGCATGTCGGAGGGCGCGAACTTCCTTCCAGATTCCAGCACGTGATAAATCCTGGCGGTGCGCCACGGCGCTTCCCATTCCACGCTGATGGAATAGGGATATCCATCCGGCGTGATACGGCCGTTTGCGGTTGCAATTACGCCCGAGGGAGGATTGTAAACATTCGGCAGCTTGTCGAAGGGAATGTAGCTGGTCCACTCGTGGGCGTTGTCGGCGCCGCTGACCGGGAGGCTACCATCGCCGGAGGCGCGGATTGGAACGTGCCCGGTGGTCTGGTAACCGATGTTCCCGTCGACATCGGCATAGACGACATTCTGTCCCGGCGCGTCGAGCTGCGAAAACGCCTTGCGAAAATCCTCCCAGTTCTGCGCCGTATCAACATCAAAAAATGGCATGTGAAGGCCATCGTAGAGCGTCCAGCGCAGTGCTACCTGCCGAGTCTCGCCGGGGATCAGTTCGCTGATGATTGGCCCGTGCCGCGTGATCTTCACATCAACCGTGACATCGGAACTTCCTTTGACGTGAATCACCTCTTCGCGGTGCTCGGGTTGCTGCCAGCCTTGCGGCGTCTGGTATGCGCCCTGCGCGTTGAAGGTCTCGATGAAGGCGTCGGTGACGGTGGGGCCGACGTTGGTGAATCCCCAGGCGATGCGCTGGTTGTGGCCGACAATCACGTAGGGCATCCCCGGCAGCGTTACGCCGGCGACATCCAGGTTGGCGGATTTCAGA
>Ga0209656_10000153_pt1 | contig 44507 bp, 36 predicted proteins | sample BogFormECP12_OM2_FD_188239 | JGI IMG/M metagenome (GOLD analysis project Ga0209656, IMG submission 188239) | Bog forest soil microbial communities from Calvert Island, British Columbia, Canada - ECP12_OM2 (SPAdes) (version 2) | ecosystem: Environmental > Aquatic > Freshwater > Wetlands > Bog ...
CTGTCGCAGAATCGCAAAACGGAGGAACCTCCGCACAAGATGCTGGGCAGGATCGACATATCCGGCCCACATATAGTGGCGAAGTTGATCTTCGGATCGATTCTGAAACAGCCCGTGGGATAGCAACGATGTTCCATCGTTGCTGTTACTGCCGCGGGCGGAGAAGCGGATTTGGGTTCCGAAACGGGTCGCACGGGTCTTACGGGGCGTGTGGGAAAGTAGTGGCGGGACGCGCGGGCAAACTGGGGGCGGGGTCTAACCGGGGGCGCGGGGGCAAGCCGGGGCGCGCGGGCAAACGGGGGCGGGGTCCAACAGGGGGCGCGGGAGGCTAGGGCGCTCCGGGGGTGGCTAGGGCTAGGTGGGCGGAGCCTGCGGCGTGGACGGGGGCGTCGGCGGCGGAGATGAAGCAGGAGGCGCCGCGGCGAAGCTCGAGCGTCTCGCCAGACGCCGAACGCAGCACGCAGGCGCCGTCAAGGCACAGCAGGATCCGCGGGCCGTGGCCGGGGAGGGTAACCGAGAGCCCGGTGAGGTCGAGCAGGTAGAGGCGGAACTCCGGGGCCGGGGTGTCGAACCAGGTCACGCCGTCGGCGAGAACGCGGGGCGAAAGGACCGGGACCAAGACCGCCGGGTCGAGCAGCTTCAGCAGTTCGGGCACGTCGATGTGCTTGCCGGTGAGACCGGAGCGGACGACGTTGTCGGAGTTGGCGAGCAGCTCGATCCCGGTGCCCCGCAGGTAAGCGTGCAGCCCGCCGGCCGGCATGAACACCGCCTGGCCCGGCTGCAGTACCTCGTGCCGCATCAGCAGCAGCGCCAGCACGCCAATGTCGCCCGGGTGATCGGCGGCCACCCGCACCGCCGCCGCGCAGGCGTCCGCATAGGGCCCAGAACCCGCGGCGGCCAGCCGCGCGCACGCCGCGACGACGGCGGCGACGAGTTCGGCGGGCTCGGGCCACTCCAGGACGGACGCCAGCGCGCCCGCCACGGCCTGCTCGCTGGTCGCGGCCGAAAGCCGGCCGGCCAGCGGCTGAAGCTGGTCAACGGCCAGGGCGCGCAGGATGGCCGCCGCGTCGGCCGGGGTGCGCAGGCCCGCCGCCACCTCGAACGGGGTCAGCGCGTACAGCAGCTCGGGTTTGGGCCAGTCGTCCACGTAGTTCCGGCCCGGGTCACCGGGCGGCAGGCCGCGCTCGTTCTCGGCCGCGAACCCCGCCTCGGCCTGCGCGCGCGAGGGGTGCACCTGGATCGACAGCGCCTTCTCGGCCGACAGCACCTTCAGCAAGAAGGGCAGCCGCCCGGAAAACCTCTTGGCGCACTCCGGCCCGAGCTCCCGGTCAGGATCGGCGGCGATCACCGCATCGAGCGTCGACCCAGCCCGGTCGACGCCGGACGGCGCGGACGGGTGCGCGCCCATCCACAGCTCGGCCTCCGGGCCCGGTGCCGGGACGGGCCGCCCCTGCAGGTCCGCGATCGCGGTGCAGGTGCCCCACGGATACGGCCGCACTACCGGACGAAGAAGATCCATCCGGGCATGCTAGCCGGGGCTACCCGGCGCCGGAGGTATCGGCGGGGTGCTCGACCAGGGCGACCACCCGGCTGGCCATGAACCGCGCGGTCCGGACCGCGGTGCCGGTCCTGGTTACCTCGCTGACCTCGACGACGCCGCGCCGGTTGGTGATATCCACGCGGCGGCCTGCCCGGGTCGCGGTCACCTCATACGTCTGGGTTCCCTCACCGGAGTCGATCACGATCTCGACGCGGTCACCCTTCATTGAGGCCTGCCTCAGTACGACGGGAGTGAGGGGTCGACCTGGTTGATCCAGGCCAGCACGCCGCCGCCGACGTGCACCGCGTCGGTGAAGCCGGCGTTCTTCACGATAGCCAGGGCCTCCGCCGAACGGGCGCCGCTCTTGCAGTGCAGCACGATCCGCTTATCCTGCGGCAGCCGCTCCAGGGCGGCCCCGCTCGCGAACTCGCCCTTGGGGATGAGCGTCGCGCCGGGGATGGAGACGATCTCGTACTCGTTCGGCTCGCGGACGTCGACGAGGAAGATGTTGTCGCCGGCGTCCAGCATGGCGGCCAGGTCCTTCGCGCTGATCGTCGAGCCCGCGGCCGCCTCGGCGGCCTCCTGCGACACCGCGCCGCAGAACTCCTCGTAGTCGATCAGCTCGGTGACCGTCGGGTTCTTGCCGCAGACCGCGCACTCCGGGTCCTTGCGCACCCGGACCGTGCGGTACGTCATCTCCAGCGCGTCGTAGATCATCAGCCGCCCGGCCAGCGGCTCGCCGATCCCGGTGATGACCTTGATGGCCTCGTTCACCTGGATAGACCCGATGGAGGCGCAGAGCACGCCGAGCACGCCGCCCTCGGCGCAGGACGGGACCATCCCGGGCGGCGGAGGCTCGGGATACAGGCAGCGGTAGCACGGGCCGTATTCGGCCCAGAACACGCTGGCCTGCCCGTCGAAGCGGTAGATCGACCCCCACACGTACGGCTTGCCGAGAAGTACGCAAGCGTCGTTGACCAAGTACCTGGTGGCGAAGTTGTCGGTGCCGTCGACGATCAAGTCGTAGTCGGCGAAGATCTGCATGGCGTTGTCCGAGTCGAGCCGGACCTCGTGCACCACGACGTTGACGAACGAGTTGATCTCGCGGATGCTGTCCCGGGCCGACTCGGCCTTCGGCCGCCCCACGTCGGACTGCCCGTGGATGACCTGGCGCTGCAGGTTGGACTCGTCCACCACGTCGAAGTCGACGATGCCGAGCGTGCCGACGCCGGCCGCGGCAAGGTAAAGCAGCGCGGGTGAGCCGAGGCCGCCGGCCCCCACGACCAGGACCTTCGCGTTCTTGAGTCGTTTTTGCCCGGTCATCCCGACGTCCGGGATGATCAGGTGCCGCGAGTAGCGCCTGACCTCATCGACCGTCAGCTCGGCGGCGGGCTCGACCAGCGGCGGCAGCGACACTGTGCTCTCCAGAAAGGTGTGCTTATTAAAAAGACTTTTCTACCGAACGGACCGGGTATTACTTCCCCCCGCCCGTGCCACGGTCAACCGGCGGAAGCGAGCGGGAATTCCCGGGCCCGGCCAGCGTCGGCGCTATGGCCTAGGAGCATACCGATCTCGGTCGCCACCAGGCCAGGACGCTCCATCTGCGCGACGTGGCCGGTGCGCGGCAGCACCACGATCTTGGCGTTCTTGAACGCGTGCGCGGCCCGGCCCGCGTTCCGCGGATCGACCACGCGGTCGTGGCTGCCGTAGATGACCAGTGACGGCGCGGCGATACGGGCCGCGTCCCGCCAGGCCGGCCAGCCGCCCGCCCGCAGCACCTCGGCGGTGAGCGCCCGGGCGCTGCCCGCCAGCGCGGCCCCGGCGTAGCTGAGGGAGTCCCGGCGGGTCAGTTCGGCGACCTCGGCGGCGAACCGGGCCCGCGCCAGCAGCCTGGGATCGCTGTAGCAGGTGGCGATGACGTCGGCCACGCGGCGTTCGGGCGGGATGAGCTGGAGTTTTTGGAACAGCCAGGTGCCGAGCCACGGGAAGCCGATCACGGGGAAGCGCAGCAGGTCCATCCGGGGCCGCCCGTCCGGCAGCGCCGGGGAGATCAGGGTCAGCGTCCGGATCAGTTCGGGCCGGGTGGCGGCGACCTTTACGCAGACCGCGCCGCCCAGGGAGTTGCCCATCAGGTGCACCGGACCGCGGTTTTGCTTTTCGATCAGCGTGGTGACCGTCTGCGCGAGGGCGGCGATCGAGTAGCGGCCGTCTGGGCGGGGCGGTGAGTCGCCGAACCCGGGCAGGTCCAGCGCCTCGCAGGCCAGCGCGGGCCGGAGCAGGTCCATCAGGTCCGTCCAGTTCCGCGAGGAACCCTCAAGCCCGTGCACGCACAGTGCTGGCTCAACGAGGGCTGGCTCAACGAGGGCTGGCTCAACGAGGGCTGGCTCAACGAGGGCTGGCTCAACGAGGGCTGGCTCAACGAGGGCTGGCTCAACAGGGGCTGGCTCGCCCTGGACGGGTTCCCCCGGGGCCGAGACGCTGCGGACGAAGACCTCGTGATCGCCGAGGGACACCAGCTGCCCCGGCCAGTGCGGGATGGGCTCCTCGGTCACGCGCTGGCCCTGCGGCGCGTTCGGGTCTTGGCGGGCGCGTCCTTTGGCGCGTCTTTCTTGGCGTCCTCGTCGGCGTCCGCGCTGGCCTTGCCGTCGCCTGCCTTGGCGCCATCAGCCTTGCCGCCGTCGCCTTTGACGCGCTCGGTCTTGACGGCCGCGACGCTGGCCCGCAAGATCTCCGTCAGGTCGGCGGGCTGCTTCTTGGTCTCCGGGAGCTCAAGGCCGGCCGGCCGGACGACGTCGTTGCCCTCGACCTTGGCCTGGATGACCGCTTCGAGCGCCTCGCGGTAGTCGTCGTGGTACTGGTCGGGCTCGAAGTCCTCGGTCATCGTGTCGATGAGCGAGGCGGCCATCTTCAGCTCTTGCGACCGGACCTCGATGTCCTCGTCCAGGAAGGCGAAGTCGGGCTTGCGCACCTCGTCGGGCCACAGCAGGGTCTCCAGCGTGATGACCCCCTCCCGAACCCGGAGCGCGGCCAGCGTCTCGCGCTGGCGCAGCGCGACCTTGGCCACCGCCACCTTCCCCGACGCCTCGAGCGCGTCGCGGAACAGCACGTACGCCCGGGCCCCGGCCTGCTCGGGTTCGAGGTAGTAGCTCTTGGCCGCGTAGATGGGATCCACCTCGGCGGCGGGCGCGAAGTGCAGCACCTCGATCCGGTGGGCGGTCACCAGCGGCAGGTCAGCCAGGTCCTCGTCGGTCAGTACCACCATGTCGCCGGTCGGCAGTTCGTAGCCCTTGGCGATGTCGGAGTACGGGACTTCCTCCCCGTCGAGCGTGCAGAACCGGCGAAACTGGATCCTGGCCCCGTCCTTGCGGTGGACCTGGCGGAAGGTGATGTCACGCTGCTCCGTCGCGGCGTAGAGCTTCACCGGGATCACGACCAGGCCGAAGGAGATCGCACCGGCCCATATGCTACGCATGGTCTTCACCTACCCCGGTTGACGTGACGCTGATCATCCGGTGTTGTCATAATTCCCGAAGCCGAGCATACATTCGAGTGTTTTTCGGGCGACCATGGGGGATTTCGCCCAAACTCTGGTAGCGAGCTTAGCCGCGGCTGCGATGATGAGGGGGCCCGGACCGGCCCCGAGGGGCCTATAGGGCCAGGCCGGGCCACGGCTCGAAGTTCGGAGGGGGACGGAGAGATATGGGCGCTTTCGATGTGGTTGTGCTCGGCGGCGGCACCGCCGGCGTGCACGTCGCCACCGAGGTAGCCGGCGGCGGCAAGGCGGTGGCGCTTGTCGAGGCGGGACTGATCGGGGGCGAGTCTGCGTACCTGGCCTGCCTGCCGTCAAACTCGCTGCTGCTTTCCGCGGCCCGCGGGAAGACCTGGGAAGACGCGGTGGCCCGGCGGGACGAGGTGACGGGCGGCCTGGACGACTCGGCCCCGGCGCGGCGACTGAGCCGCGCGGGCGTGACGGTGATCCGCGGCACCGGCCGGATCACCGGTCCGGGAACGGTCGAGGTGACGCTGGTCCCGGACGGGGGCCCGGATGGGGGCCCCGGTGGGGGCAGAGTGCCGCTCGCCTACTCGGACCTGGTCATCGCGACCGGATGCGAGCCGGTCGCGCCGCCGATCGAGGGCCTTTCCGACATACCGGCCTGGACTACGGCGCAGAGCCTGTGCTCGCCCGACCTGCCCCGGCGGCTCATCGTGCTCGGCGGCGGGCCCGCCGGGTGCGAGCTCACGCAGATTTACGCCACGTTCGGCTCACAGGTGACGCTGGTGGAGGCGGAACCTACGCTGCTCCCGGGAGAACCCGCATTCGCCGGGGAAATCCTGGCGGCGGCGCTGCGCCGGGCCGGCGCTGAGATCTACCTCGGCTCCCGCGCCACCAAGGCCGAACGCACCGCTGACGGCCTGACACTCGCGCTGGCGGACGGGACCAGGATCGACGCCGACCGGCTGCTGCTCGCCTCCGGCCGACGCCCGCGGCTCGGCGGCCTGGGCCTCGACACGCTCGGCCTCGAGGTCACGCCGGGGATGGCGCTGCCCACCACCACCAGGTGCGAGGTGACCGGGATTCTTGGGCTTCTTGGGTCCAGTCGGGTATGGGCCGCCGGCGACGTCACCGGCACCACGCACAGCCACGCCAGCCGCTACCAGGCCGGCGTGGTCGCGGCGAATATCCTCGGCCGGCGCCGTGAGGCCGACTACAGCGCGATCCCGCGCTGCGTGTTCACCACGCCTTCGGTCTTCGCGGTGGGAGTCGTCCCCCCCGCTATTCGGGACGAGGTTATTCGGGACGAGGTCGCCGCGGACGAGGATGGCTCTGCGGCGGACAACGGGGCGGCGGACAACGGGGCGGCGGACAACGGGGCGGCGGACAACGGGGCGCGGCAGATGCTGCGGATCGCGAAGGTCCCGGCGGGCTCGCGCCCGGCCGAGAGCGGGGCGCGCCCGGCCGATGGCGCGGGGCTGATCACGGTCCGGGCTAACCTGGGCGACACCACCCGAGCTCACCTGGGCCAGGATGACCTCGGCTGCCTGGAGCTCTACGCCGACGCCGAGTCCCGCGTGCTGGCCGGCGCGGTCGCGGTGGGGCCGGACGCGGCCAGCTGGATGGGCGAGATTACCCTCGCCATCAGGGCCAAGATTTCCTTGGCGGTGCTCGCCGACGTAGTGCATGCCTTCCCGACCTACGGGGAAGCACTGGAGACAGCGCTCCGAGAGCTGGCGGGAACCGGGGGCAGCACGGTACATGCCGACCAGAAGGAAAAGGGGACCGGACCGTTGAGCGAGTTGGACATGGAGACGCCCGAGGACGACGCCCTCGAGCAGCAGCAGGAAGTGATCGCGGACGAGCCCGAGACCGGAGCGCGGCGCGAAGTCCCGTTCGACGTCGACGAGGCCGATGCGGCCGAACAACAACGCGCCGTCGGCTACGACGATGACGACTACCGCTGAATGCAGCTTAGGATGGGGCGAACGCGGAAAGCGGCCGCGAGGAACCACCCGGAGACCGAATTTTGACTGCAACGTCCGATACCAGGCCACGCAGCAACCGGCTGCCACGGCATGAACGACGGCGGCAGCTACTGGACGCGGCGCTTGAGGTGTTCGTAACCCAGGGGTATCACTCCGCCGCGATGGATGAGATCGCCGAACGCGCGGGTGTCAGCAAGCCCGTGCTCTACCAGCATTTCCCCGGCAAGCTCGAGCTCTACCTGGCCCTGCTCGACGAGAGCGTGGACACCCTGCTGGAGACGGTGCGCGATGCGCTCCGCTCGAACCCCGATCCCAAGCAGCGGGTGGCCGCTACCTTTGGTGCCTACTTCGAGTACGTGGGCGGCCAGGGCCAGGCCTACCGGCTGGTGTTCGAGTCGGACCTGAGCAACGAGACGGCCGTGCGCGACCGGCTTGACCGCGCCCAGCGCGAGTGCGCCGCGATGGTCAGCCAGGCGGTCAGGGAAGACGCCGGGCTTTCCGACGATGAGGCGCACCTGCTGAGCGTGGGCTTGGTCGGCATGGCCCAGGTCACGGCGAGGTACTGGCTCGACACGCGGGATCACATCCCGCGCGAAGCCGCCGAGCAACTGGTGGCGAGGCTGGCCTGGCGCGGCATCAGCGGCTGGCCCCGCAGCGAACACTGAGCACTCGGAGGAGCGCCGTGGAAGTCAAGATCGGAATTCAGTCCGTGCCACGCGAACTGGTCGTGGAGACGGACACTCCGGCGGACGAAATTGAGCAGCAACTGACCAGGGTACTGGCCGGTGGCGAGCATTCCGTCTTCGCCCTCACGATGAGCAAGGGCGGCAAGCTCCTGGTGCCCGGGGACAAAATCGCCTACGTCGAATTCGGCGCTCCCGAAGCCCGCCGGGTCGGTTTCGGCAACATCGTCTGACTTGGTCCTGGCGTGCCGGGCGTTTCCTATTTCTCCGGCAGGCCTGCCGAGTGGGCCGAACCTCCTCCTGGTACACTTGAGGTTGACTGGTCAAATGGAATGACGTAACCAAAAGTCGTGTTGTTCAATATGGCTGCTGTTTACGCCGGGCACTCCGCCCGGCGTATCTGGGGGAATCCCGAGTAGACGGCCCCGAGTAGACGGCAGTGTCCCGAACGACGGTAGCGGGCTCCCTGGCCGTCGCCGCGCTGACAGGCGTCGCGACGTCAGCCACATGGTTGCAGCTCGCATCGCGGCGGGTCACCGCAGGCAGCCACGGTACACGACGGGCCCAGTCCCGGAACCGCTGGGGAGGGCCACGATGAAGGATGGATCCCCTGACAACGCAAACTTTTAGCGGGGACGAGGCGCAACCGCCGGCCCCGTCACCCGGGTCCGTGACGGCCTTGCCGGGCACCGAGCCCGGACGTGATGCCGCCGACCCGACGAGCGGCCCGGCCGGCGATGGCTCGCAGGCCGTCCCGTTCCGCGATCTCGATATCAGCGAAGAGATCTGCTCGGGCCTGGAGGCCGTGGGCATCTTCACGACGTTTCCCATTCAGGCGCTCGCCCTGCCGCTGGCCCTGCGCGGGCAGGACATCATCGGGCAGGCCAGGACCGGCACCGGGAAGACCCTCGCGTTCGGCATCCCGCTGCTGGAGCTGATCGGCGAGGGGCCGGCGGGCGCGCCGCAGTCCCTGGTGGTCGTGCCCACCAGGGAACTGGCGATCCAGGTCGCCGACGACCTGCGCACCGCCGCGGTCAACATGCACGCGCGCGTGCTCACCGTCTACGGCGGCCGGGCCTACGAACCGCAGATCGACGCGCTGAAGGCGGGCGTCGACATCGTCGTCGGCACCCCGGGCCGGCTCCTCGACCTCGCCGAGCGCCGCCACCTCGACCTGAGCGCGGTACGCGCCCTGGTGCTCGACGAGGCGGACAAGATGCTCGACCTCGGGTTCCTGCCCGATGTGGAGCGGATCGTCAAGCTCACCCCCGAAGTGCGGCAGACCATGCTGTTCTCCGCGACCATGCCCGGGGACGTCGTCACGCTCGCCCGCCGGCACATGCGGCGCCCGACCCACATCCGGGCCGAGGGCCAGGACGAGCCGGCACCCGCCCCCAGCACGCAGCAGCATGTGTTCCGGGCCCACCAGATGGACAAGATCGAGGTGCTGGCGCGGGTGCTGCAGGCCAGGAACCGGGGCCTGACGATGGTGTTCTGCCAGACCAAGCGGGCCGCCGACCAGGTCGCGGGCGCGCTGGCCACTCGGGGCTTCGCGGTGGCGACCGTCCACGGCGACCTGGGCCAGGGCCAGCGGGAGCGCGCGCTGCGCGCGTTCCGCAGCGGCAAGGTGGACGTGCTCACGGCCACCGAGGTCGCCGCCCGCGGGCTCGACGTGGACGACGTCACCCACGTGGTGAACTACGAATGCCCCGACGACGAGAAGACCTACGTGCACCGCATCGGCCGGACCGGCCGGGCCGGCCGGGCCGGTGTCGCGGTCACGTTCGTCGACTGGCGGGACATGCACCGCTGGAAGCTCATCAACGACGCGCTGGACCTGGGTAAGCCCGAGCCCGAGGAGACCTACTCCACCTCGGAGCACCTCTACACCCAGCTCGACATCCCGCGCGAGGCCACCGGAACGCTCCCCCGCGCCATGCGGGCCCGGGCCGGGCTCGAGGCCGAGGCCATCGAGGACATCGGTGAAACCGGCAAGATCCGCTCGCCCCGGCGAGGGAGCCGCGGTTCCGAGGGTTCTGGCACCGGGCGCGCCAGCGCCGGCCGCGCCAGCACCGGGCGGGCTGGCACCGGGCGCGGCGGCGCCGGCCAGGCGCGGAAGACGGGCGACGGGGCCGTCCAAGCGGGCGACAAGGTGGCCAGGACGCGGCGGCGGCGCCGGACCAGGGGCGGTCGTGACCTCGGCCCAGAGGCTGCCGGAGAAAACCGGCCAGAGGAAAGCCGACGTAAAGCCTCCTGATCAGTATTCTCTCCACGAGCTCGGTTGCTCGTGGAGCTGGCGCAGAGGTTTTGTTCAACGTCGCCGGGTATGGTTCGCCACTGTGAGCACACCAACATCCCTCGATCTGCCCGATGGGGTCCGGCGAACCACGATCCACACCTCCCGCGGCGCGTTCGCGGCCCTGGAGGCGGTTCCGGCGTCCGGGGTATGCGAGCGGGATGCCGCCTTGCTCGTCCCCGGTTACACCGGCAGCAAGGAAGACTTCCTGCCCATCTTGGACCTGCTGGCCGACGGCAGCCGCCAGGTGGTCGCGATCGACATGCGCGGCCAGTTCGAGACGCTAGGCACCGATGACCCGGACGGCTATTCCGCGGCGGCCCTCGGCGCGGACATCGCCGCGATCATGCACGCGACCGGCACGAGGCACCTGGTCGGGCATTCCTACGGCGGGCTGGCCGGCCGCGAGGCCGTCCTCGCCGGGACCGGAACCGAGATCGCCTCGTTCACGTTGATGAGCTCCGGCCCGGCCGCGCTGACCGGCCCGCGGGCGAAGGAACTGCGGGCGATGCTCGCCGCCCTCGGCGCCGGAGATGGGCCCCGGGATGGGCCTGCGAATGAGCCCGGGGATGAGCCCGGGGATGAGCCCGGGGATGAGCAGCGTGACGCGGGTACGCCGGATCCGGCTGAGCTGCGGGCCAGGATCTCGGAGCTATGGCGGAGCCACCTGGAGCCGCAGGCCGTAGCGGCCGGAGTCCCCAGCCATATCGTCGCGTTCCTGGGCCGGCGGATGCTGAGCAACGACCCGTACGGGCTGATCCTGATGGCCCGGCATCTGCTCACCGCGGCGGACCGGACGGCCGAGCTGGCGCGGCTCGATCAGATCCCGATGCTGGTCATCTACGGCGAGAACGACAACGCCTGGTCACCGGCCGCGCAGGAAAACATGGCCAGGCGGCTCGGCGCCTGCCGCCTGTGCATCCCCGCGGCCGTGCACTCCCCCGCCGTCGAGGCCCCCGCCACGACAGCGGGCGCGCTGACGCAGTTCTGGGATGCGGCCGAGGCGGCGCTGGCCAAGACCGTGTCGGCCAGGCCCGCCACGGTCACGCGAACCGCCTGAGGTTCCGGACGCAGGTGGTTCGGGTGACGGCACCGCGTCCGCGCGGGGTGTCCTCTGCCGTAGACGTGAGCCATGGTGCCGGAGCGTTCCGTAGTGCTCCTGGCCTCGAAAATATCGTGGAAGATCCGGCTTATGCGGAGGATTTGGTACCCTAGAGGGGCCTAAATGCTCCACGTAGCCGAAATCCTCCACGATAAACTCGCTTGCAGGCGAATCGATGTGCCCCATGTGGTTAATGAGACCAGTGAGGCACGGGACCGGCTAATGGGCGCGGGAGCCGGGACGGAGCGGGAGCCGGGCTAGCGGGGCGGTGGTCTCAGTCCGCGGAAAGGCCGTCCCAGGGGCGTCGCGCGGACGCGGCGGCCGCGCCTTCCGGGCAGTGCCGCCGGTAGTCGCACCAGCCGCAGGACGGGCCGGGGCGCGGCGGGAACACCTCGTCGTACTGATCGGCGGGCAGGCCATCGCGCATCCGCTCGTCGGCCGCCGCGCACTCCTCGGCGATAGCCTCCGCGCGGCCCAGGTGCCTGGCCAGCGATTCATCGGTGTGCGACCAGGCGAGGACTTCGCCGGTGGGCAGGTGGTGTAGTTCCACCCGGTGAGTTGGCCGGCGCAGCGCCCGCCCGGCGGCCAGCGCGTACAGCGCCAGGGCCAGCGAGCTGCGCGCGTCGTCCGCGGTCAGCGGGTGCCGCCCGGTCTTGTAGTCCACGACCACGAGCTCGGTTCCGGCTGGCTCCCCCTCGGCTGGCTCCCCCTCGGCTGGCTCCCCCTCGGCTGGCTCCCCCTCGGCTGGCTCCCCCTCGGCTGGCCGAGCGTCCAGGCGGTCGATCCGGCCGGAGACCGCGATCTTGTCCGTACGGGTCGCCACGGTCCGTTCCACGCCGAGCGGCTCGTCGGCCGGGTCGAGCCCGGCGACGTAGCGCTCCACCATGGCGATGGCGCGCTCGCGCTGCCGTACCGACTGAGTCTCGTCGGCGAAACCCTCGTTGATCCAGCCGCGGTCCACCAGGGTCCCCGCGGCCGCGACGCTGCGCCGCGCGAGCGGCAGGCGCCACCAGCCGGCCAGAGCGTTGTGGATGCTGGCGCCGAGGCTGTTGTGCGCCCACGGCGGGCCCTTCGGCGGCGGCGGCCGGTCCAGGTAACTCATCCGGTACCGGCGCGGGCAGTCCAGCCAGGCGGCGAGCCGGGTCGGCGTGCACGGGTACAGCCGACGGGGCATCCCCTCAAAGCCGAGTTGCTCCATCGGGACCTAGTCGCCGCGGCTGGAGGTAACGACCGGTCCGGCGGAGACCCAGGCGTCGAACTTCTTCTCGGCCGCCGCGATCGTGGTCTCCGGCCCGTGGCCGGGCAGCACGCGGGTGCCCGAGGGCAGGGTCAGCAGGTTCTCCCCGATCGCGGTCAGCTGCCCGGCGAAGTCGGGGAACTCGCCGTCGAGCGGGACCGGCCCGTCGGCCACCATGGCGTGCCCGGTGAACACTACGCCGAGGTCCTCGCAGTACAGGCACACCGAGCCGCCGGTGTGGCCCGGCGCGTGCATGACCTCAAGATGGACGTCGGCGACCTCAAAGATCCCGCCGTCCTCCATCTCGATGTCGGCGACGTCGCGGCGATGAACCTCCCGCCACAGCATCTGGTCCTTCGGGTGCAGCGCCACTGGTGCCTCGTCCCGTTCGGCCAGCTCTAGCGCGGCGGTGACATGGTCGGCGTGGCCGTGCGTGCAGATGACCGCGAGCACCTCACGGTCGCCCACCATGTCGAGCACGCCTGCGGTATCGGTGCCCGGATCGATGACGATGACCTCCTCGTCGTCGCCGACGATCCAGACGTTGACCTCGTCGGTTCCCGAGCCGCTGCCGGCCGCCGCGGGCGACGAGAACTGATCGATCCGAGTGGTCATCCGGGCGTTTCCTTCCTCATTTTCCTGACCCGCCGACCTTTTCTTACCACAGCCACCTGACGAAGACCGCCCAGAAGAACCTCACGGTGACCGGCGGCGCAGGGCCCGGATCAGGGGCAGGGCGGCGAAGTAGGTCCCGGCCAGCGAGCTTGCGCCGACGCCCAGGTCAACCGAGATCCGGCCCTGCTTGGCCCAGTAGACGTCCTTCAGGTCAAGGAGCAGGGCGAACTCATCGACGATGAGGGCCAGCCCGGCCCCGTAGCTGAGCGCCACGACCGGATGCCTGCGCTGCTTGTCCTCACCGTGGACGGCGACGCCGCCCACGCCGCTGACCAGGCCGATCCCCCACATGTAGTGGTGCAGGTGCTCGCCGCCGACGCTGAGGTTGCCGAACGGTCCCCGCCCCGCCTTGATGCTGTAGGTGATGCCCCGGACCGCGCCGAACGTGGTCGTGAACGCGAGCCAGCTCAGCAGGGCCAATCGCTGCCCCGCGTCCAGTTCTTCGTGGTAGACACGGCGGACATCCTTGACCAGTGACGATGAGAAACCCATTGGTGCACCATATCCAACTGGCGCGGCCACGGACATGACAGTGGCGCCGGACCGGGTAACCGGGCGACAGCGTTCAGGAATTTGACGCCTGGGATATCAGGGCCTGGTAGGCGTCGGCGGCCACCGTCTCGCAGCCGATCCGGTGACCGGTCAGGCTGCCGTGGTCGTCGCTGCCGCCCGTGGCCACCAGGCCGAGATCGTGGGCCAGGGCGAGGAGCCCGGCTCGTTCGGCAGCTGGCTGGTCGGGATGGAAGACCTCCACCCCGGCCAGACCCGCGGCGGCCAGCCTGCCGATCTCCTCGTCGGAGACTACCCAGTCGCGCCCCGCCCGCGGGTGAGCCAGCACCGCGACGCCGCCGGCGTCGCGGACCAGGCCGATCGCGTGGACCGGATCGAGCGCGTACCGGCCGACGTAGGCCCGGCCGCCGTCGCCGATCCAGTCACGGGTGAACGCCTCGCGGGGCGAGGCGACGGCGCCGCTGCCCGCCATCGCGCGGGCTATATGCGGGCGGCCGACCACGGCCGGGCCGGCGATGGCCGCCACCTGGTCCCAGGTGATGTCGACGCCGAGGTCCGCGAGCCGGCTCACCATGGCCCGTGCGCGCAGCACGCGGTCGTCCCGGATGCGGCCGAGTTCGGCGGCCAGGTCCGGGTAGCCGGCATCGAACAGGTAGGCCAACAGGTGCACGCTGTGCTGGCCACGGGGGGACGAACCCAAAAGCCCCCCTGGCACCCCCCGACTGTGCTGGCCACGGGGGGGCGACCCCCCTGGCACCCCCCGGCTGTGCTCGCCGAGGCGGCAGGACAGTTCCATGCCGGGCAGCAGGGTCAGGGAGCCGGCCAATGGTGAGTCGGCCAGGGCCCGGCGCGCTTCGGCGTGGCCGGCCACCGTGTCGTGGTCGGTCAGCGCCACCACGTCCAGGCCGGCTTGCGCGGCGCGGCGCATCACCTCGGCGGGCGGCTCGGTACCGTCCGAGGCACTGCTGTGCACATGCAGGTCGGCCCGCATCAAGGGGCGGGCAGGCGAGGAGAGACGGCCCCGAAGGGCAGGTCCAGGTCCTGGCCCGGGTCCCGCAGGTCACGCAGCCCGATCGGCTCGACGAGCAGGGCACCCGCGGTGTCCGGCCACAGCACGAGCCACAGCCACAGCCCCTTGACCTCACCGGCGAACACGGCCCGGTCCTTCGAATCCACCGACCAAAGCGGAAAATCATGATTGCCGAACGAGGCGGTGGCAACCGGCGGCGCCGAGCCAAAGCCCGCCCCGGGATCCACGCCGTCCAGGCCGGACAGTGCCGCACCGAGGCCGACGCCCGGTTCCTCGGCCACGACCATCATGTCCGCCGGGCCGCCGAGCGGGTTCGGGCCGGACAGCGCCACCGCGCAGGCGCAGACACCGGTGCGTTCGTCGCCCGCGCCGGCGAAACCCGTGACCAGCCAACCGACCGGAAGCGGCCAGGGCAGCCAGACCGGGACGCCCGCGGTCCGCAGCAGGCCGTCCAGGCCCTCCCGGGAGGGGCTGAACGCGGGGAGAAGCGGATGGACCTCGCCGTGCCAGTCACAGCGCCAGGCGCTGGACCACACGGTCGGTTCCTGGAGGGTTCGGCCGCATCGGGGGCAGGCCGCTGGCGCGTGACGGCGGCTGTCCTGACCCAACGCCTCTCCCCATCGTGTCGTTGCCGGTGGCGGCTGACGAGAGCCGTCTTACCCTGTTTGCGGCTGGAACATGCGGGCGCCGACCCTCGATGAAGGGGCTGTACCATGCTTGTCAGCCATAGGAGACAAGGCGGATACTTGTCGGCGTGTCCGGCTCCGTGATCCCTTGCGTGGGCGCCGTCGTAACCGACGGGCAGGGCCGCCTGCTCATGATCAAGCGGGGGCACGAGCCGGGCGCAGGGCTCTGGTCCATCCCCGGCGGCAGGATCGAGCCCGGCGAGACGGACGCAAAAGCGCTGGTCAGGGAGATGTTCGAGGAGACCGGGCTCGCGGTGGAGGTCGGCCGGCTGATTGGCCGCGTGCAGCGTCCGGGACCGAACGGCACCGTCATCGACATCAGGGACTACGCGGCCACGGTCACCGGCGGCACGCTGCGACCGGGCGACGACGCCGCGGATGCGCGCTGGGTGGAGGCCGCGGGCCTGCATTCCCTAGAGATTACCGAGGGCCTGATCGAAGCCCTTACCGACTGGGGGATGCTGGGCAGTAACAGGCGGTATCCCTCTGGTCACGTTCGGCCTCTAGCCGGAGCGTAGCGACCTGACGATACGGCTGGACCGGGGCATCACGACCTCGGGCGTGTGACCGTTTGTTGACCGGGCGTTTGCTTTCTGGTCAGATTGAGTGCGTTCTTGTGTCATTCTGTTATGCCAGTTTTTGCTCCTGGGTGCGTGCCCGCGGGCACCGGCGCCGCGGGCCGTGGAGCCAGGAGGGGATTCGCCGGCACATTCAGCCAGCAGACTCAGGAGGGCGAGATGGGCGAAGGCCCAGCCACGGTCCGTGCCAGATACTCCAAAGCCAGGCGTTACGCGGCCGTCACGGCCGCCACCGTCATGAGCGCCGGCCTCGCCGTCGGGACTACGGTGGCAGGCGCGAACGCGGCGCCGAGCACCGTTTCGGTGACCCAGACCAGCGTGGCGAGCAGCTGGAGGTCAGGGACCGCTACACCAATTAAGCACCTGGTCGTGATCTTCCAAGAGAACATCTCGTTCGACCACTACTTCGGGACCTACCCGTACGCGGCCAACACTGACGGAAGCACCTTCCACGCCAAACCCGGCACCCCGACGGTGAACGGCCTGTACAGCAAGATCACCCCCAGCGGCCCGGTCGGCCCGCTGCTCACCAAGAACCCGAACCTGTATAACCCCACGCGGCTCACGCACGCACAGGCCCTGACCTGTGACCAGGACCACGGCTACACGCCTGAGCAGGAAGCGGTCAACGGCGGGAAGATGAACAAGTTCGTCCAGTTCACCGAGAGCGCGCCGACCTGCGCCGCGGGCACGAACGAGTTCTTCAAGCCGGGCCTGGTCATGGACTACTTCGACGGCAACACGGTCACCGGGCTGTGGAATTACGCGCAGAACTACGCGATGAGCGACAACAACTACGACACCGTCTTCGGGCCGTCCACGCCCGGTGCGCTCAACCTCGTCTCAGGCAATAGCGGCGGCAGCTACGCGGTCAGCCCCACTGACACCAGCAAGGTGGTACCGGACCCGGGTACCGTGAGCGCGCTCAATGGCGACGGGCTCGGCACCATCTACGGCGACCTCGACCCGGCGTACGACGATTGCTCGAACAGCAGCCACGCCAGCGCCGAGAACTCCTTCCCGCTGGGGGTCGCGACCGGTCAGAACGTCGGCAACCTGCTCAACGCCAGGCATGTCACGTGGGGCTGGTTCCAGGGCGGGTTCGCGCCCACCGGGACCAACGCCGCCGGCTTTGCGGTCTGCGGCTCCTCGCACAAGAACATCGGCGGCGCCACGGTGCAGGACTACGTGCCGCATCACGACCCGTTCCAGTACTACAAGTCCACCGCCAACCCCAAGCACCTGCCGCCGAGCTCTGAGGCCGCCATCGGGCGCACCGACCAGGCCAACCACCAGTACGACATCTCCGACTTCTACCAGACGCTCACTGCCGGGAACATGCCAGCGGTCAGCTTCCTCAAGGCGCCGGCCTACCAGGACGGCCACGCAGGCTACTCCAGCCCGCTTGACGAGCAGACGTTCCTGGTGAACACGATCAACCAGATCGAGCAGTCCAAGTACTGGAAGTCCACCGCGATCGTCATCACCTACGACGACTCCGACGGCTGGTATGACCACCAGGTCATGCCGATCGTGAACGGGTCTAACACGTCAGCGGACACCCCGTTCTGCTCCTCGGTGCCGACCACGCTCGACAGCTGGACCACCCGCTGCGGCTTCGGCCAGCGGCTGCCGATGCTGGTGATCTCGCCCTGGACGCGCCAGAACTACGTCAGCGGCAACCTGACCAACACCGTCTCGATCACCAAGTTCATCGAGGACAACTGGCTGCGCGGACAGCGGATCGGGGGCGGCTCCTACGACGCGATCTCGGGCAGCCTGTACGCACGGGGCGGCCTGCTCAACTTCCGCACCAGACCGAATTTCCAGCCCGTCATCCTCGACCCGGCCACCGGCGAGGTCGTCAGCAGCTAGCGGAAACACGCGGCCAGCGGCCCCTTAGCAAGCGCCCCTTTGGTGAGCGGGAAACCCCCGCGAGCCAAAGGGGCGCGGCGCTGCCTGGACTCTGCTTTTCCCCCCGGACCCACCCTAGGAGCGACGAAGGAGCGACGAGGGAAGGCAGCGCCTCAAGAGCGCCCCGGAGGCGAGCGGGAAAATAGAGCGCCCCGGAGGCGAGCGGGAAAACAGAGTGCCGGGGCAGGTACCCAGGTCGTTCGGCATCATCGGTCTTATACAGGACGTGGGTAGCATGAAGCCATGACTTCCCCGCGTACGACTCCGCCGAGCGCCGAGCAGGTTACCCGCGCGCTCGACGGCGTGCAGGACCCCGAGATCCACCGGCCGATTACCGAGCTCGGCATGGTCAAGAACATTGACGTCGCGGCCGACGGCGTGGTGCTCGTCGAGGTGTGGCTGACCGTCGCGGGTTGCCCGCTGCGGGACAAAATCACCAAGGACGTCACCGCGGCGGTCGGCAAGGTACCCGGCGTGGCCTCCGTTCGTGTCCAGCTCGACGTGATGAGCGACGAGCAGCGGCAGGCCCTGCAGACGCAGCTGCGCGGCGGCCGGCCGGAGCCGGAGATCCCCTTCGCCCAGCCGTCCTCGCTGACTCGCGTGTACGCGGTGGCCAGCGGCAAGGGCGGCGTGGGCAAGTCGTCGGTGACGGTGAACCTCGCCGCCGCGCTGGCCGCTTCCGGCCAGAAGGTGGGCGTGGTGGACGCCGACATCTACGGGCACTCGGTGCCGCGGATGCTGGGCGTCACCGGCCGGCCCACCCCGGTCGAGAACATGATCATGCCGCCGTCGGCGCACGACGTGAAGGTCATCTCCATCGGCATGTTCACCAAGGGCAACACGCCGGTCGTCTGGCGCGGGCCGATGTTGCACCGGGCCTTGCAGCAGTTTCTCGCCGACGTGTTCTGGGGCGACCTAGACGTGCTGCTGCTCGACCTGCCGCCTGGCACCGGTGACGTCGCCATCTCCGTGGCCCAGATGCTCCCGACCGCCGAGCTGCTCATCGTGACCACCCCTCAGCTGGCCGCGGCAGAGGTGGCCGAACGAGCCGGCGCGATCGCCTCGCAGACGCATCAGCGCGTCGCCGGGGTGATCGAGAACATGTCGTATCTGGTCTGCGCGCACTGCGGGGAGCAGACCGAGGTATTCGGTTCGGGCGGCGGAGCCACCGTGGCGGCCGCGCTCAGCCGCCTCGGCGGCACCCAGGTGCCCCTGCTCGGACAGGTGCCGCTGGACATCCGGCTGCGCGAAGGCGGTGACGCGGGCATGCCGCTGGTGCTCAGCGACCCCGACTCCCCGGCCGCCCTCGCGCTGCGGAAGATCGCGGACGAACTCGGCGCCCGCGGCCGCGGCCTGGCCGGGCGTCACCTGGGCCTGTCGCCGCGGTAGGCGCTTTTGGGTTTATGTCGCGTCGGGGTCGAACGGGGGACGCTCGCCCGGGGCGAGAAGGGAGCCGTTCGCCCTGGTCTGACGCGGCGACTGCGCGGCGGCCTTGGCTGAATCCCCGTTGAGGTCGTCCAGGAAGTGCTTCTGCACGAACCGCTTGGGGTTCAGGTCCTCGATCTCGAAATCCGCGAACTCCGGGCCCAGCCCTTCCCGCAGGTCGTTCTTTGCGCCCTCGGCGATCTTGCGCAGGTCACGGAGGGCCCGCCCGGCCTGGGAAGCGATCTTGGGCAGCTCGTTCGGCCCGAAAACGATAAGCGCGATCACCGCTAGGACCAGCAGCTTGGGAATGGACAGGTCGAACAACGCTCAGCTCTCCGTCGGGCAGGTGAACACACGCTCGCGACTCCACTCTAAACCGTCTCGCCGCCTTCCGTGGTTACGGCCGGGCCTAACCCCATGAAGCCCGTGATACCCGTGCCCTGGCCGGTAGATGACTCGTGCCTGCCTGGGGCACCCGGGTCATCGCAGTCAGCGGAACGGATTGACCCAGGAGGCCAGCCGGTGCAGGCCCCGCGTCATGCGCTTCCAGAACCCCGGCGGCTTGTCGTGCGGCAGCGCGCCGACCACCGCGTCCACGGTCTGGGCCGGTGCGTCCGCCACCACCGTGTACACCATGCCGCGGCCGGACCAGGTCAGCGAGCGCTGATCCGGATCCGCGACGAAGATCACATGGCCGGCCACGGTGATTTTCCGCCAGCCGGCCAGGCTGGTGGCCAGGTGGCCGCGCTGCTCGAACACCGAGATTACCGACAGGCCATCGGAGTAGCCCAGGTCGAGGACGGTACCGTTACTCGCCTCCGTCTCGGCCCCGGTGAACAGCGAGAGGCCGCCGGGCAACTGGGCCGGGACCAGCCAGCCGCGGGCACGCAGCGCGAGCAACTGGGCCTGCGAGAAGGGTTCGGTCCACAGCCCCTGCGGATCGGCCGGCTCGTCGGCGCCCGCCGGCTCGTTGGCGCCCGCCGGCTCGTTGGCGGCCGGCGACGCGTTGACGCCCGCAGGCGCTGACACCTGCTTGGCGAACCGGACGTTGATGAACACGTCCCGGCTGATCACGTGGGCGGCGGTGTCGAAGACCTCCCGCTCGAGCGGCAGCTTGGTCGCGTCGTCCAGCCAGAACCGCGCGGCGAGGCTGCCGTCGGCGCGGCGGGCCTCCACCACCTGGGCCGTCCGGTCGACGGCCAAGCCCGCTCCCGCGTACACCACGACGTAGTGCGTCTCGAGAAGTTGCACGAGCGGGACCGTGACCCCCAGGACGCCCTCGGGTGCCCGGCCGTCGTCATCGGAGGACAGGTAAGGCTGGCTGCTCGCCGAGACCCCGGCATCGAGGGTCTGAGTCACCGTCTGGCCGCCGCTGACATGCCAGATGTCAGAGACCAGGACGCTCCCGCTGCTGCCCTGGCTCCACCGGGTGACCACTTCTTCGCCCTGGTAGGAAGTCACGATCGCCGCCTGAGCCGCCTGGGCCAGCAGCCGGACGGCCAGAACCGCCCCCGGCCGCCGTCCCGCCGCCGGCGCCCTACCTCCAGTCGCGGGGCCTCCAGTCGCGGGGCCTCCGGTCTCGGGGCCTCCAGTCGCGGGGCCCCCGGTCGCCGCGCGGGCCGCCGCGACGGCGTCGTTCTGCGCCTGGGTGCCCGCCTGGCCGCTGCACGCGGCGACCAGGAACCCGGGCACGGCCATCGCCAGCGCGGCCGTCAGCAGCAGCGGCGACCGGCCGTCACGCCCGTTATGACGGGCCCCGTGATTATGGGCCCCGTGATTACGAGCTGGGCGGTCGGCCGGGCAGGTCAGGGTGAACACGCGGACTTCACGGTGCGGACGCCTCCGAGTCGGGCCCGGACGAGGCCGGCTGGGCCGTCGGGCCGGGGAACGGGACCTCACCGGTGGTGATCGCGTGTTCCACGCTGTACATCTCCACTGGCGGCGTGATCCTCGGTCCGGGTGCCGCATCTCCGCCGCCGCCCGCCGTGAAAGCGGCCGCACCCAGGCCGACGACCAGGGACACGGTGCCGAGCACCAGGTAGCGGCGGCGTCGGGCCAGTCCCGGTCGACGGGCTTCGGCCCGCGGCTTCGTCGGCGCCGGGCCCGCCGTGGGCCTGTGGCCCGGTACGATCCGCAGGAGTCGGCGCCGCGCTGGCATCGGCCCGCCCGGGCCGGTCATGGCGATCAGGCGCCTGGTCATCGCCGCCTCGGCCGGCGCTCCGGTCATGAGCGCGCGCAGCTTCTGCTTCAGCGCCCTGAGCTCGGCGGCTTCGGTCCGGCACTGCTCACAGCCGGCTAGGTGGGCGTGGACCCGGTCGAGTTCGGCGCCGTCGAGCTCGGCGTCGACCAGGGCTGACAGCCGGTCACCGAGATGGCTCATGGCTCACCCGCCCGCTTCAGCCGCCGCGGGACGAGGCCCGGGCGCCGGAGTCCCTGGCCTCGGGTGGCCTTGTTACGTACTGAGGTGTTTGCTGCTGCTGTGCTTGCTACGGGGGCGTTGCCTGCCGTGTTTGCCCCAGTGTTTGCTGCTGTGTTTGCTGCTGTGTTTGCTGCTGTGTTTGCTGCTGTGTTTGCTGCTGGGGCGCCGACGGTGGCGACCGGTCCGGGCCTGCGGTGCTCGAGCGCGGAGCGTAGCTGGGCTCGGCCGCGGTGGATCCTGCTGCGCACCGTGCCCAGCTTGACCCCGAGGGTGGCGGCGATCTCCTCGTAGGAGAAACCCTCGATATCGCAGAGGACCACGGCGGCCCGGTACTCCGGCGGGAGCGCCTTGAGCGCGGCCTGCACGTCGTCGTCTAGGTGACTGTCGTCGAAGGCCTGAGCCGGCGTGGGCTCGGAGCCCGCCAGCCGGTCCGCCATCGCCCCGGCCAGCCCCTCGAACCGGATCCGCTGCCTGCGCCGCGCCGAGTCGAGGAAGAGGTTCGTGGTGATGCGGTGCAGCCAGCCCTCGAACGTGCCCGGCGTGTAGCTGGACAGGGACCGGAACACCCGGACGAAAACCTCCTGGGTCAGGTCCTCGGCGTCGTGCGGGTTGCCGGTCAGCCGGTAGGCGAGACGGTAGACCCGAGCCGAATGCGTGCGGACGATGTCCTCCCAGGTCGGGAGGTTCCACTCAGGCTGAGCAGGATGCGTGGTGGCCGGCGATTCGCCTCGGCCGGCCTCCTCCAACAATCTGCCCTCCGGGTCACAGAGTGCCGCGCCTGTCACCATCGTGCCCTGGATTCTTCCGTTACGCCAGTTGTCTCCGGCCAGCCTGCCTACCGGCTGGGGCGGGCCTGCCAAGCCCGTTACTTATCGCAAGAGCTAACGGCCTAGGCCCGCGGAGAGTTCCCGGACCTGCATATCTGGCGCTAGGCTGCTGCGGGTGGGGCCACTTGCGTACGCTGCCGGATACCTGCCCGAGGACGAGCCGCTGCTCGCCGCGCGGGCGAACGCGGTCGAACTCGGCGGCACCGAACCGGTCCTGCCGGCCGTCGGCGCCGCCCTGCGTTTCCTGGCCTGCGCGGTCGGGGCCAGGACCGCTGTGGAGATCGGCACTGGGTGCGGAAGTTCGGGTATCTGGCTGCTCCGCGGCATGCGCCCGGGATCCACGCTCACCAGCGTGGACACCGAACCCGAATATCACCGGATGGCCAGGAAGGCATTCACCCAGGCGGGCTTCGCGCAGAACCAGTGCCGGCTCATCCTCGGGCGCGCGCTCGACGTACTTCCCCGGCTCTCCGATGGCACCTACGACATGGTGTTCTGCGACGCGGATCCGCGAGACTACCCGGACTACCTGTCCGGCGCGTTGCGCCTGTTGCGGGCAGGCGGGATCGTGGCGTTCAATAACGCCCTGCTGGCAGGAACTTCTCCGGACGCCGGAGACGATGACCTGGCGTTGGACCTCGCCAGCCAGGTACGGGCCGACGAGCGGCTCGTGCCCGTGCTGGTGCCGCTCGGAGATGGCCTGCTCGCCGCGGTCAAGAGGAGCGACTAGGCAGCGGCTGGGTTAGGGTCACCCAACCACGGACTTCAGGGCATCACCAAGCCTGGCCGCCTCGTCGGCGGTGAGCTCAACAACTAGCCGCCCGCCGCCTTCAAGCGGGACACGCATGACAATGCCGCGTCCCTCCTTGGTGACCTCAAGCGGACCGTCGCCCGTCCGCGGCTTCATCGCCGCCATTCTCCCATCCCCTTCCTCCGGACCCGTCGCACAGCCCGTCTAGGCAGTACCCCTGCCGGGGTACTGCGCACGCCATTACCCCGGCGCCTGCGGTGGAACCAGCCAGCCACAATCGTTTCTATCTGTCGCCCTATTATCCCGTGTTCCGAAGCAGAATGGTAATGATCGGCCATCCTGGCCACCGTGAATGCGTGCGCAACGGCCTTTTCGCGGGCCGTTCGGCGATTTCGCCGGCGCGTCGCGTTGACCGGCCTTCAGGCCACGGCCGCGGCGTGCTCACGGCCACGCCTGCGGCGCGCTCGCGCCACGGGCTCGGCGCGCTCGGGCCGCGGGCTCGGCGCGCTCGGGCCGCGGGCTCGGCGCGCTCGCGCCGCGGGCTCGGCGCGCTCGCGCCGCGGGCTCGGCGCGCTCGCGCCGCGGGCTCGGCGCGCTCGGGCCACGGGCTCGGCGCGCCGAACAGTTGCTGCGCGGCCCGGATGAGGCGGGCGTCGTCCGGTCGTCGCGGCGGCGGGGGCTGCATGGTGGAACGGGGTCTCGTGCAGGCTGCGCGGATCCCGGTAGCGCCCGAAGCTAGCCTGGACGCAGGCGTCGAGGTCCGCGGTCGCGCGTATCCGCGCGGCGACTTGGTGAGAGAGCTATCTCACTGACTTACCGTCAGTCATTTTGAGGAGGACACCGGGATGAGCGAGCCCGCCGAGCCGCCGTCCCGGCCCGCGCGGCGTCTGCTCATCGACCTGACGCCGCTGCGGCGGTCCCGCGATTTCCGCCGCCTGGTCTCCGGCGAGCTCGTGTCCGTGCTCGGCACCCAGCTGACCACGGTGGCGGTTCCCTACCAGGTGTACCAGCTGACCCATTCCTCGCTGGCCGTCGGGCTGGTGTCGGCGACCCAACTGTTTCCGCTGATCGCCGGGTCGCTGCTGGCCGGATCGGTGGTAGACGCGATGGACCGGCGCCGCCTGCTGATGGTGGCGCAGGTGCTGATGGCCTGCTGCAGCGCCGGGCTGGCGGTCAACACCGACCTGGGAGCCGCGCTGTGGCCGTTGTTCGTGCTGCCGGCCCTGGCGGCCGGGTTTAGCGGCCTGGACAGCGCCGGGCGCAACGCCATCGTGCCGAACATGGTCCGCCGGTCCGAGGTGTCCACCGCGAACGCCATATTCCAGGCCCTGTTCCAGCTGGGTGCGGTGGCGGGCCCGGCGGTGGCCGGCTTGCTGCTGGCGGGCGCGGGCATCCGCTTCGTGTACTGGCTGGACGTGGCCAGCTTCGGGGTAGCCCTGCTGGCGGCGTTCCTGATCTCGCCGCAGCCGCCCGGGAAGGCAGGCCACCGGCCCGGCCTGCGCTCGATCCTCCAGGGTCTGGAGTTCGTCCGTGGCAGGCAGTCCATCCAAGGTGCCTACCTGATCGACATCAACGCCATGGTGTTCGGCATGCCGCGTGCCCTGTTCCCGGCGCTGGCCACCACGTTTTTCGGCGGGGGCGCGGCGACCCTCGGCTTCCTCTACGCCGCGCCCGGCGCGGGCGCCCTGGTCGGCGCGCTCACCACTGGCTGGGTCAGCCGGATCGAGCGCCAGGGCTTCGCGGTCATCATCGCGGTCATTGCCTGGGGCGCCGCCATCACCTGCTTCGGGCTGGTGCCGTGGCTGCCTGCGGCCCTGGCCCTGCTCGCCGCCGCGGGCTGCGCCGATGTCATCTCGGCGGTGTTCCGCAGCACGATCATCCAGCTCACCGTGCCGGATGCGCTGCGGGGCCGCCTGGCGGGCCTGCAGATCGCCGTGGTCACCGGCGGTCCCCGCCTGGGCGACCTGGAGGCAGGGGTGGTAGCGGCCGCCTTCGGCGACACCGTCTCGGTCGTGTCCGGCGGCCTGGCCTGCATCGCGGGCGCCCTGCTGCTGGCCCGGCTGCTGCCCGGCTTCCGCCACCAGCGAGCGTCGGCGATTGCCGGGCATAAGCCACACGTGCCCGGTACCCCGCCGACCTCAGCGGAGGTATAGCACTGGGAGCCTGGCGGCCCGTGGAGAGGAGAGGGCGGCGAAACGGGATGAACCGGGCATCTGCGGTCGTCGGCATGGGCCGCTGCGCTGATCGTGTACATGTACCCCCGGAAGATGGGGGGTAAATGTACACGATCCTGAGATGGGCTGCGCGGACACGGCCTGTCCAGTCACGATCGAGACGTTGCGTTCACGTGGTGAGCTGTCCGTGGCCATGAGCCAGACCCCCTATCGGGCCCAGGTCAGCCGAGGAAGGAACCGGACATAGATTGACAAAAGGGGCAAAACGGCTCACTGGGCCGAGCGGATGGCTACGTGACCGGTGCCCTAGTCGACCCGGGCCGTCGATGCGGCAGCGCCGCAAAGGCCTCATTCAGGAAGTATGTAGCCAGAGAACTAGCTTGTTATACGTGATAGACGAATCTTAGTTCGATACCATATTTCTATGATCGGAAAACGTGCACTGAATGTTACCGAAGTTACCAGCCTTCGAGTAGGCATCTGCGCTGCCCGCATGCCGCTCAAAGGATCTGTGTCAATGCGGAGAGCCGAAGCAGGGCAAGTCGGCGACCTGCGCCAAGTGCCGCAGCCAACCGGTATCCGGGTAAGCGACGCTATCGCGTGGGCACGCGAAATACTCACTCAATACACAGGGGCTTCGGACACCTCCAACAATGCTCAAGACGTACTTGAGCACTCTTGGAGGTGGCGGGAATCGAACCCGCGTCCTTCAGTACCTCACCAGGGCTTCTCCGGGCGCAGCTTGCTCTGCTTTTCTCAGCCCCGGCGATCACGCAAGCAAGACGCCGACAGGCTCAGCCGCTGTTAGATGTCCCGCCTAGTCCCGCGGCCGGGTCAGGCGGTGGATCCCTCTAGCTGATGCCAGGCACCGGGTCGAAGGCATCCCCGGGCTGACACTCGCTAACTCGCCTTAAGCGGCGAGAGCGAGAGTGCGCTGATTAGAGTTGGCACTTATTGGTTTGCGGTCACAGGATTAACGAGGTCACAACCGCAACCCTCGGCCCGCTTCCCCTGGTTCGACCACCGAAGTCGAAACCGATCACCCCCTATTGAGTTGTCCGGCCGGCACAGCTAAACCATCCCGCCACACCTGACCGTACATGTACAACACCCTCAAGCCAACTCGGATTCCCGTCCGGACGACCTCGGAGTGACGGAGGTCAGGGGCCGAGGAGGACGGAGGTCAGCGGACGGCCGAGAAGAAGGAGGACGGAGGTCAGCGGACGGCCGAGAAGAAGGAGGACGGAGGTCAGCGGGCGGCCGAGAAGAAGGCGCCGGCCAGGGCGGCGGCGGAAAGCCGCGGCGTCTTGCCGGACTCGATCGCGGCGATCGCGATGTCGTTGCGGTAGCCGACGAACCAGCTCATCCAGCCTGACCCGGTGTGGACCAGGCCAACCTGTCCGTACACCTGCGCGCCGGACAGGTCGGCGGCGTGGGCGGCGCCGGATCGGACCGCGCCGCGCATGAGCCCGCGCAGGGCAGCCATCATGCCCGGGTCCAGCGAGGTGCCTGGGGTGCTGGCCGGATCGGGCGACGCCTGGATCACCTGCGGGACGTGCCAGCGGCCGACGTCCACCGCCGCTGCCACCATGGCCATCGACAGCAGGCTCACCCGAACGCTCCCCTGACCGATGGTCTGGGCGGCCAGGTCCGCGTCACCCGCTGCGGAGGGCACTGATCCGGAGAAGGCCGGCACCGGCAGCTGCGACCAGTTAGAACCGATGCCGAATTCCCTGACCACCTGGGCCCACTGATTCGCCGAGAGCCGCTCGGACAGGTCGGCGAACGCGGTGCTGCAGCCTTCGGCGAAATCGGCGCTGAACGGCTTCTGCTCACCGGTTCCGTCGAAGGTGAAGGTCTGCCCGCCGACGGTAATGGAGTTCGTGCACGAGATCGAGGTCGATACCGTCAGCCGGATGCTGAGCAGCGCGGCGGCAGACACGATGGTGAACGCGGTGCCCGGCACCAGCTGCGCGTCCAGCGCGCCCCCTGCGGGCAGGGCACCGGACGCCCGGTGCTGTGCGACCGCCAGGACCTCGCCGGTCGACGCCTGGACGGCGACAATCTCACCCGAGCTGGACACGCCGTCGAAGGCGGTCAGCGCCGCGTTCTGCGCCGTCGGGTCGATCGTGGTACGTACCGGCGTGCCCGCCGTGCCCGGCCACTGGGCCAGGACACCGGTCTGCGCGCCGACTGAGTTCACCACCACGACCTCGGTCGTGGGCGTGCCGACCAACTGACGCTGATAAGCCTCCTCAAGCCCGGACAGCCCCACAGTGGCGCCTGGGGCGTAGAGTGCGCCGTCGGCGCGCAGCTGCTCGTTGATCTCGCTGCCCACATCACCGACCAGCCCGGTGGCTTCGGCATTGAACAGCCGCCGCGATTCGGGCCGGACCACCAGGCCCGGTACCTCATGAAGGTCGCTGCGCAGGCTCGCGTAGGTAGTTGAGTCAACGGTGGCGAGACGGAGGAACTGATCAGGCGGGGCAGCCGCGATCTGACCGAGCACCTGCGTGGCCTGCAGTCCGGTGAGACGGGCGAACGCCCGGGCCGTCGCCGCCTGGCTGGACAGGCGTTCCGGCCACACGCCCAGCACGTAGGCCGTGGTCGGAAGCTGAAGCGGATCGCCCCTGGCGTCGAGCACAGACGCCCGGCTCGGGAACTGGGTCACCACCGCCAGCCGATCGCCCGGGCCCAGGCTCGGGTTGAGGACGCCCGGCGTCCAGTCCACCTTCCAGACGCCGTCGACTTGGCGCAGGCCGAACTGGCCGCGGTACGTCCACACGCGCCCCTGCTGGGCAAGATCAACCGTCGCCATGAAGGAGGCTTGCGCGGTGCGGCCGTGCTGGACGACCGACTTCATAGTCAGGAATAGCTGCGTCGCGTCAAGCTGCGCGAAGGCGCCCCGCAGGTCCGCGGTGACAATGTCCGACGCGCCCGTGGTCAGGGCACTCGCGGCGGTGTACTGCTGCTGCTGCCAGTCGAACAAGAACGCCTGCGCGGCGGGCTCCGCGGAAGGCTCCGAACCGAAGCCTGTGGCCAGGCCGATAACCAGCACGCCGACCGCGGCGATGGCGACCGCGGCGATGCGCGATCGTTTCGATCGCCGGATCGCTGGCGAGGATTTGCGGCCGGGCCTGACAGCCACATGCCGGGCCGAGCGGCTCCCGCCGGGAGCCAGCCGGGCCGGACGCGGGCGGGGTGCGGTGCCGTTCTGGTCGGGCGGGCCGCCGGTCGACTCGGGAGGGCAGCCGTTCTGCCCAGGCATGCCGCCGAGCGGGCTAGGCCCATCGCCGGGCGGGCTGGGGGTTCCGTCGTTCTGCGCGGACCTCACGTCGTTCTGCCCGGGGACCCCGCTGTCGCGCGGCCTAGGCGCGAAGAGGCCTCGCGGCCTGGCGTGGCCGCGGCGCTCGCTCGCAGGAGAGGACACGATCCGTCTGCCCGTCACCTTCGCCGTTTCAGGGCTCGGTCCATTTCCCTGGCCGCATCACGTTTAGCCAGGTCCTGGCGCTTGTCGTAGGTCCGCTTGCCGCGTGCGAGACCTAGTTCCACCTTGACGTTCCCATCCCTGAAATACAGCGAAAGCGGGACCAGCGTCAAACCCTGCTCAGCGATCTTACTGGCGAGGCGGTCGATCTCCTTGCGGTGCATCAGGAGCTTCCTGATCCGCCTGGGCGTGTGGTTGGTCCAGGTGCCCTGGGTGTACTCGGGAATGTGGACGTTGTGCAGCCACACCTCGTCGCCGGTGATCTGCGCGAAACCATCGGTGAGCGACGCGCGGCCCGCGCGCAGTGATTTCACCTCGGTACCGGTCAGAACGAGCCCTGCCTCGTAAGTGTCCTCAATGTGGTAGTCGTGGTACGCACGGCGATTACGGGCGATGACCTTTTGCCCCTGCTCCCGAGCCACGTCCCTCCCGTCACCATGCCAGCAGCCACTCAAACACGCAGGTAGCGGCGCAGTGTGAGGAACGATGTCGCACCACACAATACGACCCCCACGACCATCGAGAACAAGATGACCTCGATCAGGTCGCCTACGGACAAACCTACGTTGAATGAGAAGTACTGCTCAAGGCTATCTAGCATGAGGGACTTGACCGCGACAAGGAGCCCCGCCGCGATGGCCCAGCCGATTAGCCCGGCGATCGCTCCCTCGAGCAGGAACGGCAGCTGGATGTAGAAGTTCGACGCGCCGACCAGGCGCATGATGGCGGTTTCCCGGCGCCGGTTGAAGGCGGACAGCCTGATCGTATTGGCCACCAGCAAGATGGCGGCCACGATCAGGATCAGGGCGATGATGATCACCGCGTTCCTGGCGCCGTCGAGCAGACGGTAAAACTTGTCCAGGATGGTCATCTCGTCGACCACGGTTTCCACCCCGAGCCGGCCAGTGACCGCGCTGGCCACGATGTTGTAGTCGGCCTCGGGGTTCTTCAGCTTCACCTCGAACGAGTCGGGGATGTCGCCTTCCTGGGTGTCCTGGACCAGGGCGGGCTCGTTGGAGAAGTACTGCCTGAACTCTGAGTAGGCCTGCGGCTGGCTCACGTAGTAGACGTTCTGGACCTGCGGCATGGACATGAGCTGCTTTTGCAGCTGGGCCCGCTCGGCGTCGGTGGCGGGCCCGTTCTGCTGGCACTGCGGCTGCGGGCTCGTTTTGATGCACAGGTAGATCGACAGCTCGACCTTGCCCTGCCAGTAAGTTCTCGTCCTGTCCACCTGCTTGACGAACAGCAGGCCCGTGCCGAGCAGGGACAGGCTGATCGCCACGACCACGATGAGCGCCATCGTCATGGTGAGATTCCGGCGCAGCCCGATCCAGATCTCCTGCAAGACGAACTGTGAACGCATGCTGGCTGATCCCTTGATAGTCCTAGGCGGCCCGCCGCTGTGGTAGAGGGCGGCGGCCCGATGCCGTGTACCGCGCGGCGATAACTGGTCAGTATGCCTGGCCGTACACCCCGCGCGACTGGTCTCGGACAACCTTGCCGTACTCGAGCTCGACGACCCGCTTGCGCATCGAGTCGACGATGGCCGCGTCATGCGTGGCCATCACGACGGTCGTCCCCGTCCTGTTGATCCGGTCAAGCACCTTCATGATGCCGATCGAGGTCGCCGGGTCGATGTTCCCTGTCGGCTCGTCGGCGAGCAGGATCATCGGCCGGTTGACGAACGCGCGGGCCATCGCCACCCGCTGCTGCTCGCCACCGGATAGCTCGTCGGGCATCCGGTCGTGCTTGCCTTCCAGACCGACCAGGTCGATCACTTCGGGGACGACCTTGCGGATGAACCGCCTGTGCTTGCCGATGACCTCGAGAGCGAACGCGACGTTCTGGTACACGTTCTTGTTGGGCAGCAGCCGGAAATCCTGGAACACGCAGCCGATGCGCCGTCGCAGGTACGGCACCTTCCAGTTAGTAAGTCGCGCGAGATCCCGGCCGGCCACGTGGATCCTGCCGTCCGAAGGCCGCTCCTCCTTCAGGACCAGTCGGAGGAAGGTCGACTTCCCCGACCCCGACGGGCCGACGAGGAAGACGAACTCCCCCTTGGCGACCTCGATGTTCACGTTCTCCAACGCGGGGCGGCTCTGATTCGGGTAGACCTTTGTGACGTTATCGAAATTGATCACGGGACCATCACAAGCTATATAGGTGGACAAGGACCGCGGCGGCTGCCGCCAACCTCGGCAACTTGCGGGTAACCTGGTTTGGCCAGGGAACAGTCTAGAGGGAAACTGGCAGCTAAGGCCTTACATCGCGGCAAGTGCCGGGACGCGGCCAGGCGGAAGGGGTTTCCGATGAGCTGCGAACACCTGATCTGCGCACAGTGCGCCGGGCCGGTGGTGGAGGGCCGGTGCCCCGCGTGCCGGGCTTCGCGAGACCACGTGCACCACCACTCAGGCGCAAGCCCGCAGCTGATCCTCGCGGTCATCCTGGTGCTGAGCGTCCTGCTGCTGCTGGCCATGCACCTCGCCGGGTAAGCCCAGGTAAGCAGGCTGGGCGACACCTACCGGCCGTTCTGTCGCATCCAGCGGATCTCGGCGTCGATGAACTCGTCGATCTCCCCGTCCAGCACCGCCACGGCGTTTCCTGTCTCCATCCCCGTCCGCACGTCCTTGACGTTCTGGTACGGGTAGAGGACGTAATTACGGATCTGGGTCCCCCAGGCGCGGCCGCCGTCGCCGCGCAGCGCGGCCATCTCCTCGGCCTCCTCCTGCCGCCGGCGCTCCAGCAGCTTGGACTGCAGCACGGCCATGGCCGACGCGCGGTTCTGGATCTGACTGCGCTCGTTCTGGCAGGAGACCACGATCCCGGTGGGCAGGTGGGTGATGCGGACCGCCGAGTCGGTCGTGTTCACGCCCTGGCCGCCCGGGCCGCTGGAGCGGAACACGTCCACCCTGATCTCGTCCTCGCTGATGTCGATGTGATCGGTCTGCTCCACCACCGGCGTCACGTCCACGCCTGCGAATGAGGTCTGCCTGCGTCCTTGATTGTCGTACTTGGAGATCCGGACCATCCGGTGCGTACCGTGCTCGCCGCGCAGCGTTCCGTAGGCGTAGGGCGCGTTCACCGCGAACGTGGTGGACTTGATCCCCGCCTCTTCCGCGTACGAGGTGTCGTACACCTCGGTCGAGTACTTACGCCGCTCCGCCCAGCGTAGGTACATCCGCATCAGGTTCTCCGCGAAGTCGGCGGCGTCCGCGCCGCCCGCCTGCGCGTTGATCGAGATCAGGGCTTCCCTGGCGTCGTACTCGCCGTTCAGCAGCGTGCGCACCTCGAGCTGGTCAATCTCGCTGCGGAGCGCGGCGAGCTCGCGCGCCGCCTCGTTGCGGGTGGGCTCGTCGTTCTCGCTCTCGGCCAGGTCGAACAGCACCTGGGTGTCGCCCAGGCGCTGACGCAGGCCGGCCAGCCTGGCTAGCTCCGCTTCCAGGTAAGAAAGGCGCCTGGTCACCTTCTGCGCACGATCCTGGTCCGTCCACAGCCCAGGATCGGCGGCCTGCTCGCGCAAATCGGCCGCTTCCCTCTGCATCTCGCCAGGATCGAGCACCGCCTCTATGCTGTCGAGCTTCGAGGTCAGTGCCGCAATCTCATCAGCGGGATCGGTACCTGCCATGCCGGTTAGCCTACGCGAGTGGCGCAGGCGGAGCCCGCATCCCTACCCGGCGCGCGAAACCTGGGGCCCAAACCCGGTATTCTGCCTTAGCGTGACATACCGAAGGCGGCGGACCTGGGCGGGTACCGCGATCGGGTCAGTAGCGCTAGCCGCGGTTACGCTGCTAGGGACCCAGGGCTGCGCACCGGCTACGGCCGCGGACGCGGTCACCCACGCAAGCCATAATGTTTCCCTGGCCGCGGCGAAGGCCGCCTACGGCTCGTATCTGACGGCCAGCGCCGCGGCCGCGGCCGCGGGCAACGAGACGCTAGCGCTTTCGATCGTGTCGGCCGCGCAGTGGGCTCAGGTCAAGGGCCAGTACACGGCCCTGACCTCGGCGGGCACGCCGGTCCCGAGGTACCGGTACGGCAAGCCGACGTTCTACGTCCCGGGGCTGGCTACCTACCCGGAGTGGTTCCTGGTGGCGGTGCCGAGGAGAACCGACACGGGCGGCCGGCTCGGCCCCGCGGTCAGCACCCTCATGGTGTTCGTCAAGGCCGAGGACGGCCTGCCCTGGAGCTTGAGCGGCACGACCGTGCTCGGCCGACCGCTGCCGGCCATCGCCCGCGAAAGCGATGGCTACGCCATAGAAGTGACCACCACCGACCCCAGCCTGCTGCTGCGCCCGGACGTGGTGGGGGCGACTCAGGCGGCGGTGGTGGACGACGGGCCGGCCAGCCCGGCCGCGGCGGTGGTCAGCGATGGGCCACAGACCACGGGGCTTTACGCGGCGCAGGCCGCTCAGGCGGCCGCGGAGCAGGCCCGGGGCCTGCAGTATCAGTGGCTCCTGCAGGCGGCGCCGTTCCCGCAATTCGAATTGCGCCTGGCCGACGGCGGAGCCCTCGTGCTCTACGGGATGTACCTGAACACCACCAACGAGCATGCCAACCTGGCGGCCGGGTCCCCCATCCCGGTGCCTCCCGCCTTCACCCCGCTGCTCGCCGCGCCGGCCGAGGTCGGCTACCACGCGGTGTACGCCAACTGGACCTACGAATTCGCCGCGGTCGACCCGCCGGCCGCCACCCACAACGCCAAGCTCCAGGTCATAGCCGCCCAAAGCGCCCCTTCCTACGGCCACGCTTACTAGTCGCCGGCCCGGGGGCCGGAACTAACCCCGGAAAGGGCCGAGGGGGATGGGGTCCCCGAAGAGGCTGAGGGGGATGGGTCTCTCGAAGGGGGCCGAGGGGGATGGGTCCCCGAAGAAGGCCGAGGGGGATGGGTCCCCCGAAGAAGGCCGAGGGGGATGGGTCCCCGAAGAAGGCCGAGGGGGATGGGTCCCCCGATGGGGCTGAGGCGCAGGCGTTCCCCCCGAAGGGGGCCGAGGGGTCTTGGGGGGAACGGTTTCCCCCCAGAATCGGGGGGGTTAGGGGGTCGCCCCCCCTGATTATTGAGCGTCGGGCAGCGAACTGGCGGCCACCAGGGTACGGACGGCCCGCAGCGCCACCGACAAGGTGGTGAACGTGAAGCGCTCGCTCTCCCAGATCTCGCCGAGGGTCTGGGCGGCCATCGCGACCGCGGCCTCGTTGCGCGACACCCACACGGCGAGCCGCTCCTCGGGGGATCTCGGCCCGTCGGGTCCGCTGACCCCGAGCACGTCCTGCGTGAGCGACGCGAGCGCGGCGTACAAGTCGTCGCGCAAGGCGGCCCGGGCCATCGTGGACCAGCGGTCCTCCCGCGGCAGCGCGGTGATGCGGTCCCGCAGCCGGGTGATCTGCAGCCGGTCGGCCAGGTCGAAGTAGACCTCGGCGGTCTCCTCGATCCCCCGCCTGGCGGAGGCGGCGACCTGCACGATGTCGAAGGCGGCATACGTCGGCACCATGGCCGCGACCCGCTCGGCCAGGTCGAGTGGCACGCCCAGGTCAAGGTAGGAGTCCCGGCGGTCCTCGAAACCGGACAGGTCCCGGCCGGTGAGGAGTTTCGGCAGGCCCGAACGTACTGTCCGCACGCCATCGGCGAAGAAGCCCACGGTCGCCTGGATGTCGAACGGCGGCCGGCGGTTGTGCAGCAGCCACCGGGCCGCGCGCTCGGTCAGCTTGCGCCCCTCGAGCAACAGCGTTATCTGAGCCTCGATGCCGATCTGACCTTCCAGCCCTTCCACCTGGCGCCAGAAGGCCGGCATGTCGAACACCTCGCGGGCGACCAGCCACGCCCGGGTGAGATCGGGGACCGACGCGCCGGTCTCCTCGATCAGCCGGAACAGGAACGTGGTGCCCGAGGTGTCGATCATCTCGTTGACCGCCGAGGTGGTGATGATCTCCCGGCGGAGCGGATGGGCTTCCATCCGGTCCGCGAACCTGGCCCGCAGCGGGGCGGGGAAGTAGGCGTCGAGCACGCGGCGCAGGTACGGGTCGTCGGGCAGGCTGGACTCGAGCACGTCCTCGCCCGCCGCGATCTTGGTGTGCGCGAGCAGCAGGGCGAGCTCAGGGTTGGTCAGGCCGTGACCCGACGACCGGCGCTCGGCGATCTCCCGCTCGTCGGGCAGCACGTCCTGTTCGGTGTTGAGCCGCTTGTCCCTGATCAGCTTGCGCAGGTATCGCGCGTGCACGTGCAGCAGGGACGGGGCCTGGGACCTGGCCACGGCCAGCGCCATGTTCTGCCGGTAGTTGTGCCTGAGCACGAGGGCCGCCACCTCGTCGGTCATCTCGTTCAGCAGCTGGTGCCGACCGGACGCCGGGATGGCCCCGTCCCGGATCGCGTCGGCGAGCAGGATCTTGATGTTGACCTCATGGTCGGAGGTGTCGACCCCGGCCGAGTTGTCGATGAAGTCGGTGTTCATCAGCCCGCCGCCGAGCGAGTACTCGATCCGGGCCGCCTGGGTGAAGCCCAGGTTGCCGCCCTCACCGACGACACGGGCGCGCAGCCGGGTGGCGTCGATCCGGACCGCGTCGTTGGACCGGTCCCCCACGTCGGCGTGCGACTCGGAGCTGGCCTTCACGTAGGTGCCGACCCCGCCGTTCCAGAGCAGGTCGACGGGGGCCGCCAGGATGGCGGAGATCAGCTCGTCCGGAGACAGCGCGCTGACCGTGGCATCGATGCCGAGGGCGGTGCGGACCTGCGGGGACACCGGCACCGACTTCAGGCTGCGCGGCCAGACCCCGCCGCCGGGCGAGATCAGCGCCTGGTCGTAGTCCGCCCACGAGGACCTGGGCAGCGCGAACATCCGCTCGCGCTCGGCGAAGCTCGCCGCCGGGTCGGGCGCCGGATCGATGAAAATGTGCCGGTGGTCGAAGGCCGCGATCAGCCGGGTGTGCCGGGAAAGCAGCATGCCGTTGCCGAACACGTCGCCGGACATATCGCCCACCCCGACCGCGGTGAAATCGTCGCTGTCCGGGTTCAGCCCGAGCGCCGCGAAGTGCCATTTCACCGACTCCCACGCGCCGCGCGCGGTGATGCCCATCTTCTTGTGGTCATAGCCCTCAGACCCGCCCGAGGCGAACGCGTCGCCGAGCCAGAAGCCGTACCTGGCCGCGATCTCGTTGGCCGTATCGGAGAACGTCGCGGTACCCTTGTCGGCCGCCACCACCAGATACGGGTCGTCGCCGTCCCGGCGGACCACGCCCAGCGGCGGCACCACCTTGTCGCCGGAGATGTTGTCGGTCACGTCGAGCATCGCTGCGATGAACGTCTTGTAGCAGGCCAGCACCTCGGCCTGGTAGGCCTCACGATCGGAGGAGTCGGGCAGGCGCTTGCACACGAAGCCGCCCTTGGCCCCGGAGGGGACGATGACCGCGTTCTTGACCTCTTGCGCCTTGACCAGGCCGAGCACCTCGGTGCGGAAGTCCTCGAGCCGGTCGGACCAGCGCAGCCCGCCGCGCGCCACCCGGCCGAAGCGTAGGTGGACGGCTTCGAGCCGGGGCGAGTGGACGAAGATCTCGAACTTGGGACGCGGCAGGGTGAGCCCGGGCACGCTGCCCGGGTCGAGCTTGAGCACCAGATATCCCGGGGGGACGTCTCTGCTCGCCCCCAGCGGGAACCCATCTCCCCGGGCCCCGCTGGCAGACCTCCCCGATCCTGGGGGAGAATCTTCCCCCCCAGACTCCCCCGACTTGTAGTAATTGGTCCGCAGGGTCGCGTCGATCAGCGCCAGGTATGACCGGAGGATCCGGTCATGATCGAGGCTGACCACCTCGTCGAGCTGGCCGCGGATCTCCTCGCTGATGGCCTCGCAGCGTTCGCTGGCGCCGCCCTGCCTGGCCGGGTCGAACCTGGACTCGAACAGCCGGATCAGCAGCCGGGTGATCGCCCCGTTTGATCGCAGGACCCGCTGCACGTAGTCCTCGCTGAACCGCATCCCGGCCTGGCGCAGGTACTTCGCGCAGGCGCGCAGCAGGGTCACCTCGCGCCAGTTCAGGCCTACCGTCACCACCAGCGCGTTGAACCCGTCGTCCTCCGTCTGGCCGTTCCACAGCGCGGTAAGCGCGTCCTCGAAGATCTGGCGCAGGCCGCCGGAAGCGGCGGCGGCTGGGGGCCGCAGGCCGAACTCGTAGATCCAGAACGAACCGGCGGTCGAGTGCCCGGCGAACTCATACGGGTGCTCGTCGACGACCTCGAGCCCCATGTGCTGCAGCTGGGGCAGCACCTCGGACAGCGTGATCAGCGTGCCCGAGCGGTACACCACCAGCGTCCACCGCTCCGGATGCTCCACCAGCCGCACCGCGAATTCCGTCCCCGATTCGCGCAGCCCGAGCATTGTGGACAGGTCGCTGACCGCATCCGCGGCGGAGACGTCCGCCTTGTAGGTCTCGGGAATGCTCGCGCCGAACCGGTCGAGCAGCGTCCTGGCCCGTTCCTCGCCGAGCACGCGGGTCGCCTCGGCAGACAGGTCCTCATCCCAGGACCTGACCGCCGCGGCCAGCTTGCGCTCCAGCGCGGCCGGGTCCACCCGCGGCACCGGCCGTCCCGGCTCCCCCCGGACCACCACGTACAGCCGGGCCAGGGCCGAGTCGCCGACCATGGCGCTGTAGTCCTCCGAGACCCCGTGCAGTTCGGTCTTCAAGATGTCCTGCGCGCGCAGCCTGACCTTCGTCGTGTACCTGTCCCTCGGCAGGTACACCAGGCAGGACATGTACCGCCCGTACCGGTCCCGGCGCAGGAACAGCCTGGTCTGCTTGCGCTCGCTCAGCCGCAGCACGCCGAGCGCGATCGGGGTGAGCTCCTCCGCCGAGATCTCAAAGAGCTCCTCGCGCGGGAAGTCCTCGAGTATCTCGACGAGGTCCTTCCCGTCGTGGCTGTCCCGCGACAGCCCGGCCGTCGCCAGGACCTGGGCCAGCTTGCGCCGGAGCACGGGAATGTCGACGATGGGCGCGATGTGCGCCGCGTGCGTGTACAGGCCGAGGAACCTGTACTCGCCGGTGACCGTGCCGTCCGCGCCGTGCTTCTTGACCGAGACGTAGTCCAGGTAGTTGGCCCGGTAGACGGTGGACCTGGAGTTCGCCTTGGCGAGCACCAGCTGCTCGTCCGGATTCTGGGCCCTCCTGGCCACCTGACTGGACAGCTTGCGCACCGAAGCCCGGCCTGGCCGGCTATGGCGGAGGATGCCGAGCCCGGTTCCCGGCACGGGACGCAGGGCGGCCCCGTCCTCGGTCTGCACGAGGTCGTACTCGCGGAAGCCGAGGAATAGGAAGTTGCCGTCGCCCAGCCAGCGCAGCAGGTCACCGTACTCGGCCTGCTCGCTGCCTGGTTCGCTCCCTGGATTCCCGGCGAGGTCGTCGGCCAGGCAGCGGGCCACCGAGTCCATCCGCTGCTGGTCCTCCGCGGCTACCCGCACGTCGTCCAGCACGTGCCGCAGGTCGGCCGAGAGCCGATCGGCGCTTACCCGGTCCTTGGGCGGCCCGAGCTCGACGTGGACCCAGGACTCGGTCTGCTCGTCCGCCATGGCGGCCGGGTCGTCGTCCCCGCAGACCCCGAGGATCGCGCGCAGCCCGCCGGTCACGTCCCGGCGTACCCGCAGCAGCGGGTGCACGATCAGCAGGATCTCGGCCTCGTGCCGGTTCAGTTCGGTGGTGACCGAGTCGACCAGGTAGGGCATGTCGTCGGTGACGATGTCCACCACCAGGCCAGACCGACTGACCGGGTTCAGGTGCGCGCCGTCGGGCGCACGGACCTCGACCAGGGCGCGGCCCTGCGGCCGGCGCAGGCCGAGCCGGGCGTGCGTTTCGGCGACCGTGGCCAGCCGCGACGGCGGGGCCAGGTCCTCGGTGGCGACGCGCTGGTAGTAGGTGGTCAGGAAGCAGGAAACGCTGTCGCCGCCGCTCCCGTCGCCCAGCGCGCGGGCGTCCAGGGCGGGATCGTCCTGCCACGCCTCGCGCGCCTTGGCCAGCAAAGCGTCCCTGGCTTCATCCACGTAACCGTCCGGCATCGCGTCCACTCCTTCGTGTCCACTAACCTGATCCCCGTCTTGCCTCATCCCGATTCACTTCAGCTCCGCGCGAACTCTGCCACCCCTTTGTGACGGAGACGTTTCTTTACGTAACCGAGGTGTATCGGCCTCCTCCCCAGAACCCTGGAACCTGCCGAAGTACCTGAGCACATCCGGGTCGGCCAGCGCGTTCGGGTCGGCCGCCTGCTCCGGATCCGTGCCGTGCAGGATCTTACGCACCGGAACCTCGAGCTTCTTACCGGACAGCGTCCGAGGTATGCCCGGGACCTGGTGAATCTCGTCGGGCACGTGCCGGGGCGACAGTTGCGCCCGGAGCACCGCGCGGAGCCTGTTCGTCAGGTCGTCGTCGAACTCGGCTCCCTCGACGAGCACCACGTACAGGATCAGCCGACCCTCGGCGCCGAGCCGGCCGGTGTCCACGACCAGGCTATCGGCGATCTCATCGAAGGCCTCGACCGCGCGGTAGAACTCGCTGGTGCCCATCCGGACGCCGCCGCGGTTGAGCGTGGCATCGGAGCGGCCGTAGATGATGCAGCCGCCGTCGGACAGCAGCTCGATCCAGTCGCCGTGCCGCCAGACCCCGGGGTACATGTCAAAATAGCTCTCGCGGTATCGGACGCCGTCGGGATCGTCCCAGAAACCGACCGGCATCGACGGCATCGGCTGAGTGATCACCAGCTCGCCCACCTGGCCGACCACCGGCTTGCCCGCCTCGTCGTAAGCCTCCACCTCGGCCCCCAGGCAGCGCCCGGAGATCACCCCGGCCCGCACCGGCAGCAGCGGGCACGGCCCGACGAAGCCGGTGCACAGGTCGGTGCCGCCCGAGAAGGACCCGAGCAGCAGATCGTGCTTGACCTGCTCGTACACCCAGCCGAAGGCTTCGGGCGGCAGCGGCGACCCGGTTGAGCCGATGGCGCGCAGCGCCGACAGGTCGTGCTGTTCACCAGGCCGCAGCCCGGCCTTCATGCACGCCACCAGGTACGGCGCCCCGACGCCCAGGTAGCTGACGCCGTGCTCGGCCGCCAGCCGCCACAGCCGGTCCGTCTCCGGGTAGGTGGCGCTGCCGTCGTACAGCACGATCGTCAGGCCGGCCAGCAGCCCTCCGGCCAGGTAGTTCCACATCATCCAGCCGGTCGTGGTGTACCAGGTGAAGACGTCGCCCGGCCGCAGGTCCTGATGGAACGACAGCGCCTTGAGGTGCTCCAGGACGATGCCGCCGTGCCCGTGCATGATCGGCTTCGGCAGCCCGGTGGTGCCCGATGAGTAGACCACCCACAGCGGATGCGCGAACGGCACCTCCTCGAACTCCGGCTCGCGTCGGTCCCGCGCGCCACGGTCGTCCGCGCCCAGGTCGTCCCAGCCTGTCACGCCGACGGGAGGGCTGCCCGCACCAACCAGGCTGACCAGCACCACGGCCGGCGAGCCGGGCAGGGCCTCCACCACCTCGCGGAGCATCCCGGCGCGGGAGAATTCCTTGCCGCCGTACCCGTAACCATCGCAGGCGATGAGCACCTTCGGCTCGATCTGGGCGAACCTGTCGATCACGCTGCGCGCGCCGAAATCCGGCGAGCACGACGACCAGATCGCGCCCAGGCTCGCGGTGGCCAGCAGGCCGATGACCGCCTCGGGCACGTTCGGCAGCAGCGCCGCCACCCGGTCGCCGCGGCCGACCCCCAGCGAGCGCAGGCCACGGGCCACCCGCGCCACCTCGGCGGCGAGTTGAGCGTAGCTGAGGCTCCCAGCCCGGCCTCGTTCGGAATCAAAGATTATGGCCGTACGGTCGGGATCGGTCCACGCGGTCCGCAGCGCGTTACGGGCGTAGTTCAGCACGGCGCCGTCGAACCACCGCACGTCGGGCATGACCTCACCGGCCAGGGCCGGTCCTTCGCCCCGGTCGCCGAGCACCTCGAAGTAGTCCCAGACCGCCGACCAGAACTCCCCGGGCTGCGACACCGACCACTGCCACAGGTCCTCATAGCCGCCCAGGTGCAGCTGGTGACGGTCCTTCAGCCAGCTCATGAAGCGGATGACCCGGGCGTGGCGGATCGTCTTGTCGTCCGGTTCCCAGAGCACCGCGCCGTAGCCGCGGCTCAGCAGATCACCCTCGCTCGCTTCCATGCCTTCAGCATCGTGCCATCCCGGCACGCCTGGCAACGCCCGACGGGCCCCAGTAAAGCTCGATGTGGCACAGATCATGATAAATCGGCGCCTGGGGTGCGGTGTGCTACCGAAGCGGCGGCGGTTCGGTGAGGCGCACGATCAGGGCAGTCAGGCCGGCCGTGTCGGTGAGGTCAGGCAGCACCGCGTCGGCCCCCGCGTCGCGCAGCTCGGCGGCGCTGGCCCGGCCGCTGGCCACCGCGAGCGACCGCGCGCCGCCGATCCTGGCCGCATCCACGTCACGGGGCGAGTCCGCCACGTACACGGTGACGTTCTCGCTGAAGGGCACGCCGTGCTTTTCCGCCGCCCGCTGCCTGGCCACCCGGATCAGGGTGCCTTTGGGGTAGGCCTCGGAGCCGTAGCCGCCGATGTCGAAATCGACGAAACCGTCCACGCCGAACGCGCGAAGTTTCAGCATGGCGCTCGGCTTGCTGCTGCCGGTGAGCACGGTCTGGACGGTTTGGTCGAGCTTGGCCACGGCCTCGAGTGCCTCGGCGGCCCCGGGCAGCAACTGTCCGTCGCGGTCCAGATCGTCACGCCTGGCCTCCAGGGCGGCGAAAAGCGCGGCGCTGAACGGCTCGAGCAGGCCCTCGGCCGTGCCGCCGGCGCTCACGTCGGCCGCGTTCAGCGCGAGCGCGTCGAAGAAGATCTCCGACTCCGACCGGCCCGCCGTCTGCGGCAGCTTGATCAACGGCCGGCCGGTTACGGCCGGGAACGCCTCGGCGTACGCCGCCCTCGTTACCCGGGCGACATCGACCAAGGTCAAGTCGATATTCCACAGAACCAGGCGGTGAATGGCGTCCTCCGTACGATCGGTCAACCCATGTCAGGCCAACTGTCGTACAGGCTAGTGCAGCCCGGCGCGGAAGCGGCGGCGGCTTAGGGGCTCGCAAGCTGGAGCGCCCGGCCTCGGAGTCAGCCCATGTGCGGGTACCGGAAGTCGGACGGGGGCACGAAGAGTTCCTTGATGGCGCGGGCGGATACCCACCTGATCAGGTTGAAGACCGAGCCGGCCTTGTCGTCCGTGCCGCTCGCGCGCGCACCGCCGAACGGCTGCTGGCCGACCACCGCGCCGGTGGGCTTGTCGTTGATGTAGAAGTTGCCCGCGGAGTACCTGAGCGCGTCGGTGGCCTGAGCGATCGCCGCGCGGTCCGTGGCCAGGATCGAGCCGGTCAGCGCGTACGGCGTGGCGTCCGCGGCCTGGGCGAGCATCTCGGCGTAGTCCTCGTCACGGTAAACGTGCACGGCCAGGATCGGGCCGAAGTACTCGGTGGTGAAGATCTCGTCGGCCGGGTCGGAGCCCTCGAGCACCGTGGGCCGCACGAAGAACCCCTCGGTATCGTCGGTGCTGCCGCCGGCCAGGATGGTGACGGATGCCGTGTTCCTGGCCCGGTCCAGCGCGGCGGCGTGCTTGGCGAACGCCCGGGCATCGATGACGGCGCCCATGAACAGCGACAGGTCGGACGCCACGTCGCCCATGGTCAGCGACTCGACCTGAGCGAGGAAATCGTCGCGGGTGCGGCGCCAGACCGACTCGGGCACGTAGGCGCGGGAAGCCGCGGAGCACTTCTGCCCCTGGTACTCGAACGCGCCCCGGATCAGCGTGGCGGCCAGGCTATTCTGGTCCGCCGAGGGGTGCACGATCACGAAGTCTTTGCCGCCCGTCTCGCCCACCAGCCGCGGGTAGTTCCGGTACCGCGCGATGTTCTCGCCGACGGTGCGCCACAGATGCTGGAAGGTGCCGGTGGAGCCGGTGAAATGGATGCCGGCCAGGTCGGGGTGGGTCAGCGCGACCTGGGATACCGCCTGCCCGTCCCCGGTGACCAGGTTGATCACCCCGGGCGGTAGCCCGGCCGCCTCGAGCAGGCGCATCAGGTAGTGCGCAGAAAGCTGCTGGGTCGGCGACGGCTTCCACACCACCACGTTGCCGAGCAGCGCAGGCGCGGTCGGCAGGTTGCCCGCGATCGAGGTGAAGTTGAACGGCGTGATGGCCAGCACGAAACCCTCAAGCGGGCGGTACTCCATCCGGTTCCAGGTACCGGGCGGCGACTCCGGCTGCTCGCTGAGCACTTTTCTGGCGTAGTAGACGTTGTAGCGCCAGAAGTCGATCAGCTCGCAGGCCGCGTCGATCTCCGCCTGGAACGGCGACTTGGACTGCCCCAGCATGGTGGCGGCGTTCACGGTGGCGCGCCACGGGCCGGCGAGCAGTTCCGCCGCCTTGAGGAAGATCGCGGCCCGGTCGTCGAAGTCAAGCGCCCGCCAGCCGGGCGCCGCCTGCTTGGCCGCGTAGATCGCGGCGGCCACGTCCACGTCCGTCGCGTTGCCCAGCTGGCCGAGGACGCTTCGGCGGCTGTGTGGCTGGACCACGTCGGTCTTCTCGCCCGCGGCCATCTGCTGCTGGCCGCCGATGGTCATGGTGAGTTCGGCCTGCTGGCCCGCGAGTTCTTTGATCTTGCTCTCCAGCACGGTCCGCTCGTGGCTACCCGGCTGGTACTGCCTGACCGGCTCGTTGACCGGCACAGGGGTCCTGGAGACGGCATCCATCACGATCGCTCCTGGCGTTCGTCGAGTGTTGTGGATACCTGTATCGTCGCACGCCTCGCGGGCCAGGTAAGTCAGTGCTGGTGATGCGGGCCGGTCGCTGGGGCCTGGTCGCTGGGGCCTGGTCGCTGGGGCCGGTCGCTGGGGCCGGTCGCTGGGGCCGGTCGCTGGGGCCGGTCATCCGGCCAGGTAGGGCAGTTCCTGGGTGGCGTACCAGCCGAGCTCGTAGCCTTCGGCCCCGTCCACGGCGAAGCTGGCGTCCTCGTCGCCGGCATCGGCAGCGGGCAGCGCGTCGGCCGCGGCGCGCACGTCGGCGCCGGCCTCCGCGTCGTCCACGTGCGCCGAGGCCAGGCGCTCGACGGGGACCGCCTCGCTGATCAGCACTCGGGCGGGCTCTTTGTCTCGTGCGTCCAGCTTCATCTGTTCGGCTGGGATCTCGACGGCCAGCACCACCCGGCGCGGCGGTGCGGCGGGATCTTGTGCCAGCATCCGGAGGGAGGCGCGGGCGGCCTCGGTCATCGCGACGTACTCGAGTTCTTCCTCGTCGCCGCTCGCGTACGCCTCACGCAGCGAGGGCGTCACGGCGAACCCGGGCACCGGGCCGGGGCCAACCTGGCCGGCTTGCAGAGCCTGGGCCAGCGCCGGAAGCGTCGAAGGCAGGAACACGCGCATGGTGTCCCAGAGTCTGCCACAGCCGGCCGGGTGTCAGCTAAGCGAATGGTCGCCCGGTTGGTTCGGGGGCTGATCTTGGTCCGGCTCCAGTAGCCTGTCGGCCGGGCCGGGTGTGCTGACCGGGCCCGGCGCGTCGGCTGGGCCGGACGCGTCAGTCCGGCCGGACACGTCAGTCCGGCCGGGCGCGTCGGCCAGGCCGGATGCCGCGGCGGCCATGCTGCTCGCGGTGAGGGCGGTGACCACGGTGGTGACGGCCTCGTCGAGTGGCACGTGCTCCCA
>Ga0209656_10000154_pt1 | contig 44458 bp, 42 predicted proteins | sample BogFormECP12_OM2_FD_188239 | JGI IMG/M metagenome (GOLD analysis project Ga0209656, IMG submission 188239) | Bog forest soil microbial communities from Calvert Island, British Columbia, Canada - ECP12_OM2 (SPAdes) (version 2) | ecosystem: Environmental > Aquatic > Freshwater > Wetlands > Bog ...
GCCACTGCTGCACTACCTTCGCGTGCTCTTCCGAACCGGAAATTAGCCCGACGACGGTGTGTGTGTTGCGGACGTCGATTGCCAGCAGCACGGCTAGGCCGCCTTCATGCGAGTGAGCCTCATCGCGGCGAGACCAACTCGCCGGCGTCGGCAGGCACGAACGCCGGATCGTGGCCGAGATCGACCGGCCGGTTGTCGGCGTCGACGAAGACGATCCTCGGCTTATAGCTGCGCGCCTCGGCGTCGTCCATCGTGGCGTAGGCGATCAGGATCACCAAATCACCGGGATGCACGAGATGCGCAGCGGCCCCGTTGATTCCGATCACACCGCTGCCGCGCGCACCGGTGATCGCATAGGTGACGAGCCGGGCGCCGTTGTCGATGTCGACGATGGTCACCTGTTCGCCCTCGAGCAGGTCGGCGGCGTCCATCAAGTCGGCGTCGATCGTCACCGAGCCGACGTAGTGTAGGTCTGCCTGGGTGACGGTCGCCCGGTGGATCTTCGATTTGAGCATTGTTCGTAACATCAGTTCCTCCAGGGTGATTCGAGGTCTCTAGTGCCGGTAACCGCGGGCTCTCGCCCGCCGACGCCGACGGTGGTGCTGATTTCGATCCCGACATTGTCGAGGAGTCTGGTAGCGCCCAGCCGGGCCGCAACGAGCAGACGGGCGGGGCCGTGCAGCGGCGCGGGTCCGAGGTCGGGGTCGCGCACCTGCAGGTAATCCACGTCGATCGCGGGTACCTCGGACAGCACGGCGCGGGCCGCCTGTAGCGCTGCGTCCGCACCACCCGACGCGGCGTGAGTCCCGGCCAGCAGTGCCGCCGACAGCACGCCGGCCAGTTCACGTTGCGTCGGGTCGAGGTACCGGTTGCGCGACGACATCGCCAGGCCATCCCGCTCGCGCACGATCGGCACACCGACGACGGCGGTATCGACGTTGAGGTCGGCGACCATCTGCCGCACCAACACCAGCTGCTGATAATCCTTCTCGCCGAAGAAAACTCGGTCAGGGTGCACAATCTGCAGCAGCTTGAGCACCACGGTCAGCATGCCGGCGAAATGGGTGGGTCGGGCGGCGCCCTCGAGGTCGGATCCCAGCGGGCCCGGGTGCACGGCGGTACGCGGGCCATCCGGATACATCGCCGCAACGCTTGGGGTGAAAGCTATTTTAACCCCTTCACCACGCAACAGCGCCAAGTCGTCTTCAACGATCCGCGGGTAGGCGTCCAGATCCTCGTCGGCGGCGAATTGCAGCGGGTTGACGAAGATCGACACCACCACCACCGAACCGGGCACCCGTTTGGCAGCGCGGACGAGCGCGAGGTGTCCGTCGTGCAGCGCGCCCATGGTCGGCACCAGCATCACCCGTCGACCGGTGTGGCGCAGCGCGCGGCTGACCTGGAGAACATCGCTGGGGCTGGAATACACGTTGAGTTCGCCGGCACTGAACTTCGGCCTGTTGAGGGTCGTCACGCGGAAGCCTCCAGGACCTGAAGGACCTCGTCGGGCGCATGCGCGCGGTGCGCGGTGCGCAGGGCGTTGACCCGGTAGGCCTGAGCCAGTTGCGCGTCGACAGCCGCCAGCGCGTTCAGGTGGCCGGCGACCGCGCTGGCATCGCCGCGCGCGACCGGGCCGGTGAGCGCCGCCTGTCCGCGTCGCAGGGTGTTCTCCAGTGCCGCGCGGGCGAGCGGTCCGAGTATCCGTTCCGCGATGCCGCCGGGTTGGTCGTCGACCAGCTGCTGGCCGAGGAGTTCGGTCCCCGACAGCGCGGCCCGTAATGCGTCCAGGGCGTCGGCGAGCACCGTGACGATGTGGTTGCCGGCATGGGCCAGCGCGGCGTGATACAGCGCCCGTGCGTCCTCGCGAACCCTGAACGGCTCACCGCCGATCTCCAGCACCAGGGATTGCGCGATCGCGTAACCGACCTCGTCGGCCGCGGTGATCCCGAAGCAGGTGTCCGGCAGCCGCGAGATGTCCTCGTCGGAGCCGGTGAACGTCATCGCCGGATGAATGGCCAGCGGTATGCAGTCCTGCCTGCTCAGCGGCGCGAGAACGGCGACGCCGTTGGCCCCCGAGGTATGCGCCACGATGGTGCCCGGCCGCACCGCCGATGTGGCGGCCAGTCCCGAAACCAGGCCCGCGAGCTCGGTGTCGGGCACGGCCAACAGCAGCAGCTCGGCGTTGCCGGCAACGTCCGGCACCGGCGACACCGGGGTGTCGGGCAACCAGCGCTCGGCGCGTTGCCGCGACGCCCGGGAAACGGCGCTGCAGGCCACCACGACGTGGTCGACACGTTCCAGCGCGACGCCCAACGCCGTTCCCACCCGGCCGGCGGAGATGATCCCCACCTTGAGCCGGGCGGGGCGCAATCCGTCGAACTGCACCATCGCAGACGACCCTCACAAGTCTCTTGATTCGTTCCAGTCCCGCGGCGCGGGTACCGGACGGTCGTTAAGACTCTACCCCGGCTACCACGCGGTTGGCCTGTGGCCTTCGCCTCAGTCCTCGCGCCGCCGCCGCCGGCCGCCGCCGGACGGGCTGGGTTGCAGCCGCGCCAACAACTCGGCGACCGACTGGCCGCCGGACGGCGGAGCGGAGGTATCCAACGGATCGGTGGTCCGGTGCCGGGCACTGGGCGAGGGTGGCGGCGACATTACCGGTTCCCGGTCGGGCGGTGGCGGTGGCGAAGCTGGCATTGGCGGCGGTGGGGTGGGTGGCGGCGACATCGCCGGCGCCGGCGTCTCGGTGTCGCCGACGCCGATGCCGGAGTCAGAATACGCGGAATTTTCAGCGGAGTGACGGGCGGCGGCCCGACGACCCGGCTCGCGCCAATCGGCTTCGGGCTGCCCGACCTGACTTGGCGGCTCGGCGGTGCTGGAATGCCGACCTCGCCGCTCAGCCGACAGCGGGGGGGCCTCGCTGACGCTGGGAGAACCGAGCGGAGCCCCCTCGCTGGACGGTGCGTTGTCGTACTTCCAAGGGCCGCCGCCGGTGTTCACGGCCGGTTCGGAATTCCAATTGCTGCCCGGTGCTCCAGGGGGCAGCCATTGTCCTTCGGAGGCGACTGGCTGCCAGCTGGTGGGCGTTTCTTGATGCCGCGACGCCGCGGTGGGGCCGGTCCACTCGGGCCGCGGCATTTGCGGTGGCGGCTCGGGCGGGATGGGTGGAGGTACGAAGCGCGGCTCGGGCTGCGGCGGCGCTTCCTCTCGCCGGTGTGAGCGACGTGGCGGTTGATACTCGGGGCGCTCTGGCTCTGGCGTGCTCGCGGATGACGCCCCCGCCGATGCGGCCCAACCGTTGGCCGCCGGCGTTGGCTCCCGCAGGGTCGAGCGGCCCTCGGGCTGCCGCTCTGCGTCGCCCGCGGGTGATGTCCCCGGCGCGGCGGCCCAACCGGTGGGTGGCGTCGATTCGTCCTGCTGGGCTCGAGCGACGCGCTCGTCTCGGCGCCGGCGCCCACCCCGGTCTGCTTCTGGCGCCTCGTATGCCTGCGCGGCAAGGTTTGGCCCGGCAGCTTCGTGAGCGCCGACGGGTTGGTAGTTGTACGTCGCGGCTTGGTAGCTGTCCGCGACCGGCTGCCGCGGCGGTGGGGCCAGCGGTTCTTCGGGCACGTCGATGATCGAGCTGTCGTCGGCGCGACGGGGCGGCTCTTCGGCCCGCACCGAGGTAACGCGATTGACCTGTTCCCGCGCGTTTTCGTGTTCGCGATCCCAATCGCTGCGCACGGTTTTGCGCTCGGTCTCCAGTGCCGGCCGCTCGCTGAGTTCGGCGTCGAACAAGATCTCCAGATTGGTGCGCAGCGCGGCCAACTCGGCGCGCAATGCCGAGACCTCGTCGGCGGAGTGAGCGCGCAGTTCGCTGGCCAGCTCGCGACGCAGCTGCGACTCCACGGTGAGCTCGTATTCGCGGCGGGCCGAGATTTCGCGGTCCAGTTGCAGGTCGTAAACCAGCTTCAGGTCCCGCGCCCGGGCCTGATCCACATCGCTCTGCCGGCGGTAGATCACCGACACGAACGCGGCGACGACGGCGGCCCACAGCGCCAGGATCACGGCAAGCTTCAGGAGCTCCACCCGGTTGGTAAAAACCAGCGCAGAACTGGCGCCGATAGCGAGCACCAGCAACGCCGTGAGCAGTACCCAACCCGGTCTGCGGCCGCCGCGCCGCACCCGGGCGCCGCGGGCCAGATCGGTCATGGCCCGACTGTACCGGGCCGAGGTCACTCCGCGTGTCGCCGTGCTGCGGCGATTCTCACCTGGACCGATTGCCCGCACTGAACCTGGCTAATTTTCCGCCCCCTCAGCATGCTCGGTCGGATCCTGCGGCGACTTGCAGCAATGTTGCAGCCACAGTGCGGCAATCACCAAAACCAGCGCGCTGACTGCCGCCACCGCCGTGCCGGCGGTGTCTTCGCCGGCCACCCTGAGCCACGACCGCCGCGGCAACAAGTACACCAGAACCCCGACCCACCAACCCAGCGCCAATGCGCCCACCCAGGCCGACGCTTTCGCGATCACCAGGGTGCGGGCCACCGACAGCGGATGCAGCCAGCCGGGCCCGTCGCCGATCTCACCGTCGCTGATCTTGGCCCGCACATGACGCCCCCACACCGCCTCGGCGATACCGACCGCAAGCAACGACAGACCCGTCCAGACCGTGATCGGTGGGAACCATCGGTAGAGCATCACGACAAGCAAGTATCCGACCACCGCAGTGCCGATCACCGCCGCCGTCAGGTCACGTTTGCGGGTCGGGCCCATCAAGTCCCCGATGCCGCGTCGGATTCCGCACTCTCGCCTCGCAATTCGAGTGTCAGCCCGGTCAGTTGCACACCGGCGCGGTCGGCAGGATCCAGCTGGGCGAGCAGCTTTGCGACGGACTGCTTTCCGCCCGCCACCGTCAGCTCGGCGTCCGGGTCGATGGCCAGCCATGGAATCATCACGAAGGCCCGCAGGTGGGCCAGCGGATGTGGCAGCGTCAGACCATCGTCAAGGGAAATCAGTTCGGTGTCGCCGACCGGCGACGTCTCGCGGCAGCTGACCAAATCCACATCGAGAGTTCGTGGGCCCCAACGCTGTCCGCGAACTCGGTCTGCCGCCTGCTCCATCTCCTGGGCGCGGCGCAACCAACCGTGTCCGTCGAGCGTCGCGTCGTCGGCGATCAGCACGGCGTTGAGAAACGGCCCCTGTTCGACGCCGCCCCAGGCGGCCGTCTCATAAACCGGAGAGACCGCTTGCACCGCCCCGCCCAGCCGGTCAAGCACCGACTGCAGCCGGGCCAGCCGGTCACCGATGTTCGATCCGAGCGACAACACCACCTGCGTCATTTGCGCCACTCCTCCCCATCGCTGCGCTCTGCATCGTCGGCGGCGCGCGTCATACGCCCCCTCCTGCCGGAACTACCGAACCCCTTCCCCCGCGGCGCGACCGCCGGGCCACCACCGCCACATCTGCGAACGTCTGCCGAATCGGAGCCTGCGGCTTGTGCACCGTCACCTCAACGGCGTGCACGCGCGGGTCTTTCATCACATCCTCGGCGATCTCCCCGGCCACCGTTTCGATCAAATTGCGGACGGGCCCGGCGATGATAGCGGCCGCGCGCTGCGCCAGGACGCCGTAATCGTAAGTGTCCGCGAGGTCGTCGCTGGCCGCGGCGTCCACCAGGTCGATCCACAGCGTGATATCGACCACGAAGTCCTGGCCGTCGGCGCGCTCATGGTCGAAGACTCCATGTCGGCCGCGAACCGTCAAGCCGCGCAACTCAATTCGATCAGCCATCGGATTCGTCCGCCCCACCTAGCGTCCACGCGTCGACGACCCGCAGCGCGTCGACCGACGCGCGTACATCGTGCACCCGCACGCCCCATGCGCCATGCAGTGCCGCCAATGCCGACACCACCGCGGTGGCCGTCTCACGTCCGTCAGGTTGCCGCACCGCGCCATCGGGACCGGCCAACAAGGTGCCAAGGAACCGTTTCCGCGATGCCCCGACCAGAACCGGGACACCGATCGCCACCAGCTTCGGCAAGGCGTGCAGCAGCGCCCAATTGTGTTGGCCCGTCTTGGCGAATCCGAGACCGGGGTCGATGATCAGCTTCGCCGGATCCACGCCCGCATCCACGGCGTCGTCGATGCTGGCGAGCAGCTCGGCGCGCACTTCGGCCACCACGTCGCCGTAGCGCGGAGTTTTGTGCGGGTGGTCAGACGACACCGATCGCCAATGCATCAGCACCCAAGGCACACCGGCCTCGACGAGCAGACCGGCCATGTCCGGATCGGCGCGCCCGCCGGACACGTCGTTGACCATCTGGGCGCCGTTTTCCAGCGCCGCGCGTGCAACGCCGGCGTGCATGGTGTCGATACTGACCGTAATACCGTGCGATGCAAGCTCTTTGACGACAGGAACGATGCGAGCGGCTTCCACCGCAGGATCTATTCGGACCGCGCCGGGCCGGGTCGACTCACCACCGACGTCGATGATCGCCGCGCCGGCAGCGGCCAACGCCAAGCCGTGCTCGACGGCGCGGTCGGGATCCAGGTAGTGCCCGCCATCCGAGAACGAGTCGTCGGTGACGTTCACCACCCCCATGACTTGGACGTGCGTCGTGCTCACTTGCGCAAGATCAGTTCGAGTGCCTCAGCTCGAGATGCATTGTCGGACTTGAACTGTCCACGCACTGCCGATGTGGTGGTAACAGCGCCGGGCTTGCGGACACCTCGCATCGACATGCACAGGTGCTCGGCTTCGATCACGACAATGACCCCGCGCGGATCGAGTTTCCGCATCAGGGCGTCGGCGATCTGGGCGGTGAGCCGCTCCTGCAGCTGCGGCCGCTTGGCGTACAGGTCGACCAGCCGCGCAATCTTTGACAATCCGGTGACCCGGCCATCGTGACCGGGGATGTATCCCACGTGCGCCACCCCGTGGAACGCCACCAGATGGTGCTCGCAGGTGGAGTACAGCGGGATCTGATTGATCATCACCAACTCGTCGTGCTGCTCGTCAAACGTGGTGTCCAGCACGGTGTCAGGATCGGTGTACAGACCGGCGAACATCTCGCGGTAACTGCGGGCGACGCGGGCCGGGGTGTCCACCAGGCCGTGCCGGTTCGGGTCCTCTCCGATCGCGTGCAGCAGCTCGCGGATCGCGGCCTCGGCACGCGGCTGGTCGAAGACCGGGGTGCTCAGGGTCGCGGTTCGGGAATTCGGCCGCACCATCGAAGCCTCCGTTCGTTTCAGCCGTGCGCCGACGGGTTGGACGGGCTCGGGTCGCCGCCGTGCGGGTCCACCGGCTTGCCCGCCTCCGGCGCTGGTGCACTGGGCGGCGGATACGGCGGGTACGGGGGATAGGGCTGGCCGCCGTAGTTGTGTGGTGGCTGAGCCCAGTGCGGCGGTGGGGACGGCGGCGGGTACCAGTAGCCGGGCGGCTGTTGCTGCGGCGGCCAGCCGGGAGCCTGCCAGCCTGCCGGTGCACCGTAATCGGGTTGCGTGTGATGCGGTGGAGCGCCCGGGGCGTTTCCGCGCTCGGGGGCGCCCGGCGCTCCGTGAGAACCGTTGGCGCCGTTGGTGGCCCGATCAGTATCGGCCTGTGCCGCATCCCGCGCCGCCGCGATGGCAGCCTTGAAGGCGGGTTCGGGCGCCGGCTTGGGCCACGGCTCGCCGCGCTCGATGGCCAGCTCCCCGGGTGTTTTGATCGGCGGCTTGTCGGACGGAACGCGGCCACCGAAGTCGTCGAACAGGGTGAGCCGTGGCCGCTTTTCGACGTCGGCGAAGATCGCCTCCAATTCGGCGCGATGCAGGGTTTCTTTCTCCAGCAGCTCGCCGGCCACAATGTCCAGCACGTCGCGGTATTCGGTGAGAATCTCCCAGGCCTCGGTGTGCGCGGTCTCGATGAGCTTGCGCACCTCATCGTCGATGTCGCGGGCGACTTCGTGGGAGTAGTCCGCCTGGTTGCCCATGGTCCGGCCGAGGAACGGATCGCCGTGCTCGGAGCCGTATTTGACCGCGCCCAGTTTGGAACTCATTCCGAATTCAGTGACCATCGCACGCGCGATCTTGGTGGCCTGCTCGATGTCGGACACTGCGCCGGTGGTGGGTTCGTGGAACACCAGTTCCTCGGCGGCGCGGCCGCCCAGGGCCATGACCAGCCTGGCGATCAGTTCCGAACGGGTGTGCATTCCCTTGTCGTCCTCGGGCACCGCCAGCGCGTGGCCCCCAGTGCTACCGCGGGCCAGGATGGTGACCTTGTAGACGGGATCGAGGCCGGGCATCGCCCAGCCCGCCAGCGTGTGGCCGGATTCGTGGTAGGCGGTAATCTTCTTCTCTTGCTCGCTGATGATCCGGCTCTTGCGGCGCGGGCCGCCGACCACGCGGTCCACCGCTTCTTCCAGGGCAGCGCCAGTGATCACGGTGCCGTTCTCGCGGGCAGTCAGCAGCGCCGCCTCGTTGATGACGTTGGCCAGATCCGCGCCGGTCATACCCACGGTCCGCTTGGCCAGCCCGTCGAATTCGACGTCGGGGCCGAACGGCTTGCCCTTGGAGTGCACCCGCAGCACCGCACGCCGGCCGGCAAGATCGGGGCTGGACACCGGAATCTGGCGGTCGAAACGTCCGGGCCGAAGCAGCGCCGGGTCGAGGATGTCGGGCCGGTTGGTCGCCGCGATCAGGATCACACCGGCGCGATCACCGAAGCCGTCCATCTCGACCAGCAGCTGGTTGAGCGTCTGCTCGCGCTCGTCGTGCCCACCGCCCAGCCCGGCGCCACGCTGGCGGCCGACCGCGTCGATCTCGTCGACGAAGATGATGCACGGGGTGTTCTGCTTGGCCTGGTCAAACAGGTCACGCACCCGGGATGCGCCGACGCCGACGAACATCTCGACGAAGTCCGACCCGGAGATGGTGAAGAACGGCACGCCGGCCTCACCCGCGACGGCGCGGGCCAACAGCGTCTTACCGGTTCCCGGCGGCCCGTAGAGCAGCACGCCTTTGGGGATCTTGGCGCCGAGCGCCTGATACCGCGACGGGTTCTGCAGGAAGTCCTTGATTTCGTAAAGCTCCTCCACCGCCTCGTCGGCGCCGGCGACGTCGGCGAAGGTGGTCTTGGGCATGTCTTTGGAGAGCTGCTTGGCCCGCGATTTGCCGAAGCCGAAGCCCATACGGGCGCCGCCTTGCATGCGGGAGAACATCATGAACAGGCCGACCAACAGCAGCAACGGCAGCACGTAGATCAGCAGCGAACCCAGGATGCTGCCCTGGTTGACGACGGTGCTGACCTGGGCGTCTTTGCTGGTCAACGCGTCGAACAGGGGAACCGCGTAACCGGTCGGGTACTTGGTGATGATCTTGTCGGACCCGTCGGTGCCGCTGTTGGCGCTTTTCAGCGTCAACCGCACCTGTTGTTCGCGATCGTCGATCTGCGCACTCTTGACGTTGCCGCCCTTGATCTGGGCCATCGCCACGGAGGTGTCGACCGGCTTAAAGCCGCGGGTGTCATCGCCGAAGTAAAAGAATGACCAACCAAGCAGCAACACGACAGCGATCGCCGTGAGCGTGCGGATCACGTTTTTCCGGTTCATCAATCATCGGCCGTCGCCGGCCAGGTCCTTCCCGATACACGCAGCTGGAATAGTCCAGGTTACCGCCCATGCCGATGGCCAGCTCAGCGCAGCCAGACCAGGGGCCGGAAACCATGCCGTTTAGATCTGCCGTTCAGACAACGAATGGCGGTTCCCGACATCTTTCGGGCGCACCGGGCGTGTGCTTTGGTGAGACGGTGCCCGAGAGCGTACCGATCACCGAACGCATTATTGAGACCAATGGCGTGCAGTTGCGCACCGTCGAAGCGGGTGAGCCCGGCGCACCAGTGGTGGTGCTGGCCCACGGCTTTCCGGAACTCGCCTATTCGTGGCGCCACCAGATCCCGGTGCTGGCCGCCGCCGGTTACCACGTGCTGGCCCCGGATCAGCGCGGCTACGGCGGCTCCAGTCGCCCGGAGGACATCGCCGACTACAACATCGCCGACCTGTCGGCCGACGTAATCGGCCTGCTCGACGACGTCGGCGCCGACCGGGCGGTGCTCATCGGTCACGACTGGGGCGCCCCGGTGGTGTGGAGCTCGGCGCAACTGCATCCCAATCGGGTGGCGGCCGTGGTCGGTTTGAGTGTTCCGCCGGTCCCGCGCGCCCAGATCCCGCCGACGCGGGCATTTCGCATGCTGTTCGGCGACAACTTCTTCTACATGCTCTATTTCCAAGAGCCGGGCATCGCCGACGCCGAATTGGCTGCCGACCCCGCCAAGACCCTGCGGCGCATGATTGCCGGCCTGCGCGCGCCGGATGACCAAGCGGCCGCTATGCGGATGATCGCACCCGGATCGGAGGGCTTCATCGAACGGCTACCCGAGGCCGATGTCCTGCCGAGCTGGATCAGCGCCGACGAACTCGACCACTACATCGCCGAATTCACCCGCACCGGTTTCACCGGCGGGCTGAACTGGTACCGGAACCTGGACCGCAACTGGGAGATCATGGCCGACCCGCCGGCCCCCACCATCACGATGCCGGCGTTGTTCGTCGCCGGCACCGACGATCCCGTGGGGGGCTTCATGCGCCGCGACCGTACGACCGAGCTGGTGACCGGCCCCTACCGTGAGGTGATGATCGACGGCGCCGGCCACTGGCTGCAGCAGGAGCGCCCGGATCAGGTCAACGAGGTGGTGCTGGACTTCCTGTCGGGTCTGACGCTGTGATGAACCGTCCGCTGAACTTCGGCGTTTTCATCACGCCGTTTCACCCGACCGGCCAATCTCCCACGGCTGCACTCGAATACGACATGGAACGAGTGGTCGCGCTGGACCGTCTGGGTTTCGATGAAGCGTGGTTCGGCGAACATCACTCCGGCGGCTACGAGCTGATCGCCTGCCCCGAGGTGTTCATCGCGGCGGCGGCCGAACGGACCAAGCACCTCCGGCTGGGTACCGGTGTTGTGTCGCTGCCGTACCACCATCCGCTGATGGTGGCCGACCGTTGGGTGTTGTTGGATCATCTGACCCGCGGCCGGGTGATGTTCGGTGCGGGGCCGGGCGCACTGCCGTCGGACGCCTACATGATGGGCATCGATCCGATCGAGCAGCGCCGGATGATGCACGAATCGCTCGAGGCGATCCTCGCACTGTTCCGGGCCGCACCCGGTGAGCGGATCAGCCGGCACTCGGATTGGTTCACGCTGCGCGATGCCCAGTTGCACATCCGGCCTTACACCTGGCCTTATCCGGAAATATCAACGGCGGCAATGATTTCCCCGTCCGGACCGCGGCTCGCCGGCGCGTTGGGCACGTCGCTGCTGTCGTTGTCGATGTCGGTGCCGGGCGGCTACGCGGCGCTCGAAAACACCTGGGAAGTCGTGTGCGAACAAGCCGGCAAGGCCGGACACGACGAACCCGACCGCGCCAACTGGCGGGTGCTCGGCATCTTGCATCTGGCCGACACGCGAGATCAGGCGATCGACGACTGCACCTACGGCCTGCAAGACTTCGCGAAATATTTCGGCGCAGCCGGGTTCGTGCCGTTGGCCAACCTGGTCGAAGGCGCTCAGTCACCCCGCCAGTTCGTCGAAGACTACGCGGCGAGGGGCAATTGCTGCATCGGCACACCCGAGGAAGCGATCGGCTACATCGAGGGTCTGCTGGACCAGTCGGGCGGATTCGGCGGTTTCTTGTTGCTCGGCCACGACTGGGCATCGCCGGAGGCGACCTACCACTCCTATGATTTGTTCGCCCGCAAGGTGATTCCGCATTTCAAAGGTCAATTGGAGGCGCCACGGGCATCGCATGAATGGGCCGAAGGCATGCGTGAACAATTGCTTGGCCGCGCCGGCGAGGCGGTGGTGAAGGCGATCACCGAGCACACCGATGAACTCAAGATGGAAAGCGAGAACAGCTGATGCGTGCCGCGGTGCTACGGGAAGGCCGCATGGTCTATCGCGACGACGTGCCCGACCCCGTTCCGGGTCCGGGCCAGGTTCTGGTCGGTGTGCGATCGTGCGGGATCTGCGGCACCGACCTGCATTTCGCTGCCCACGGCGCCGAGGTGCTGTCGCTGAGCGGTCAAATGGCAGAAAGTCTCGGCGGCGGCATGAACGTCGACTTGAGCCACGACATCTTCATGGGCCACGAGTTCAGCGCGGAGGTGCTCGACGCCGGCCCCGACACCGAAACGTTCCCGACGGGAACGCTGGTCACCTCGATTCCGGTGCTGATCTCAGGCAAACATGTCGAACCGATTGTCTACAGCAACAAGACGGTTGGCGGCTATGCCGAGCGGATGCTGCTTTCGGCGCCGTTACTGTTGCGCATTCCCAACGGCTTGGACCATCGACACGCTGCGTTGACCGAACCGATGGCGGTCGGGCTGCACGCCGTCAACAAGTCGGGCGTTGAGCCCGGCGAGACCGCGCTGGTCATCGGTTGCGGTCCGATCGGCATCGCGGTGGTCGCTACTCTGAAGTCCCGCGGTGTTGAAACGATTGTGGCAGCTGACTTTTCGCCAAAGCGTCGGGAGCTCGCCGCTACCATGGGCGCACATCAGACGCTCGACCCCGCGCAGGGCTCGCCATTCGACACCGTCACTCCCGCTGTGGTATTCGAGGCGGTCGGGATACCCGGCATCATCGATGACGTGATGCGCAGAGCCAGGCACGGCACGCGGTTGGTCGTTGTGGGCGTGTGCATGCAGCCCGATACCGTGCATCCGTTCTTCGCCAGTGTCAAGGAGTTGAACGTCCAGTTCGTTGTCACGTATGACGCGAAAGAATTCGCCGACTCCTTGCGGGCAATCGCCGAGGGCGATATCGACGTCACCCCGGTGGTCACCGGCGACGTCGGTCTCGAGGACGTCGGGACAGCGTTCGACGATCTCGCCGACCCCGAACGGCACTGCAAGATATTGGTCACCCCGTAGGCCGCAGACGGCTTTGACCGCGCCTTTGTCAGGCAACCGGATCATTCGTTGTTGTATCTTGAGCCAAGCTGGCTAGCTCACCACGAATCCTCCGGAGGAGGCACGATGCCGACGCCAGCGCTCAGCCTGCAACGGCAGATGCTGCGGCGCCGGCCGGTGGGCGGTGCCCCGGTCGCAGACGGGGCTTCGGATCACCTGCAACGGAGTCTGGGAACCTTCCTGCTCACCATGTTCGGCGTCGGCGAGACCGTCGGTGCGGGCATCTTCATCGTGCTCTCGCAGTCGGTGCCGCAGGCCGGCCCGGCGGTGGTCATCTCGTTCATCCTTGCCGGCATCGCGGCGGGTCTGGCCGCGGTCTGCTACGCCGAGATGGCCTCGGCGGTACCGGTTTCCGGATCGGCGTACTCGTACTGTTACGCCACCCTGGGCGAGCTCGCGGCAATGGGCGTCGCGGCGTGCCTGCTGCTCGAGTACGGCGTCTCCACCGCCGCGGTGGCGGTCGGGTGGAGTCAATATCTGAACAAGCTGCTGGACAACGTCTTTGGAGTTCATCTGTCGCAAGCGATTTTGGCGGGCCCATGGGATTTCGAGCCGGGTGTGATCAACCTGCCTTCCGTCATTTTGGTGGCGATGTGCGCGGTCCTGTTGATCCGGGGTGTCAGTCAATCCGCCAAGGTCAACGCAGTCATGGTGGTGATCAAACTCAGTGTGCTGGCGATATTCGCGGCTATCGCACTCACCGCGTTCAAAACGGACCGCTTCGCCGACCTGGCACCGTTCGGCGTCTCGGGCATCAGCTTGGCGGCTGGCACAATCTTCTTCACCTACATCGGCATTGACGCAGTATCCACCGCCGGCGACGAAGTCAAAGATCCGCAACGCACGATGCCGCGGGCAATCATTTACGCCCTGCTGATCGTCACGGGTATCCAATTACTGGTCGTGGTTGCCGCAATGGGTAGCCAGCCGTGGCAGGAGTTCAGCGGCGAAGAAGCGGTGCTGGCCGTGATCTTGGACCACATCACCGGAAACACCGCGGGCAGCACCCTGGTATCGGCCGGCGCGGTGATATCCATCTTCTCGGTGACCCTGGTGACGTTGTACGGCCAGACCCGCATCCTGTTCACGATGGGCCGTGACGGTCTGCTGCCGGCGACGTTCGCGAAGGTCAACCCCCGCACGATGACACCGGTCGGGAACACCGTGATCGTTTCGCTCGTGGTGGCAGCCCTGGCCGCCCTGGTGCCGCTGGACCGCCTGGCCGAAACGGTCTCGATCGGCACCCTGACCGCGTTCATCGTGGTGTCAGGAGGCGTGATTCTCCTGCGCATTCAACAACCGGATTTACCCCGTGGTTTCCGAGTGCCGGGCTATCCGGTGACGCCGATCCTGTCGATCGCGGCGTGTGCCTACATCCTGTTCAGCCTGCACTGGTACACCTGGATCGCGTTCAGCGGCTGGTTAGTGGTGGCGTTGGTCTTCTACCTGGTGTGGGGTCGGCGCCACAGCGCACTCAACGACAGCGGCGCAACCGCCGTGCGCGCGGGCTCAGATCCGAAATAGCGTGGCGAGGAAGAAGATAGCCATACCCGCGGCCATCATCGCCTGACCCAAGTCACCCAGCGACCGGCGCGGAGCCGTCTTACGACGCCGATCCAGGACATACCGATAAGTCCAGAAGACCGCTGCGACTGCGAAGCCGACGGCACCGATCCAGCCCACAACGCTGAACCACAGCGGCGATTCGTTGGTGGCCGGCATGTTCGTCGAAGACATGTCCATGCCTGGCATCGACGTATTCGACATATCCGGCGCAGTGCTCGATCCGGCCGGCATCAGATGACTGTCCATGATGGCGAACATCCAGGCCGTCGCCAGCATCATCACGCCGTGGTAGAAGTACAGCTCCCGCCGGGTGGTCGTTCGGACCGCGAAGATGGCCATCGCGGCAAACGCCACCGCCGCAAGCAGGAAAAACACGGCGGGTCCCGTCGTGGGAAGCTGTGTGCTCCACGGCCAGGCCATCACCACCATCGCAACGGCCATGACGAAATGCAGTGCATGGTTGACGGCCGACGTCCACGGACGGGGTTTGGTGACGACCGCTACCCCATATTCGACAGCGGTCAGCGCAAACAGTCCGGTGACCACCCATCGGAGCACGATGTCGTGAATCATGCGTCGCGACCAAATCGGCGCAGCCGCAGCGAGTTTGTCACCACACTCGCCGAGGAGAGCCCCATCGTCGCGCCCGCAACGATCGGGCTCAGCACGCCCAGCGCGGCAAGGGGGATCGCGGCGGTGTTGTAACCGAAGGCCCAGCCGAGATTCTGATGGATCGTCCGCAGGGTTTGTCTCGACAGCTCGATTGAACGCACCACACCGTCGAGCCGGCCGGACATCAGCGTGATATCGGAGGCCTCGATGGCGACATCGGTGCCGGTGCCGATCGCAATGCCCAGATCGGCTTGCACCAAGGCGGGCGCGTCGTTGACGCCGTCACCAACCATCGCAACCACGCGGCCCTCGCCCTGCAGCCGCTGAATCTCGGTCACTTTGTCCTGCGGCAACACCTCGGCCAGCACCCGGTCGATGCCGACCTGCTTCGCGATCGCCGCGGCCGTGCGGGCGTTGTCGCCGGTGATCATGACGACTTGCAGCCCCATGTCGCGCAGTTGGCGGACGACGTCGACGGCGTCCTCCTTGACCGTGTCGGCCACCGCGAGCACACCCACGACCTGGTCGTCCCGGCCGACGAAAACCGCGGTGCGGCCCTGCTCTTCCAATTCGAGGGCGGCCAGAGCGAGGCCGTCGGGCACCGACAACTCGTGCTCGTCGACGAGCTTGCGCCGCCCCACCAGCACGGATCGCCCGTCGACCTGCGCCCGCACCCCATGTCCCGCAACGCTTTCAAACTCGGCGGCGGGCGGTATCTTCAACCCCCGCTCGAGCGCACCAGCGACGATCGCCGCGCCGATGGGGTGCTCGGAGCCGGACTCCACCGCCGCCGCGATCCGCAGCACCGGATCTGGCTGGCGCCGCCTGCGGGCAACAACATCGGTGAGCTGCATCTGGGCGCGGGTGAGGGTGCCGGTCTTGTCGAACACGACGGTGTCGATCTTCTGAGATGCTTCCAGCACGTCGCCGCCCTTGACCAGGATCCCCAAGTCCGCGCCGCGACCGGTGCCGACCGTGATCGCCGTCGGGGTGGCCAGGCCCAGCGCACACGGGCAGGCAATCATCAGCACCGAAATCGCGGCGGTCATGCCGCCCACCGGGTTGGCGGCCAACAGCGTCCACCCGACAAACGTTGTCGCGGCAACGCCAATCACCGCCGGCACGAACACCGCCGACACCCGGTCGACCATCCGCTGCACCGGGGCCTTGCGGCCCTGTGCCTGCTCAACCAGGCGCACGATTTGCGCCAGCGCGGTGTCGGCCCCAACGGCGGTGGCGCGCACGGTCAATACGCCGTCGAGGTTGACCGTTGCTCCTGCGACACGGTCGCCCGCGGTCTTCCCAACCGGAACGGACTCGCCGGTCAGCATCGACTCATCGACGGCCGCGCGTCCGTCGACGACTTCGCCGTCGACCGGGATTTTCTCTCCCGGCCGTACTCGTAGCAGATCCCCGACCTGGACCTGATCGATGGGGACCAGAATTTCTTGTTCGTCGACGAGCAGGCAAGCTTCCTTGGCGCCCATCTCCAGCAGCTTGCTGATTGCCTCCGACGCCTTGCCCTGGGCTCTGGCCTCGAAGTAGCGGCCCAGTACGACCGATGCACTGATGAGTGCGGCGGTGTCGAAATATACTGGCCCGCCGACAAACAACTGGTAGGTGGAGTAGCTGAAGGCGGTCATCGTGCCCAGCGCGATGAGCGTGTCCATGGTCGCGCTGCCGGCGCGCGCCTGCTGCACCGCCGCCTTGAGAACCGGCCACCCGGAGACGAATTGCACCGGTATCGTCGCGGCGAAAGCCATCCATTTCGCCCACGGGTACGCGGCGAGAAACGTTGTCAACCCAAACGACAGCAGCGACAACGGCACGGCCAGCCACACCCGACGCAACCACGTCCGTTCCTGACGCTTGCCCTCCTCGGCCGGCGACACCCCGGATGAGCTCACCGGTGCCAGCGCACATCCGCCGCAACTTGCTATCTCGGTCGACGTATCGTCTTCCGGCGCGCGGCCGAACAAGCGGCGAATCCCGCCGCTGAACTTCCGCGTCCCAATGGTTTTGCGCGCACCCACCGAGTGCGGAGTGCGCGCAGGCACCAACTCTGCGGGGATATCCCGCGCATCGGCAATCGCGGACAAGACGGCATCGGTGTCGCGACGCTCCGGCGAGAAAAAGATCACCACCGACGCCGTACGTGGATAGGCGTACACCGCGCACACGCCGGTCACCTTGGCGACCGAGTCCTCGATCGCTACGGCCCGAATCTCGTCGAAACGAAAACCTGTGGCGTGCACCCGCATTCGCCCCGCCGCGTCGGAAACAACCTTGAGTGCGACATCGGCGTCGGCGAGCGTGTCAGTGGGCGCCATTGTTGTCCGAGTCCACCACCACCAGCGGCGTAACGTCCTCGCCGATGCGCTCTTTCGCCTCCGCGATCACATCGGCGGCCGTCAGTCGGGCCTGCTCAGCGCTGTGCTGGGCCTTGCGCTCGGCGTCGCGGGCAAAGCGCATGCCCCAGGCGGTCACGGTGACGGTCGCCGCCCGTAGCGGAACCTTCGCGACCCCTTTGCGCAGCGCCTGATACGCCGCAACTCCCACGGCGCCGGTCACCACCGTGGGCGCCGCTTTCGCCACGAGTCCATGCAACGCCATCTCGAGTGCTCCCTTAAAATCGTTGAGCCACAATAAGTTTGGTGGATAGTCACGGCGCTGACCGTGACGTCTAGCTCTGGATCGCGCTGCCTGCCGTCGCCAGCTGGTCAGTGGGTTCGCCAACCGCCGCACCGCCCAGCTGTGCAAGCGGACCGGTCAGCGCCGGCGTGAACTTGATCGCATCAACCAGCTCGTCAATCGCGGCTTGCCCGCGGCCATCCAGCACCGCAGTGGAAAAGCAGGTCTCCAAGTGGTTGTGCAGCATCACCCGATTGGCCCGCTCCAGCGAGGACTGAGCGGCCGAGACCTGCTTCATGACGTCCACGCAGTACGCGTCGGATTCCACCATCCGAATAATGCCGTCAAGGTGGCCCCGAACCGTCTTCAACCGGTTCAGCACCGCCTGCTTCTTCGCGGTCAATTCCTCGCTCATAATTCGCATCGTACCCCACCCCACCCGGGGTGGGGTACTGAACTCCCGGGTCGCTCTTCCGAGAACGACTAAAGTGCAGATCATGCCCGTCGCCGACCGCGCTAAATTGCCATTACGTTTCGCGCTCGCGTTGGGTCTTGCGGTCGGCGTCTTGTCCGCCTGCGACAGCCACGCGGGACGGGTCGGGGACAACCCCCGCGAAGTGACCGTCGTCGGCTCCGGCCAGGTCCAAGGGGTCCCGGACACCCTCACCGCCGACGTTGGCATCGAGTTCACCGCGCCGGACGTCACCGCGGCGATGAATCAGACCAACGACCGCCAGCAGGCGGTCATCAATGCAGTGACGGGCGCGGGCGTCGACCGCAAGGACATCAGCACCACCGAGGTCAGCCTGCAACCGCAGTACGACAGTTCCGGGGGCGGCATCACCGGGTATCGTGCCGACAACTCGATCCGGGTCAAGATCCACCCGACCGACTCCGCGTCGCACGTGCTGGCGGTCATTGTCGGCGCCGGCGGCGACGCCACCCGAATCAACTCGGTCAGCTATTCCATCGCGGACGACTCGCAGCTGGTCAAGGACGCGCGTGCCCGCGCTTTTCAGGACGCCAAAAACCGGGCCGAGCAGTACGCGCAGCTGTCCGGGCTCAAGCTGGGCAAGGTCATCTCGATTTCGGAGGCAGCGGGCGGAGCGCCGCCCGTCATGGCTCCGGCTCCGCGAGGCGGGGCAATGCCGTCGAACGTTCCGTTAGAGCCTGGCCAGCAGACGGTGAGCTTCTCGGTCACCGCCGTGTGGCAACTGCAGTAAGGGCTCGAGTTCTGGTGGCGACCCGCTGCGCCCGGCTTCGCCGGCCTTGCGATCGCCCCTAGTCCTGGTAGACCCTGGGGTCCAGGGTTCCGATGTAGGGCAGGTCGCGGTAGCGCTCGTCGTAGTCGAGGCCATAGCCGACAACGAACTCGTTGGGGATGTCGAAACCCACATAAGCGATGTCGGTGTTGGCGCGCAGCGCGTCAGGCTTGCGCAGCAGCGTGCACACGCGCAGCGAATGTGGATGCCGGGTATTCAGGTTGCGCAGCAGCCAGGACAGCGTCAGCCCGGAGTCGACGACGTCCTCGACGATCAGCACGTCCCGGTCGTTGATGTCGCGGTCGAGGTCTTTGAGGATGCGCACCACTCCCGACGAGGACGTCGACGATCCATAGGAGCTGACCGCCATGAACTCGAACTGCGTCGGCAGCGGGATCGCGCGCGCCAGGTCGGTGACGAACATGACCGCGCCCTTGAGCACGGTGATCAACAGCAGGTCTTGGTCCTCAGCGGCGGCCAGCTCGCGATAGTCCTCGCCGATCTGTGCTCCGAGCTCGGCGATCCGGGCCTGGATCTGCTCTTCGCGCAGCAACACCGATTTGATGTCCCCGGGGTACAGCTCCGGCGATTCCGCTGCCACGACCACAGCGTGCCATGTAATCGGGCCGACGACCAACGGAGGGCAGCTAGACCGGCTCTCGGTGCAGAGTCAAAAGCCCGCCGCTGCGGCCGGCGACCAACCGCTGATTGCGCAAAGTGGACCCGACCGCCACTCCGCCCTGGCCGCGCCAGGCGGTGATCAGCCGGTCAACGCCGCGGATCTGCTTGTCGGTCAGCCCGATCGCGCCGCCGGCCAGCAACCAACTGCGGATGACTCCACGACGTACCGGGTCGGGCAGCGCCGCCAATACCTGGGTGTCGAGCCCCTCGGTGGTCGCGGATGCCGTCATCGCCTGCGCGATCAGCGCATCGACCATCTCGGTGTCGGCGCGCAGCGCAGTGGCGGTGCGGGCCAGCGCCTCAGCGACGCCACCGCCAAGCACCTCTTCCAGCAACGGCAGCACCTCGTGGCGCAGCCGGGTCCGGGTGAAACGGTGGTCGGTGTTGTGCGGGTCCTGCCAGGCCGAGAGCCCCAGCTCCTGGCAAGCCGCGTGCGTCACGCTGCGCCGCACACCCAGCAACGGTCGACACCAAGGCGGGTCGTAGGGGCGCATCCCGGCGATCGATCGGGCGCCCGAACCGCGACCCAGGCCGAGCAGCACGCTCTCGGCCTGATCGTCGAGAGTGTGGGCCAGCAGCACTGGGCGATCGCGACGGGCAGCCTCGAGCGCGTGGTACCGGGCAGTGCGCGCGGCGCCCTCCGGCCCGCCGTCTCCGCTGACCTGGACGCAAAGGACTTGGGCGTCAACGCATCCCAATTCCTCAGCAAGGCGGCGAGCGGTCGCGGCGATCGCTGCCGAGCCGGCCTGCAAACCGTGATCCACGATCAACGCGGTGGTCGGCAGCAGGGCGGCCGCGACGGCGGTGAGCGCCAACGAATCCGGGCCCCCAGACAGCGCCACGCACCAGCGATCGGCGCTGGCGAGGTATTGCTTGGCGAACGCCGCTACGGCCGAGCGGAGCTCCGCTACAGCACCCGGTCGATCCATCGTTGCGGGTATTCGATCTCGATCGGCCGGGGCAGGGTGTCCGGACCGGTCCACACGGTGTTGAACCGCTTCATCCCGACCCGGTCGACGACATGGTCGACGAACGCCTTACCCCGGGTGTACTGGCTCAGTTTGGCGTCGATGCCCAGTAGTGCGCGCAGCAGCCGCTGCAGCGGCGGCTGCTTGCGGTGCCGACGCTCGTCGAAGCGGCTCCGGATGGTTGACACCGACGGAACCACAACGGGCCCAACGGCATCCATCACGTGGTCGGCGTGGCCCTCCAACAACGTGCCCAGCACCAACAGCTGATCCAGGGCCTCGCGTTGCGGCTCGGACTGCACGGCGCGCAGCAACCCCAGAACGCCCCTTGTGTTCGGGTCGTGGTCGGCCCGCGACGGTTCGCCACGGCCGCGGACGAAGTCGGCCAGCCGACTCACCACCTGCGCGATGTCTTCGCCGCCCTCCTGCGTCAACACACCGAGCGCTTGCGACATGTAGCCGGACAGCCATGGATTCGCGGTGAACTGCACTCGATGAGTGACCTCGTGCAGGCACACCCACAATCGGAAATCGGAAGGCTCCAAACGCAATTGCCGCTCGACCGCAATGACGTTGGGGTACACCAGCAGCAAGGCGCCGCCGTCATTGGAAGCGGCGAACGGGTCGTACTGGCCCAGGATGCCCGACGCGACGAACGCCAGCACGGCACCGGTCTGCGCGCCGGTGACCCGTCCCGAGATCATCCCCCGCGGCTTGTCGGTTCCGCCGGTCATCACCCGCATCGACTCGGCGGCCGCCCGCACCCACCCCGGCCGGTCGACGATGCGGGCCTCGGGAACAACGCCGTTGGTCTGCAGACCGGTGACGTCGCGCACCGGCGGTTCGGCAGCCTTGGCGGCGGTAGCCAGGTTCTCGACCACCTGGCGACGGGTGTAGTCGGTGGACGGCGGGCCGGCACGGACCAGCCGCTGGCCGACCGTCGCCGCGAATCCCCAGTCGACGGCGCGGCCGACGGTCAACTCGGTTGCCGCGGTCACGTTACGCATCCACACGACCATAGGGTGGTCGCCACCGCGTCGATCGCTGTTCGGCCGGTCATCCCGGCGTCATTGGAGATCAGCGCGAAGGTCAGCACCCGTCCACTTCGGTCGGTCACCACCCCAGCTAACGCGTTAACGGCGGTCAGCGAGCCGGTTTTGGCTCGCAACCAGCCGGCCGGCCCGGCGGCATGGAAGGTGGCGTCGAGAAAACGGTCGGACAGCGTGCCGCTGCCACCGGCGATCGGCAACAGGTCCAGCAGCGGCCGCAGCGACGGCTGATCCGGACCGGCCGCCGCCTGCACCACGGAGTCGAGGGTCTTGGCGCTAAGTCGGTCGTCGACCGACAACCCGCTGGAGTCCTTCAATGTCGCGCCGCTGGTGTCGACGTGCGCGAGGCTCAACCGATTGGTCACGGCGTCGACGGCGCCGGTGAAGCTCAGCGACCGATGCATCGACGCGGCCACTTCACGGGCGATGCATTCGGCCATCACGTTGTCAGAGACGCTCATCATCTCGTTCAAACGCTCGATTAGCGGCGCCGACTGGACAGCGCCCAGCTGCCGCGCGCCGGCGGATGCGGGATGGCGCGCGATGGTCACCTGCTGCGGGTCGACGCCGAGCGCGGCGGCCAGCGCGTGTCCCGCGTCCAGGGCCGGGGTCACCGACCGGCGCGACTCGTCGGTCGCCGGCTGGATACGTCCGGCGTCGAGCATGACCGATTCGATCGGTGCGATATCGCCGCCCTCGATGTCGGCCGGATCCCAGCCGGGCGCAAAGGTCGGGCCACTGAACAGCGAGGTGTCCACTTGCACCGCCGTCGGCGTCACCCCACTGCGACGTACCTGAGCGGCGAGATCGCTGATGCGCGCCGCACCGTGATACCAGGTGTCCTGCCCCGGCGGAGCAGCGGAAAGCGTTGGGTCGCCACCCCCGACCAGCACCACCGTTCCGGCCTGATCGGCGGCCACCACTCGAGTGGTGACCCGGGCCTCGCGGTCCAGCGCCAACAGCGCGGCCGCGGTGGTGAGCGTTTTGTTCGTCGACGCCGGCTGCAGCAGCACGTCATCCTGCTGCTGCCAGAGTTCCTCGCCGGTCATCGCGTCGGTGACCCGACCGCCCAGCTTGCCCAGGTTGGGGTCGGCCACCACCGGCGCCAGGGTCGCGGCCAGCCCAGACTGGGTCGGCACCAGCGCGGTGGCGGCCACCGGGACGATGCTCGGCTTGGCCGTGACAGCCGGCGGCGGCGGTGGGATCCGGGCACCGCTGGCGCCGTGACCGCTGCCGGTGAACAACGCGGCCGCCGCGACCACGGCGGCAACGATCGCCAGCACGCCCACTCCCACCATCAGGTGCGTGGACGGCCGCCACTGAGTGGGACGCATGACTCTCCTGACTGCTTTGCGCCTATTGTGCTTGAAACATCTGCCGACCGACGTCCTGCGGGAGCTGCGTCGCCCACCAGATCGCTGGACTAGGGTGGACGCGCGACAACTGCCGATCAGCAGCGACCACCCCAGCCGAAGGAGCCGAGACGGTGGAATTCGACGTCACCATCGAGATCCCTAAGGGTCAGCGAAACAAATACGAGGTCGACCACGAGACGGGCAAGGTGCGCTTAGATCGCTACCTCTACACGTCGATGGTCTACCCGACGGACTACGGCTTCATCGACGACACCCTGGGCGAGGACGGCGACCCGCTCGACATCCTGTTGTTGCTGCCCGAGCCGCTGTTCCCGGGCGTGGGGCTGACCGCGCGGCCGGTGGCAATGTTCCGGATGACCGACGAGCACGGGGGCGACGACAAGGTGCTGTGCGTCCCGGCCGGCGATCATCGGTGGGACGACATCCAGGACATCGGAGACGTCCCGGAGTACGAGCTGGATGTCATCAAACACTTCTTCTCGCAGTACAAGGCACTGGAGCCGGGCAAGTACGTCAAGACCGCCGACTGGGTGGGTCGTGCCGAGGCCGAAGCAGAGGTACTGCGGTCCATCGAGCGGTTCAAGAGCACCGGACACTGACGCCTCGGCACTGCCTTCGCGCACAGCGAAATTCGCGACGCCGATCTACCGGGCTTTGGGGTCGAGCCGATAGCGCCGCAAGTGGCATCCTGGCAATGTGGGCCCGATGTTTCACTTCGCCGCGAATTTCTGGTGGTTGGTGTTCCCGCTGGGCGGCGCGATCGGCGGGGGCGTCCGCGCGATCGCCGCGGCCAACGAACGCCGGGCCGAGCGGCGGATGGAACGGTACCGGCTGAAGCAGCAGACCAAGATCGCGATCGCGGAAGCATCCGGCCGGAAGCGAGATAACAAGGACGGCTACCGTCGCGAGATCGCCAAACTCCTCGCCACGCATGATCGGACCGACGCGCGGTGGCTGGACTACGAGGTCGACATCGCCAAATTGCTCGACTTCCCGCTGATGACCGACATGCGCAATCCGCTGACCGTCGCCTTCCACAACGCCAAGCGGCAGGCCGACCTGCTGCGCCCGGAGCGGCCCGAAGACCTGGTCAGCGATCGGCCCGCGCAACTGGAATACCGCGACGCCGTCCACGACTACGTCAGCGCCTTCGAGGTCGCCGAGGCCGAAGCGATTCGCCGGCGCCGCAGCGACTTCTCCGAAGACGACCAGCAGCGGCTGGCACGGGCCCGGCACCTGCTACAGCTCGCCCAGGACGAAGCCGCTTCGCCGCAGGAACGGCAGAACGCCTATGCGCGGGCCAGCAGAGAACTCGACGGGCTGATCGTGTTGCCCGCCCCGGCACGAGCCAGCATCGAACGACGCATCGCCGCCGCCATCGAGGCCTAACCGTCGGCGGCCCGGGTGGCGTAAAGGCTGGCGGCTGCGGTGACGACGAGAGTTACCACGATGACCGCCAGGGTGAGCGACGTCGGGATCTCAGGGACGTCGACGTGCCTGCCGCCATTGATGAACGGCAGATCGTTTTCCCGCAACGCCTGCAGCATCAACTTGATCCCGATGAACGACAAGATGACGCCGAGGCCTTTGGACAGATAAACGAGCCGCTGCAACAGGTTTGCGAGCATGAAGTACAGCTGCCGCAGGCCCATCAGGGCGAATACGTTGGCGGCAAACACCAAGTAGGCCTCGCGGGTCAGGCCGAAAATCGCGGGAATGGAATCGAGGGCGAAGATCAGGTCGGCGACGCCGAGCGCCACGACGACGAGAAGCATCGGGGTCATCGACCACTGCGCCCCCTCTTTGACATAGAGCTTGGCACCGTGCCAGCTGTCGGTGGCATTCAAGTGGTTGCGAGCGAACCGGACGGCCGCGTTCTCCGCGCTGGCGTCGTGCCCGGCGCCGCGAGCCAATCTGATCGCGCTGAACACCAGAAAGGCGCCGAAAAGGTAGAAAACCCAGGAGAATCGCTGGATGGCCGCCGCGCCAAGCGCGATGAAGATGCCGCGAAGAATCAGCGCGATCACGATGCCGACCAACAACGCTTGCCGTTGATAGATCTTGGGCACGTTGAAGCTCGTCATGATGATGACGAAGACGAACAGATTGTCGATCGACAGGCTGTATTCGGTGATCCATCCCGCGAAGAATTCCAGGGCGTACCGCTGGCCATGGAAGTACCACGTCCAGATCCCGAAGCACACCGCGAGTGCGACATACGCCGACAACGCGATCGCGCAACTGCGCATCGTCGGTTCCCCGGACCTCCGCGCCATCACCGCGACGTCGAACAGCAGCACCGCAATCGTCACACCCAGGGTGACGACCCATTCGAGCAGAGAAACGGACAACAGAGGCCTCCGGTCGCTGACACGCCAGAGGTCTCTCCCACCGTCGCGACCGGGGTCGCAAAGGCCCGCGGCCCCGGTCGCCCGGCTGGGGGTGACGTGATGACGACACCGCGGCGGAGGAATACTCCCCTCTGCCGCACAGTCTGTCAGGCCGAGGTCGTGTCAGCGTGCTGAGGGCGGTAATGGCTGTGAGTATTTTCAAACCGTGACCGAGGTCGGCCCGACCCCTAGCATCGGAGCCTCCGCCAGCCCGATCGCTCGCGGCAGCGTGGCCCGGGTCGGTACGGCGACCGTGCTGACCGCACTGTGCGGCTACGCGGTCGTCTACCTGGCCGCCCGTGATCTGGCTCCGGCCGGTTTTTCGATCTTCGCGGTTTTTTGGGGAGCGTTCGGCCTGGTCACCGGGTCCGCCAATGGCCTGCTGCAAGAAACAACCCGGGAAGTCCGTGCCACCGGCTACCTGGACGTCTTACCGGCGCGACGCACCCATCCGCTACGGGTCGCCGGGATGGTCGGGATCGGTGCGGCCCTGGTGGTCGCCGGGAGCTCACCGCTGTGGAGCACTCGGGTGTTCGCCGAAGCCCACTGGCTCTCGGTCGGCCTGCTCAGCGTCGGGCTGGCCGGGTTCTGCCTGCACGCCACGTTGCTGGGCATGCTGGCCGGGACCAACCGGTGGACCCAGTACGGGGCACTGATGGTCACCGACGCGGTCATCCGAGTGGCGGTCGCCGTGGCTACCTTCGTGATCGGCTGGGGCCTGGTCGGGTTCTTGTGGGCCACCGTCGCGGGCGCGGTGGCCTGGCTGATCATGATCGTGGTCTCGCCGGCGACCCGGGCCGCCGCCCGCCTACTGACCCCGGGCGGCACCGCGACATTTCTGCGCGGAGCGGCCCATTCGATCACCGCGGCCGGCGCCAGCGCCATTCTCGTGATGGGTTTTCCGGTGCTGCTGAAGGCGACCTCCAACCAGCTCGGCGCCGAAGGCGGGGTGGTCATCCTGGCGGTCACGCTCACCCGGGCGCCCCTGCTGGTACCGCTGACCGCGATGCAGGGCAATCTGATCGCGCACTTCGTCGACGCGCGAACCGAGCGGCTACGGGCGCTCATCGCGCCGGCCGCGCTGGTCGGCGGGATCGGCGCGATCGGCGTGCTGGCCGCGGGCCTGATCGGCCCGTGGCTGCTGCGGGTCGGCTTCGGACCCGATTACCGCGCGGCCGGCGCGCTGCTGGCCTGGTTGACGGCTGGTGCGGTGGCCATCGCCATGCTGACCCTGACCGGCGCGGCCGCGGTGGCGGCTGCATTGCATCGCGCCTACGCGCTGGGCTGGGTCGGGGCGACGGTCGCGTCGACGCTGCTGCTGTTGTTGCCGCTGCCGCTGGAGACCCGCACCGTGGTCGCGTTGTTGTGCGGTCCGCTGGTGGGTATCGGGGTGCATCTGGCCGCGCTGTCACGCGCGGGCGGCTGATCAGCCGACTTGGGCGAACGAACGTGTAGCTTGTGGGCTTGACATGCTCGAAACGCGCAACGTCTGGGTCGTCGTCCCAGCCTTCAACGAAGCCGGCGTCATCGGCGACGTCATCACCGATCTGCGGGCCGTGTTCGCCAACGTCGTGTGTGTGGACGACGGCAGCCGCGACGACACCGGCGACATCGCGCTGCGGGCCGGGGCACATCTGGTGCGCCACCCGGTGAACCTGGGCCAGGGTGCGGCCATCCAGACCGGCGTCGAGTACGCCCGACGCCAACCCGGCGCGCAGGTCTTCGCCACCTTCGACGGCGACGGACAGCACCGCGTCAAGGACCTCGTCACGATGATCGACCGGCTCAGCGCCGGCGACGTCGACATCGTCATCGGAACGCGATTCGGCGCCGGTGTCAGCAGGCCCCCGCTGCTCAAACGCGTTGTGCTGCAAACCGCCGCGCAGCTGAGCCCGCGCGGTCGCAGGCTGGGATTGACCGACACCAACAACGGATTGCGGGTGTTCAACAAGACCGTCGCCGACGGGCTGGACATCACCATGAACGGGATGAGCCACGCCAACGAGTTCATCATGCTGATCGCCGAAAACCATTGGCGCGTCGCCGAAGAGCCCGTCGAGGTGCTCTACACCGAGTACTCCCAATCCAAGGGCCAACCGCTGCTGAACGGTGTCAACATCATTTTCGACTTATTCCTGCGAGGAAGGATGCCGCGATGAACTGGATTCAGGGCCTGCTGATCACCTCGATCGTCGCGTTGCTGGTTTACCTGCTGCGGTCTCGTCGGAGCGCCCAGTCGAAGGCCTGGGTCAAAGTCGGCTATCTGGTTTTCGTGCTGGCCGGTATCTACGCCGTGCTCCGGCCGAACGACACCACGGTGGTGGCGCATTGGCTCGGCGTGGACCGCGGCACCGACCTGATGCTCTACGCGCTGATCATCGCGTTCAGCTTCACCACCTTGAGCGCCTACATGCGGTTCAAGGACCTCGAACTGCGTTACGCAAGACTGGCCCGTGCCGTCGCGCTGGAGGGCGCGCAAGCGCCCGAGTGATCAGCCTGCCCCGACACCCCAGTGCAGCCCACGTGAGGTGAGCAGGACCAGGCCAAGCGATACCGCCGCAACGACGACAAGGCCGATAATGGCCACCACGAGTGGGCGCCAGCCGGTGCGGACGAGTTCCCGAATGTTGGTGTTCAGCCCCACGCCGGCGAAGGTCAGCAAAAACGCCCACTTCGATACGTTGGCAATGCTGGTGCTTTCGGTCTTGCTCAGCCAGCCCGCCGTCGCGATTGCGGACACCGCCAGAAAGCCCAGGACGAACTTGGGGAACTTGTCCCAGACGAATGCGGCCCTTGCCCGCAAGCCCGGCGCGATCTGGTCTGCCTGACCGCGTGAAGCCCAGTACAGAGCGAAACCCAGCACCACGAAACCGATTAGAGCGTTGCGGGTGGACTTCACCAGCACCGCGATCTTTCCTGCTTGCTCGGAATACAGGTATCCCGTCGCGGTGGTCTCGGCGGTGTTGTCGACAGCCAGACCCGCCCACAAGCCGAATTCGCGGTCGGTGAGCCCCATTCCGTGTCCCAGAAGCGGCAGCGTGAACAACGCCACGGCGCCCAGTGCCAAGATCGCCGCGATCGCGTAACCGACATCGGAATTGCGCGCGCGGATAGCGCCCTTGGCGGCCACGATGGCCGAGACGCCGCAGATGGACGTCCCGATGGCGAGCAGCGAGCCAAGCTTGCCCGACAATCCGAACAGGTAGGCGGCAAGGAGAATGATTGCGCCGGCGATGACCATGTCAACCACAATCTGCACCAGCGAGATGCCACCGAGTTTGACGACATCGCCCAGGACGAACCGCACTCCCAGCGCGACAATCCCGATCTTCAGCCAAAATTCGTACGTCTGGACGCCGGGACGGAAGATGCGGTGCAGACCGAAGGTATTGGTGACGACGAGGCCGATAACGATGGCCCACAGCACATACTCGATGTCGGGAACCGTCCAATGCTCGTGTTGAGCAAGGGATTTCCACCATATTTGGGCGTACTTGCCGAGCAGTCCGACTGCGATCAACAGCAAGACGCCGGGCACATACGCGAACAAATTGCGGCTGGTGAAACTGGCCTCTTCGGCGGGTTCCGTGTGATCAACGACGACCGTGCTCATCGCGTCACCACGGAATCTTGGGGAGCAAACCCGCGACGGCTAACAGCACCACGATGCCGGCCACAATCGTGGCCCACCAATCAACGCCTATCCGTCCCAGGCGTTCACCCCAGGTTGTCGCCTCCTGATCGGCTTGGCCACCGTCATCGCTCGCGGTCACTGCCTTCTCCCTGTCGTCGGCCCCTCGCCAGATGCTGACCGCCGCCCACTGCATCGGACAAGGGATTGACTCCGGCTGATTGTTGGCCCGCGCGGTCGCCCTGAAAGCCGCGCACGCATGCCAACCGGGCCAAGCCATTGGCGTAGATTTGTCGTACGATCATGACATGACTACGACAACCGCTGACCTTCATGCCATCCTTGGCCGCGTTAACGAAGCGACCAAGCTGTTACAGCGGTCCAGGACGGTTCCCGACAAGGTTTCCCAATTGATCGACAGCTTCGCTCCGACGCTTGGCGCCGAGACGCCCTTGCTCCTCGATGCCGACCCATATCTCACAACGGCTTTATGGGCTTCGGCGTATCGCGCGGAAAAAGCGCTCCGCGAAGATAACGACGCGGACCGGCGGCGTGACGTTCGCATTGCACTGGAGCAATTTCGCCACGCATTACGTGACATTACTGAAAATCAGCCGTACAACGATGATGCGCCGGTCCGCAAGGTACTTGCCAGGACATCCGAGATCCTCGCCGCCCCGCAGAAGACCCTTGCCGACCTGCTCAGGGTTTCCGTTCGCCAGCTTCAGCGCTGGCTCGCGGACGACGGGCCCGAGCCTGCAACTGACGATGCAGCTCGTATCCGTGCGGTCGGACAGCTCGTGAACCAGCTGCGCCACTCATTCACGGGTCCTGGGGTAGTCGCCTGGTTCTATCGGGAGCATCCACTGCTCGGCCAGCGCCCCATTGAGGCGCTCGACGATCCGCTCTCCTTCCCGAAGCTCCTTGGGGCCGCGACTGCAGCCCGTGCCATGACGGTATGAGGCTGACCGTATTTCGTCACGCCGCGTACGACTCTCCGTGGTGGGCGTTTCCCAGCTCACAGGATGGTCGTTTTCATCGGGGCAGAACCGAAATCGTGCAGTATCTGAGTCTTCATCCGCTCGGCCCTGCCGCCGAGATGCTTCGCCACAATGTTGGACCGGCCGGCAATCCGGACGACGTCGTCTTGAACTTATGGACAGCGCTGATCGATCTCGATGACGTGACAGGGGTCGACTTCAAGGATTGCGGCAGCTACGGTCTGACGCCCGACGAGCTCGTCGGCGACGATTACGCCCCCACGCAGGCATTGGCGGATGACGTCCGAATTAGCGGAGCGGTCGGAATGATTGTTCCATCGGCTGCACTGCCCGGAACTCACAACTTGATTTTGTTTGGCGTCCGACTGCTTAATCCGTTTCTCAGCCAACCGCTTATGCCCGAAGAGATCTCGACCGGCCACCTCACTGATGGAGCTCGGTCTCCGGCCGAGGTGGTCTTAAACGTCCGGTGGTTCGGCACTCCGCATAAGGCGTTGCAGCAGTGGAAGACTACTGGTACCTACGACTTGTTCGACGATCCCATGGCGACGCGTTGGTGATCTCGAGAAGCCGGACCGCGCTAGGCGACGTGCTTGCGCCGGAAGTAGTCGACGGTGCGGCGCACGCCGTCGTCGAGCGCGACCTGCGGGCGCCAGCCCAAAATTCGCTCAGCCAAACCGATGTCGAGGCAGGACCGTTTCAAATCGCCGAGTCGCGGTGGACAAAATTCCGGATCGTCGGGCGCGCCGACGGCCGCGGCCACCGCTGAATGCAGTTGGCGGTCAGAGGTTTCCACACCGGTGCCGACGTTGAACCGCTGCCCGCCGCCGACCGAGCCCGACGCTTTGATGAACGAGTCCACCACGTCGTCGACGAACACGTAGTCGCGGGTGTTGGAACCGTCGCCGAAGACCTTGGTCGGCTTGTCGGACAGCAGCGCCTGGGCGAAGATCGCCACCACGCCGGCCTCGCCGTGCGGATCTTGGCGGGGCCCATAGACATTGGCCGGCGCGATGTGCGAGCACTCCAGGCCGTACAGATGCCGGAACGTGTTGAGGTAGATCTCCCCCGCAACCTTGCCCGCCGCATACGGCGACGCCGGGTCGGTAGGCACGTCCTCACTGGTCGGATACGACGGTGGGGTGCCGTAGATCGATCCACCCGACGAGGTGTGCACGATCTTGCGCACACCGGCGCGGCGCGCCGCGTCGCCGAGCCGCAGAGTGCCGATCACGTTGACCGACGCGTCGAATTGCGGGTCGGCCACCGAGTGCCGCACGTCGATCTGCGCGGCCAGGTGAAACACCACTTCCGGGCGATGCTCGTCCAGGATCGCCTGCAGGTCGGCCGTGACGATGTCGGCCTCCACGAAAGCGAATTCGCCGACGTCGACCAGGTGCTCGATGTTGGTTGCCCGCCCGGAGGCGTAGTTGTCCAGCCCCGCGACGCTGTGCCCGTCGCTCAGCAACCGGTCGACTAGCGTCGACCCGATGAACCCGGCTGCCCCGGTGACCAGTGCGCGCACCGGCCCACCATACCGACGGGCTGCCGGGGTACCGAAGGTAGCGTTGGCCGCCGCCGCGCTGATCGTGGTGCAGCTGGCGATTCGCGCGGTGCTGGCGTTTCGGGGCTACTTCTACTGGGATGACCTGATCCTGGTCGGCCGAGCCGGCACGCATGGCCTGCTGTCGCCGTCATACCTGTTCGACGACCACGACGGCCATGTCATGCCGGCCGCCTTCCTGGTCGCCGGTGCCATCACGCGGCTGGCGCCGTTGAATTGGATCGGACCGGCCATCAGCCTGGTGGTGCTGCAATTGCTGGCCTCGCTGGCGCTGTTGCGGGCGCTGTACGTCATCCTGGGCTGGCGGCCGGTACTGCTCATCCCACTGACCTTTGCGCTGTTCACCCCGTTGGGTGTTCCGGGGTTCGCGTGGTGGGCGGCGGCGCTGAACTCGCTGCCGATGCTGGCCGCGCTGGCCTGGGTCTGCGCCGATGCGATCATGCTGGTCCGAACCCGCGACCAGCGCTACGCGGTGACCGGCGTGCTGGCCTACCTCGGTGGGCTGTTGTTCTTCGAAAAGGCCGCGGTGATTCCTTTCGTCGCGTTCGCCATCGCCGCGCTGCTGTTCCACATGCAGGGCGACCGCACGCCGCTGGCAGCGTGTTCAGCGGTCTGGCGCGCCGGAGTTCGATTGTGGACGGCGTTGCTGGCGCTGACCGCCTCCTGGATCGCGGTCTACGTGGTTGTGGTCAACCAGCGGCGGTGGAGTTCGGATCTGTCGATGACGTGGGATCTGCTGCGTCGCTCGGTGACTCATGGGATCGTTCCCGGCTTGGCCGGGGGGCCGTGGGCCTGGGCGCGCTGGGCGCCGGCCTCGCCGTGGGCGACCCCGCCACCGGCGGTCATGGTGCTGGGCTGGTTGGCGCTGGCCGCGGCGCTGGGCGTCTCCCTGGCGCGCAAGCAGCGCCTTGTGCCGGTCTGGCTGACCGCGGCCGGCTACGTGGTCGGCTGCCAGGTGCCGATCTATCTGATGCGCTCATCGCGGTTCACCGCCCTGGAACTGGCCCAGACGTTGCGTTATTTCCCCGATCTCGTCGTGGTGCTGGCGTTGCTGGCCGCGGTTGGGTTCTGCGCACCGAACCGTCGCTTCGCCGGACAGGTTCAGCACTGGCTGGACGCCTCCGCCGGCCGTGCTGCGGTTACGACGGCCATGGCGGTGGCGTTCGTGGCGAGTAGCGGGTATTCCACGGCGACGTTTCTGACCTCGTGGCGCGACAACCCCGTCGAGCCTTATCTGCAGAACGCCCGCCGCGGTTTGGCCGTCGCACACGCGGCCTCGAATGCGCCGCTGCTGGATCAGGAGGTCGATCCGCTGGTGTTGGGTCGGGTGGCCTGGCCGGAGAATCTGGCCAGCCACATGTTCGCGCTGCTATCGGACCGTCCGGAATTCGCTTCGGCAACAACGCAATTGCGGGTGCTGGACAGCTCGGGCCGATTGGCCGACGCGCAGGTGACCTGGGTGCGCGCGATCCTGCCGGGACCGGTGCCGCGATGCGGCTACTTCGTGCAGCCGGACCGACCGGTGCGGCTTGGTCTCGACGGCCCACTGTTGCCGACGGATTGGACCGCCGAGATCAATTACCTGGCCAACAGCGATGGCTCGCTGACGTTGTCGCTGTCGGAGGGGCCGAAAACGAAGGTTCCGGTGCATCCCGGGCTGAACCGGGTCTACGTCCGGTTGCCCGGCGCGGGCGACGCCATCACGGTGCGAGCCGACACGGCCGCGCTTGCCGTGTGCGTCGCGGCGGGGCCGGTGGGATATGCGCTGCCGCGTTGAGCCAGAACCGCGAACGTCACGCTGGGGTGGCCGTCGCCTACGAGCGTCGCGCTAGCGTGACGCTCGACGCAAATGCTGAGCCACCTAGGAGAATCGAACTCCTGACCTGCTCATTACGAGTGAGCCGCTCTACCGACTGAGCTAAGGTGGCGTGCCCTCCGGGGCGGGACGAGTCTACGGCAGGGCCGCTTGCCCACCCAAGTTCGCCCGGCGACGATCCACAGCGCGCAGCGCGATGAGGTGGGGGCTCCTCCCGCTTGCAGGGGAGAGTCGGGCAATCAAGCGTCAGTCGCGCAGCGCCTGACCGATCGTGGCGACCATGGCGTCGACGGCGAATTTGGGTTTGACGTTGACCGCCAGCGCTTCACGGCACTCCAGCACGGATTCGATGCAGCGCAGCAACCGCTCCGGTGTGACGTGGGCGGCCATCGCCGCGATGGGCTCTGCCATGTCGGGGTGGTTGCGCCGCACGGCGCCGGCGTCGGCGGCCACCAGCAGCGCGTCCCGGAAGTAGGTCGCCAGGTCGATCAACGCGCGGTCCAGGGCATCTCGCGACGCCCGGGTCTGACGCGACTTCTGCCGTCGCTCAAGGTCTTTGATCGCGCCGGTGGCACCGCGCAACGCGCCGGCAGTGCCCTTGCCGGTGCCTCCGGCGCCCAGCGCGGTGCGCAGCTCCTCGGTTTCGGCCTCGTCGCGCCCGGCGGTCAGCGCCGCCGCCTCGGCCTCGGCGGCGGCGACCAGAGCCTCGGCGGCGCCGTACGCCTTCGATCGGGTGGCCGCGTCGCGGGCCAGCCCTAACGCCTGCAGCCGCCGCTCGCGCGCCTCCGGGTCGGTGGCCAGCCGCCGCGCCCGGCCCACATGGCCGCCGCTGACCGACGCCGCCCAGTTCGCGGTCTCGGCCGTCAGATCGTCGCCCTCGATCAGGACCTGGGCGATGGCATCGGGAGACGGCGTCACCAGCGCGATATGCCGGCAGCGGGACCGCAGCGTGAGCGCAATATCTTCGGGATCCACCGACGGCGCGCACAGCAGAAACACCGTCGACGGCGGCGGCTCCTCAACAACTTTGAGCAAGGCATTCGCCGCGCCTTCGGTCAGCCGGTCGGCGTCCTCGATCAGCACGATCTGCCAGCGGCCCGTGCTCGGCCGGCGGGACGCGATCTGGACGATCGCCCGCATCTCGTCGACGCCGATGGACAGTCCTTCGGGGATGATCCGGCGGACGTCCGCATGCGTGCCGGCCATCGTCGTCGTGCAGGCGCGGCATTCTCCGCAGCCGGGCACCCCATCGGACGTGCACTGCAACGCGGCCGCAAAGCACAGCGCCGCGATCGAGCGCCCCGAGCCCGGTGGACCGGTGATCAACCAGGCGTGCGTCATCGCCGCGGTGTGAGCCGAATCACCGCGGGCCGCCGAAGCGGCGGCCACCAGGTCGGCTTCGACGGACTCCTGGCCAACCAGCCGTGTGAATACCCGCGACATCACCGGCAACAGTACTGATGACCGCTGACAACTCCGCAACGTAACCGGCTGTACACGGAACGTTTCGGCTACTTTTTCGTCGCTGACGACCGATACGGTGGGTTGGTGAGCAGGGCGGCGGAACTTCCTCGGCGGATCAGCGGATTCGTCCAGTGGTTTGTCCGCACGCCGTGGCCGGTTTTTACGCTGAGCCAGCTGCAGGCCGACATCATCGGCGCACTGCTGGTGCTGGGCTTCCTGCGCTACGGTCTGCCACCCGAAGATCGCATCGAGCTGCAAAAACTACCGGCCCTCAACCTGGTTACCTTAACCGCGTCAATCGTCGTGCTGTTCCTCGTCGGAACCGCGATCAGCGCGCGTTTGCTGGTGCCGGTGTTCCGGTGGCAACGCCGCGACAGTCTGCTCACCGACACCGACCCCGCCGCCACCGAGCTGGCCCGCAGCCGCGCGCTGCGAACGCCGTTCTACCGCACGGTGATCAACCTGGCGTCCTGGTGCATCGGCGGCACGGTCTTCATCATCGCCAGCTGGCCGGTGGCCAGCCATGCCGCGCCGGTGGTGGCCGTCGCCATCGCCCTGGGCGCCACCGCCACCGCCATCATCGGCTATCTGCAGTCCGAGCGGGTGCTGCGCCCGGTGGCCGTTGCCGCGCTGCGGGGCGGGCTGCCGGAGAACATCCGGGCATCGGGTGTCATCGGGCGCCAGATGCTGGCCTGGGCGCTGTCCACCGGGGTGCCGCTGCTGACGATCGTGCTGACCGTGGTCGCCGACAAGGCGTCGTACCTGCACGGGCCGCCGGAGAAGCTGTTGAACCCGATCCTGCTGCTGGCATTGCTGGCGTTGGGCATCGGGCTGGCCAGCACGCTGCTGGTGGCCATGTCGATCGCCGACCCGCTGCGCCAGCTGCGCTGGGCGCTCGGCGAGGTACAGCGCGGTAATTACAACGCGCACATGCAGATCTACGACGCCAGCGAGCTCGGCCTGCTGCAGGCCGGCTTCAACGACATGGTGCGCGACCTGTCCGAACGACAACGGCTGCGCGACCTGTTCGGCCGCTACGTGGGTGAGGACGTCGCCCGACGCGCCTTGGAGCGCGGCGCCGAGTTGGGCGGTCAGGAGCGCGATGTCGCGGTGCTATTCGTCGACCTGGTCGGCTCCACCGAGCTCGCGGCGACGCGACCACCCGCGGAGGTGGTGCTGCTGCTCAACGAGTTCTTCCGGGTGGTCGTCGACACGGTGGGCCGGCACGGCGGATTCGTCAACAAATTCCAGGGTGATGCCGCGCTGGCCATCTTCGGCGCACCGATCGAACACCCCGACGCGTCCGGCGGCGCGCTGGCTGCGGCGCGTGAGCTGCACGACGAGCTGCTCCCGGTGATCGGCTCCGCGGAATTCGGTATCGGGGTGTCCTCCGGGCGCGCCATCGCCGGCCACATCGGCGCACAGGCTCGTTTCGAGTACACGGTGATCGGTGACCCGGTCAACGAGGCCGCACGCCTCACCGAGCTGGCCAAGCTTGAAGCCGGCCACGTGCTGGCGTCGGCCGTCGCGGTCAGCGGCGCCCTTGACGCCGAAGCGCTGTGCTGGGATGTCGCCGAAGTCGTCGCGCTGCGTGGACGCAATGCCCCGACTCAACTAGCCCGGCCGCTGAACCTGGCCGCGTCGAAAGAGGTGTCAAGCGAAATTGGCAGCTAGCCGACTGGCGGCGGGGGGCTGGACGGCACCGTGGTCAGGTCGCTCGGCGCCGGGCCCGTGGCCGGGTCGCCACCGAGGTTCAACAGGTCGCTGAGGCCCGGCACGCTGGACGGCTGGTCGCCGCTGAGGACTCCGGCATCGGACTCGGTGATGTTCTGCACCACAACCGGAGTCTCCAATCCGTACATGACCTGCAACAAGTCAGCAACGGAGGGGCTGTTCACATCCGGATTCTCGTGCGTGTTCCCAGAGAGTTGCACCGCGGGCACCTGGATGTCGCGTAGCGGCGGCGCCGCGGGGGCGGCGATGATCACGCTGAGGCCACCGAGCGCAACACCAGCGGTGATGCAGTGTCGGATAGCGGTCCGCATGTCTCTCCCTACGCGCCACCGTGACCGTTTCACAGCGGACGTAGGTAACTGTACCTGAGAACAGGCTGAGAATCACCACTCTTTTGGCAAGAAGATGGAAAAAGAAATCTAAGGAGCTCTGAGCTCGGGCTTTTCCCGCTCAAAGCGACGACGGTCAGGTCCGCTTGGCGGCTTTCTTCGCCGGCTTTTTGCCCGCGGCCTTTTTGGCGGTCCGCTTCACGGGGCCGCGGGCCCGCCGGTCGGCGAGCAGTTCCGCGGCGCGCTCGTCGGTGATCGACAACACGTCGTCGCCTTTGCGCAAACTCGCGTTGGTCTCGCCGTCGGTGACATACGGGCCGAACCGACCGTCCTTGATCACCATCGGTTTGCCCGACGCCGAGTCATTGCCCAGCTCGCGTAGCGGCGGGGCCGCGGCACCCTGCCGACCACGACGTTTCGGCTCCGCGTAGAGCTTCAGCGCTTCCCCGAGAGTGATGTCGAACATCTGGTCTTCGGTGGCCAACGAGCGAGAGTCGCTGCCGCGCTTGAGGTATGGGCCATAACGCCCGTTCTGCGCGGTGATCTCCTCATTGGAGTCGGGGTCGACGCCGACGACGCGCGGCAGCGACAGCAGCTTCAGCGCATCGTCCAGCGTGACGGTCTGCAAATCCATACTGCGCAGCAGCGAACCCGTGCGCGGTTTGGGGCCGGTGGGTTTCTTGCCCTTCTTGGCCGTGACACCGTCGGGGTCATCGGGGGGCTCCGGCAGCACCTCGGTGACATATGGCCCGTAGCGACCGTCCTTGGCGACGATCTCGTGACCGGTCTCCGGGTCCACACCGAGGGTCCGGCCCTCCTGGGGCGTGGCGAAAAGCTGTTCGGCCACTTCCAACGTCAGCTCGTCGGGGGTGAGTGTGTCGTTGAGGTTGGCCCGCTGCGGTTTCAGCTCGCCGTCGTCACCGAGCACCATCCGTTCCAGGTAGGGCCCGTTCTTGCCCACCCGCACATAGATGGTGCGTCCTTCGGCGTCGTCGAAGAGCTTGATGGAGTTGACTTCTCGGGCGTCGATCCCCTCGAGGTTGATCCCGACCAGCTTTTTCAGGCCGCCCGACCGCGCCACCGAGTCGGCCACACCGTGGTCGCCGCCGAAGTAGAAGTTGTTGAGCCAGTTGGTGCGATGCTCGTTGCCCGACGCGATCTCGTCGAGTTCGTCTTCCATCGCGGCGGTGAATCCGTAGTCGACCAGCCGACCGAAATGCTGCTCCAACAACCCGGTGACGGCGAATGCCACCCACGACGGCACCAGCGCGCTGCCCTTCTTGTGCACGTAGCCGCGGTCCTGGATGGTTTTGATGATCGACGAATAGGTCGACGGGCGTCCGATGCCGAGCTCTTCGAGCGCCTTCACCAGCGACGCCTCGGTGTAGCGCGCAGGCGGGTTGGTCGAGTGGCCGTCGGGGGTGAGCTCGGTGGCGTCCAGCCGCTGCCCCTCGGTGAGCTGCGGCAGCCTGCTCTCGGCGTCATCCGCTTCGCCGCCGGCCAGTTCGTCCACGGTTTCCACGTAGGCCTTGAGGAAGCCCGCGAAGGTGATCGTGCGCCCGCTGGCAGAGAACACCACCTGCTGGCTTCCGGATTGCCCGGCGATCCGCAGGCTCAGCGTCGTGCCCCGGGCATCGGCCATTTGCGAGGCCACCGTGCGTTGCCAGATCAGCTCGTAGAGCCGGAAGTCGTCGCCGTCGAGTTCGCGGCGCACCGCGTCCGGGGTGGCGAACGTGTCACCGGCCGGCCGGATCGCCTCGTGCGCTTCCTGCGCGTTTTTCACCTTGCGGGTGTACTGGCGCGGCGACGGGTAGACGTACTCCTCGCCGTACAGCTGGCGGGCCTGGGTGCGCGCGGCATTGATCGCCGACTGCGACAGCGTGGTCGAGTCGGTACGCATATAAGTGATGTAGCCGTTTTCGTAGAGGCGCTGCGCGATGCTCATCGTCCGCTCGGAGGAGAACCGCAGCTTGCGGCCGGCCTCTTGCTGCAGCGTCGAGGTCATGAAGGGCGCATAGGGGCGCCGGGTGTAGGGCTTCTCCTCCACCGAGGCCACCGACAGCTGCGCGCCGCGCAGACCCGTGGCCAGCTCATTGGCACGCGACTCGTCGAGGACCACAACCTCGTCGGGCTTGCGCACCGTGCCGAGCGAGTCGAAGTCGCGTCCGGTCGCCACCCGTAGGCCGTCGACGTTGGTGAGCCGCGCGGTGAAGGTGGGCGGCTGGGCTTTCGGGTCGGACACGCTGGCGTCCAGCTCGGCGACCACGTCCCAGTAGGCGGCGCTGCGGAACGCCATGCGATCGCGCTCGCGCTGCACGATGATGCGGGTGGCTACCGACTGGACCCGGCCCGCCGACAGCTTGGGCGCGACCTTCTTCCACAGCACTGGGCTGACCTCGTAGCCGTACAGCCGGTCCAGGATACGGCGGGTCTCCTGGGCGTCGACCAGGTCAATGTCCAGGTCGCGCGGGTTCTCGGCGGCTTCCAGGATCGCCGGTTCGGTGATCTCATGGAAGACCATCCGCTTGACCGGGATGTTGGGTTTCAGCGTCTCCAGCAGATGCCAGGCAATCGCTTCGCCCTCGCGGTCACCGTCAGTGGCCAGATAGAGCTCGTCGACGCCTTTGAGCAGGCCCTTGAGTTCGGTGACCGTGCTCTTCTTGTCCGGGCTGATGATGTAGAGCGGCTCGAAGTCGGCGTCGACGTTCACCCCGAGCCGGGCCCACGGCTGTGATTTGTACTTCGCGGGTACGTCAGCAGCCGCTCGCGGCAGGTCACGGATGTGCCCCCGAGAGGACTCAACGATGTAGTTCGCGCCCAGGTAGCCGGCCAATTTGCGCGCCTTGGTCGGCGACTCGACAATGACGAGTCGCCGCGTGCGTCCATTACGGTCGGCGTCAGCCACCTGCGTTTACGCTCACTTTCCACTTCTCTTCTTCGGCCCTAGCCGTCTGTAGACTCGAGCCAGTCCCGCTGGCGCAGGTCCAGCGACCAGCCGACTCCTGAAATTCAGGTTCTGCGGCGCCCGCGGGCCCTGCGAACACCTGACAATGTGGCACCCGGGATGGGCCGACGCAAACCGACCCCCCGTTTACGGCCGGTCCAATCACCGCTAATTATGCGGCCAGTAAGGCAACGCCTCGATAGCGTTGGGCGGTTCCCCGACGCTTTCTACCAGGCGCGAAAGCCTACGCCGGCCGCTGATTCGCAGCGCCGGCCGAGCCCCGCGAGTGCCGATCAAGGTCGGCGCGATCCCGACCCGCATCAGGGCCGACGCCAGGGGTGAATGGGTGTCCGGAGCGTGCGGATCCAGACCGAGCAGATAGCGGTCGGCCTCCGGGGTGCCGGCCGCCAGTATCCAGGCCCGCAGCTCCCGTGGCCCGGGCAACCAGACCGCAGGGACGGTCTTCACCGCGCCGCGGGTCCAGTCGTCGGCGATAGCACGCAGCCGTGGATCGACCGCGGTCCGTACCAGCGGAGTGTTTTCGTCGGTGTGGGTGATTTCGGCCACCAGACCGGCCTCGTCGATCATCTCGGCCAGCGCCTCGGCCCGCCAGGGCTGATCGACGACCACCGACAGCCTGGCCCCACCGCCGACCGTCACGATCTGGCCCGCGGCCGCCAGCACTCCGGTGAGGTCGCCGACCGCCGGCGGCACCGACTCCGCCGAGAAGAAGGACAGCTGGCTCACGTCACCGACAGTAAGCGCCCGCATGACGATGTGCGCCATGGCGCGGCGGCGGTTCCCGCGCTATTCATCCACCTCGAGCTGTGGTCGCCCCGCTCCGGCTTGCTGGTGCCGTGGCGCAGCCGACGGGCTCCCCCCATATCGGACAGCGAGAACCCCCCGACCGAACCCGGTAACTCCGGACCGCGCGGGGGGTTGTCGTTAGAGGCTGCTCAGATGGAGCGAACGCCCGTGGCCTGGGGACCCTTGGGGCTTTGCCCGACCTCGAATTCGACCCTCTGGTTCTCCTCGAGGGTGCGGAAGCCGGTTCCCTGGATCTCCGTGTAGTGGACAAACACGTCGGCCGAACCGTCCTCGGGGGCGATGAAGCCGAATCCCTTCTCCGCGTTGAACCACTTCACAGTTCCCTGTGGCATTTCCTGATCTTTCCTTTACTACTCGGGTGCGGTGCACCGCCTTTCGGTGCTCCGGGCCCGTTCCGACCGCTATACCTTGCCGAGTCGCCGGAACTTCACCCGACCTACACCCTCGCAGGAACCGCGGCCGCAACGTCGATCCTGCGAAAGTTTTACACGAACACAGAAGCTGCGACCGCAAACAGTCAACCATGTTCGTCGCGTCTGCGACAGCTTCAGGTCATCAATTCAGCTACCACCAGGTAAACAATTCAGGTGAGAAGCCAAAACACCTGGCCGCAGCATCGCCGCCGGTAGGGGTGTTTGGCAACTGACTGACCCCAGGAGGGCGGACATGGTGACGTTCGGCAGCGAACTGCTCGCCGCCGCGGTCGCCGGCAGCGAGCCGGGAGAACACCCGCTGCGTCACGTCGCCGAGCTGCCGTCAAGGCACGGCCGCACGCGTCCGTGGCCGGCATGGGCCGAGCCGGACGTAGTGCGCGCGTTCAGCGACCGCGGCATCGGCTCGCCGTGGGCGCATCAGGTTGACGCGGCAGATCTAGCGCATGCCGGCCGTCACGTGGTCATCAGCACCGGCACGGCGTCGGGGAAATCGCTGGTCTATCAACTTCCGATCCTCAACGCGCTGGCGACCGACCCGCGGGCCCGGGCACTGTACGTATCGCCGACGAAAGCGCTTGGCCACGACCAGTTGCGGGCCGCGCACGCACTGACCGTTGCGGTACCCCGGCTGGGTGACGTCGCACCCACGGCCTACGACGGCGACAGTCCCGCCGAGGTGCGTCGCTTTGCCCGGGAGCGCTCCCGGTGGCTGTTCTCCAACCCCGATATGGTCCACCTGGCGCTACTGCGCAACCATGCTCGGTGGGCGGTATATCTGCGCAACCTTCGCTACCTGGTAATCGACGAATGCCATTACTACCGCGGTGTTTTCGGCTCGAATGTGGCGATGGTGCTGCGTCGCTTGCTGCGGCTGTGTGCGCGCTACTCAGCCCACCCGGCCGCTATGCCGACGGTGATCTTCGCCAGCGCGACAACAGCGGAGCCCGGTGCAACGGCCGCCGAGCTGATCGGTCAGCCGGTCGAAGCGATCACCGAGGACGCCTCACCACAGGGCGCCCGCACGGTCGCGCTGTGGGAACCGGCCCTGCGCGAAGACCTCATCGGCGAAAACGGCGCTCCGGTGCGACGATCCGCCGGTAGCGAGGCGGCACGAGTGATGGCCGACCTGGTCGCCGAGGGGGCCCGCACTCTGACATTTGTCAGGTCGCGTCGGGGTGCCGAATTGACCGCGGTGGCAACCCGTGCACGACTCGAAGACATCGCCCCAGAGCTGACCCAGACGGTGGCGTCGTATCGGGCGGGTTATCTGCCCGAGGACCGCCGCGCGCTTGAACGCGCGCTGCTTGACGGACGGCTGCGAGGTCTCGCCACCACCAACGCCCTGGAGCTGGGTATCGATATCGCGGGGCTCGACGCGGTGGTATTGGCCGGCTTTCCCGGAACGGTGACGTCGTTTTGGCAGCAGGCCGGCCGATCCGGGCGACGTGGTCAGGGCGCGCTGGTCCTGTTGGTCGCCCGCGACGATCCGCTGGACACCTATTTGGTGCATCACCCTGCCGCGCTGCTGGATAAGCCGATCGAGCGGGTGGTGATAGATCCGGCCAACCCATATATTCTTGGCCCGCAATTATTGTGTGCCGCAACGGAATTACCGTTGGAAGACGCCGAGGTGCGGACGTTGGGCGCCGAGGCGGTCGCGGAGGGCCTGGTCGACGACGGGCTACTGCGACGCCGTTCCGGCAGGTACTACCCGGCGCCGGGCGTGGATCCGCATCCGGCGGTGGACATTCGGGGGTCGACGGGCGGCCAGATCGTCATCGTGGAGAGCGAGACCGGCCGGTTGCTGGGGACCTCCGGTGTCGGTCAGGCCGCCGCTTCGGTGCACCCCGGGGCGGTCTATCTGCATCAGGGTGAGAGTTATGTCGTCGATTCGCTGGACTTCGACGAGGGCATGGCCTTCGTTCACGGTGAAGATCCCGGATATGCAACGTTCGCCAGGGAACTCACCGACATCGCGGTCACCGGAGCGGGTGAACGGCGTGTCTTCGGAGCGGTCACGCTGGGCCTGGTACCGGTGAGCGTCACCAGTCAAGTCGTCGGCTATTTGCGCCGGCGGCTGAGCGGCGAGGTCATCGACTTCATCGAGCTGGACATGCCGGCCTACACCCTGGCCACCACTGCGGTGATGTACACCATCACGCCAGAGGCTTTGCACCACAACGGGATTGACGCGCTGCAGATCCCAGGATCGTTACATGCCGCCGAGCACGCCGCGATCGGGCTGCTGCCCCTGGTGGCCAGTTGCGACCGCGGTGACATCGGCGGCTTGTCCACCGCGGTCGGCCCCGAGTCCGCCGGACTGCCGAGCGTCTTCGTCTACGACGGCTATCCGGGCGGGGCGGGCTTCGCTGAGCAGGGTTTCCGCCGGGCGAGCATTTGGCTGGACGCCACCGCCGCCGCTATCGAGGCGTGTGAATGCCGGGCGGGATGCCCGTCCTGCGTGCAGTCACCGAAATGCGGCAGCGGTAACGAACCACTGGATAAAGCCGGGGCAGTGCGCGTGTTGCGCTTGGTGCTCACAGCGCTGGCTCACGAGGGCGAGACAGAGCGATGACGACCGACCCCTCGACGGTCGACATCTACGTCTCTGTGTTGTGGCAGCAGCCCTGAAAGCATTTCCTCGCTGCTGAAGAAACGCGCACAGGCCGAAGTGACAAAACGCTGCGGCGAACGGTCGGACAGCACAATCCGTTCGCAATGCCAATGGGCGCAGCAGCAAAATACCCGGCCGCGATGACCCTGTGCAAGTCGCGTGCTGATGTGTCAAGGTCACCCTGAGGTTGACGGTGGTCGAACTTCGCCGGATTAGGCAGCAAGGCAACGAGTTATGCGCCGCGTGACCGGTAAAATGGCGAACTATGGCCCGCGACTGGCTGCTTGTGGAAACGCTGGGCAAGGAACCGGCTGTGGTAGCGCTGGGCCGTCAATTGCGAAATCTCGTTCCGATTACCGCGTTTCTGCGGCGTAATCCGCATCTTGCCGCCATCCAGAGCGCAATCGCGGAGTCGTTGCAAACCAGCCAAAGCCTGGTCAGCATCACGCCGAAGAATAACCGAGTTATCCGCACCGAGCCGGTGTTGATGTCCGACGGCCGCATGCACGGTGTGCACATCTGGAGCGGGCCGGCTGACGCCGAACCACCGGAGCGGCCGATCCCGGGCCCGTTGA
>Ga0209656_10000155_pt1 | contig 44421 bp, 32 predicted proteins | sample BogFormECP12_OM2_FD_188239 | JGI IMG/M metagenome (GOLD analysis project Ga0209656, IMG submission 188239) | Bog forest soil microbial communities from Calvert Island, British Columbia, Canada - ECP12_OM2 (SPAdes) (version 2) | ecosystem: Environmental > Aquatic > Freshwater > Wetlands > Bog ...
CGGACGTGCTGAAGCAAGCCCATCGACGCTGATACGAATGTGACCAGTGGCGTTGATGAGGTAGTTGGTGCATTTGTCGTATCCTGTGACGCGTGGCGCACATGTCTCGGCGCGACGTGCTGAAATTCGCGGCGGCGACACCTGCCCTGATCGGTCTCGGTGTCGCGGCGGAATCGCTGTGCGCCCCGTCGGCGTCGGCCGATGGCCTGGGCGTCTTGCTGGACTACGCGGCCGGAGTGATCCCCGCCAGCCAGATCAGGGCGGCCGGCGCCGCGGGCTCGATCCGCTATGTATCGGATCGCCGGCCCGGTGGCTCGTGGATGCTGGGCAAGCCGATCGAACTCTCCGAAGCCCGCGACCTCAACCAGAACGGCCTGAAGATCGTCTCCTGCTATCAGTACGGCAAGCAGAGCTCCGCCGACTGGCTGGGCGGCCAAAGCGCGGGCGTCCAACATGCCCGGCGCGGGTGGCAGCTGCACACCGCCGCCGGGGGCCCGGCCGGCGCCCCCATCTACGCCTCGATCGATGACGATCCGTCCTACGAGCAGTACAAGCAGCAGGTCGCGCCCTATCTGCGCGGCTGGGAGTCGGTGGTCGGCCACCAGCGCACCGGTGTGTACGGCAACTCCAAAACGATCGAATGGGCGCTGCAGGACGGCCTGGGCTCCTACTTCTGGCAGCACAACTGGGGCTCGCCCGGGGGCCGCACTCATCCCGCCGCAAATCTGCACCAGGTCGAGATCGACAAGCGCAATGTCGGCGGCGTCGGGGTCGACATCAACAACATCTGCAAGCCGCAGTTCGGTCAGTGGGCGTGACCGAGCTGACCCGCGGGTAAGTTTCCAGCAAACTTCTGCCGCCCGGTCACGCGGTTCGATCATCTTGGGCCGCCGCGCCGGCCGTCGTCAGATGTAGACCGGCAGTCTCTATAAAGCGCAGATTTTTTAGATAACGATTCCATAACAATACTGCCTTGATCTGCGCTGTTGTTGCTACTCGACCGTAACCACCTGCTTCCAGCAGGTTTGTTCGGCGGGCCCTCCGCCGCGGTTGAGCAGAGTGTTACCCAGAGCACCGTTACCCGCGCGTAGAACTCACCAGTAACCGATTCGCGCAGGAAACACCGCTCGGTTCTTATGACACTCTTATTGGAGCCGATGACGTCCCCTCGGTCGGCGCCGAAGCCGGAGCAGTCGAGACGCGGTTGGTTATGCGGGGGGTCACTCGGGATTGAGACGACATCCGCAGGGCAGCGCGGCTCTGACACGCGAGACGAAAAGCGCTTTTAGGGAGATACGCACGTGACGATCTACGAGCACCACCGAGTGTCCGCTGACCACGACGGGATGACCGCGGAGGCCACGCATGGCACTCATGCTCTGGTCGATCGTCTGACTACCGGCGAGCCCTATGCGGTGGCGTTCGGCGGGCAAGGCGGCGCGTGGCTGGAGACGCTGGAAGAGCTGGTCTCCTCGGCGGGCATCGAATCCGAGCTGGCGACGCTGGTCGGCGAGGTCGACATGCTGCTCGAACCGGTCGCCAAGGAGCTCGTCGTGGTGCGACCGATCGGGTTTGAGCCGATGCGTTGGGTACGCGCGCTGGCTGCCGAGGACCCGGTTCCATCCGCCAAGCACCTCACGTCGGCCGCGGTGTCGTTGCCGGGCGTGCTGCTGACCCAGATCGCGGCGATCCGCACCCTCGCGCGCCAAGGCATGGACCTGCAGGCCACCCCGCCGGTGGCCGTCATCGGGCACTCGCAGGGCATTTTGGGCGTGGAGGCCCTGAAGGCCGCGGGCGAACGCGATATTGAGCTGCTGGCCATCGCGCAGCTGATCGGCGCCGCCGGCACGCTGGTGGCCCGCCGCCGCGGCATCTCGGTCCTCGGCGATCGCCCACCGATGGTGTCGGTCAGCAACGCCGACCCCGAGCGCATCTACCGGCTGCTCGAGGACTTCTCTCAAGACGTCCGGACCGTGCTGCCGCCCGTCTTGTCGATCCGCAACGGCCGACGCTCGGTCGTCATCACCGGCACTCCCGAGCAGCTGTCCCGCTTCGAGCTCTACTGCAAGCAGATCTCGGAGAAGGAGGAAGCCGACCGCAAGAACAAGATCCGCGGAGGCGACGTCTTCGCGCCGGCCTTCGACCCGGTGCAGGTCGAGGTGGGCTTCCACACGCCGCGCCTGGCCGACGCGCTCGACATCGTCGGCGAGTGGGCCGAAAAAGTCGGCCTCGACGTCGAGTTGGCCCGCGCGCTGGCCGGGTCGATCTTGGTGCAGCCGGTCGACTGGGTGGACGAGGTCGTCAGAGTCCACGAGGCAGGCGCCCGCTGGATTCTCGATCTGGGGCCCGGCGACATCCTGACCCGGCTGACCGCGCCGGTGATCCGCGGCCTGGGCATCGGGATCGTGCCCGCGGCGACCCGCGGTGGTCAGCGCAACCTGTTCACGATCGGCGCCGTCCCGGAGGTGGCCCGGCCCTGGTCGAGCTACGCCCCGTCGGTGGTCAGCTTGCCCGACGGCAGGGTCAAACTCTCGACGAAGTTCACCCGGCTCACCGGCCGGTCGCCAATCTTGTTGGCCGGCATGACCCCGACCACCGTCGACGCCAAGATCGTGGCCGCAGCGGCCAACGCAGGACACTGGGCCGAGCTCGCCGGCGGCGGGCAGGTCACCGAACCGATCTTCAACGACCGCATCGACGAACTGTCCGGTCTGCTTGAACCCGGTCGGACCTATCAGTTCAATGCGCTGTTCCTCGACCCGTATCTGTGGAAGCTGCAGGTCGGCGGAAAACGGTTGGTGCAAAAGGCCCGTCAGTCCGGCGCGCCGATCGACGGCCTGATCGTCAGCGCGGGCATCCCCGAGCTGGAAGAGGCCGTCGAGCTGATCGACGAACTCAACGAGATCGGGATCAGCCACGTGGTGTTCAAGCCGGGCACCGTCGAGCAGATCCGCTCGGTCATTCGCATCGCCACCGAGGTGCCGACCAAGCCGGTCATCATGCACATCGAGGGCGGGCGCGCCGGCGGCCACCATTCGTGGGAAGACCTCGACGATCTACTGCTGGCCACCTATTCGGAATTGCGGTCGCGGCCCAACATCACCGTCTGCGTCGGCGGCGGCATCGGCACCCCCGAGCGGGCGGCCGAATACCTGTCCGGGCACTGGGCCGAGGCCTATGGCTTCCCGTTGATGCCCGTTGACGGCATTCTGGTCGGCACCGCGGCGATGGCGACGCTGGAATCCACCACGTCGCCTTCGGTCAAGCGGATGCTGGTCGAAACGCAGGGCACCGACCACTGGATCAGCGCCGGAAAAGCCCAGGGCGGCATGGCTTCCAGTCGCAGCCAGCTCGGCGCCGACATCCACGAGATCGACAACTCCGCTTCGCGTTGCGGACGCCTGCTCGACCAGGTCGCCGGAGACGCCGAAGCCGTCGCGGAGCGCCGCGACGAGATCATCGCGGCGATGGCCAACACCGCCAAGCCGTACTTCGGCGACGTCGGTGAGATGACTTACCTGCAGTGGCTGCAGCGTTACGTCGAGCTGACCATCGGCGACGGCACCAGCACGGCCGACACCGCGGCACCCGGCAGCCCGTGGTTGGCAGACACCTGGCGCGAGCGGTTCGAGCAGATGCTGCAACAAGCCGAGGCGCGACTGCACGCGCAGGACCACGGCCCGATCGACACCCTGTTTTCCGCGTCCAGCGGTTCGGCGCTGCTGGAGAACCCAGAGGCGGCCATCGCCGCGCTGCTTGCCCGCTACCCGGACGCCCAGACCGTGCAACTGCACCCGGCCGACGTGCCGTTCTTCGTCACGCTGTGCAAGACGCTGGGCAAGCCGGTCAACTTCGTGCCGGTGATCGATAAGGACGTCCGGCGCTGGTGGCGCAGCGACTCGCTGTGGCAGGCCCACGACGCCCGTTACGAGGCCGAGCAGGTGTGCATCATCCCCGGCACCGCCGCGGTCGCCGGCATCACCCGGATGGACGAACCGGTCGGTGAATTGCTGGACCGCTTCGAGCAGGCCGCGATCGACGAGGTGCTCTCCACCGGGGCGCAGCCCACGCCGGTGACGGCGCGCCGCCAGGGTCGCATCGATGTGCACGGGCCGCTGGCCGTTGTGTTGGACGCACCGGATGTGCTGTGGGCCGGCCGTGTCGCCACCAACCCGGTGCACCGCATCGCCGATCCCGGCGAATGGCAGGTGCACGACGGACCCGAAGATTCCCGCGGGCCACGAGCCACCCATCCATCCACCGGCGCGCGGCTGCACACCGAGGCTGACCAGGTGGTGTTGAGCGTGCCGATCGCGGGCACCTGGATCGACATCCGATTCAGCCTGTCCGCCAGCACGATTGACGGCGGCATTCCGGTTGTCCGCACCAAGGACGCCATCGAAGCGATGCGCTCGGTGTTGGCCATCGCCGCCGGCGCCGACGGTCCGGAGTCGCTGCCGCGGGTGCACAACGGGACAGCCACGGTGACCGTGCCGTGGGATCCCGAGCTGGTGGCCGACCACACCGGCGTCACCGCCATCTTCGGCGAGCCGTTGGCGCCCACGCTGACCACCGTGCCCGACGCGCTGGTCGGGCGCTGCTGGCCCGCCGTCTTCGCGGCCATCGGCTCCGCGGTCACCGCCGCCGGTGTCCCGGTCGTGGAGGGTTTGCTGAGCCTGGTGCACCTGGACCATGCCGCCCACCTGCTTGGCGCCCTGCCCAAAGTGCCGGCCGAATTGACCGTCACCGCAACGGCTTCGGTGGCCACCGATACCGAAGTCGGCCGTGTGGTCCCGATCTCGGTGACCGTCGCGGCCGGGGACCGCACGGTGCTTGCCACCCTTGAGGAGCGGTTCGCCATTCGTGGCCGCACCGGCGCCGCCGAATTGACCGACCCGATCCGGGCCGGTGGCGCGGTATCCGAGAACGCCACCGACACCCCGCGCCGTCGCCGTCGCGACGTCACGCTGCCCGCACCGGCCGACATGCGTCCGTTCGCGGTGGTGTCCGGCGATCACAACCCGATTCACACCGATCGGTCCGCGGCGCTGCTGGCCGGTTTGGAATCGCCGATCGTGCACGGGATGTGGTTGTCCGCGGCGGCGCAACATGTGGTGACCGCCACCGACGGCCAGGCCCGTCCTCCTGCTCGGCTAATCGGTTGGACGGCCCGCTTCCTGGGTATGGTGCGTCCCGGCGACGAGGTGGATTTCCGGGTCGATCGGGTCGGAATCGACCAGGGCGCAGAGGTTTTGGAGGTCGCGGCCCGGGTCGGCTCGGATCTGGTGATGTCGGCGACGGCACGGCTGGCTTCGCCCAAGACCGTCTATGCGTTTCCCGGTCAGGGCATCCAGCACAAGGGCATGGGCATGGAAGTCCGGGCCCGCTCGAAGGCGGCCCGCAAAGTGTGGGACTCCGCGGACAAGTTCACCCGCGACACGCTGGGCTTCTCGATACTGCACGTGGTGCGCGACAACCCGACCAGCATCATCGCCAGCGGCGTGCACTACTACCACCCCGAGGGCGTGCTCTACCTGACTCAGTTCACCCAGGTCGCCATGGCGACGGTGGCGGCGGCTCAAGTAGCCGAGATGCGCGAGCAGGGCGCGTTCGTGGAGGATGCCATCGCCTGCGGCCACTCCGTCGGCGAGTACACCGCGCTGGCCTGCGTGACGGGCATTTACGAGCTCGAAGGGTTGCTGGAGACGGTGTTTCACCGCGGCTCCAAGATGCATGACATCGTGCCGCGCGACGAGCTGGGGCGCTCGAACTACCTGCTGGCGGCGATCCGCCCGTCGCAGATCGATCTCGACGACGCCGACGTGCCGGGGTTCGTCCAGGAGATTTCGGCGCGTACCGGAGAGTTTCTGGAGATCGTGAACTTCAACCTGCGCGGCTCGCAGTATGCGATCGCTGGCACGGTGCTAGGGCTGGAGGCATTGGAAGCAGAGGTGGAGCGGCGCCGTGAGCTCTCCGGCGGTCGACGCTCGTTCATCCTGGTGCCGGGCATCGACGTGCCGTTCCACTCGCGGGTGCTGCGAGTCGGTGTAACCGATTTCCGCCGGTCACTGGACCGGGTCATGCCGCGCGACAAGGATCCCGATCTGATCATCGGGCGCTACATCCCCAACCTGGTGCCGCGGCCCTTCACCCTCGACCGCGACTTCATCCAGGAGATCCGCGATCTGGTGCCGGCCGAGCCGCTCGACGAGATCCTCGCCGACTACGACACCTGGCGCGCCGAACGGCCGCGCGAGATGGCGCGGACAGTCGTCATCGAGCTGCTGGCCTGGCAGTTCGCCAGCCCGGTGCGCTGGATCGAAACCCAGGATCTGCTGTTCACCGAAGAGGCCGCGGGCGGCCTGGGTGTGGAGCGGTTCGTCGAGATCGGCGTGAAGTCGGCGCCGACCGTGAGCGGACTGGCCACCAACACCCTCAAACTGCCCGAATATGCGCACAGCACAGTGGAAGTGCTCAATGCCGAGCGCGACGCCGCGGTGCTGTTCGCCACCGACACCGACCCCGAGCCGGAGGATGAGCTCGAAGAGGCTCTCGATTCCGACGCTGCCGCGTCGGAGGGTGCGCCCAGCCCCAATGTCGCGCCAGCCGTCGCTGCGGCTCCGGCCGCAGCTCCGTCCGGCGCTCCGAGGCCCGACGACATTGGGTTCGACGCGGCCGACGCCACGCTGGCGCTGATCGCGATCTCGGCCAAGATGCGCATCGACCAGATCGAGGAGCTGGACTCCATCGAGTCCATCACCGACGGCGCGTCCTCGCGGCGTAACCAACTGCTGGTCGACCTGGGTTCCGAGCTGAACCTCGGTGCCATCGACGGCGCCGCCGAGGCCGACCTGGCCGGGTTGCGCGCGCAGGTCACCAAGCTGGCCCGCACGTATAAGCCTTATGGGCCAGTGCTTTCCGATGCGATCAACGACCAGCTTCGAACGGTGCTGGGCCCGTCGGGCAAGCGGCCCGCGGCCATCGCCGAGCGGGTGAAGAAGACCTGGGAGCTCGGCGACGGCTGGGTTAAGCACGTCACGGTCGAGGTCGCGCTCGGGACCCGTGAAGGCACCAGCGTTCGCGGCGGCGCAATGGGGAACCTGCATGAGGGTGCCCTGGCCGACGCCGCTGCCGTCGACAAGGTCATCGACGCCGCGGTGGCGGCGGTGGCCGCACGCCGCGGAATTGCGGTTGCGTTGCCGTCGTCCGGCAGCGGCAGCGCGACCGTCGACGCCGCGGCGTTGGGCGAGTTCACCGAGCAGATCACCGGCCGCGACGGCGTGCTCGCATCGGCGGCCCGCCTGGTGCTGGGTCAGCTGGGGTTGGATGAGGCGGTCACCGTGCCGCCGGCTGCGACCGACGCCGAGCTGATCGACCTGGTCACCACCGAATTGGGCGCGGACTGGCCACGGTTGGTGGCGCCGGTGTTCGACGGCAAGAAGGCCGTGGTGTTTGACGACCGCTGGGCCAGCGCCCGCGAAGACCTGGTCAAGCTCTGGCTGATCGACGACGACGAGGCCAACGCCGACTGGGCGCGGCTGTCGGAGCGGTTCGAGGGTTCCGGCCACGTCGTGGCCACGCAGGCGACCTGGTGGCAGGGCAAGGCACTCGCGGCCGGGCGTCAGGTCCACGCCTCGCTGTACGGCCGGATCGCTGCCGGCGCGGAGAACCCGGACAGCGGCCGCTACAGCGACGAAGTCGCGGTGGTGACCGGCGCGTCCAAGGGTTCGATCGCCGCGTCGGTGGTCGGACGGCTACTCGACGGCGGGGCCACCGTCATCGCGACGACGTCCAAGCTCGACGACGAGCGGCTGGCCTTCTACCGGAAGCTCTACCGCGACCACGCCCGCTACGGCGCCGCGCTGTGGGTGGTGGCGGCCAACATGGCGTCCTACTCCGACATCGACGCGCTGGTCGAATGGGTCGGCACCGAGCAGAGCGAAAGCCTTGGCCCGCAGTCGATTCACATCAAGGACGCGCAGACTCCGACACTGCTGTTCCCGTTCGCGGCTCCCCGTGTCGCCGGCGACCTGACCGAGGCCGGTTCGCGCTCGGAGATGGAAATGAAGGTGTTGCTGTGGGCAGTGCAGCGGCTGATCGGCGGACTGTCTCGAATCGGCGCCGAGCGCGACATCGCCTCGCGGCTGCACGTGGTGCTGCCCGGCTCGCCCAACCGCGGCATGTTCGGCGGCGACGGCGCCTACGGTGAGGCCAAGTCGGCGCTGGACGCCGTCGTAACCCGGTGGCAAGCCGAGTCGTCGTGGGCGCAGCGAGTCAGTCTGGCGCACGCGTTGATCGGCTGGACCCGGGGCACCGGGCTGATGGGCCACAACGACGCGATCGTTACCGCCGTCGAAGAAGCCGGTGTGACAACGTATTCCACCGACGAGATGGCCGACATGCTGCTGGCCCTCTGCGACATCGAGTCCAAGGCCGCGGCCGCCAGCGCGCCGATCAAGGTGGACCTGACCGGCGGGCTCGGCGACGTCGAGCTGGACATGGCCGAACTCGCCGCCAAGGCGCGCGAGGATCAGTCGGCCAAGGCCGCAGAAGACGGCGACGAGGACTCCGACGCCGACGGCACCATCGCCGCGCTGCCGTCGCCGCCGCGTGGCTACAGCCCGACCCCGCCGCCGGAATGGGACGACCTCGATGTCGACCCCGCCGATTTGGTGGTCATCGTCGGTGGCGCCGAACTCGGCCCCTACGGTTCGTCGCGCACGCGCTTCGAGATGGAGGTCGACAACGAGCTGTCGGCCGCCGGCGTGCTCGAGCTGGCCTGGACCACCGGGCTGATCAAGTGGGAAGATGACCCTCAACCCGGTTGGTACGACACCGAATCCGGCGATCTGGTCGATGAGGCCGAGCTCGTCGAGCGCTATCACGACGCCGTGGTGGAACGGGTCGGGATCCGTGAGTTCGTCGACGACGGCGCAATCGACCCCGACCATGCGTCGCCGCTGTTGGTGTCGGTGTTCCTGGACAAGGACTTCGCCTTCGTGGTGTCTTCAGAGGCCGATGCTCGCGGGTTCGTCGAGTTCGACCCGGAACACACGGTCATCCGGCCGGTGCCCGGCTCCACCGACTGGCAGGTGATCCGCAAGGCGGGCACCGAGATTCGCGTACCACGCAAGACGAAGTTGTCGCGGACCGTCGGCGCGCAGATCCCCACCGGGTTCGACCCGACGGTGTTCGGCATCAGCCAGGACATGGCCACCTCTATCGACCGGGTGGCGCTGTGGAACATCGTCGCGACCGTCGACGCGTTCCTATCGTCGGGTTTCACGCCGACCGAGCTGATGCGATGGGTGCACCCGGGCCTGGTGGCCAGCACTCAGGGCACCGGCATGGGCGGCATGACGTCGATGCAGACGATGTATCACGGCAACCTGCTCGGCCGGAGCAAGCCGAACGACATCTTGCAGGAAGTTCTACCGAATGTCGTTGCCGCCCATGTTATTCAGAGCTATGTCGGTAGCTACGGCGCAATGATCCACCCGGTCGGCGCGTGCGCCACCGCGGCGGTCTCGGTCGAGGAGGGCGTCGACAAGATCCGCCTTGGTAAGGCCGAGTTGGTGGTCGCCGGCGGCTTCGACGACCTGACGCTGGAGGCCATCATGGGCTTCGGTGACATGGCCGCCACCGCCGACACCGAAATGATGCGCGGCCGCGGCATCGCGGACTCGAAGTTCTCCCGTCCGAACGACCGCCGCCGGCTCGGGTTCCTGGAAGCCCAGGGCGGCGGCACGATTCTGCTGGCCCGCGGTGACCTCGCGCTCAAGATGGGTCTACCGGTGCTGGCAGTCGTGCCCTACGTCCAGTCGTTCGCCGATGGTGTGCACACCTCGATCCCCGCCCCGGGCCTCGGTGCACTGGGCGCCGGGCGTGGCGGCAAGGATTCGGCGCTGGCCCGGTCGCTGGCCAAGCTGGGCGTCGGCGCCGACGACATCGCGGTGATCTCCAAGCACGACACCTCGACACTCGCCAACGATCCGAACGAGACCGAATTGCATGAGCGACTGGCCGATTCAATGGGCCGATCGCCGGGCGCGCCGCTGTTCATCGTCTCGCAGAAGAGCCTGACGGGGCACGCCAAGGGCGGCGCGGCGGTCTTCCAGATGATGGGGCTGTGCCAGATCCTGCGCGACGGAGTGATCCCGCCCAACCGCAGCCTGGATTGCGTCGACGACGAATTGGCCAGCTCGGCCCACTTCGTCTGGGTACGCGACACCCTGCGGCTGGACGGCAAGTTCCCGCTGAAGGCGGGGCTGGTGACCAGCCTCGGGTTCGGGCACGTGTCCGGCTTGGTCGCGCTGGTGCACCCGCAAGCCTTCCTGGCCGCACTGGACGCCGACCAGCGCGCCGATTACCAGCGACGGGCCGACGCGCGTGTGCTTGCCGGCCAGCGCCGGCTGGCCTCGGCGATCGCCGGGGGCCGCCCGATGTATGAGCGGCCCGCGGATCGTCGCTTCGATCACGAGGTGTCCGAGAAGCGGCAGGAAGCGGCGATGTTGCTCGACGCGGAGGCGCGGTTGGGCGACGGGGACTTGTACCGTCTTTAACCACCTCCGGTGGCTATCCGATAAGTTCGCAACCCATGAGCCGCGTCGCGACGATGCCGAGCGCTGCGATGAATGAGGAGCAGCGCCAATGAGCATTGTGGGAGTGGGGATCGACCTCGTCTCCATTACTGAGTTCGCCGAGCAGGTCGACCAGCCCGGAACAATCTTCGCTGAAACCTTCACGCCGGGTGAACGGCGTGACGCCTCGGACAAGAGTTCGTCGGCGGCGCGCCACCTGGCGGCTCGGTGGGCGGCCAAGGAGGCGGTGATCAAGGCCTGGTCTGGATCACGCTTCTCGCAGCGGCCCGTATTGCGTGAAGACATCCATCGCGACATCGAGGTGGTCACCGACATGTGGGGCCGGCCGCGGGTGCGGCTGACCGGCGACATCGCTAAGCATCTGAAGGACGTGACGATCCACGTTTCGTTGACGCACGAAGCTGACACCGCGGCTGCGGTTGCCATCCTGGAAACCAATTAGGACTCAAGATCGTGAGCGATCTGGTCGAACGCGTCCGCGACGTACTACCGTCGGTGCGCCGTGATCTGGAGGCGCTGATACGCATCGAGTCGGTCGGGGCCGATCCGGCGCGCCGCAACCAGGTGCAGCGCAGCGCCCAGGCCACAGCGGATCTGTTGTCGCAGGCCGGATTTGACGATGTGCAGATCGTCAGCGAAGGCGGCGCACCCGCCGTCATCGCTCGCCATCCCGCGCCGCCGGGAGCACCCACGGTGCTGCTGTACGCGCACCACGACGTGCAACCCGAAGGCGATCCCGCCCAGTGGGCGTCACCACCGTTCGAGCCGACCGAACGCGACGGCCGGCTCTACGGGCGCGGCAGCGCCGACGACAAGGCCGGTATCGCAACGCATTTGGCGGCGTTTCGGGCACACGGAGGCCGGCCTCCGGTGGGGGTGACGGTGTTCGTCGAAGGTGAGGAGGAGATCGGCTCACCATCGTTGGGCCTTCTGCTGGCTGCGCATCGCGACGTGTTGGCCGCCGACGTGATCGTGATCGCCGATTCGGACAACTGGAGCACCGCCGTCCCCGCGCTGACGGTGTCGCTGCGCGGGCTGGCCGACTGCGTGGTCGAGGTCGCCACCCTCGACCACGGCCTGCACTCCGGCCTGTGGGGCGGTGTGGTTCCCGACGCGCTGATGGTGCTGACGCGGCTGCTGGCCAGCCTGCACGACGACGACGGCAACGTCGCGGTGGCTGGTCTGCACGAAAGCACAGCCGCCGCAGTGGATTACCCCGCCGAGCGGGTGCGTGCGGAATCGGGCTTACTGGACGGAGTGAGCGAAATCGGTTCCGGCTCGGTGCCGCAGCGATTGTGGGCCAAGCCGGCGATCACCGTGATCGGCATCGACACCACATCCATTGCCGCATCGTCGAATACGCTGATCCCGCGCGCACGCGCGAAGGTCAGCATGCGGGTGTCCCCGGGCGGCGACGCGGCCGCGCACCTGGACGCGCTGCGCGCCCACCTGGAACATCACGCTCCCTGGGGTGCACACGTCACGGTGACGCCCGGCGACGTCGGGCAGCCCTACGCCATCAACGCCACCGGCCCGGTCTACGACGCCGCCCGGGCGGCCTTCCGGCAAGCCTGGGGCACCGAACCGATCGACATGGGGATGGGCGGCTCAATTCCGTTCATCGCCGAGTTCGCCGCCGCATTCCCGAAGGCCGCGATCCTGGTCACCGGCGTAGAGGACCCGGCAACGCAGGCGCACAGCATCAACGAGAGCCTTGACCTGGGTGTGCTGGAACGGGCCGCGACCGCCGAGGCGCTGCTGCTCGCCAACCTGGCTTAAACGGACAGGTCGCGGCGCAGTTTGGCCACGTGCCCGGTGGCCTTGACGTTGTACTGCGCCACCGCGATCTTGCCCTTCTCGTCGACGACGAACGTCGAGCGGATCACGCCCTGGACGGTCTTGCCGTACATCTGTTTTTCGCCGTAGGCGCCCCAGGCGGTCAACACCTTGCGGTCGGGATCGGACAGCAGCGGGAAGGTCAGGCCTTCGGCGTCACGGAATTTGGCCAGCTTCTCCGGCTTGTCGGGGGAGATGCCGACGACATCGAGGCCGGCGCCGTTGAGTTCGGCCAGGCTGTCGCGGAAGTCGCAGGCCTGCTTGGTGCAGCCGGGGGTTGATGCCGCTGGGTAGAAGTAGACGATGACGCGGCGGCCTTTGTAGTCGGCCAACGACACCTTCTTCCCGTCGGCGTCGGGCAGAGTGAAGGCGGGCGCTTTGTCGCCGGGCGCCAGGCGTGCATTGTCGGTCAAGGAAGGTCCCTTTCTGTTTTCTGTTCACCGGCGCGTGGGGATCGGCCGGCTGATTTAGGGTAGGTCGGCAGGCACCAACCTAGACCGAGCCCGGCCTCGGTGCGCCGACGACAGGGAGGACGAGAGTGGCTGAGCGGGATCCTGACGCCATCAAGCAGGAGATCGACCAGGCCCGCGACCAGCTCGCGTCGACCGTCGATTCACTGGCCGAGCGGGCCAATCCCCGCCGCCTCGCCAACGACGCCAAAGCGCGGGCGATCAGGTTCGTCAAGAAGCCCGCGGTGGCGATCTCTCTGGCTGGGCTCGCGGCGCTGACCGTCGCCTTGGCGATCCGCAGGATTCGCCATCGGTGATCAGCTGGGAAGCGTCGTCGGATCCGGTCAAGCAAGGCCTGCTGTAACGGCGCGATCTATGACCTCAACTCGTCCAGCGGGGCGTTGAATCATGCTGACGAGGTGTGGATCTCCTGGCGCACTCGTCGGCGATTGAAATCGATGACATTCCTAAGGACTTCAGTCCGCACCGAGCCGTTAGAGCGCGCGAAACCGACATTTATCTTGAAGACTCGATTGTCGGGAATATCCCGCTCGCGTCTATATTCTTAAGCTCCGTCACGGCGGAGTGACGCTTCAAATAGCCAATTCGTTGCAGAAAGTGGCGAGTCCCGTTGATCTGGTGAAAGCGCGGATTATCGCGCCGCCCTGGCGGCTTCGCGCCGAGCCTTCTCTTTCACGTGGGTCGAGCAGCAATGCACCATCTCGCAATGGTATCGGTCACTGCATTCAGGCGAACAATAAACTGATGCGGCCGGAAACCAGACCGGATCGGACAGGTCACGCCATCGGTCGTTCGGATCGAACGTGTGGCCGCAATGTACGCAGGTCTTGACCTTCGTCTTGGTAGCCATACCGGTCAGGGTACGCGTCGTGGCCCTAAATCGGTGCTGGTTTCAGGCCGACGGCGAACAATCGACGTCTCGCACATGGCGTGCAATTCAAGGTGATCGTTTGCGCCGGCGAATTAATTACTTTCTGAAACTAACTCAGCCGTCTTCGATTCTCGCTATCGCCGCAGGTCGACTCGACCGCGCGGTCACTTCAATGAGATCGACCGGCAACAGGTCAACGGGCAGAAAATCAGCGCCTCACAGCGAAAATCGCCTGTAGGGCATAACGTTTCCACATCTCCGACTCGGCAACCGTCTCCGAGTGCCTTTCGCCTTACAACACGGTCGTGCGCATCCACTGTTGCGCGTCGCTTTGTGCTGTCCGCACGCGAGTAGCCCAACCTGGCGTCACGTCGTCGCCTATCAAACTGATCCGTTTGAGCACACCCAGCGGCGCGGCTCCGATTCGACGGCGGACCGCAGGAATTAACTCTGCAGCTATGGCGTTCGGCTAGCGGTGGCGCACGCGACGAGATGCCTTAATATCAGCCCGTCGAGCATTCTTAATCGGGGGGCACGGTGTTGAGACTTCTCGAGCGGGCATGGGTTCCGCTGGTCGTGGTCGTGGCCCTGATCATCGGCGGCGTTGCGGTTTTCCGACTCAATGGCGTCTTCCCAGGACCCGGCTTGCCCAAGCCCGATCCCCGGGATGCGACCCCGCCGTACGCGGCCAAGACCGCCATCTACGAAATCCTGGGACCACCCGGGACGACCGGCGTCGTCAACTGGATGGATGCGGAGGCACTACCGCAGAAGGCCAACTTCACCACGTTGCCGTGGTCGAAGACGATCGTTGCCGAGATGCCCGGCATCTTCGCCTACGTCGTCGCCCAAGGTGACGGCCCCTCCATCGGCTGCCGGATCACCGTTGACGGCAAATTGGTCGATCAACAACAGGTCAACACCCGGGACGCGCAGGTTTCCTGCTTGGACAAATCCGCGTGACCGACGACACCAGCAACACGAGCGACACCAGCGACACAGAAGAAATCCCCGTCGCGCCGCACTACGAACTTGAGCGCAAACCGCGGCTGGCCCGCACCATCCGCGTCCTGGCGCTGCCGATCGTCGTGATCTGGCTGCTGATCGCGGTCGGCGTCAACGTCTTCGTCCCACAGTTGGAGAAGGTTGCCGAGGACGTCTCGGTTCCGCTCTCGCCATCCGACGCGCCTTCGGTGACCGGGATGAAGCACCTCGGGGAGAAATTCAAGGAGTACGACTCCGACAACCTCGTCCTGGTGACCCTGGTCGGTGAGAAACCTCTCGGCCAGGACGCTCACCAGTATTACGACGATCTGGTCAAGAAGCTGCGGCAGGACACCGAACACGTCGAGCATGCGCTGAATTTCTGGGGGCAGCGATTCACGTCCTCGGGTGTCGAGAGCTACGACCACAAGGCCGCCTACGTCCAGGTCAACCTGCGCGGTGACCAGGGCGGAGCCGTCGGCGACAAGTCAGTTGCCTCGGTTCGCAAGATTGTGGCGGACTCGAAGCCGCCGCCGGGGGTGAAGGCCTACGTCGCCGGTCAGGGAGCCCTGACCGCCGACACGATCGTTGTCGGCAACGCGAGCCTGGCCAAGATGACGATCATCACCATCATCATCATCGCGATCATGCTGATGTTCGTTTACCGATCAATCGGCACCGTGCTGCTGACGATGGTCATCCTGTTCGTCGGACTGGCTACCGGCCGAGGCGTGGTAGCACTGCTGGGCGAAACCGGCATCATGGGGCTCTCGACCTTCGCCGTCAACTTGCTGACGGCACTGGCCATCGCGGCTGGTACCGACTACGCGATATTCATGGTCGGCCGCTACCAGGAGGGCCGCGAACGGGCCCTGGACCGCGAAGCTGCCTACTACGACACCTTCGCCGGTGTCAGCAAGGTGGTGTTGGGCTCGGGTCTGACGATTGTTGGGGCGCTGGCCTGTCTGCATTTCACTCGGCTGCCCTACTTCAGTTCGCTGGCGTTTCCGTGCGCAGTCGGTCTGCTGGTAGTGGTGGCCGCCGGGGTGACCCTGACGCCGGCGCTGATCGTGGTGGCAAGCGGCTTCGGTCTGTTCGACCCGAAGCGAGAGTTTAACTACACCCGCTGGCGCCGTCTGGCGACGGCCATCGTGCGTTGGCCGGCGCCCATCCTCGCTACTTCCGTCATCCTGGCGATCGTCGGCGCCCTGGGCCTGATGGGCTTCAACCCGCGCTACAACGACCTGTACTACCTGCCGCAGAGCGCTTCCTCAGTAAAGGCGTACAACGCGGCCGATCAACACTTCACCCAGGCCCGTTTGAATCCGGACCTTCTGATGATCGAATCGGACCACGATCTGCGCAATCCCACCGACATGCTGGTCCTGGACAAGATTGCTGGAGCCCTCTTCCACGTGCCCGGCATCGAACGGGTGCAGAGCATCACCAGACCTCTCGGCCCGCCAATTCAAGACGGATCCATTCCCTTCCAGCTCAGTGTGCAGAGCGCGCCGATCCGCGACAACCTGAACTACCTGAAGGACCGTATCGCCGACATCAAGAAGATCGTCGGTGACCTCGACACCCTGATCTCCCTCTTGCAGCGCACGTACACGGTGACCCAGGAGCTCGCGAACGCCGCGGACGACAGCGCGACAACCGCGGGGAAGACGGCGGCCATCACCGACGAAATCCGCGACCATATTGCGGATTTCGACGACTTCTGGAGACCGATTCGCAGTTACTTCTATTGGGAGAAGCACTGCTTCGACATCCCGATTTGTTGGTCGCTACGAGGGCTGTTCGACGCCCTCGACGGGTTCGATCAGCTCGCCGAGCAGTTCCACAATCTCACCAACGACCTCACCCACACGGCTGCAGCCACGCACGAACTGCTGGTGATCATCCCCCAGATTATCGCCACGTCGCAGGCGATCCGGAATACGACGCTGACCATCTACAGCACGTTCGACAGTCTGATCGATCAGTTCGACCGGCTGACCGACACGAACGCCGTGATGGGCAAGTCCTTCAACGACTCTCAGGTGGAGAGCCTGTTCTACCTGCCGCCCGAGATCTTCCAGAACCCGGACTTCCAGCTGGGATTGAGCTTGATGGTGTCACCGGACGGCAAGGCCGCTCGCTTCATCATCACCCACGCCGTGGATCCGGCGACGACGAAGGGAATCGCGTCCGTCGATCAGGAGCGCCAAGCGGCCAAGGAGGCGCTGAAACTCACCTCGCTGGAGAACGCCGACATCTACCTCGGCGGTACGGCCGCGACGTTTTACGACATCGCCAACGGCGCTAAGTACGACCTGATGATCGCCGGGGTGGCCTCGATCGTGCTCATCTTCATCATCATGGTGATCGTCACCCGCGCTTTGGTCGCTGCGGGCGTCATCGTCGGCACGATCGTGATGTCGCTGGGGGCCGCCTTCGGGTTCTCGACACTGATCTGGCAGCACCTTCTTAATTTCCAGTTGCACTGGGTGGCAACCGAATTCGCGTTAATCGTGCTCTTGGCGGTCGGGTCGGATTACAACCTGATGCTAGTGTCCCGGATCGAGGAAGAGATCGGAGCCGGCCTGAAAACGGGACTCATCCGCGGCATGGGTGTTACCGGCCCGGTGGTGACTGCCGCCGGTGTGGTGTTCGCCGTCACCATGGGCACGATGATCACCAGCGATCTCCGGGCGATCGGCCAATTCGGCACGACGATCGGCATCGGCCTCCTGTTCGACACCTTCGTCGTCCGATCGCTCATCACGCCGTCGATCATGACGGTGATGGGACGCTGGTTCTGGTGGCCGAAGCGGGTACGGGTCCGCCCGGCCAGCCAGATGCTTCGGTCCGTCGGGCCGCGCCCGCTGGTTCGTGCACTGTTGTACCAACCGCGGCACGCGGTCCCACCGGATCCGCAGACGTAGCATCCGGCACAGCACGCGCCCGCCGATTGCAGATTGTGGCCCGCCGTTGAAGTGCGCCTGTTGTGGTGCGCCGTCAGGGTTTCGAACCCCGGACCCGCTGATTAAGAGTCAGCTGCTCTACCAACTGAGCTAACGGCGCCTGAATCCTGCTGGACTGCGTTTGAGACAATAACAGCCATTCCGTGGCCGGACGAAATCGCCGAGCCCGAGATTGACCGGTGGTCAGTGTTAACAGTCGTCTACCTCCTAGAATACTCGCCAGTAACACAGGGTTCCGGGGGCGCAAGGGGAAAGCAGGGTACGTGGCAGGTCGCTTGGTGACGCATCAGCGCTTGTGCCGCCGTTGGGTGGCCGCGCTGATGGTTCCGCTTGCCGTTTTCGGCGCGGGCGCCTGCAGCAAAGGGGGTAGCAACCCGCCGCCGAAAGCGATCATGGACAAGGCCACGCCGTACGGTGACCTGCTTATTCCCAAGATCAGCGCTTCGGTGACCGATGGCGCTGTGGGCGTCGCGGTGGACAGGCCGGTGACGGTGACCGCCGACGACGGCGTGCTGGCCTCCGTCGAGATGGTCAACGAAAACGGGCGCTCGCTGGGCGGCCAGCTCAGCCCCGACGGCGTGCGCTGGGCGACCACCGAGCCGCTGGGCTACAACAGGAGCTACACGCTCACCGCCAAAGCGCGTGGGCTGGGCGGCGTGGCCACCCGCGAGATCACGTTCCAGACCCATTCGCCGCAGAACCTGGCGATGCCGTATGCCATGCCGCGCGACGGCGAAGTGGTGGGCGTCGGTGAGCCGCTGGCGATCCAGTTCGACGAGAACATCGCCAACCGCGAAGCGGCCGAGAAGGCCATCGTGGTGACCACCGACCCGCCCGTGGAGGGCGCGTTTTACTGGCTGAACAAGCGCGAAGTACGTTGGCGCCCTGAGCATTTCTGGAAGCCGGGCACCACGGTGAACGTCGCGGTCAACACCTACGGCGTCGACCTTGGTGACGGGGTTTTCGGCGAAGACAACCTGCACACCCACTTCATCATCGGTGACGAGGTGATCGCCACCGCCGACGACAACACCAAGATGGTGACCGTGCGGGTCAACGGTCAGGTCGTCAAGACCATGCCGACGTCGATGGGCAAGGACAGCACCCCGACCGCCAGCGGCTTCTACATACTCGGCTTGCATTTCGCGCACATGATCATGGATTCGTCGACGTACGGAGTTCCGGTCAACTCGCCCAACGGTTATCGCACTGAGGTGGATTTCGCCACGCAGATGTCCTACAGCGGTGTCTTCGTGCATTCGGCGCCGTGGTCAGTGGGCGCTCAGGGCCACACCAACACGAGCCACGGCTGCCTGAATGTCAGTCCCAGCAATGCGCAATGGTTCTTCGAGCACACCAAGCGCGGCGATATCGTGCAAGTGCTCAACACCATCGGTCCACCGCTGTCGGGGACGGAAGGTCTTGGCGACTGGAACATTCCGTGGGATCAGTGGCACGCCGGTAACGCCAAGGCGTGACGCTGCTGCGGAGCGGTCGGCGTCGCTAGATCCCTATCCAGACCCACTGGCTTTTACCCCCATCCCATACCGGGCGGAGCTGGAGCTGCTGCGCCCACGGCGGCGGCGGAGGGGGCGGCGGGATGTCCGCCGGTGCGAATTCCGGCACATACGCCGGCTTGGCTGCGTACCACGGCGGCGGCGGCGGTGGCGGCTTGCATTCGTTGGTCCACACATTGCGTGACCAGTTCGGGTCGCACTGCGCCGAACTGGTCACGCACTGTGTGGTCACGTTCCGGTCGCACTCCGCCGAACTAACTCCCGGCACCGCGACCGTCACGGCCGCCATCGGGACGAACGCCAGCGCGACGAAATAAGCGACCAGACGGCGAGCGAAGCGTGTCATCGTAGGCCTCCCACAGGGATCTGTCCTGGACCTTTGGTTGCTTCAGCTTATGCCCTACGCCAAAAGGGCGTAACTCTGTGCCGCGTCGTGGACGGCGATGGTCTGCCGGTCAGCGCGACTGACGCCTTACCCAACGGTTTGTCAGGATTCTCAAATACTGTACTTATGTTTAGTTAAGCTCGATGCCTACTCGTATTAACCGAATCACAACGTGACATGGGAGCCCACGATGAACACTCGCCGCATCACTCCCACCCTCGGCATGGCTGTCGGCGCTGCTTTCGCGGCCGCGCTGATCGGACTGGCTCCCGCCGCCAGAGCCGACACCGAACCTGACCCATTCGAGGACCTGTTGGGCATGGCCGGAGTCAACACCTGGACGCCTACGGCCGACGCCGAACTGCTCAGCAGCAACCCAACAGAGGCCGCCAACCTGGACGCCAGCATCGACACGTTCAACGCCGATGTTGAGACGGCATATCAGATCGACCCGCTGAGCCTGCTGGCGTTCGAGTTTGATCCGAGCGGCTTCACCCAAGGCGGCTTTACCGGCATCGACCCCGCCTCCGGTGGGTTACCGGACAACGCCATCTCCGACCTCGCGGTTGGCCTGGACTACACGTTGTGGGCCGACGGCGCAACGGGGGTCGGCACGGGCCTGACGGACATCGTGCAGATCCCCGAGGACATCGTGATCGCTCTGCTGTACCTGCCTCTCCTCCCCTTTATTCTCGCCGGCGCGTAGGGATTGACCATCGAATCACACTGACCGCCCGCGGAGTTTTTCATCGCGCCAAAGGCCCCCTTCATGGGAGTAGCGCCATCCCCGAGCCGATGCGCGGCAGGTCCACCATCCACGACGGCTCGGCGATCACCCTCGCCGTTGGATTCCCATTATTTTCCGAAACTTGCTTGGCCACGGAAAACCCCGCAAGGTGTCGCTGAGGCCGGCGCCGGTAAGGATTTGTATCACCCCCTGATCCTGTTGGGGCGCACTCGGTTTGGCGATGGCCGTGACCATGTGTTGCGCACTCTCACGTGAGGTGGATTGTTGGCACGACTACTGTCGGGGTTCATGGCATACCAATACAGATGCGCTTCGGTTCACGGCGACCAGAATATTAACCCGACCCTCGACGAATGGGCCGCAAAAGGGTGGGAGTTGGTTACCACAGCAGTCATCGTGCAACCTCGGGAAATCCACTATCTCTATTTTCGAATCGAGACGAGCCAGTAGAACCACTCTCTGGCGTCGGCGAAGTCACAGACGAACGGCGCCAACCGTTCCGCCTCATCTGCGGCGCTCAAGGCGCGATGGCGGATTCGCTGGCTAGCGTTGGCTAGCGTTGCAGACCCGCGGCCGCGCAGCAGAGCCCCGGGCCGCGCACCGGCAAGATTGCGTTAGATAGCAGAGCACCGCGATCTTCCCCGCGTCTGCCCTAGGGTGGCCAGATGAGCGAGGCAGATGGGCCGCTGTGGGAATACAAATGGTTCTATTCGACGGGCGACGATGCCCTGAATGAAATGATGCGCAAAGCGAACGCGCTAGGGGAACAAAGATGGGAGATGGTTAACTTCACGGTGGACCAGGCCAAACCCTTTACGGCCGCCTGCTTCTTCAAACGGCCGCGGCTCCCGGGGGTTGCGCCCGAACCGACCGAACCGCCTCGGCGCTTTCTCTGAAACAAAGCGGGGGGAGGAATGTGAGAGCCGAAGGGGCGGCGTGGTCTGCCCCCTATCCGCCGCTAGACGAAGCTGCTCCCAACGAGCCGCGACAAGGCTGTACCGCCGCGCCGTAGCCGGATCCGCGCCCATCCGATCCAAGTAATGCCTGATAGACGCCGCGCGGTTAGCAATCGACGCGCTCACTGCGCCACCAGATCATCAATCCAGGCGTCCAGAGCCGCGCCGGAATGATTCGCCTTGGGATCAACCAACGGGATACTCCGCGCCAGCCGAATAAAGTTCTGCTGACACTACGTGTACGGCGTCCAAACCGGATGCCGAACCCGGTCACGGTCGGAGCGCGAACCGGCCACCACCACACCATCAGCAAGGATCGCGGTAAGACACTCCTGGCTGAGGTGGAGCAGCTGACAAAACGCGGCCAGCAAGTCGTGCGAAATCGCGTCCCATCGGCCCTGGCCGTGGAGGTCGCAGGCTAGCCGGTCCCAGTGACGGCGTGCCGGTAAGCTCAGCTCAAACGGTGGTTCAAGATCAGTGAAAATGAGGGAACTCCTGTGAAATGCGTTGTGGCCGTACGACCCTTATAACTACCTGCGAATGCGCGTACGGTTTAACTTGACGCGGCAATATTTGCCGTCGGAGGGTCCGGAAAGTAGAAAAATGAATAAAGCATTTGCCGCCGCGGCAGCAGCAGCCCTGGTCTTTGGATCCATCTCGCCCCTCGCGCCTCCTGGCCCCTGCCTGCCTGCGACTTTTTTTGCGTGCATGGCAATCCCAAACCCCCCGCCGCCGGCTCCAGCTCAAGCGCCAGCAGCTCCATCGCCCGCGCCAGCAGCAGCTCCACCGGACGCGCCAGTGCCGCCCAACGCGCCTTAATGAACACCCCCTGTCGCTGACCAAATTTAATTACGATCAGGATCACCGCCATGAGTTCGACCGGAACGGTCGTGGATGGCCGGGCGCGCCAGCGATTGTAAGCCACCCCTGGTTCACTATCGTTTGAAAGCGCTTGTAGCACAAGGGAATTCGACGTAACCATGTGAAATGCACTCTCGTCGGATGTGCATTGTCTAGCTCGGCCGCGCGTCCGACTTACGTCATCGCAATAGGTAGATGAGGCCAGCCAGGACAGCGAAGACGCAACAGGCTCAAACTCGCTCGACTCGCTCGGCTAGCTGCGATGCGGTCGGCGGCTGCAGTCGGTCGCGCACTCGTTCGTAAGCGGGCGTCTCGCGATACTTCTGGAACAGGTGCAGGAGGTCGCGCACTGTCTCACCCGCTTCGTTGAGGACGGTACGCGTCACGAGGACGACGGCGAAGCCGACCCAGCAAGTGAACACGACGACCATCAACGCGACGAATGCGACAATGAGCCATTGCTCTGCATCCGTAAACCTGCTCAGCTCATCAAATAACTGCGACACTGTTGTTACCTTCACGACCAGCCGCAACGCTGTAGCTATGTGGGTTGATCTCAGGGTGTGAGCAATAAGACACCGGCCCGCCGGATTCGTGGCTCTACGGCTCAAGCCCCGGATTCAAGCAGGCCGGCTAGCCATCCACCTGCTCAAACCGAGCCTTGGCCGGCGTGGCCGTCGGGTAGCGGAGCAGGCGTGCCTCGTCGCGGATGAACACAGCCAGACGCTCAGCCTCATCTGCGGTAAGTGCCACGATTGTCTTGGGTGCGTGGATCCAGAGCACACCATCCTCGCTGTGTTGCGCCACGACAGGCGGACGCCCGGGTCCGCTGATGATCTCTTCAGTCAGCTCGGTCATACGTTCCCCGCATGCTCAGACAGAGAGGCCCCGAGTTCGCGGCGTCCTGGCAGGCAAGGTCGAAAGCCACCCGCTGCCCGCGGGTCGTCGTCAGCCGCACACGTACAAAACCCGTGTCGATCACGGCGCGAGGTACCGGAGTAGCTAGCCAGCGTTGCAAGGCTCCCCGGAAAGCACAAAGTCAGAGGGCTAAAAACACCCTCTGACCTTTGGGGTGAGTGACGGGACTCGAACCCGCGACATTCAGGATCACAACCTGACGCTCTACCAACTGAACTACACCCACCATCGCCGCCAGCAGGACCCGTAAAGGCGCCAAGCGGCGACGTCGATACTAGCCGTTCGGACCCTCGGCGGCCGAATCGATTGCCTCCGGCGTGGTCGCCTCACCCCCGAGCTCGACGGCTACCGCGGCAATGTCGCTGGTGGCAGGCCCCGGCGGCGGGACGAACGCGGTGCGCCGGTAGTACTGGAGCTCGCGAATGGATTCGTGGATATCGGCCAATGCGCGGTGCGCCAATCCCTTGGCCGGCTGGCCGTAGTAGATGCGCGGGTACCAGCGGCGGCAGAGTTCCTTGATCGAGCTCACATCGACCATCCGGTAGTGCAGAAACGAGTCGAGGGCAGGCATGTCGCGAGCGATGAATCCACGGTCGGTGGCGATCGAATTGCCGGCCAATGGTGCCGTTTTGGCTTGTTTGACGTGCTCGCGGATGTAGTCGAGCACCATCGTCTCGGCCGCCGCGACGTCCACTGTGGACGCGCGGACCTCCTCGATAAGGCCGGAGCGGGTGTGCATTTCGGTGACCACGTCGATCATCGATGACAACGCCGCGTCGTCTGCGTGGATCACCACGTCGACGCCATCGCCCAAGACGTTCAGGTCAGCGTCGGTCACCAGGACGGCGATTTCGATCAGCTTGTCCGAGCGCGGATCCAGCCCGGTCATCTCGCAGTCGATCCACACCAGTTCGTCCCGCACAGCGTTCACAGTAGGCAAAGTTAGCCGCCAGGCCTGCAGCCACCCCTCGGAGCGCAACAGCAAGTAAGGTCATGCGTTGTCGGTACTAGCTTTGATTGTCCGGCTCCTCAGCGGACCGACGCGGCCCGCATCGTCGCCGGACTACGACTAGCAGGGGAGGCAGAGGTCGCAATGAGCTCCGAGTCGACACCGAGTAGCGCATCGGCAGGAACTCCAGTGGCTCCGGCAAAGCAGATCGCAGCCGGTTACGCAGTCGAGGGCCAGGCCCTGGAGTTGGGCACGGTCGTCATCGATGGCGCGACGGACCCCTCCTCGCAAATCCGCATCCCACTGGCCACCGTCAACCGGCACGGTTTGGTGGCCGGCGCGACCGGCACCGGCAAGACCAAGACGCTTCAATTGATCGCCGAGCAGCTCTCGGCGGCGGGCGTACCGGTGCTGATGGCCGACGTCAAGGGCGACCTGTCGGGCTTGTCGCGGCCGGGCCAGAGCAACGACAAGATCACCGCGCGCGCCAAGGAAACCGGCGACACGTGGGAGCCGAGCGCCTTTCCGGTGGATTTTTTGTCGCTGGGCACCAAGGGCATCGGGGTCCCGGTGCGGGCCACCATCGCCAGCTTCGGTCCTATCCTGCTGTCGAAAGTGCTGGGGCTCAACGCTACTCAAGAGTCGACGCTGGGGTTGATTTTCCATTGGGCTCAGCAGAAGAACTACGAGCTGCTGGACCTGAAAGATCTGCGGGAGGTGATCAGCTACCTCACCAGCGACGACGGCAAGACGGAGCTGAAGTCACTGGGTGGTGTCTCCGCGCAGACGGCCGGCGTCATTCTGCGCGCCTTGGTCAATCTGGAAGCCGAAGGCGCCGATACCTTTTTCGGCGAGCCCGAGCTAAAGCCCACGGATCTGTTGCGTTTCAATGACAAAGGCCACGGTGTCATCTCGCTCTTGGAGCTCGGCGACCAGGCCGCACGACCGGTAATGTTCTCGACTTTCCTGATGTGGGTGTTGTCCGACCTTTTCAAATCGCTGCCCGAGATCGGTGACGTTGACAAACCCAAGCTGGTGTTCTTTTTCGACGAGGCCCACTTGCTGTTCACCGACGCCTCAAAGGCGTTCCTGGAACAGATCGAGCAGACCGTCAAGTTAATCCGCTCCAGGGGTGTCGGCGTGTTCTTCTGCACCCAGTTGCCCACCGACGTGCCCAACGAGGTGCTGTCGCAGCTTGGTGCACGCATCCAGCACGCCCTGCGTGCGTTCACGCCCGATGACCAGCAGGCGTTGACGAAAACCGTTCGCACCTACCCGAAGACCGATGTCTACGACCTGGCTTCGGCGTTGACCTCACTGGGTATCGGTGAGGCCGTGGTGACCGTGTTGTCGGAGCGCGGCGCCCCGACCCCGGTCGCATGGACCAGGCTGCGCTCGCCGCGCTCGCTGATGTCTGCCATCGGTGACGACGCGATCAGCACTGCGGCCAAGGCGAGCCCGCTGCAGGCGACGTACGGCCAAACCGTCGACCGTGAATCCGCATACGAGAAGATTCAAGCCCTGAAAGCGCAAGCCGCCGCAGCCGGTCCGCCGGCGGAGGCGGGATCGAAGTCCGCGCCGGCGGCCGAGAAGAAGCCGGGCTGGTGGAAGCGGTTCGTCAATAGCCGGGGCTTTCAGACATTCCTCAAGGCGCTCGGTACTGAGCTCATCCGCAGCATGTTCGGTGGTAGCGGTCGCCGCCGTCGGTAGCTCAGCCGCCCATCTTCTTGTAAAAGCTCCCGACGATCGGCGCAACGATGGCGCGCGGGGCGTACTGACTTGCCACCGACATGGCCTTGGACGTCACGCCGGGCACAACGCGCATCTTGTTGCGCGCCAAGGCATCTAGGGATTTCCGTGCGGTGTATTCGGCGGAGATCCACAGGAAGTCCGGCACCAGCTTCTCGACGATCGACGCTTCGGCCGGGTCCGGTAGTTCGGTGCGCACCGGGCCGGGTGCCAGCACGGTGACGTGCACACCGGACTTTCGCAGCTCCCCGCGCAACGATTCGCTGAACGTGTTCACAAACGCCTTGGTAGCCGCATAGGTCGCGTTGTAGGGGATGGGTGAATTCCCCGCCGCCGAACCGGAAATCAAGATGCCGCCGGCCTTCCGCTCGAGCATCCCCGGCAGCACCGCCAGTACGAGATCGTGCACGGCGATCGCATTCAGCTGGACCTGTGCTCTTTCCACCGCTGGGTCCAGTTTCGAGACAGGACCAAAGGTCGCAGTGCCGGCGTTGGCGCACAGGATCGAGATGTTGCGGGTGGCCAACTCGTCGACCAGCTTTGCGCGTTCCGCCGTGTCGGCGAGATCGGTGGGCCGTACTTCGACAGCTACCGCGTATTTGTCGGTCAGACGGTCGGCCAAGTCGGTGAGAACGTCTTCGCGCCGCGCGGTGATGATCAGGCTGTGGCCGCGGGCCGCCAGCTCGGTGGCCAGTGCCTCGCCGATGTTTTGGGAGGCTCCGGTGACAACGGCACGAGCATCGGGGCTGGGCGCTGGTACTGGCATGCGCCAATCGTAGAGGCCGGCTGGAGCCGACCGGCAGCCTGGCAAAGCCGGGCGCACCGGGTCGGCGACCAGACAGCTCGAGCCGGTTAGAGTCGCAGCATGAGCAACCCGGGATCGGGTTCGCGCACATCCGAGCGATCCCGAGTGCTGACGTGGGCTCTGTGGGACACCGGTGCGGCCGGCCTGAGCGCGATCGTGGTGACCTTCGTGTTCTCGGTTTATCTGACCGGCAGCGTCGGTCAGGGGTTGCCCGGCGGAGTGCCCCCGGCGAGTTGGCTGGGTCGCGCGTTGGCTGTCGCCGGGTTGACTATCGCGGTGCTGGCTCCGCTGATCGGCGTGTGGGTGGAGGATCCGCACCGGCGGCGCGTGGCGCTGACCGCGCTGACCGGCCTGGCGGTGGCGCTGACGTGCACGATGAGCCTGATCCGTGAGCGTCCGGAGTATTTGTTTCCGGGATTGGCGCTATTGGCGGCGACCGCGGCGTGCGGCGATCTGGCCAGCGTTCCGTACAACGCGATGCTGCGTCAGCTTTCGACGCCGGAAAACTCCGGCCGGATCTCGGGTTATGGCTTGGCGGCGGGGTTTAGCGGCAGCGTCATGTTGCTGCTGGTGGTCTACTTCGGCTTCATCTCCGGCAAGGGCGCTACCCGCGGGTTGCTGCACCTGCCGGCCGGCGACGGCATGAACGTCCGGATGGCGATGCTGTTTGCCGCGGGGTGGTTGGCGGTGTTCGCGCTGCCGCTGCTGCTGACCGCGCATCGGCTGCCTTCCGTTGGCGAGGTGGCCCGCCCGCGGGGGGTTCTGCTGGGCGGTTACCGCAAGTTGTGGACGGAGCTGGTTGCCGAATGGCGCCGGGATCGCAATTTGGTGTACTTCCTGCTGGCCGCCGCGGTATTTCGGGATGGGCTGGCCGGCCTGTTCACCTTCGGCGGCGTGCTGGGTGTCAACGTGTATGGGATCTCACCGGCCGATGTGCTGATATTCGGAGTGGCCGCGAGCATGGTGGCGGCGTTCGGGGCTGTGGTCGGCGGGTTTGTCGACGACCGGATCGGATCCAAGCCGGTGATCGTCGTATCGCTGGTCAGCATCATCGCCTTCGGTCTCACCATGATGGTCTTGTCCGGCCCCCGCGCGTTCTGGCTCACCGGACTGCTGTTGTGTCTGTTCATCGGGCCGGCGCAGGCTTCGGCGCGCACGCTGCTGCTCAGGATGTCCAGAGACGGCAAGGAAGGTGTGGCCTTCGGCCTCTACACGATGACCGGGCGTGCGGTGTCGTTCTTGGCGCCGTGGCTGTTTTCGGTCTTCGTCGATGTGTTCGGAGCGGTTCGTGCCGGCATGGGTGGCCTGTGTCTGGTCATGGCTGTGGGGCTGCTGGGCATGCTGACGGTGCGTGCTCCGCGCGGAAGCTTCGCGACCAGCGTGGGTTGACCGGATCAGCCCGACCCGTTGCAGATGGTCAGGCCGACGCCGCTGCGCTCGTTGACCTCGACACCGTCCACGGTCACCGAGCAGGTGACGTCGTGGCCGATATTGATGATCGTGATGTTGGCCGCCCGGCCACCCGACGCCGGCAGACTGACTTCCTTGCTCCACGGCAACGCGACGTTGAATTCGGTTTGCATCATTCCGTCGTTGTCCACGTAGGTGATGCTGATCGCGCGGCCTTCGCCGGTGACGTTGTACTCCACGGTCTGCATCGCGCTCGCGTTGGGCGGCGGGCCGGATCCTGTGTTGCTCGGCTCGGACGCGGTGGCGGACGGCGAGGGCGGCGTCGGTGCGGTTGACGTCGGGTTTGACGAACTCGGCATCGCCGGCAGCGGCGACACCGCGGTTTGCTTCCCCCCTGTGCCGTTCGCGATCACCAGCGCGATGACCAATGCGGCAACCAGCAGCACCGCCACGGCAGCGGCAATCCACAACCAGCGCGGTGCTTTCGGTCGCCCGGGTGGACGTTCTTCCGTTGCTTGGTACGGCGGAGGCTGGCCGTGCAGCCAATACTGGGGAATCTTGTCGGTCGGGTGGGTTGCGTTCGCGTTGGGTGTCGGGCCGGGGTAAGTCGGGGGCGGATAGAACAACTGTCCGCTGTAGGCCGGGTCGACGTACTGCGGATAAGGCTGACGTATTCGTCGGGTTTCCTCGGTCCCATCTTGAGCTGAACGAGTGTGCTCGGACCGACGTGGATCGTTCATGCCCACCTCATGGCTGCAGGGTACCTGCAGCACGACGCCCGCTGCCGAGACTCCGCTGAGCGTCCGGGATCCGTATAGGCCGTCAGGTTGTCAGACCGCTGAGAGGCGAAGCGCCGCCGGTGCGCTTTCGGGCACGATCGGGCTGCGCGGCCGAACCGGCGCAATCCGCTGGTACGTGGAGCCGAGCGGAGGACGTGGGTCGGGTTCGCCCTTGTTGGGCCAGAGCGCGACCGCCCGTTCCGACAGCGCGGTGATGGTGAGCGCGGGATTGACGCCCAGGTTGGCCGTGATCGTCGACCCGTCGATGATGTGCAGGCCCGGATACCCGTATAGCCGCTGATACGCATCGACGACACCGGTGGTGGGTGAATCTCCGATGGGGCAGCCGCCGATGAAATGCGCGGTGGTCGGGCGGTTGAAGACGTCGAAGTACCAGCCGTGAGGGTCACCATCGATCTTTGCGGCAGCACGTCGGGCGATGTCATTGGCGACCGGAATCCAGTTCGGATTTGGCGCGCCTACCCCCTGTCGGGAGGCCATCTTCGCGCCGAAAAGGCCGCGTTTGAGGTAGGTGGTCAGCGAATTGTTCAAATCCTGCATCACAAGCAGGGATATTGATCTCTCCGAGGCTCGCAGAACGTTGAACGAACGGGCGAATGCAGCCGGATGGCGCAGATTCGTCAGCACCCATTTGGCGAGGCGGTGTCGGTCGCCGTCGACCAGGGTGGTGGTCAGTAGGAATCCCCAGTTGCTGCCCTTGCCGACGCGGAACGCTTCGATATGGGTGTTCGCGTCGGGGTGGATCGATGACGTCCCGGCCACACCCTGGGCCAGATCCGTGCGGGTTCGCGAGGTCGCGATCAGGTCCACCTCCGAGTTGGTCCGCGTAAGCTCACCCAACCGCGCCGATATCCGGGTTAAGGAACCGTTGGCCCGCAAGCGATGGAGCAGATTTTGGGTGCCGAGCGCGGCGGCCGAGAACACGACCTGATCGGCGCTCCAGGTCCGGTGTTGTTTGCGAACCCACCGTCCAGTGTGGACGGTTTCAACCTGGTATCCGCCGGCACGCGATTCACGGACGTCGACGACGGTCGTAATCGGGTGAACCTGCGCGCCCGCCTTTTCCGCGAGGTACAGGTAGTTTCGGTCGAGCGTGTTCTTGGCATTGTGCGGGCATCCATTGATGCAGCGCCCACAGAAGATGCAGCCGGCACGGTCTGGTCCGATGCCGCCGAAGTAGGGGTCGGGAACCGTCTTGCCGGGCTCGCCGAAGAATGAGCCCACCTGGGTCGGGTGAAACGTGTCGGCGACGCCCAGATCTTTCGCGATCGACTTGAAGATGTCATCTGTGGGGGTCAACCTCGGATTGGTCGCGACGCCGAGCGTTCGTTTGGCCTGGTCGTAATACGGCGCTAATTCGGCCTTCCAGTCCGTGATCGAGGCCCATTGAGGATCGTTGTAGAACTGGTTCGTGGGTTCGTAGAGGACGTTGCCGTAGATCAGCGAACCGCCACCCACGCCCGCAGCAGACTGAATAACGACATTCTTCAAAACGGTGAGCTGCAGCGGGCCAAAGAGGCCGAAACGGGGCTGCCACATGGTCTCCCGCAAAGGCACACTATCCGGCGGGTAGTCCTGCGGCCGCCAGCGCGCACCCTGCTCGAGCACGCCGACGCGATATCCCTTCTCGCTCAGGCGAAGAGCGGTAACCGAGCCGCCGAAACCCGATCCGATCACGATCACGTCATAGTCGGGACTCATCGAAGTCCTCTCGCAAGCTGCATGAAGGCCATCGATCGACAGCGATCGAGCGTTAGCAGGCTGACGCTGAGAGTAAGCCTCCGAACCGGCCGCGCACACGAAAATCGCGCGCGTGACTAGTCAGGAAGCGCCGACGGTCAACGCAGCAAGCGTCATCGCTCGCAACACCGCCCGAGACCTCGCCGCTCTGCCGTCAGAAGGCTTCAAGCTGTGTGGGGTCGAGTTGAGCAGCCCGAACACCGCGTGCGCCATCAACCGCGCGTCGGCCTCGGCAAGCCCGGGCTCGCGCTCGCGCAGAACGCTCACCCACACCTCCACATACTGGCGCTGCGCCCGTCGCACCTGGCGTTCGGCTGCCGCCGGCAGATGGGCGAGGTCGCGGTCCTGAATGCGGATGAGATCCGGCTCACCCAGCACGAAGTCGAGGTGGAAGTCGATCAACCCGTCGAGCGCCGCGTCGGCGCCGGCCTCGCGGGAACGGACACCGCGCGCGCCGGCCAGCAAGCGAGTGCTGATGCCGACCAGCAACTCGACCAGAAGCGATTCCTTGTTGGGGAAGTGCCGGTAGATCGCCGGGCCGCTGACTCCCGCCGCGGCGCCGATGTCTTCGAGCCGTACCGCCAGAAATCCGCGCTCGGCAAACAGCCGCTCCGCCGCCGACAGCAGCTGCATGCGCCGGTCCGATTTGCGTCGAGTGCGGCGATTGGGTGTCGCGGCGCGGCGGTCGCGATTACCAGGGTCAGCCGGCGCGGACACCGCCATGACGGCCTCCCTGGGCAACTCGTGCTGGACACTTCGGTTAATCGCCACTAACGTATCACGAGTTAGTGATCATTAACCGAAATTGGCGTGCACTCGATGACCTCTCCGGCGGAAAACCGCGACGCGCACCGCGCGCTTGTCGCGCGGCTGCGTGAGAAGCTGGCCGCGGCCGCGCTGGGTGGCCCGGAACGAGCCCGCACCCGCCACGTCGACCGCGGCAAACTGCTGCCCCGTGACCGGGTCGACGGCCTGCTCGATCCCGGCAGTCCGCTACTTGAGATCGCTCCGCTTGCCGCCGACGGGATGTACGACGGCGAATGCCCGGGGGCCAGCATCATTACCGGTATCGGCCGGATCTCTGGTCGTGAATGCATGATCGTGGCCAACGACGCCACGGTCAAAGGCGGTACCTACTACCCGATTACGGTCAAAAAACACCTGCGTGCTCAGGAGATCGCCGGACAGAATCGGCTGCCCTGCATCTATCTCGTCGACTCCGGCGGCGCCTTCCTGCCCCGTCAAGACGAAGTGTTTCCGGACCGCGAGCATTTCGGGCGGATCTTCTACAACCAAGCCAAGCTCAGCTCCGAGGGCATCCCGCAGATCGCGGCGGTGCTGGGATCCTGCACGGCCGGCGGCGCGTACGTGCCGGCGATGAGCGATGAAGCGGTGATCGTCCGCAATCAGGGCACCATCTTCCTGGGCGGTCCGCCGTTGGTGAAGGCCGCGACCGGAGAGGTGGTATCCGCGGAGGATCTCGGCGGCGGCGACCTGCACTCCAAGATCTCCGGCGTCACCGATCATCTCGCGCACGACGACCGCGACGCGTTGAGCATCATCCGGCGGATCGTCTCGACCCTGGGCCCGCGCGAACCACGCACCTGGGATCTGCGGCCGACCGTGGATCCGATTGCCGACCAAACCGAGCTCTACGACGTGGTCCCGGTCGATCCGCGGATACCCTACGACGTACACAACGTCATCACCCGGCTGGTCGACGGCGGCGAATTTGCCGAATTCAAAGCCGAATACGGCAGCACGCTGGTCACCGGATTCGCGCACATCCATGGCCACCCGGTCGGCATCGTCGCCAACAACGGCGTGCTGTTTTCCGAATCCGCACTCAAGGGTGCGCATTTCATCGAGCTGTGCGACAAGCGGCTGGTGCCGTTGTTGTTCTTGCAGAACATTTCCGGGTTCATGGTCGGCCGCGACTACGAGGCCGGCGGTATCGCCAAAAATGGCGCCAAGATGGTGACCGCGGTGGCGTGCGCACGAGTGCCCAAGCTCACGGTCGTGATCGGCGGATCCTACGGAGCGGGCAACTACTCGATGTGCGGGCGGGCGTATTCGCCGCGCTTCCTGTGGATGTGGCCCAACGCCCGAATCTCGGTCATGGGTGGTGAGCAGGCGGCGTCGGTACTGGCGACGGTACGCGTGGAGATGACGGCCGACGAGGAAGAAGCGTTCAAGGCCCCGATCCGTGCACAGTACGAGCACCAGGGCAACCCGTACTATTCGACGGCCCGGCTTTGGGACGACGGCGTGATCGATCCCGCCGACACCAGAACGGTTGTCGGTCTTGCGCTTTCGGTTGTGGCGAATGCACCCGTCGAGCCGGTTTCCTACGGCGTCTTCAGGATGTGATGTAGTGGGATTCGATACTGTTCTGGTCGCCAACCGGGGTGAGATCGCCGTCCGGGTGATCCGGACACTGAAGGCGATGGGCATCCGGTCGGTGGCCGTCTACAGCGACGCCGACGCGACTGCGCGCCACGTCGCCGCCGCGGATATCGCGGTCGCGATCGGTCCGGCGCCGGCGCGTGACAGCTACCTCAACATCCCCGCGGTCGTCGATGCGGCCGTGCGGACCGGAGCCCAGGGCGTCCACCCGGGCTACGGATTTCTCTCGGAGAACGCTGATTTCGCGGCTGCGCTGGTGTCGGCGGGGGTGACGTTCATTGGTCCGCCGGTCGGCGCGATTCAAACCATGGGCGACAAGATCGCCGCCAAGGGCACCGTGTCGGCGTTCGGCGTGCCAGTCGTTCCCGGTATCGCACGGCCGGGGCTCACCGACGAAGAGTTGATCGCGGCCGCCGAGCAGATCGGCTACCCGGTGCTGGTCAAACCGTCCGCCGGTGGCGGCGGCAAGGGCATGCGCATGGTCGAGCGGCCGGCTGATCTGCCCGCCGCGCTGGTCAGCGCCCGCCGGGAATCGGCGGCCGCGTTCGGCGACGATACGTTGTTCCTTGAGCGATTCGTGTTGCGCCCCAGGCATATCGAGGTGCAGGTGCTCGCCGATGCTTACGGCAATGTGGTGCACCTCGGTGAGCGCGAGTGCAGCCTGCAGCGGCGACACCAGAAGGTCATCGAAGAGGCACCGTCACCGCTGCTGGATCCCGCGACGCGGGCCCGGATCGGCGCCGCGGCATGCGATACCGCCCGAAGCGTGGATTACACCGGGGCCGGCACGGTGGAGTTCATCGTCTCGGCTGACCGGCCCGACGAGTTCTTTTTCATGGAGATGAACACCCGGCTGCAGGTCGAGCACCCGGTCACCGAGATGGTGACGGGCTGGGATCTGGTGGAATGGCAAGTCCGGATCGCCGCGGGGGAGAAGCTGACCGTGAGTCAGGCCGATATTGCCTTGCACGGTCACGCGATTGAAGCGCGTGTCTACGCCGAGGACCCTGCGAGCGGCTTCCTGCCCACCGGCGGCGATGTGCTGGCGGTGGTGGAGCCGGACGGGGCAGGTGTGCGAGTCGATTCGGGCCTGTCCGCTGGGATGGTCGTCGGGAGCGATTACGACCCGATGCTGGCTAAGGTGGTTGCGCATGGCGCGGATCGGGCGGCGGCGTTGCGCGGCCTCGATAGGGCTCTGGCGGACACCGCGGTGCTCGGTGTGGTCACCAACGTCGAGTTCGCCCGGTTCCTGCTGGCCGACCCCGACGTCGCCGCGGGCCGGCTCGACACCGGGCTGTTGGACCGGCGGGCCGGGGATTTCGTCGCCGCGGCGCCTACCGACGAACAGTTCATCGCCGCGGCGGCCTGCCAGTGGTTGCGGCTTTTCCCGGCGCCGGGCGCCGACCTGTGGGAAGTGCCCTCCGGGTGGCGCGTCGGGGCCAGGGCGCCGGTAAGCATCCGGCTGCGCGCCGGACAACGCACCGACCACGTCCACATCACGGGCACGCCGGGATCGGCCGCCGTCCGCATCGAGGATGGCGAATCCCTTTTGCTGCAGGCCGATTTAACCGGCAATCGCCTCACGGTGACGCTGGACGGCCTGCGTAGCCAGTACACCGTCGCCGCCGCTGACAGCAAGATCTGGCTGGCCGGCGGCGGCCGCACCGCGGTGCTCGAGGAGGTTCGGGAAGCACCCGTTCGTCCGGACGAAGAGCAAAGCGGCGACGCCGAATTGACCAGCCCGATGCCGGGGGCGGTCGTCGCGGTCGGAGTCGACGACGGTGCGGAAGTCGAAGCCGGAACCGTGATCGTCACGGTCGAGGCGATGAAAATGGAGCACGCGCTGACGGCACCCGTCGACGGGGTGGTCGAACTTCTGGTCGCCGCTGGCGACCAGGTCAAGGTGGGCCAGCAACTGGCCCGGATTACCATGAGCAGCAATGCATTACAAGCAACAGAGGATAGCGCCAATGACTGACTTCCTGTCTACCGGGATGCTCCCGGACGAGTACCAACAGCTGGCCAAGACGGTCCGTGACTTCGCCCAGAGTGTCGTCGCGCCGGTGGCCGCGCAGCACGACGCCGAGCACTCGTTTCCTTACGAGGTGGTCGCCGGGATGGCTGAGATGGGACTGTTCGGTCTGCCCTTCCCTGAGGAGTTCGGCGGAATGGGCGGCGACTACTTCGCCCTGTGCCTGGCGCTGGAGGAATTGGGCAAGGTCGATCAAAGTGTGGCCATCACACTCGAGGCCGGCGTCTCGTTGGGCGCTATGCCCGTGTACCGGTTCGGCACCGATGCGCAGAAGCAGGAATGGTTGCCGCAGTTGGCAAGTGGGCGATCGCTGGGTGCCTTCGGGCTGACCGAGGCCGGCGGCGGCAGCGATGCCGGCGCAACCAAGACCACCGCGCATCTCGACGATGGCCATTGGGTGATCAACGGGTCCAAGCAGTTCATCACCAACTCCGGCACCGACATCACCAAGCTGGTGACGGTGACCGCGGTAACCGGCGAGCAGGACGGCAAGAAGGAGATTTCTTCGATCCTGATTCCGGTACCAACGGCAGGGTTCACCGTGGAGCCGGCCTACGACAAGGTCGGCTGGAAGGCCTCGGACACCCATCCGCTCAGCTTCGACGACGTGCGCGTGCCCGAAGAGAATCTGCTCGGCGAACGCGGTCGCGGGTATGCCAACTTCCTGCGCATTCTCGACGAGGGCCGCATCGCGATCGCCGCACTGTCCACCGGAGCTGCGCAGGGTTGCGTCGACGAGAGCGTCAAGTACGCAAAGGAACGCGAAGCCTTCGGTCAACCCATCGGCCGGTATCAGTCCATCGCATTCATGATCGCCCGGATGGAGGCTCGAGCCCACACCGCTCGTACCGCCTATTACGACGCCGCGGCGCTGATGCTGGCCGGTAAGCCGTTTAAGAAGCAGGCGGCGATCGCGAAATTGGTGGCCAGCGAGGCGGCCATGGACAACGCGCGCGATGCCACCCAAATCCACGGTGGCTACGGCTTTATCAACGAATTCACCGTCGCCCGGCACTACCGGGACAGCAAGATCCTGGAGATCGGTGAGGGCACCAGCGAAGTGCAGTTGATGCTGATCGCGCGGGAGGTGGGGCTGTGACTGAGACGAACGGCGAGCATCCCGTCAAGACGGTAATCCAGCGCGGCTTGTGGTTCGAAGAATTCGAAACCGGTGTGCGGTACCTGCATCGCCCGGGTCGGACCATTACCGAGGCCGACAACGTGTTGTTCACCACGTTGACCATGAATACCCAAGCGCTGCATCTGGATGCCGCGTTCTCCGACGCGCTGCCACCGTTCAATCAGCGATTGGTGAACTCGATGTTCACCCTGTCGACCCTGGTCGGATTGTCGGTCGCGCAACTGACCCAGGGCACCATCGTGGGCAATCTCGGCTTTTCCGAGATCGCGTTCCCTAAACCGTTGTTCCACGGCGACACGCTGTACGCGGAGACCGTCATCACCGAGAAGCGAGCATCGAAGAGTCGTCCCGGAGAAGGCGTCGTGACGTTCGCGCATACCGGTCGCAATCAGCACGGTGACGTGGTCGCCACCGCGAGCCGCAAGACCCTGGTGCGGATGCGGCCACCGGAGGCCGCTGACGGGGTGGCCTGATGGGCCTGCAAAATCCCGGGCCGGCATGGCTTTTCTGCCCGGCGGACCGTCCAGAGCGCTACGAAAAAGCCGCTGCTGCAGCAGATATCGTGATCCTCGACCTCGAGGACGGCTGTGCCGCCGCCGACCGGCCTGCTGCCCGCGAAGCGCTGGTCGACGTCCAACTCGATCCGGCCCACACTGTGGTGCGCGTCAATCAGTTCGGCACCGCCGATCAGCAGCTCGACCTTGCGGCTCTGGCGCGCACGCGCTACGACACCATCATGCTGCCCAAATGCGAAGCGGCCGAACAGGTTAGCGCGCTGGCGCCGTTGCACGTCATCGTCCTGGTCGAATCGCCGATGGGAGCGCTCGCCGTCACCGACACCGTCCGGGTGGACAACGCGATCGCGGTGATGTGGGGTGCCGAGGACTTGTTCGCGGTGCTTGGCGGTACCGCGAATCGCTACCCCGACGGGACATACCGCGAGGTGGCTCGCCACGTCCGTTCACAATCCCTGCTGGCCGCCAAGGCACACGGCCGCCTCGCGCTGGACTCGGTCTACCTCGACATCAAGAACCTGGACGGGCTGCGCACCGAAGTCGACGACGCGGTCGCGGTGGGCTTCGACGCGAAGGTTGCCATCCACCCCAGCCAGGTGCCCGTGATACGGGCAGGCTACGCACCGTCGGCGGACCAGGTGCAGTGGGCGCGACACGTTCTCGCCGCGGCCGCCGATGAACGCGGTGTCTTCGCATTCGAGGGCATAATGGTGGATGCGCCTGTATTGCGGCGAGCCGAGCGGATTGTCCAGCTGGCGACTGACACCCGCTCGTAGCAGCCCGCTCTGACCCGCCGCACACCTGCGCCGGTCGTTGGTTGGAGGCGGTATGACAGAAGCTGCTCTCACGCCGATAACTGTCGACCTCGAGCCGATCCAACTCGTCGCCCCGGACGGGACACCAACCGCAGAAGTCCGTTACAGCCGCGAGCTTCCGGCGGAGACCCTGTGCTGGCTCTACGAGATGATGGCGGTCACCCGCGATGTGGACGCCGAATTCGTCAACTTGCAACGGCAGGGTGAATTAGCGCTGTTCGCGTCGTGCTGCGGCCAAGAGGCGGCACAGGTCGGTGCGGCGGCCTGCCTGCGCAAGACCGACTGGCTGTTTCCCCAGTACCGCGAATTGGGCGTATACCTTGTGCGCGGCATCCCGCCCGGCCATGTCGGTGCCGCCTGGCGCGGAACATGGCATGGCGGACTGGATTTCACCAACAAGTGCTGCGCCCCGATGTCGATTCCGATCGGCACCCAGACGCTGCACGCCGTCGGCGCGGCCATGGCCGCCCAGCGGCTCGGCGAGGACTCGATGACGGTGGCCTTTCTCGGTGACGGCGCCACCAGCGAGGGCGACGTGCACGAGGCGCTGAACTTCGCGGCGGTGTTCAAAGCCCCGTGTGTGTTTTACGTGCAGAACAACCAGTGGGCGATCTCCGTGCCGCTGCACGAACAAACCGCGGCACCGTCCATCGCGCACAAGGCGATCGGGTATGGAATGCCCGGCATACGAGTAGACGGAAACGATGTACTGGCGTGTTACGCGGTGATGGCCGAGGCCGCCGCCCGGGCCAGAGCGGGCGGCGGCCCGACACTGATCGAGGCGATCACCTACCGGCTTGGCCCGCACACCACGTCGGACGATCCGACGCGATACCGCAGCCAGGAGGAACTGGACCGCTGGCAGATGCTGGACCCGATTCCGCGCTACCGGACGTATCTGGACGGCCGAGGCTTGTGGTCGCAGCGGCTGGAACACCGCGTCGCCGCGCGCTGCAAGCGGCTCCGGGCCGACCTGCGTGACGCGGTGTTCGCGGCGCCCGATATCGACATCGACGAGGTCTTCACCGCGGTATACGCCGAAATGACGCCCGGTCTCGAAGCGCAACGCCAGCAGTTGCGCGCTGAAATCCGCCGGGAGGTGTAATGACCCAGATCGCCGAACCCCCAACCCAACCCACTGCAGAACTGTTCACCGCTACGCCGATGACCATGGTACAGGCGCTCAACCGGGCACTGCACGATGCGATGGCCGGCGACGACCGGGTGTTGGTTTTCGGCGAGGACGTGGCGACGCTGGGCGGCGTTTTCCGGGTCACCGAGGGACTGACCGCGACATTCGGTACGGACCGCTGCTTTGACACCCCGCTGGCCGAGTCGGCGGTGATCGGCATCGCCGTCGGATTAGCGCTGCGTGGCTTCGTGCCGGTGGCCGAGATCCAGTTCGACGGATTCTCCTATCCCGCCTTCGATCAGGTGGTCAGCCACCTGGCGAAGTACCGAACCCGCACTCGCGGGGAAATCAACATGGCGGTCACCGTCCGGATACCGTCGTTCGGCGGTATCGGTGCGGTCGAGCATCATTCGGAATCCACTGAGTCCTACTGGGCGCATACTGCAGGCCTGAAGGTCGTTGTTCCGTCCACACCGTCCGACGCGTACTGGCTACTGCGCCACGCTATCGCCTGTCCGGACCCGGTGATGTTCCTCGAGCCCAAGCGACGCTACTGGGGTCGCGAAGTCGTCGACACCGCCCGGCCCGGGCTTCCGATCGGGCAGGCCGCGGTGCGCCGGGCGGGTACCGATGTCACCGTGCTGACCTACGGCGGCCTGGTGGGTACCGCATTGTCGGCCGCTGAAATAGCTGCTCGCGAACATGATTGGAGTCTCGAAGTCGTTGACCTGCGGTCGCTGGTCCCGCTGGATTTCGATACCGTGGCCGCGTCGATCCGCCGCACCGGGCGGTGTGTGGTGTTGCACGAGGGGCCGCGGAGCCTGGGCTACGGCGCGGGCCTGGCCGCTCGCATCCAGGAAGAGCTGTTCTACGAACTCGAAGCACCGGTGTTGCGCGCCTGCGGGTTTGACACCCCTTACCCGCCGGCGCGGCTGGAGAAGTTGTGGCTGCCCGGTCCCGATCGGCTTCTGGATTGCGTTGAGCGCGTGCTGGAGCAGCCGTGAGCCCTGACGATCGTGACCGCGTCAAGGATTTCGTCGTGCCCGATCTCGGCGAGGGCCTCGAAGAGGTGACGCTGTCCTGCTGGCGCGTCGCGGTCGGTGACGACGTCGAACTCAACCAACCGTTGTGCTCGGTGGAGACCGCCAAGGCCGAAGTCGAGATCCCCAGCCCGTATGCAGGCCGCATCGTGGAATTACGCGGGGCCGAAGGCGATGTGCTGGCGGTCGGCTCGCTGCTGGTCCGGATCGACACCATGCCCGGCGTGGCCACCGCATCCAACGGTTCGTCGTCCAACCGGAAGCCTGTTCTCGTCGGATATGGCGCCGATGACGCGCTGGACACCAGTCGGCGACGTCCGAAAGCCAAACCGTCCGTGCGGAAACTGGCCGCCGAGTTGTTGGTGGATCTGGGCACCGTGCCGCCGGGCCCGGACGGCTTGGTCAGTCGGGAAGCCGTGCTGGCAGCCGCGGGAGTCGGCGCCGAGCGGGCCGGCGTGTCATACGACGTGTTGCCGGTGCGCGGGGTGCACGCTCATATGGCGGAGCGGATGACATTGTCGCGCAGCAACATTCCCGATGCCCATGCGAGCGTGCAGGTCGACTGCACCGCCCTGATGCGACTTCGTGACGAAGTCATCACCCCGTTCGTGCTCACGCTGCGGTTTCTGGTAATCGCATTGACGCACAACAAGATTCTCAACTCCACGTGGGTTGACGGCCCGGACGGCCCGCAGGTGCACTCCCATCACGCGATCCACCTGGGTTTCGCCGTCGCCGCGCCCCGCGGTCTGCTGGTCCCGGTGGTCACCGACGCGCAGGACAAGACCACCCGCGAACTCGCCGGATGCGTCGCGCGGCTGATTCGCGAAGCCCGTGCGGGCACCCTGAAATCGGCCGAGCTTGCGGGTTCGACATTCACCGTGTCGAATTTCGGGGCGCTCGGACTCGATGACGGGGTGCCGGTGATCAATTACCCGGAGGCCGCGATCCTCGGCATGGGGTCTCTCAAACCGCGGCCCGTGGTCCTCGACGACGCGGTTGTCATACGTCCGCAGATGACCCTGACCTGTGTGTTCGACCACCGGGTCGCCGACGGCGCCAACGTGGCGCAGTTTTTGGGGGAGTTGCGCCGGCTGATCGAATCGCCGGAGACGGCGCTGCTCGATCTGTAGCGGCCGCGGTTACTTGCGTCGCGCCGCCGCCAGCCGGGCGGCGAACTCCGGCGACAGGATCGAGGTGGCCTGCGGCCCGAGTTCGATGTCCTTGGCGAGTTCGTGCTGCTCGGCGTCGACCGATCCGGGGCTGGCCGTGGCGCGCATGGTGGCCTTCGTGGCGAGCACGACCTCGCGGGGGGCGGCCGCGGGCCCGGCCGCCAATTCCAACGCCGCCGCGACCGGGTCGTCGGCGATGCTCAGCGCCAGCCCATGCCGCACAGCGGATTCGGCATCGAAGCGCATACCGAACAGCAGGGCCGCGCGGGCCACCTGTGGTCCGACCGCGCGCTGCAGCATCCACGTCGCGCCGCCGCCCGGATGCAGACCCAACTTCTGAAAGCGCGCGTCGAACAATGCGTTCGGCCCGGCGATGCGCACATCGGCGGCCAGCGCCAAGTTCAGACCTGCCCCGACCGCCGGGCCGTTGACGGCGGCGATCGTCGGCAGCGTGCACTTGCCGACCGCCATGAACCCGTCGTAGATCCGTTGCAGTCCCTGCTCGGCGGCACCGCCCAACGCACTCAGGTCGGCGCCCGCGCAGAACGCTTTGCCGGCGCCGGTGACGACGACGGCGTGCACGTCGGGATCGGCCTCGGCCCGTTCCACTGCCGCGCGCAGCTGCCCCGATATCTCCGGGGTGACGGCGTTGCGCCGGTCGGGGTCGTTGACGGTGATCAGCGCGACATGGTTGTCGACGCTGAACAAGGCCAGATCTTGCATCGGGCACCTCCGCTGATTCGCCGCCGACGCGCCGATTCCAAACGCTGAAACGATCCAGATCCGCAGACAGACCCTGATCTGCGCCCCCGGCAGGACTCGAACCTGCGACCACAAGATTAGAAGTCATGTGCTCTGTCCAGCTGAGCTACGGGGGCTGGAGACTCCTAAGCCCAGGTCAGTGTAGCCAACGACACACGGGGTGGACGGCCGGCGCGCAACGCCGAGAGAAATGTCCTTGGGAGGAACAGTGATTCGGCTAGTGTGAGGCCCGCCACACACGTACGCTACCGGCTGCGTGTGCTCAACGACGAGGAGTGGCAGAGCATGACGGTAGCCATAGGGGGCCGATACTCGCGGGCCAGCGCCGAGATGCTGCGGCACGGCCTGCAGCTGGCGGCCGCGCCGGTCGATGCTTACCGCACCGGCTCGCTGCTTCTCCGCGGTTCGCCGACGGTCGTGCGCTTTGTGGCCGAATGGCTGTCGGCCGAATTTCCCCCGCACGTGGTCACCGGGCATGCCTTGTCCGGGGTAACGCCGCTGTCGGTCGGCCGTGTTGCCTCGGGCTGGGCGGCCCAGCGGGCCGACCGGATCCTCACTACTGCGCTGGCGGACGCCCTTGGGCCGCAATATGGCAAAAAGGTCCGTCATCCGATCACCGAGGACCCCGCGTGCGCGCGCCGCGCGGGTCTGCTGCAGGCAACCGGGCATCGCCGCCGTTACGCCGCGCAGACGTCGGATATCCCGTATGGCCCAGACGGTCGTGACCACCTGCTGGACATCTGGCGTCATCCCGCCGTGAAGGCGGGTGAGCGGGCGCCGGTGCTGTTGCAGATCCCGGGCGGAGCTTGGGTCGTCAACGGTAAACGGCCTCAGGCATATCCGCTGATGGGCCGGATGGCCGAACTGGGCTGGATCTGCGTGTCCATCGACTACTCCAAGAGCCCGCGCAACGCGTGGCCTTCACACATCATCGACGTCAAACGGGCTTTGGCCTGGGTCCGTGACAACATCAGCGACTACGGCGGCGACCCCGATTTCATCGCGGTCACGGGCGGCTCCGCCGGCGGACACCTGGCCTCGCTGGCCGCTCTCACCGCTAACGACGAGCGGCTGCAGCCCGGCTTCGAGGATGCCGACACCACGGTTCAGGCGGCGGCGCCATATTACGGCGTCTACGACCTGACAGACGTCAAAAAAATGCACGAAATGATGCTGCCTTTTCTCGAGCATTTCGTTATGCAAGCGCGCTACGCCGACCAGCCTGAACTGTTCGAATCGGCGTCACCGATTTCGCACGTGCATCGCAAGGCTCCGCCGTTCTTTGTGTTGCACGGCGAGAGTGATTCGGTGATTCCCAGTGTGCAGGCGCAGACCTTTTGCGCCGCGCTCCGCCAGGCTGGGGCCCCTACCGTGTGCCACGCCGAGCTTCCCAATGCTCACCACGCCTTCGACATGTTCGCCACGATCCGATCCCGACTGGCTGCGGATGCTGTCGCCGACTTTCTTGGTGTCGTTTACGCACGATATCTCCGCTCGCGATCGGCGGTTTTACGCAGACGCGCCAAACCGGCCAGCTGAATTGTTCGGTGCGCAACCGGCTGCATATTTCCAATTCGGCAGCCCGCCAGGGTAATTGGTGGGCTATCGCGAATACGTTTAAGCTGGCGTTCTGATCCGCACATTCGGCTACCGTCACCGCGCCAACCGGGCTAGCGTTGGAGTGGCCGACGGCGCAACGCTGGGCCTTGGCAAAGCGTATGGGCGCGTCGAGTAGCGGGCGCGGTGACAGGACGGAGGAGTGCCGGTGGCTGAGACGGTCGACGCGGCCGGATTGCCCGCGGCGCTGGGGCCGGTCGATTACCTCTTGCACCGCGGAGAGGCCAACCCGCGTACCCGCTCGGGCATCATCGCGTTGGAAATCCTCGACACCACCCCGGACTGGGACCGCTTCCTGAGCCGCTTTGAGAATGCGTCCCGACGCGTGTTGCGGTTACGGCAAAAGGTGGTTGTGCCGACCTTGCCGACGGCAGCGCCACGCTGGGTGGTCGATCCCGACTTCAACCTGGACTTCCACGTGCGCAGGATGCGGGTCGCCGAACCAGGCTCGCTGAGGCAGGTATTCGACCTGGCCGAGGTGATGGTGCAGTCGCCGCTCGACATCGCCCGACCGCTGTGGACGGCCACCCTGATCGAGGGTCTCGCCGACGGCAAGGCGGCGACGTTGCTGCACCTGTCCCACGCCGTCACTGATGGTGTCGGCAGTGTGGAGATGTTCGCTCAGATCTACGACCTCGAACGGGATGCGCCGCCCCAGCCGGCGACTGCGCAACCCATTCCGCAAGACCTCTCGGCCAACGACTTGATGCGCGAAGGGTTCAACCACCTGCCCGCCAACGTCGTAGGTGGGGTCTTGGGCGCGCTGTCGGGAGTCGTATCGACGGTCGGGCGGGCGGTGCTCAACCCCGGGGGGGCGATGGCGGGTGTGGTCGACTACGCGCGCTCGGGAGTGCGGGTCGTCAGCCGAGCCGCCGAACCGTCGCCGCTGCTTCGTCGCCGTAGCCTGGCCACCCGCAGCGAAGCGCTTGACATCCCGCTGGCCGACTTGCACCGGGCGGCAAAAGCGGGTGGAGGCTCGATCAACGACGCCTACCTGGCCGGCTTGTGCGGTGCGCTAGGGCGCTACCACCAGGCACTCGGGGTCCCGATCGCCACGCTGCCGATGGCGGTGCCGGTCAGCCTGCGCGCCGAATCCGACGCCGCTGGCGGCAACCGGTTCACCGGTGTCAACCTGGCGGCCCCGATCGGTACGGCTGATCCGATAGCTCGCATGCAGAAGATCCGCGCGCAGATGACCCAGCGCCGCGACGAACCCGCAA
>Ga0209656_10000156_pt1 | contig 44378 bp, 39 predicted proteins | sample BogFormECP12_OM2_FD_188239 | JGI IMG/M metagenome (GOLD analysis project Ga0209656, IMG submission 188239) | Bog forest soil microbial communities from Calvert Island, British Columbia, Canada - ECP12_OM2 (SPAdes) (version 2) | ecosystem: Environmental > Aquatic > Freshwater > Wetlands > Bog ...
GCCCCCGGTGCAGCTGATCCAGTTGCCTGCAGGGTCTCCCGCGCATTGCATGACGAAATTCGTGCCATCGCATTGCACGCCGCCGTTAGGTTTGCAGTCGAGGGCACCCCGCGCCGATACCGTTCGCTGGTCGCGGGTCGGGCGACCGTATTGTGACCAATACGCATTGAGCACGCTCTGCGCGAAGTAGCACGACGTACTACCGGTGCCACGCCCAGAATGGCTCCCGAAGCCTGTCTCACTAGGCTGTGAATAACCGTGGTCGCAAGTCGCACGGAGGCTGCTGTTGTCGGGGCCTTGCACCAGCGGCGGCAGCGTGGGCGACGGCGGAGCCAGGATGAACTTAGCCAGCAGAACAGCGCCCGCGACTGCAAGGACGCCCGTGACCACCAGTATTGCTACGAGCAGCCCACGTTTTCCGGTTAGGCGCGGCTCGTGTCTCGGCTCTTCTCGTTGTGGGATTTGGCGCTTGTCGCGGTTCAGCGATTCGGTCTGGTCTGTATCCGTGTCCCGCTCCGCAGCCAGATGAACGATTGGCGCTGGGGAGGATCCCCCGGTATCTTCGTCGTCCGCGGGCGCAGGAGCCGTGCCGTCCAGGCTCGAGCTGTTCTTGTTGGGTCGGGGTGCCGGAGCGGTCTTCTTGCGCCGGACCGGGGGCCTCGTAGAGCGACTTGCACGCTCGTCGACCCGGAACAATTGCGTGTTCTCCCCGCGAACATACAAGACGGGTGTTACCCATTCGAGCGTTCCAGGTGCTTGGAGGATGCCGATCCGACCGCTGCGGCTGGCCTCGTCGACACTGCGCCCATGCGCGATCGCTACGTAGAAGCCTTCAGCAAAGGCGATAGCCGCGGGATCGCTTACAGTGAACTGCATCGCGGCCACCGCGCTGATCCCGCTGTGCACCAGCGCGGCGGCGGTGCCTGAGAACAGGTCCTGCGTCCCCTCCGCACCAGAGGAACAGGAGTTCAGCACCACAAGACGTGGCGTCGGTCGAGCCTGGTTCAGCAGGTCAACCAGCTGATCGGCGCCCACCAGATTCGCCTGGCCGCCCGGCCCGACCAGCGCGAGGACTCCTTGGTCGGTTGTGGGGTCGTAGTCGCCGTGGCCAACGAAGTGCAACACGTGCCAGTGGTCGGACAGAAGTTTCTCCTGCACCGCTTCCCAGGTAGCTTGCTCCAGCCACTCCAGGTGGATCAGGCCCCCGGAAATTGCGCCGGCTAGAGCCCGGGACAGGTTGTCTTGCTCAGCTGAGACGTCCAGAGCCGGCATCCCGCGAGGTGAGGCGATCAGCCCCAAGACTCGCAGCGGCGGGGTCACCTTAAGGGGTTGGTGGGTAAATGGCGCAGGGACGCGACGCACCAGCGGCTCCTTGCGGCAGATGTAGGCCTCGATCTCAGGGTCAAACAGCGCCTCCCAGGGCAGCGCGGCAAGCTTTGGTTCAGCCAGCCGCAGCACCATCCGCAAAGGTTCGTCGCGCCGCTGGGCGATTCCCACGCTGGCCCGGTAAGCCCCCAACACCGGGCCGCTGAACAGCGCATCGAAAAGTAGCAGGCCCACCCGGCGCAACTCTTTCTCGGGAGCCGAAACGATCTTGCGCCCCGCCACCGCCGAAGCCAGCACGGTCATCTCCAACGCGTACCGATCCCGCAGCAAGCCCTCCACATCGAGCTGAACAACAGCGGACGGTTCACCACCTGAAGGAGCATTCATCACGCGGGTGATGAACTGACCGGGACGCGGACCGGCGCTCATCTCCAGCTCGATACTCCAGGCCATCACTTCCCCTAGCCGGCGGTCACCCCACCTCCGTTAGAATAGATCGCTCTTTCGGCCGACCAGACAATTACGCCAAAATCTCCCGCTTAGACAGGCAGCCCCTTACTAGGGCATTCCCCTCTAGGCATCTAGAAATTACGAGAGGCGGCTTCCGCTATTTCGGGGGCCATTATGGGAGCAAAGCGGCGCGGCAAGAGGAGTAATCAATGGAGACGCTGGCATTCCCACTTGAAAGCGGTGGCCAGGCCTCGGTGCGCCGCTACCACATCTGGAGCTTGTGGTAGACCGGTGACCTCGCGGATCGTCGCACGCATCCATTTCGTGCAGCGGTTGCTCGGCCGGACTTCCCATCGCTTCGAGAGCCGCGCACACGTCGATACCGGCGCCTCGGATAGGTGCCGACTTCGGGCCAGCGAGCGGCGTGATGTAGAGGGTAGGACCAGAAATTGGAGTTTTCGACGGATATATCAGTCCGGCTCGGGGATTGTCTGAATCGGCTCCTATTGAGTATGCGTACACGAATGATTGGTAGATGTCGGCAGAGTTGATCTTCTTCGTTCAGCCCTTAGCGGCGGATGGTGATGCCGTGCTCCCGGAGGACGGTGGCGACACGTGTGTTGGACATGCCGCAACGAGTGCCGATCTGCTGAGTGGTTTCGTCGGCTTCGTACCGACGCATGATGTCGGCGATGTCTTGCGCAGACGTTTGGTGCGTGATTTCGCATTGCCTTGATGCAACAAGGTGTGGTCGAGGCGGAGTTCGGTTGATGTGTTCACGCAGGTCAGCCTACTTTTGACAGAGGTGACCGAGGTTCGAGTTTCCTTCCTATTGCCTCCACAGCGCTTGAGCAACGGCACCGTCCGCGGCCGTCACCCGGTTTACTGGCGAGGGCCACTGAGGCTGTCCCCGTGACTACCAGGACTAATTGGGACAGGCTGCCGATCCATTTGCCGGAATTCGAAGCGCGCGCGGTGCGCTCACGGTGCTCAGAAGTATCAGCTCACCCACAAAAAGGAGGACGCGATGTCCACGATTCACTTCCACCAGACGACCAGCTCAACCCCGGAGCAGTTCATTGCCGGGCTCACCGACTTCGGACCGGGCCGCTCGAAGCTCTTTCCGAACAGCGCCGATTCGTACCTCAAGGTGCATCACCAGGGCCCTGCTGAGGCCGACGTCACCGAGGGCTCGGGCGGGATCTGGGAGAGCCTGCATTACGACTGGTCCGATCCCAACCACGTCAAGCTCACGACGACCGACTCCAACATGTTCGGCGGCGCCTCGGGCTACACCTACACCCTGACGCGGCGGTCCAACGGAATGACCGACGTAGATGTCGTCATCGTTCGGGAGGGCAAAAACCTCAAGGGAAAGGTACTCGCGGGTGTGCTCGGAACCGTCGGCAAGCGCTCGTTGGGGAAGGCGTTCACCACCAGCGTCAAGGCCATCGAGGCCCGCAGCGGCGCAAGCGTGAACGAAGTCTTTTAGCAGGGCTCGCGGCGTCCACCACTGCCCGTTGGTTTACTCGGGCAGTGGGTGGCGCCAGAGCAGATCCATCCGCGAGAAGGGCGACAGACATGACCGACACCGACGAGATGTTCCTGATCACCGGCGCCACCGGCAACACCGGCGCGCACACCGTGAAGTTGTTGCGCGAACGTGGTCTGCGCGTCCGCGCGCTGGTGCACTCCGTTGACGAGCGAGCAGACCGGCTACGTGAACTGGGCGCCGAAGTCGTGCAAGGCGATCTGCTGGATTTTCCGACGATCAGCGCGGCCACGGCCGGGGTCAGTGCGGCCTACTTCAACTACCCCGTAGCCCCAGGCCTGGTGGAGGCCACCGCGAACTTTGTGCAGGCGGCCAGCGAGGCCGGCGTGCACGCGGTGGTCAACATGTCGCAGATCCCGGCGCGCCGGGAAGCCAAAAGCAATGCCGCACGGTCACATTGGATCGCCGAGCGGCTGCTGGACCGCAGCGCGCTGATCACCACGCATCTACGGCCCACCTTCTTCACGTTCTTACTGAACATGTTCTGGATCCGCGAGAACGACCACGGGATCTATCGACTGCCCTTCGCCGATGGCCGCTTCGCCCCCATCGACGCCGCCGATCAGGCCCATGTCATCGCGGCCATTCTTCAAAACCCCCACCCGCATGACCGCCAGACCTACCCACTGTTCGGCACCGAAGAACTCAACTGGTATGAAATCGCCGCGAAAGTCCAACACACCCTGGGTATCCCGGTGCGCTACAAGCCCACCGACATTCCCACCTTCGCCGCCGGCCTGACCGCCGCCGGCGCCTCGGCGCATTTCGTACAGCACATCAGTGCCGTGGCACAGGACTACCGCGACGGCATCTTCGCCGGCGTTAACAACCTCGTCGAGGTGATTGGCGGAGTCAAGCCGATCACCGTGGAGGACTACGTCGAAGCCACCCGCTCCCAGTTCGAAATCAGCGGGAGCCCTCGTCGGTGAGCGCGAAGCGACTGGATATCGGCGTCGTCAGGGAAGCGCCCGTACCGCGCCGATGCTGGCGATCATGACCAGAGCTATCGCGGGGTAGTCGCTCCAGCCGAGCCGCTGATGCAGTATGAACCAGCCGGCCAAAGCGGCGATGGCCGGCGACAGGCTCGTGAGGACTGCGAAGGTGCTGGGCGGCAGGCTGCGTAACGAAATCAACTCAAGTGAGTACGGGATGACCGAACACATCAGCCCGACGGTGATCGCCAGTCCCGCAACGCTCCATCTGAGCGCGGCGTGCGGATCGATCGAGGTCATGGCGAAAGGGGCCGTCAATAGGCCACCCATTAGGGTCGCCAACGCGAGAGCGTCGAGGTTGTCGAATATCGTGCCGACATGCGCCGTCGCCAAGATGTAGCCCGCCCAACTGGCCGCTGCGCCGACGGCGAAGGCCAGCCCGATGGCATTTGTTGCTCGTAAATGTCCGGGCCCTAGACCGAGCAGTGCGACCCCGGCGAATGCCAACACGGCCCACGTCCAGTTCAACCAGCGGCGACTGAGCAAAACGGATAGCAGGAGCGGCCCGCAGATCTCGACCGTAACCGCAACGCCGAGCGGTATGCGCGAGAGCGCTTGATAGAAACACAGATTCATCGCCGTCAGCGTCAGCGCCAACGCGAGGATCGCGCGATACGCGCGAGCGGTGAGTCCGCGCCATCGGGGTCGGCCGAACCCACACAGCACCACACCCGCCACGGCGAAACGTGCGAACACCGTTCCCGTCACACCCAAAGCGCTGAAAAGGCCGACCGCGAAGGCGGCACCCACTTCTTGCACCGTCGCTGCCACGAGGACCAGTCCTGCTGGCCACGCCGTAGCCCGGCGCGTTGGCGTCGGAGTCTTCATGTCCGCCTGAGTCGGTTCACGCGCATCGATCGTAATGTGGTAGTGACATACTCGCCGGCCGTCACCTGCCACCGCGCTCCGCCCGGCATATTCGAAACCATGCCGCAGGTTCCGCCCGCCCGCTATCTGCTGCGCGCCAAAGATATGGTTGACGCCCGCTACGCCGAGCCGCTCACGGTGGATGATTTGGCCGCTGCCGCCGGGCTGTCGCGCGCCCACTTCAGCCGCATGTTCGCCCGCACTTTCGGTGAGTCACCGCGCTCTTATCTGCAGACGCGGCGGTTGGAACGAGCCGCCGCGCTGCTGCGTTACACCGATCGGTCGGTGGCCGAGATCGCCGTCATGGTTGGTCTGCAGAGCGTCGGCTCATTTACCACCAGCTTTGCCCGGGTGTACGGGTTGCCGCCCGCGGTGTATCGAGCCAGCCTACCGCCGGCGTCGGTGCATGCGCGTGTGCCCAGCTGCATCTTGCGCCGCGATACCCGACCGCGCGCCGATAGCCGCGTCAAGACAGCACACGGGGAGAAGACGACTGGCACCGGCAGACCGTAGGGTCGTGCCCATGCTGAAGATTGCCAGCGCTCACTTATGGGTGCATGACCAGGACGTGGCACTGAAATACTGGACCGAAAAGGTGGGTATGGAAGTGCGCCAAGATGTTTCGTTGCCAGATCTCGACTTCCGTTGGCTCACGGTCGGCCCGCCGGGCCAGGACGACGTGTCTATCGTGCTGATGGCGATTCCGGGTCCGCCGGTGATGGATGATGCGACCCGCAAGCAGGTGGCCGAGGTGATGGCGAAGGGTTTCGCCGGCACAGTATTTCTGACCACCGACGACTGCCAGGCCACCTACCAGGAGATGAAGTCCCGCGGCGTGGAGTTCACCGAGGAGCCCCACGACATGCCGTACGGCATCGACGCCGGTTTTCGCGACCCGTCTGGTAACAGTGTCCGATTGACTCAGCTAGCCGAAATCGGCGCAAATAGCGGCGGGTGAGCCAGCGTCGTCACCAGTTCGCCGGCAGATGTTCCAATCGCCAGTGCCGGTACCGGGGAGATGTGGCGATGTCGTACAGAGTCCAGAGCGGCTGCACTGTGTCGAGGTGCGCCGGGTCCTCGCCCGCATCATCGGTCTCAAACGCTGCGAAAACGATTTCGCCCGCCCAGTGCAGCCGTATCTTGCCGTCGGCCCAGCGCTTGAAAATGGTCAGCAGCGGTAGAGGCTGGCCGTCAGCACCGTCGTTGCCGTAGTCACGGCGAAAATTGCAGCGCGCCGCCGACAACACCCCGATGTGTCGCCACTCCCTCTCCTGCGCGAACGCCGCCACCTGCTCGATCGGGGCCTTTGCGACGATCGCCAAGTTGCCACCCAAGCCGTCGAGCTGGGCGATCACACCGTTCCACATGTCGATCAGCGGGGTGCACGATGGGCACGGTCCCTCGTCAATGGGCAGTTCCGAGCCGATACCGCGTGTCGGTATGGGCCGATCGTCACCGCAGAGACGCGGGAACATGTAGTGGTAGAGCATCAGCGTGTCGCTGTCACCGAACAGCTCGGACATCCGAACCGTCGTGGCGGCGCCGTCGTCGCCGATTCGATCGAACACATAGTCTTCGGGGACCTCGCCGCCAGGCGGTAGTGATTTCCGCTGCGCCGCAACGGCCTCCATTTCCCGCTGGAGATCGACCTCCCGCTGAAACAGCGCGTCACGCGCTTCGCGGTACTCCCGCGACTCATTCGGAAAATCGATCGTGTGCTCTGCGAAGTCGCTCATGGTCGCCAAATTAGCAGACTTACATGATGTGTCAATCAATCAAATGCTTGGGGCCAATAGACCAACGGCCGGCAGTGGTCCGGTGGACTCACTGCCGGCCGTTGGCCGGTGCCGTTCAGTTGCCCAGCGGTGGCGCAGGCTCGGGCGCAGGTGCCGGAACCGGCTGGTCGGCGCTGACCGTACCTGCCGTCTGCTGCACCGGAGCTGCCGGGGCAGCTGCACCTAACTGGCGGGCGGCGAAATCGGCGGCTTGGTCGGCCATTCCGTTGCTCTTGTACGAGCTGTGCGCGCCTCGGTCAAGGCCACCGGGGAAGCAGACCGGGTCGCCGGTTGCGCAGAGCTGCAGGGTTTTCGCCGAGTAAAGCTGCCCGATGCTGATCGGTGGGGCGTCGTGGTCGACCAGGTTCATAAACCAGGTGTCCGGTGTTCCGAACAGAACCACCGCCGCGACGTGCGAGGCGATCGCGAGAGACATCGGCCCGGTGATACCGGCCGGCAAGGCGAACCCGGCGGGAACGGCGTCGGCGGTGGTGTAGCCGGCCACTGCCGCGCCCTGCGAGTAACCACCGAGCACGATCTTGGTGGTCGGGCAGCTCGCCGCGATCGTCTGAATCCTGTTGCTGGCGTCGACGATTCCCTCGGCGGCGCGGCCGAAGTCCAACGAGGCCGGGTAGTTCACCCCGTAAATGTCGACGGTCTTGCCTGGCAGGCGGGCGTTGAGCGCGTCCACGAACGCTTGGCCCGTCGCGCCGACACCGGGTGCTTCATTCGTTCCACGGGCGAAGATGACTTCGATGTTGGCGCACGAGTCGTCGGCGGCGGCGTTCGCCGACGGTGTGGCCGCGAACGAGCCGGCCAGGATCGCGATCGCGGCGGCCGCGGCGAAAATCGTCGACAGTGCCGCTCGGACGGTCAGCGTCCGCATCCTGACTACCAGGGGTGTAATGGTGCTCACGATGCCTCTTTCCTGATCCTGTCCATCGCTTAACTGTTTAAGTGACGGTTCTGCACCCTTACAAGTCGCTGGTTGCCGCGGCGATTCCGGCGAAAGTCAGTGATCTACGCCACGTTCGGGTTGGGGGTGCGGTGAGGAGGCGCGTGGCTCCCTCGACGATTGGGCGACCGGTGCCCGCGAGCGTTCACCACGTCCCCTGACGAAGGTGCTTGATATATCACCTAGTCGCGGCGCGCCAAGGGCATCGCCGGCGGCCTGTACCAGGTAAAAAACCACGCGGGAATCTCCGGTTCAATGTTTTAGTTGATGGCACTGTGAGCACTAAGCGTCAGACTCGGTGGCTGGATGCAGACGAGCAGCGCACGTGGGCGCAGCTGTCGACGATGATTCTGCGGCTGCAGCCAGTAATAAGTTCTGAGCTGGAGCGCGAATTCGGGATCAGCCATTTCGAGTACCTGATCATGGCGCGGCTGTCTGAGGCGCCAGTGTCGAAGCTACGGATGAGCGTGCTCGCGACGACCACTGGTAGCTCGTTGCCAAGATTGTCCCAAGCCGTCGCCCGCCTGGAAAAGCGCGGCTGGCTCTCGCGGCAACCCGACGCCGAGGACGGCCGTTACACGCTCGCGGTGTTGACGACCGCAGGACGGCGACGCCTGCAGCAGGTCGCCCCTGCGCACGTCGAGACCGTACGGGAGTTCGTCTTCGATCGATTGACGCCAGACCAGATTCGCGAGCTGGGCGCGACTTGTCAGCGCATCCTTGATGCGCTGCCGCCGGATGAAAGCTGGCCGAGCACCGCGTCGGCCTAGGCGAGCGTCCTCCGTACAAAAGGCTTGATGATTTCTGCGGCCGCCGACAGTCTGTATTGGCATGACCAACGACAGCATCACCGCCAGGATCACCATCCCCGCACCGGCCGAGACAGTGTTCGATGTGCTGGCGGACCCCACGACTCACCCCGCCATCGACGGGACAGGTTGGCTAAGAGCAGCCCTCGACACGGAACCTCTGACGGGTCCCGGCCAGATCTTCCGGGTTGCGATGTACCACGATGGCCACCCCAACAAGAACTATGAGATGGCCAACAAGGTGGTCGTCTGCGACCGCCCACACGCCATTGCCTGGCAGCCCGGCCAGGACGCCGCCGGAGACGGGAGCCTTTCATTCGGCGGCTGGATTTGGCGTTATGACATCCGCAACCTCGGATCGTCTCAAGCGCACGTCACCCTTACCTATGACTGGTCGGCGGTTGTGCCCGAGCTCCGGCAGCACATTCAATTCCCGCCGTTCGATCCCGGACACCTCGACAATTCGCTGAAGCATCTGTCCGATCTGGCCACCGCGCACGTCACCGGCTAAGCGGGCTCGAGCGCGCGCGGCCAGGCCAACGGGTTGAGTCTGTGGAACGGATCCTCGGAACGCACCGCCTGCAGGTCGGCGAGTAGGTTTTCAAGCGATTCCTTGTTGGCGTCGCGAACCGTTTCCAGCCAGGTCGCGGCGTTCTTGCGGGCAGGCTTAGTGGTGCTGATCGGTTCCCCGAACGCCAGGTACATCCGTTGCGGGCGCGGAATCAGCGTCGGACCGATGCCGTGCATCAGTGGCATGGCCATATCAGCACGCCCGGAAAGCCTTTCGCTAATGGATAGGCTCAACCGTCCCCAGGTGCTGTCTCGGGCGAAGAGGCTCTGGTGCATATCGTCTCCGCCGACCAGCGCAACGGGAACAATCGGATAGTTGCTCTCGATGGCGACGCGGGCGAAGCCGCTGCGACCTTCCCATCGCAGTCGGTATTCCTCGCCTTTGAACTTGGCGATCTCTCGACCCCCGCCCGGAAACACCAGCACGGTTTCGTTGTGGCGCATCAGTTCTCGCGCCGAGTCGGGGTGACCGACCACCCCGCCGTAGGCCGCTATCAAGTCCTTGGCGAGGCCGCGAGCATCGCCCATGCCCCGTTCGGCCAACGGCCGTACCCGAACGCCCAATTCGCGGCGCAGGTAATACGACGTGAGAAACACTTCCAGGCCGGACTGGGTGTGGTTGCCGACCAGCAGGAATCGGCCGTCGCGCGGTAGGTCCGCCAACCCGTCCACGTAAGGCCGATACAAGTCGATCAGGGGATTCAGGCCGTCGCCGATGTGCCCCAACAGCTGCTTCAACGCCCGCACCCGGCGCGGCTGATTCATGATCGCTTCCAGCTCCTCGGCGGTCACGGTCTTCTTGCCTTCCGGCGGCCCCAGCCTCACCCGATGTCTCCCTTCACTGTCGTTGACGACATGCCTACCAACGTAGCAGACGAACTAGTTCGTTTGGCTATAGTGCTTCTGTGAGATCGAAGACAGAGTTGCGCGACGAGATTCTTGCCGCCGCCCGCGCGGAGTTCGCTCAATACGGGCTGGCAGGGTCGCGCATCGACCGGATTGCCGCCGCCGCGCGGGCAAGCAAGGAGCGGTTGTATGCGCACTTCGGCGACAAGGAGACGCTGTTTCGCGACGTCGTCGCCGCTGACGGTCGGCAATACTTCGCCGCTTTCCGGATGCGGCCCGACGCCGTTGCGGAGTTTGTCGGCGATGTCTACGACTTGGCTCGCAGCCATCCCGAACACCTTCGGATGCTCACCTGGGCCAGGCTGGAGGGACTGACGATCGACGCGCCGGATTTCGACGAGCAAGCGCCACCGGCCCATGCCCTGGCGGCTATCGAAGCCGCCCAGGCAGCGGGTTTCGTCGACAAGTCGTGGGCTCCGGTGGACCTATTGGTGTTGCTGTTCGGGATCGGCCTGGCGTGGGCGCAGTTTCCTGACCCGCAACCCGAGGCCGACGACGCCTCGGTGATCGCATCGCGGCGGGCGTCGGCCGTCAAGGCGGCCGGCCGCGTCATCTTGCCGATGTCTGAATAGCCGCCTTCAGGGCGGATCGGCCGAGTTCATGATCGCCGATTCATAGAAACTTCATAGCCCGTGACTATTAGGAAATAGCGCACTTAGGAACGCTTCGCATGAACCATAATCAGCGTGTGGAGCGAAGACGTAACGGCCGCCAGCAGAGCCAATCACCGGTCACCATTCTGAAGGAGCTGCCTGCCCTGGTTGTCTTGGAGCGAATCCCGGTCCCGGTGCTCGCTATCGCACACGACGGCACGCTGCTGTTCGCAAATACCGCTTTTTCCGAGATGGTTGGCTGGGCCTGCGAGGAAGTGTTGTCGCTGAAGTTCGATGACATCTTCCACCTCCCGCCCAGCACCGAATCGCCCACCGAATCGCCCATCTCCGTCGTCCAGGCGTTGGCGAACATGGTCGTCGAGCTGGCCCACCGGGACGGCTCGAGTGTGCGGGCGCTCATGAGCCGGTCGGCGCTGATCCGTTCCGATGACAACATTGCGCTCGCGACATTCCAGGATTTGACCGAGCAGCTATGGCTTGACGAACACTAGTTCGTCACAGTGTTTTTCGCGGCGCCGTCTGTTGGCTGAGCGTCTGCCGGAGAGACGGCCTTGATGGCCAAAGCCGTGCGTCGCTTGACGAACTGGGTGAAGTAATCGATCCGGTCCGGTTGCACGATGCCACGAAGGACTGTCGCCACCGCCTTACCGAAGTCACTGAGCAACTGCACCGGCTCGTCCAGATCGCTGACCTGACGCATCCCCACATAAATGGATACCAAGAGTCGTCCGACGTCTTCGGGATCACCTTGCTCGACGATGTCACCCTCGCCGATGCCTCGCTGGGCGATCTCTCCCATGAGTACGATCCAGCCCCCCAACAGCCGCGCTTGCAGCTTCTCGGTACGGCCGACCGACTCGAGCAGATTGAATGACGCGCGGGTGACATCTTGGGTGATGTCTCCAACCGCGATCAGGTAGGCGACGTCGATGAGGGTTTCCAGCCCGGATAACTTCTTGCCGAGCAGGTTTTGCACCGACTCGGAATATCTGTCGACCTGCTCGTCGACGATGGCCAATGCCAGCGCATGCTTGGATCGGAAATGGAAATACATTGCGCCCTTGGTCAATTGCGCTTCGGCAAGAATGTCGTCGAGGCCGACGGCGTAGTAAGGGCGTTGGGCGAACTGGTGTGCGGCAGCTCGCAGGATCTGATCTCGGGTCGTATCCGACCGCTTGTCGCTCAGGTCGCTCATCGTTGAATCCCGCGGCTAAGAACCATCTTTGTGTCGTCAGATCGTGCTCGGGGTCAGGGCCTGGCTGTCAGCCAGGAAGGGCATCGGCATCCAGCGCGTGGACAGCAGCGACTCCATGGCGTTGCCGGGCAACGGGCGCGACAACAAGTAGCCCTGGGCTCGATGACATCCATGCCGCATCAAAGTCAGTGCCGCGGCGGGTGTTTCGACTCCCTCGGCCACCAGCTGCAGTCCGAAGGCTTCGGCAAGTCCGATGATCGCCCGGACGATTGCCAGATCACGACTACTGGTGCCCAGGTCGCGGACGAATGACGTGTCGATTTTGAGCGTGTCAACCGGCAGCGACTTCAGGTGCGACAGAACGGCATAGCCAGTGCCGAAGTCGTCGATGGCAATCTGGACCCCGACCTCTTTCAACTCCTCGAGCGTTCTGCGGGTGGTTTCGATGTCGCGAACGACGGCGCGCTCGGTGATCTCCAGGCACACCGAGTCGCCGTCGATACCGAACTCGTCGATGGTGTCGGCCACGCTGCTGACAAAACCCCGGGTGACCAGTTGGGCGGGCGACACGTTGAGCCGCAAGGTGATGTTCTGGCCCACGCCACGCGAACGCCACCGGCTGAATTCCGCGCACGCGCTGCGCATTACCCATCGGCCCAATTCCCCGCCGAGGTTGGCAGATTCGGCGACGCCGATGAACGACTCCGGTAGCAGCAAGCCCCAGGTCGGGTGCCGCCAACGAACCAGCGCCTCGGTCGCGACGATCGCACCGGTCCACAGGTCGACCTCGGGCAGATAATGCAGCAGCAGCGCTTCGCTGTCGATCTCGCCACTGAGGTGGAGTTCGATGTCGTTGCGGAACAGCCGCTGCAAGGACATGTCGTCGCTGGATACCGCGACATGGTTGCCGCCGGCGCGCTTGGCGCTCAGGACGGCCTCGTCGGCGCGATGGAGCAGATCACTGCTGTTGTCGCGTCCCGGCATGCCCACCGCCACGCCGACGCTCACCGTGCGGGTGATCATGTGACCACCCAAGGCCATTCGGTCGCGCAGCGCCACACACAGCTCGTCGGCAGTCCTCTCCGCGGCTTCGATCGACATCGGCCGATCGGGAACGACGACGAATTCGTCGCCGCCCAGGCGAGCGGTCATGCTTCCCGGGCCCGCTTTGATGCGCAGCTGTTCGCCGAATGTCCGGATGAACCAGTCGCCGGCGCTATGGCCGAGGTAGTCGTTGATCGACTTCAGCCGGTCGAGGTCGAGATACAAAACCGGGACGGGACCGGGCCGCCCCACGGCGAGTCGGTCGGACAGGTGGGCGATCAGCGCGCGGCGATTGTGCAGACCGGTCAGATCGTCGTGTTCTGCGAGGTCGCGAAGCTTCTCTTCGGCGGTGATCCGTGCCTGCAGCTGCGCGAGCAGCGAGGCGATGGTCTGGATTGTGTTGAGCTCGTCGGGCCGCCACTTTTTGCGACGGAATTTCATGCAGGTGAGCTGGCCGGTGGTCGCCCCGCCCGAGATCAATGGTGCCGCGGCCGCCGACGGTGACGAGATCCTGGAGGCGTCCAAGCCCCAGCGCTCGTAGGCGCCGGCAACCCAGCGCGCGTAAGCGGGCTCGGTCGGTTCCGGCCGGATCACGACCAAGTTCTTTCCGTGCTCGCACAGCGCCAGGATCGGGTCGGCGCTGCTGAAGTGCGCGACGGTCTGGGGGTCGGGGCCCGCGTGGTCACGCCGCGGTGGCCATGCCGCTACCAGCCTGGAAACCCTGATCTTGTGGTCGTTATGGCGCAAGAAGGCAGCGTCGATATCGAGGTGCTGGACCAGCTCGGCGAGGACCTGTTCATTCACATCGGCGACGGTGGAGGCAGTCGTCTCCATCAACCGTGTGGCGACGATGGTGACCAGGTTGCGCGCCAAGGTCTCCTCCGATGTGATGCGTAGCTCGGGGTGCCGCGCCGGTTTTCGGGCCCGCAGTATTAAACGTTTGTCTAATTCGGTATCGAGGTCAGGCAGCAGCAGTCGAGAAGCGAAAGTATATACAGAACCAGCCTGCTGTGGCGGCCGAACGATACGACGGGCCTCCTAACAAGCGAATTCCGTTGCGGTGAGTATTTGGTATCGACCCGCCGTCCAATTATCCGGACCTTAAGTCCCGTAGGGTCTCTGCCCGGTCTGTCCGCGCCTACCGAGCGGCCCGAACCTACGACGGCTCGGTTGCCTCGGATCCGGGTGGGGCTCGCGGATTATGCGCAAATCTCCTTTCGCGGTCGAGAAAGAATTCCAGTCGGCGGAATTGCGACGATGCTCGGCGCTTTTTATGCATTCGCGGGTAGCTCGTTCGCGACGTCGACCCGCTCCCGCGATCGCCGGGGTGGTGCATCCGGCACGGTCGCCGGGCCCGCCGAGCGCAGCGCCCGGCTCGGGCCGGCCAGCTAAATAAACTGCTTGATTTAACTGGGGCGCGGGTGTTCACTTGGGCGGTGACCGCAGCCAGGGTTCTGCGCAACGACCGGTCGACGGGTACGCGAGAAGCGATCTTGTCAGCGGCTGAGCGGTTGTTTGCCGAGCGCGGCATGTACGCCGTGTCCAATCGGCAGATCAGTGAAGCGGCGGGGCAGGGCAACAATGCCGCCGCGTGTTACCACTTCGGCACCAGGACCGATTTGCTGCGTGCCATCGAAGGCAAGCACCGAGAGCCAATCGAGGAGTTGCGGGGGCAGATGCTGGCCGGCATCGGCAACTCGACGGAGCTGCGGGACTGGGTGGGCACGCTGGTGCACCCGCTCACCGACCACCTGGCGGCACTGGGTAACCCGAGTTGGTATGCCCGCTTCGCCGCTCAGGCGATGGCCGATCCGACCTACCGGCAGGTGGTCACCAAGGATGCGCTCACCTCACCGTTACTTGTTCAGGCGATCGACGGCATCAACCGCTGCCTGCCGGACCTGCCCAAGCGGGTCCGCTTCGAACGGATGGTGATGGCACGCAACCTGCTGATGCACACGTGCGCCGAGCATGAAGGCGAGCTGGCCGAACACGGGCCGCGATCACGGTCCAGTTGGCCGGTCGCGGCCGAAGGGCTGGTCGACGCGATCGTCGGTTTGTGGCGGGCGCCGGTTCACCACACGCAGGCCGCGTCATCTCACTGATCTTCAATTCGCCTTGGGTGTAAGGAGCGCTATGGCTGACATCTCGACCGAAACGATGAGCGAGGCCGCGGCGGAGGTGCCGGAGTATCCGATGGCCCGGGCGGCGGGTTGCCCGTTGGCTCCCGCGCCGGTGGCGTTGGAGCTCAACGCCGTCAAACCGCTTAGCCGCGTGCGGATTTGGGACGGCAGCACACCGTGGTTGATCACCGGCTACGACGCCATCCGTGCGCTGTTCACCGACTCGCGCGCCAGCGTCGACGATCGCAAGCCCGGCTATCCGCACTGGAACGAAGGCATGTTGGCGACGGTGGACAAGCGACCGCGCTCGGTGTTCACCTCAGATGCCGAGGAGCACACCCGATTTCGCCGCATGTTGTCCAAGCCGTTCACCTTCAAGCGGGTCGAAGGCCTGCGTCCGGCCGTCCAGAAGATCACCGACGACCACATCGACGCGATATTGGCCGGCCCCAAACCGGCGGACCTGGTCGAGACATTGTCGCTACCGGTCCCGTCGTTGGTGATCAGTCAGTTGCTGGGCGTGCCCTATTCGGACGCGGAGTTCTTCCAGGAGCAGGCCCACAAGGGGATGGGCCGGTACGCCACCGCCGAGGAGTCGGCCGAAGGCGCTACCGCGCTGGCGAGGTATATCGCCAAAATGGTTCGCGCCAAAGTTGAAGAACCGACCGAAGATTTGGTGGGCGACCTGGCCGAGCGGGTCAAGGCCGAAGAGTTGAGCGTCAAGGAAGCCGCCCAGTTGGCCACCGGCGTGCTGATCGCCGGGCACGAGACCACCGCCAACATGATCAGTCTGGCTATCGTGGCGCTGCTGGAGCATCCCGATCAGCTGGCGTTGTTGCGCGACACCGACGATCCGAAGGTGATCGCCACCGCAGTCGAAGAGTTGATGCGCTACCTGAGCATCATTCAGACCGGTCAACGCCGGGTCGCCGTCGAGGACATCGAGCTGGCGGGCGAGGTGATCCGCGCCGGCGAGGGCATCATCCTCGACATTCCGCCGGCCAACTGGGATGCTCGTCGTTACTCCGACCCGGATCGGTTGGACCTGCAACGCGAGGACAATCCGCACGTCGGCTTCGGCTACGGCCGGCACCAATGCGTCGGCCAGCAGCTGGCTCGCATGGAGTTGCAGATCGTGCTGCACACCCTGCTGCGGCGTATCCCGACACTGCGGCTGGCGGTTCCGGTGGAGCAGCTGCCGTTCAAACACGACGCTTTGGCATACGGGCTCTACGAACTACCCGTCACATGGTGAGTGACAGCGATCTGTCTTTGGTGGTGCCCGACTTGTCGGGCCGGTTGGCCGTGGTGACCGGAGCCAACAGCGGCCTGGGATTCGGCTTGGCCCGGCGACTGGCGATGGCGGGCGCCGACGTGGTGCTGGCGATCCGCAATCGGGCCAAGGGCGAAGCCGCGATCGACAAGCTCCGTGCGGATGTCCCCGACGCCAAGCTGACGATCAAACACCTCGATCTTTCCTCGCTGAAAAGCGTTGCGGCACTGGGAGATGAGCTGGTTGCCGAGGGTCGGCCAGTCGACGTTCTGATCAACAACGCGGGTGTGATGACGCCGCCGCGGCGCGAAGAGACCGACGACGGATTCGAGTTGCAGTTCGGCGCCAACCACCTCGGGCATTTCGCGTTGGTGGGTCATCTGCTGCCGTTGCTGCGGGCCGCGCCGTCGGCGCGGGTGGTGACCGTGAGCAGCCTGGCCGCCGGCCAGCGCGACATCGATTTCGACAACGCCAATGCCCGGCACGGCTATAAACCCATGCGCTCCTACGGGATAGCCAAGCTGGCCCAGTTGATGTTCGCGGTCGAGCTCGATCGTCGCAGTCGGGCCGGCGGCTGGGGCGTGATGTCCAACGCCGCTCACCCCGGCTTGAGCAAGACGAACCTGCTCAGCGGAGCGTCGTACGCCGCGGGCAGGCCGACATTGCAGGCCCGGCTCGCTCGATTGTCTTGGCGCGTGCTGCCTTTCATGTGGCTCGAGGTCGACGAGGGCATCAAACCGACGCTGTATGCCGCCGCGTCGCCGAGCGCCGAGGGCGGCGCCTACTACGGTCCTCAGGGTTTCTACGAAACCACCGGGGGCGGAGTGACTTTCGCCCATGCGCCGCGACTCGTCCGCAGTGACGCTGACAACGATCGGCTGTGGCGGCTCTCTGAACAGCTCACCGGCGTCACTTTCCCGGATTAGACAAGGGAGCGGTAGCCATGGCGTTTGTCGGACGCACTGATGCAAAAGATCCCGGTGCCCAGCAGCACCAGTGGGAAAGGTTGGCGCAACGGCGAGAGCGGTTGTACGCCGAGGACGCCCAATTCAGGGACACCCGTCCCGACGAGGCGGTGGCCGAGGCGGTCCGCCAGCCGGGGTTGCGCATCGCCGAAGCGATGGCAACCGTGATGGAGGGCTATGCCGACCGGCCGGCGCTGGGTCAACGTGCCCGCGAGGTGATCACCGATCCGGCGACCGGGCGCTCGTCGCTGAGGTTCCTGCCGCGGTACGACACCGTCAGCTACGCCGAGCTGTGGGGGCGGGTGCGGGCGGTGGCTTCCGACTGGCACCACCATCGAGAGCATCCGGTGCGTGCCGGGGACTTTGTGTGCGTGCTGGGCTTCGCCAGCATCGACTACACGGCAATCGAATTGGCGTCCATACACCTCGGTGCGGTGGTGGTGCCGCTGCAGACCAGCGCGCCGGCGGCGCAACACGCGCCAATCCTTACCGAAACCCAACCCCGAATTCTGGCGGTGGGTATCGACTATCTCCACAGCGCGGTCGAGGCCACGCTGAACGGCGCTGCGCCTGCGCGGCTGATCGTCTTCGATTACGAGCCGCGCGACGACGACCAGCGCGCGGCGTACGAGGCCGCGTGTCGTCGGCTGACCGATGCCGCAAGCCCGCTGCGGATCGAAACGATCGACGAGGTGACCCAGCGTGGATCGGCGCTCCCGCCGGCCCCGCTGTACGTGGCCGGGCCCGATCAGGATCCGCTGGCCTGGGTGTTCTACACCTCGGGCACCACGGGCACGCCGAAGGGCGCGATGTTCACCGAAAGCCTGTGCATCGGAACATGGCTCGCCCAATCCGATCAACCGGTGATCACGTTGAGCTACATGCCGATGAGTCACCTGATCGGCTACGGCTACGTGATCATGACGTTGGCCAACGGTGGCACCAGCTACTTCGCCGCCAAGAGCGACCTGTCCACATTGTTCGACGACCTGGCGATGGCGCGCCCCACCACGCTGAGCCTGGTGCCGCGAGTGTGCGAGATGTTCTTCCACCAATATCTGAGCGAGCTGGATCGGCGCACGCTTGCCGGTGCCGACGCCGACCACGCCGGTGGCGAGATCACCACGGCCATGCGGGAGCAGCTGCTCGGCGGTCGGGTGCTGGCGGTGGGCTGCGGTTCGGCGGCGTTATCCCCGGAGATCAAGGTCTTCATGGAGTCGGTGCTCGATCAGCATCTGATGATCGGCTACTCGTCCACCGAGATCGCCGGTGGGATGATCGTCGCCGACGAGCACGTGCTGCGCCCGCCTGTGATCGACCATAAGCTGCTCGACGTCCCCGAGCTGGGCTACTTCAACACCGACAAGCCGTACCCGCGAGGCGAATTGGCGGTGAAGTCATCGCGGTTCATGGCGGGCTACTACAAACGCCCCGACTTGACCGCGGTGATGTTCGACGGCGACGGCTACTACAAAACCGGCGACATCATGGCGGAAGTCGATACCGACCGATTGCGCTTCGTCGACCGGCGCAACAACGTCATCAAGCTCTCCCATGGCGAGTTCGTCGCCGTCGCGCGTCTCGAGGCGCTGTATTCCACCAGTCCACTGGTCCGGCAGATCTACGTATACGGCAGCAGCGAGCGGTCCTTCCTGCTGGCCGTCGTCGTGCCCATTGATGATGCCGTCACCAAGACGGCGATCGCTGCCTCGCTGCTGAAGGTCGCCAGGGATCACCAGCTCAACGGCTACGAGATCCCCCGCGACTTCGTGCTGGAGACCGAGCCGTTCAGCCTGCAGAACGGGTTGCTGTCGGGTGTCGGGAAGTTCTTGCGGCCCAAGCTCAAAGACCGCTACGGCACAGTTTTGGAGCAGCTGTACGCCAAGATGGCCGACGATCAGATCAGCGAACTGCGGGCGCTGCGGGCCGGCGGCGCCGATCAGCCGGTGCTGGCGACCATGACGCGCGCGGTGCAGGCGACACTCGGCGTATCGGCCGGCGACGTCGACCCTCAGGCGAGGTTCATCGATCTGGGCGGCGATTCGCTATCCGCGCTGACCTTCTCGCGGCTGCTCGCCGACATCTTCGGAGTCGAAATTCCCGTCGGGGTGATGGTGGATCCGACCGCCGACCTGCTCGCCATCGCTAAACACATTGAACGGCATCGGGATTCGGATAGGCTGCGACCGACCTTTGCTTCCGTGCACGGCGCCGACAGCGCCGAGGTCCGGGCCGACGACCTCACACTGGACAAATTCGTCGACGCGGACCTGCTCAACAACGCCGCATCGCTGCCACGCCCCACCGGTGACATCCGGACGGTACTGGTCACCGGCGCGACCGGATTCCTCGGACGATTCCTCTGCCTGGAATGGCTGCAGCGGCTTGCCGATTCCGGCGGCACGGTGGTCTGCGTCGTGCGGGCCGGCGGCGCGGCGCAGGCGCGTCAGCGGATCGAGGCCGCCCTGGCCACCGATGCCGAGCTGCTCAATCGTTTTCGGAACCTGGCCGACGGCCACCTCGAGGTACTCGACGGCGACATCGGCGAGCCCGACCTCGGGTTGGACTGGTCCACCTGGCAACGTCTGGCCGGCTCGGTCGACCTGATCGTGCACCCCGCCGCTCACGTCAACCACCTGCTGCCGTATCGGCAGCTGTTCGGCCCGAACGTCGTCGGCACCGCGGAGGTGATCCGACTGGCACTCACCACCAAACTCAAGGCGGTCCAGTACATCTCCACGATGGGCGTGGCCGCGGTCGCCGACCACATCGTCGACGAGGATTCCGATATCCGCGCGGCGGTCCCGTCCTGCACGATCGCCGACGGCTACGCCAACGGCTACGGGATCAGCAAATGGGCCGGCGAGGTACTGATGCGGGAGGCGCACGACCTGTGCGGGTTGCCCGCGGCCGTTTTCCGGCCCGGCATGATCCTGGCCGACGGCCGCTACTCGGGGCAGCTCAACGTGCCCGACATCTTCACCCGGTTGCTGTTCAGCCTGGTCGCCACCGGAATCGCCCCGCGCTCGTTCTATCGCGCCACCGGCGATGGCCGTCGTCCGCACTACGAGGGTCTGCCGGTCGACTTTCTCGCGGCGGCGATCGCCGCGGTTGACGCTCGCGACGGCGGGGGCTTTGACATCTACAACACCACCAACCCACACGACGACGGGATCTCGCTGGACACCTTCGTCGACTGGATCGCCGAGGCCGGCTACCCGATCCAGCGGGTCGACGACTACGCCGACTGGGTGAACCGGTTCGAAACGGCGATGCGCTCGCTGCCCGAACACCAGCGCCAGCGTTCGGTGCTGGCGGTGATGGACATCTATCGGCAACCCGCAGAGGCCACAGAAAACGCAGCGGGTTCCCCGGTGCCGGGGCAGCGGTTCGCGTCGGCACTTGAGAAATCGGGACTCGCGATACCGCGGCTGTCCAAAGAGCTAATCTGCAAATACCTGACGGATCTGAAACTGATTGGTGTGCTGGAGAAATGACCCAAACGAGTGCGCTCTATCCGCCCGGCGGCTTCGGCGCGCCGAAGCATCGACGCGGTCACGCCCAGGGCGATGTTGGCCTTCCCGCGGGCACCGAGGTGTTCTCCGCCGACACCCACATCTCGTTGGCGGCCGACATCTTCTACGAACGCTTCCCCGACAACCTCAAGGACAGCGCACCGCGGATCTGGTACGAAGACGGCGCGTACCAGGTGGGCCAGCAGGGCCAGTCCATCCTGCCGGACGTCTTCAGCGCCGTGTTGATGCAATACGACGATTTGGCCGGCGCCGCCACCAACAACATCGAAGCCCGGATACGCGAGTTGCACGAGGACGGCGTGGACCGGGAACTGGCCTTCCCGAACGCGGTGCTGGCACTGTTCCACTTTCCGGACAAACAACTGCGCGAACGGATTTTTCGCATCTACAACGAGTACATCGCCGATCTGCAGGAGCGCTCGGATGGTCACTTCCTCGGTGTGGGCCTGATCAACTGGTGGGACCCACAAGGCGCGAGGCGGACGATGGCGGAGTTGAAGTCGCTGGGCCTCAAGACGTTCTTGCTACCGCTGAACCCTGGTAACGATGACGACGGCAACATGCTCGACTACGCGTGCACCCCGATGCGTGCGGTCTGGGAGGCGATCGAGGAGTCCGAGCTGCCGGTGACGCATCACATCGGAGAGACTCCGCCGAAGGCGCCGTGCGAGGTCAACAACGTCGCGGTCGCGATGATGGTCAACATCGACGGGTTCCGGGAAATGTTCTCCAAGTACATCTTTGGCGGTATCCTCGACCGTCATCCGCGGCTGCGGATCGGATGGTTCGAAGGCGGTATCGCCTGGATTCCGCCTGCGCTGCAGGATGCCGAGCATGTACTGGCGTCGTATCAGCACATGCTCGACCACCCGCTGCAGCACGACATTCGTTACTACTGGAACACCCACATGAGTGCGTCGTTCATGGTCGACCCGCTGGGTCTGAATCTGATCAAACAGATCGGCGTCGACAAGGTGATGTGGTCATCCGACTACCCGCACAACGAGAGTACGTTCGGCTATTCCGAGAAATCGCTGGCGGCTGTTGTTCAGGCGGTCGGCCCGGAAAACGCCGCCCAGATCGTGAGCGGCAACATCAAGAAATTCCTGGGCGTTTAGATGGCAGCCCCAATGAGTCCCCAAACGCTGGTCATCCCCGATGAGCCGGACTGGTCGCGGATGCGTCGGGAAGCCGGTGCGCGGCTTCGATCGGCCATGGCCGACAACGGCGTCGATGCGCTGATCCTGTTGATGAACGACAACGTGGTGTACGCGACGGGTGCCAGTTGGCCGGTGCTCGACGCCGGCCTGTCGCACGTCGAGCGGCCGGTGGCGATCGTGCTGGCAACCGATGAGCACCCGCATTTGTTCCTACCGTTCCGGGAAGGGACCGCGTCGGAGTCGCAGGTGCCGGCCGATCACCTGCACGGTCCGCTGTATCTCGAATTAGAGGAGGGCGTCGAGGATTTCGCGCGGGTGATTGCCGACCTGTTACCGCTAGGTGCGACTGTCGCGGTCGATGAGCTGACCGGGGCGATGCGTCGGGCCGCGGATCGGCTCTTTCCGGGCGGGCCGCCGTCGGAGGCGGCCGTGGTGGTGGCGGAAGCCAGCCTGGTCAAGACAATAGACCAGCTTTCTTGCCTCCAAAAAACCACTCGCATCACCGAGCAGGCCATGGCCGACGTGCAGCAGCAATTGGCGCCCGGCGTACGGCAAACCGATCTGTCGGCCAAGTTGGTGCGCAGGGCATTCGAATTGGGTGCGACCGCCAATATGCTGGAGGCGATCTGGCAGGTGATGCCGCCGTCGCGTGCCGAGGGGGTCTGGACGACGCACGGCGACCTCGCGCTGCCGCTGCTGACCGCGGAGCGCGAACTCGCCAAAGGTGACGTGCTGTGGACCGACGTCAGCATCAGCTACGCCGGGTATTGTTCGGATTTCGGTCGAACCTGGCTAGTGGGCGACCAGCCCTCGGCGCGCCAGCAAGCGCAATTCGACCAGTGGCGTCACATTCTCGACGCGGTGCTGAAAGTGACCAAAGCCGGTGCGACGTCGGGTGATCTGGCCCGCGCGGCGATCGCCGCCAACGGCGGCAGCAGGCCGTGGCTGCCACACTTCTACCTCGGACACGGCATCGGCACCTACCCCGCCGCGCCGCCCATGATCGGAACAGATCTGGGCGAGGAGTACGACGACAACTTCGTGTTTCCGGCAGGCATGGTGCTGGTGCTGGAGCCGGTGGTGTGGGAGGACGGCACCGGCGGCTACCGCAGTGAGGAGATCGTGGTGATTACCGAAGACGGCTTCGTGCCGATTACCGACTACCCTTATACGCCCTATGGCGCGCGCTGACGACGATGCAGCGCCCGACGACGATGCACCCCGCGAAGCGGGGCGAGGAGGAGTCGGGCAATCCAATGCGAAGCGATGCGGAGGAGTAGCGCCGATGGCAACTGAGATTTCGCCCGACGGCCGGGCATTACGTATGGGTCGTCGCGAACGGGCGCTGGCGCAGATGCGTGCGCACGACATCGACATCCTGGTGCTCGGACGACAGGCCAATGTCCGCTACGTGACCGGTGCGCCACAGTTGTGGATCGGCGGGACGCGGCCGTTCGGCCCGGTCTGTGTGGTCGTTCGAGCCACCGCCGAGATGTATCTCATGAGCACAGCTGACGAAGGGATCCCTGAGGAGATCGGCCGCGACCGGCTTTACGGTCTGGCCTGGAATCCACTGACGCTCATCGACGTCTTGAAGAACATCGACGGGGCATCGACCGCCCGCCGCGTCGGAACCGACGCGATCACACCGACTTTCGCCACGCTGCTGCCGACGGCGTTTCCGAATGCCGAACTCGTCGACGGCGAAGTGGTGATGCGGACCGCGCGGCGGACCAAGACGCCCGATGAGGTGGCGGCGATGAACACCGCGCTGCGGGTCGCCGAAGCGGGAATTGCCGCTGCGGTCGCGGAATTGCGGCCCGGACTTTCGGAGCAGACGTTGGCGGGCGCGGTACTGGAGGCGATGGCGGCGGGCGGCGTCAGCACGCCGGCCACCCAGGACGCCGCATGGGTGACCTGTCGGGAACACCCGTGGCGGCGAGCAACCGGCGACGGCCAGGTGAATTCGGGTGATCTGGTGGCGTTTTGTGCCGGAGCTCTGGCCGACGGATACGTCGCGGAGGTAGGCCGGACCTGGCCCGCCGGTGACGCCGACGACGGGTCGACTCACAAGCTCTATCAGCGCTCGAATGAGCTGTGGGACAGGATGGTTGCCGCCTGCCGTCCCGGCGCGCCGGCCAGTGATCTGCTCGCGGCTTACGGCCTGGCCGGCGAACCGCTGCCGCCGATGGCCATCGCGCACGGGCTGGGGCTGGGCTTCGATCCGCCGGTGATTTCCCGGCAGCTTCCGGCCACCGCCGAACGCGAACATCTGGATCCGGGGATGGTGTTGGCACTCACCGGCTACGTGTGGCAGGAAGGTGTCGGCGCGGTACTCCACCGCGACACCGTCGTCATCACCGACAGCGGGCCAGAGGTGCTGACTACCAGCCCGTCGTGCCAGTAGTCGGCGGGCTCACCCAAGCATCGCGTCGAGAAGATCGCCGAAGTGCTGTGTCTCCCAGAGGTTTAACGCATTGGCGAGCATTTGCAACGGCGCGCGGACACTCTCGTCGTCCTTGATGAGCGGATCATTGCGGGTAAGCGAGCGAGCAGCATCGCCGAAACGTGAAAGGATCAAGGCGGGTACGTCGAGCAGCCACGCGACCGCCATGATCCCGACGTAAAGCATTAGCTGACGGCGTAATTCGCCCACGTCGAGATCGGGCCCGCCGCACTCGCGTATCTCCGCGACGAACAGGGCAAGCAAGTCGTCGAGATGGCAGTCCCACATGTCGGTTTCGGCGCCCGACATCGCTCCCCACAGCGCCATCGCGACGTTCATCTGGCCGACGCATCCCCAGTCCAGCAGACCACAGTGCAACGCGTTGTCGGCGTCGCGCCAGAACCATGCGTTGTCTACGTTGGCATTCCAGTGACACAGCGCGAGGTAATCGGTCGCGCCGGCCAGATAACTCCACACCGCGGGCTCGTGCCGCAGGAATCGAGACGCGTCGTTGCGCAGCCGCACGATGAATTTCGCTGAGCGAACGTTGGCGGGCAGCAACCCGGGACTGGCCTCCGCGAATTCGGCCAGCCGGTTCAGGCGCCGGTCCAGCTTGTCGGCGCTCAGCGGTACTCGTTCACCGACCTGCGCCGCCTGGAGATCGATAGGGAACTGACCGGCCTGCTCGGGACGCAGGCGTCTCGATCGGTGGTACCCGACGAGCCGCGCCAGCGCGGTCAGCAACGCGCGGTAGTGATCGAGTGGTTCGGGCATCTCGTAGTCCAGGCACTTGTGGTATTGGCGCTCGATGCCGTTGGCTCCGAAGTGAATTCGTTCGGTGATCAGTATTCCGGTACCCGTGTCGCGATGATAGTCGGCGAACTGAATTGCGGGCACGGTGATCGGGAATCCAGGCGCACCGGACAGCGACGCGAATAGCACCTCCGATTCCATCTGCGTCTTCCCGCGGTCACGAATCGGGTTGTCCAAGTCGCGGGAGAACTTGACAAACAAATCGGCATGGGTTTGTGCGTCGGACTTCTCGTATTCGATGCGCAGCAGAACTTTCCGTCCGGTGCTTCCGCCCGGAACTTCGTGAAACCCGCTGATCCCGGTGACCGCGTTGCCGGCGGTCAGGGCACCCGAGGCACGGAAAGCCTGGCTCAGAAACGTTGTCCCGCCGGCGCGTAACGCGGCGGGGTCGGCGGGGATGGGGAGTCCGAAGTGATCCCCGGTGACCCAGCGATCGTCTGCGTCGATCACCAGGTCTGTTCGGCGGCGCGGACCAACATGTGGTTGACCGCCACTCTTCGGTCGCGGGTGACGATGTAAAGCACTGCGTCGGCGATGTCTTCGGGCGCCAACTTGACCATGCCGGCGGTCTGACGATCGAATGCCTCGCGCGACTCGGGGGAGAGGTGGCTGCCGATCTCGGTGTCGACCGTGCCGGGCCCGACCACGCCGACCCGCACTCGCTTGCCCAGCAGCTCCTGGCGGATGCCCTCGCTGAACGCGTTCACCCCGAATTTCGTGAGCGAATAGACGGCGGTGTTCGGACGGGCGACCCAGCCGGCGGTGGAACTGATGGTGACCAGATCGGCCACACCGCGTGGTGAGTCCGCGGCCGCGTCGATCAGGTGCGGGACGGCGGCCCGGGTGACATACAAGACACCCTGCACGTTGACCCGAACCAGGTCGTCCCAATCCTGTAGCGGCGCTTCAACAACGGGCGCCATCCGCATCAGCCCGGCATTGTTCACCACCGTGTCGAGTCGTCCCAGCTCGTCGACGGTCCGCTGCACCGCGGCGGCGACGTCCTCGGCGTCGGTAACGTCGGCGGCCACGGCCAGCGCGGTGCCGCCGGCCGATTCGATATCGGCCTTGACTTGATCCAGCCGATCGGCGCGGCGGGCGACCAGGGCGACCGCGGCGCCCTGGGCCGCCAGCGCCCTTGCCGTCGCGGTGCCGATGCCGCTGCTGGCGCCCGTCACCAGCGCCGCGGTACCCGCCAATATCTCAGTCAAGTGCGCCGCTCCTCCTCATCGCTGCGCTCTGCATCGTCGCCGTCGCGGTCATGTTCTCTCCGTCGCGTGGGGGCGCAAGATCTCGTGCAGAACATAGTCGTTGTGCTCGCCGAGGTCGGGAGCGCCCCGCTCGATCTGTGTCGGAGCAACCGACATTCGCCACGGCGCCGCCACGATCGGCCGTTGCCCCTCGCGATGATCGCTGACAAAGCGGTAAAGCTCGCGGTCCCAGAGCAATTGATCGCCGATCACGTCGAGGGAGGTCGCGCTCTTGCTCGACGGCACGCCGGCCGAGCGGAGCCGGTGCGCCAGTTGAGCGGCGTCGTGACTACTGGTCAACTGGGCGAGGTCGGCGTCGAGCGCATCGGTGTGTTCGAGTCGCGCGGGCATGCCCGCGTAGCGCACGTCCTCGGCGAGCGCCGGGGCACCGAGGACTTCGCACAGTGCGCGCCACTGCACCTCGTCGGCCACCGCAATGCTGATCCAGTCGCCACCCGCACAGCGATAGCAATTGTGCGGGGCCATATCCGGATCGCGGTTGCCTTCGGGGACGACCTGCTTATCGGTCAGATCGTGTTCGAGCAGACAATCGCCGATCATCGACGACAGCGTCTCGACGGCCGAGACGTCGACGAACTGGCCTTCGCCGGTGCGGTCGCGATGCAGCAATGCCACCACGGCGGCGAGCGCCGCGGCGGCGCCGACGGTGGAATCCCCGTAACGCATGCTAGTGCCGAGCGGCGGTCCACCCGGATAGCCCACCAGCGAGGCGATTCCGGCCAACGCGGCGAAGCACGGCGCGTATCCGGTCTGATAGCCCAGCGGTCCGTCGTTGCCCCACATCTTTATTGACACCGACATGATGTCGCTCTTGATCGACGTCAGCTGCTGGTAACCGAGTCCCAGGCGCTCCATCGCCCCCGGCCGAAGGTTGTTGATGACGATGTCGCTGTGGGCGATCAGGTGACGGAGCCGGTCCATGTCTGCTGCCGACTTGAGGTCCAACTCCACGCTGAGCACTTCGGGGTTGATGGACAGAAAGTAGGGCGCGTGGTTGATGTCGGTCCCGCCGTAGGCGCGCATCTCGTCGGGATTGGCGGAGCTTTCCACCTTGATCACTTCGGCGCCCAGGAACGCAAGTAGCTTGCCGGTGTACGGGCCGGCCCACACTTTGGTGAGCTCGACGACCCGGACCCCTTCTAACGGGCCGCCCCGCGACACCCTCGGCGGTTTGAGTTGGGCCGAAGTCACTTTCGGCGACGGGCGTGGCGTCGCGATGCTGGCCGCGATCTCGGCGGTGTGCTGGCCAAGGATCGGGGCGGCGTGGGTGATGCGCGCCGGTGATGCACTCATCAGGTAGGGAACTGTCGGGTACGCGGCGGCGCCCAGTACCGGATGGGTGACGTCCTGAAAAAAGCCGCGATGACGGTACTGGGGCGAGGTCTTCAGGTCGGCAGCGCTTTTGACGGGCACCAGGGGCACTCCCAACCGCTGCGCCTCCTCTGCTGCCGCGTCCTTGGTCAGGCCCGCGACCCACTTGGCGAACCCGTCCCGGAATGTCGCCACTTTCTCCGGCGTAACCGAGAACTCAAGCCAGTCGTCGTCGAATGTGTTCAGCCATTCTGGTTGGCCCATCAGCTTTTTGAGGCCCATCCAGTGGTTAGGGCTGGTCATGTACAGGTAGACGAAGCCGTCCGCGCATGCGAAGAACGAGGCCGGGCCCTGCTGGTCGTAATCGGCGCGGGTGTTTTCCGGCGCGACCTCCCCGGTGATGAACCTGCCCAGCACGCAGTCGGCGCGCGACGCTAGCACCGCGTGCTGTGACACATCGATGAATTCACCTCTGCCACTGTGCAAGTGCGAGAACAGCGACGCCGCGACGCACAACGCCGCGTCGAGCCCGGCCTCGTAGTCGGCGAGGAAACGGCCGGGTCCCTTCAACGGCGGTTTGGCCGGGTCGGCGTGGCTGGGCGTGTGGTAACCCCATCCGCTGCTGTGGAACACGTTGATGCTCTTGGCGTTCTGGAACTCCGGCGGGGCCTGACCGCCGTAGGGGGTGATCGAGCAGAACACCACGGCAGGGTGCCGACCTGGAATTTCGGTCGCTGACAAGCCAACCGCTTCGGCCCAGGCTGGGGCGTGATCGTCGACGACCGCGTCGGCTGTGGCGATGATCCGGTGCAGCCTCTCGATCTCGGCGGCACCGGACACGTCGAGCACGACCGAACGCTTGTTGGTGTTCAGGTAGGCGAACAGCGCGCTGCGCTCAGGTCCGCCAGCACCGCCGATGATCGGGGCCATCGCCCGAGTCGGGCTACCACAATCCGGCCGCTCGATCTTGACCACCTCGGCGCCGAAGTCCGCGAGCAGTTTCCCGCAGTATTCTCCGGCGACCGATTCGGCCAGCTCGACGATCCTGATACCAGTCAGTGCCGACATGCGCTCCCTCGAAACGTTAGGGCTTGTTGCGTCCCGAGCGGCTGAGCCGCCACTCCGGCGGGAAGTTCAGGTCGTTGTCCTTGACGACGTTGTTGAGGCCCTTTTCGAAGGTGCCCTCGGTGAGGTCGACCTCTTGCGCGTCGTTTTGGATCAGCGGCAGCATGCCCTCGACCATGCCGGTGAGCAGGCTGCCGAAGTACTCGCCCTTGTGCTGCTTGTACAGCTCCAGGAACGTCTTCTGCACCGCGACGGTGTCGGTCGGGCGCGACTTCGAGCATGCCAGCGCGTATTTCAGCGTCTCATCCTCAAGCTTGTCGCGGGGCACGACGCTGTTGACGAAGCCGCAGTCGTACATCTCCTTGGCGCTGAACGGCCGGCCGGTGAACAGCATCTCGGAGAACTTCCGCAGGCCCATCGTCTCCGCCCACCACCACAGGCGTGGTCCCCAACCGACATAGCGGAAGGCCGGATGCCCGAAAAGCGCGTCGTCAGAAGAGATCACCAGATCGGCGTCGCCGGCCTGATAAAAGTGCCAGCCGTAGCAGTAGCCCTTGGCCTCGATGATGCTGATCTTGCGAAGCTCCTGAAGCGGGCGATTTCCGGCGCGCGCCTTCGCGTAGAAGTCGGTGACGGTGGACAGGTAGCGGTATGAGCCGCCCGGCGGGTACTTGACGTCGTCGTCGTTGATGGCGAGTTCATGCAGCAGCGGCAGGCCCGGGTTCTCCAGCATCGGACGCTGCTCGGGCAAGTCTCCGCCGCTACCGAAATCCTCGCCCTCACCCCGGATCACCACGACCTTGACCTCGTCGTCCACGTTGCACTTGTGGATCAGGTCGGCGTAGTTCTGCCGCATGCCCAACGTGGTCGCGTTCTGGGCGTCGGGACGGTCGAAGGTGATGTAGGCGATCCGGTTCTTCTTGTCCTTCTCGAACCTGATGTACTGCTCGGCTTCCTTCTTCAGTTTTTCGTAGTCGTATTCAGGCATGACTTATCTCCAATTCGTTGTGTCTACTTGAGCAAAGCACCGGCATCGACCGGTAGCGAAACGCCGGTGACATAACGAGATTCGTCAGAGGCGAGGAACAGGACGGCGTTGCTGATGTCGGCGGCCTCCACCCAGGGCACCGGCAGCGTATGCGTCATCTGCGAGAACGGGGCGAAGTCCTCGGGTCCGGGATTCTCCAGATCGGGCCGAAACAGCTTGAACGTCACGTCGTTCATGGTCATCGGGGTGTTGACCTGGCTGGGGTGCACCGAGTTCACCCGGATTCGGTGCTGGCCGAGCTCGACGGCGAATGACCGCATCAGTCCCATCACGCCGTGTTTGGCGGCGATGTAGTGGCCGGTGTAGGCCATGGCCTTGTGCGACCCGACCGAGCCGGTCAGCACGATGGATCCACCGCGCTCGCCGGCGAGGATATGCGGCACACCGGCTTTGACGGTCTTCCAGACGCCGGAGAGGTTGACGTCGATCATGTCCTGCCAGATCTGCTCGGGGATCTTGTGCAGTTTGTTGCCGAAGGTGCCGACGCCCGCGTTCGCGACGATGATGTCGAGCCGGCCGAGTTGTTCCACACCGCTGTCCACCAAGGCTTTGAGCGCGTCGTAGTCACGCGCGTCGGCCTCTGCTGCCACGATGCGGCGGTTCTGGGCCTTGACCAACTCGATGGTCTCGGCGAGGTCCTCGGGGTTCGAGTGCGGGTAGGCCATGTTGTCGATTGGCCCGCAGATGTCGAACGCGATGATATCGGCGCCCTCTTGGGCCAACCGGACGGCGTGGCTGCGGCCCTGGCCGCGCGCCGCTCCGCTGATGAACGCGACCTTGCCCTCAACGCGACCGGTCATCGCCGTGTCACGCTGTCCGGGCCGGCATCGACTCCCACCCTCGGACCGTCGACGTCGGGCTGAGTCGGGCGTTCGCCAGGTCGACTTCCCACTCCGGGAAGCGTTTGAGGATCTCTTCCAACGCGATTCGGCCTTCCAGGCGGGCCAACGCGGAGCCCAGGCAGAAGTGGGTGCCGACGCTGAAAGCCAGGTGCTGACGAGTCGGCCGGTGGATGTTGAATTCCTCGCTGTCCGGGCCGAATTGGCGGTCGTCGTGGCAGGCGGCCCCGAGGAGCATCATCATCACGGCGCCTTCGGGGACGGTTTGGCCGTGGAAGCTGATGTCGCGGGTCACGTACCTGGCCGCGTGCGGGGCCGGTGTCTCGAATCGCAGGAGTTCCTCTACGGCCTGCGGTATCAGTGCGGGGTTGTCAACCAGTTCGCGGCGCTGATCCGGGTGTTCGGCGAGAACCTTTCCGGCCCAACCGATCAGCCGGGTGGTGGTCTCGTTGCCCGCGCCCGCGACGACGTTGAGATAGATCAGCAGCTCGTCGCGGGTCAGTCGGCGGGTGGTGCCGGTCTCGTCGACGAACTCGACGTTGAGCAGTTCGGTCATGATGTCATCGGACGGATGGGTGGCGCGCCAATCGATGTAGGCGGCAAAGATTTCGCCGGTGGCCAAGCCGCGTTCGTGGTTCATGGGTTTGCCGGCCTCGGTGCGTAGCTGTGCGTTGGTGCGGTCGCGGATGAATTCCTGATCGTCTTCCGGGATGCCGAGCAGCATGCTGATGACTTTCATCGGCATTTGGGCGCCCAGGTCCGCGACGAAGTCGATGTGTCCGGAACCGATGAGCGGGTCCAGCGACTGGGCGCAGAATTCGCGGATCTGCGGCTCGAGCGCAGCGATTTTGCGGGGGGTGAACATCCGGGCCAGCAGCTTGCGGTGGATGTCATGGATCGGCGGATCTTCCATGATGAGCAGGCCGGGCGGGATGTCGAGGTTGGCCTTGATCAGCTCCAGGATGATGCCCCGAGCTGAGCTGAACGTGGCGTGGTCGACCAGACCCTTGTCGACGTCGGTGAACCGGCTCAACGCGTAGAAGTCGTGCTGTGCGTTGTAGTACACCGGCGCTTCTTCGCGCAGTCGGCGGAACATCGGATAGGGGTCAGCGTTGAGGACGACGTCGTAGGGGTCGTAGTAGACGTCACAGACGTCTTGGAGATCTCCGTCGGTGCTGATCGTCACGAAATCTTGCCTTTCGCTACAACTTCCACGCCCGGATGGGCCGCGTGCCGGGGTCGATGCCGACAGTGTGTCAGCGTCTGAGGCGGTACGGGCGATTTGTACTTTCTGCTTAACGGAACTGCGCTGGCCGGCTCAGGCGCGACGCCGGTTAACTCTATTGCCGTAGAGAACCACATGGGCTGGCATTTGGGCAAGAGCCGGGTGGCCTAGCGGCTCGGCGTTGACCGCCGGCGGCGCGGCTGCACCGCGGCGCCGACGTGGGTGAGCCGTCCCTGTTGCTCGCTGCCCAGGATCCCGGCCACGACGGCCGACAAGACGCCGTCGAGCTGCTCCGGGCTGTCGATGATCCGGTCGCCGTGGGCGAACCGCAGCAAAAGACCGTTGATGAACGTCAGCGTGACGTTGCTCAGATCGTCGACGACCGCGGGATCCAGGTCGGCGCCGTGTGGCAGCAGCTGCACCAAGATGTCGTGATGAAGCTTGGTGAACGCGTCGGTGGCGCGCTGCAGGGTTGCGGCCATCTCCGGATCGCGGCTTGCTTGCATGGTCAGCTCGTAGCGCGCCTTGGTGCGGCTCAGCTGCGGTTCTTCACCGGACTGGATGACCAGATTTGCCAGGGTGGAGGACGACGCTCCGTCGTCGAGGCCGGCCCGGTCGGCAACCGACTGCAAAGCGGCCAAGTCGAGCTCGACCATCCGCTCGGCAACCGCGCGCAGCAGCGCTGAGCGGGTGCGGAAGTAGAACGAGGTGGTGCCGTCGGGCACGCCGGCGCGGGCGTCGACTTTCAGGTGGCTCAGGCCCTTGGCGCCGTCGTCGGCCAGCAACTGGATCGCCGCATCGCACAGTTCGCGGCGGCGCTGGTCCGGATTTGGCTTGCGTCTCTTTTGTATGCCGGCAGTGTAGCGGCCTATGACAGGCGCTTTTGGGGTCAACGCGGTTCTCTGCGGTGTGCTGGGTTTTGGTTCGCCCCCCAGACTACTCTATATTCGTAGTGTCAATCAAAATCTTTTCCGCCAGTCGAACGGACAGCTTGTGGCCGCTCCCCGCCAGCACCCTCACCCAACCGGACAGCCCCGCGCGGCTGCGGCGTGCGGAGTCCGTCGGCCGCGCGGCGTTGCTCGGCGCGGGTGGTGACGCCGCTGGCAACGTAGAACGCAACCGGCCGCCACAGTCGCTCGTACACGCCCGCGACCAATGGGCTGTTCATCGCCCGTTGGGCGAACGTGCGAACCTCGGGCGCCATTGACTCGCCCAGCACGTCGAGGAAACCGTGCCGCACCGTAGCCGTGCGATCGAGCAAATTGCGGGTAGCCCGCTGCGGATCCTCGGTGATGTCCATGCCGTGAGTCTGGCCCGGCCGTGCCCCGCGTACCCTCCGGGGGGCAGGGCAAGACATGCGCATCCTTGCTGCAACCCGAACCCAGCCCATAACCTTGGCAGCATCCGACCGCGGCAGGGGGTCGCCGACCTGGCGCGTATGCGACGGCAACAGGGGCGGACTTGGCATCGTGACCGAACTGACCGCGCTGCGCGCCGACGAACTCGCCACCTTGGACATCTTCAAGGGATGTCCGCCCGAGGACTTGATGCCGCTGGCGGCGAGCGTGCAGCCGCTGCAGGCCGCCGCGGGCCAGGTCCTCATGCAGCAGGGTGAGCAGGCGGTTTCCTTTCTGCTGATCTCGTCGGGTGCTGCCGAGATCAGGCACGTCGGAGGCGACGACGTCGTGACCGTCGAGCAGGTGACCGCTGGCATGATCGTCGGTGAGATCGCCCTGCTGCGTGACATCCCGCGCACGGCGACGGTGACCACGACCGAACCGTTGACCGGCTGGATCGGTGACAACGACGGGTTTGCACGGATGGTGCACATCCCGGGGATCATGAGCCGACTGGTGCGCACGGTGCGCCAGCGACTCGCGGCTTTCCTCACGCCGATCCCGGTCACGGTTCGCGACGGAACAGAACTACTGCTTCGTCCGGTGCTGCCCGGCGACAACGAGCGAACCATGCGGGGTCACGTCCTGTTCTCCAACGAGACGCTGTATCGGCGGTTCATGTCACCGCGCGTTCCCAGCCCGGCGTTGATGGAGTACTTGGCCGAGGTCGACTATGTCGATCACTTCGTGTGGGTGATGACCGACAAGGGTGGCAACCCGGTTGCCGACGCCCGCTTCGTTCGGGACGATCAGGATCCCGCCATCGGCGAGATCGCGTTCACCGTCGCCGACGCCTACCAGGGCCGCGGGATCGGTTCCTTCCTGATCGCTGCGGTTTCCGTGGCCGCCCGGGTCGACGGAATCGAAAGGTTCTCCGCTCGGATGCTCGCCGACAACGCGGCGATGCGGACCATCATGGATCACTACGGCGCCCTCTGGGAGCGCGACGACGTCGGCGTGGTCACCACCGTGATCGACGTGCCCGAACTCCGGGACCTTCCGTTGAGTCGCGACATGTCGGACGAAATCAAACGCGCTGCACGCCAAGTTATTCGGGCTGTCGGCTAGCATGCGACTGCGAGTCGCGGCGGTTGCGGCGATTGTCCTGCTGCTCGCCTCGTGCGCCCACGCACATCCACCCGCTCCGGTGCCTTCGACGACGACGGCGGGTCGCCACGTCGACCCCGGCAACATCAGGCGGGTGGGACGCGACCTGCCGCCAGACTTTGAGGTGACCGCGATTTCGGGCGTGGCCGCGCCGTCGGAGCTCTGGGGTGTCGCCGGCCACGGCGCAGCGACCCCCGCGCGCTGTGCGGCGTTGGCCGACCCGGCCGGCGGTCAGGGTCAAGCCGCCCAGGGCATCTCGGGATCCGGCCCGGCCGGCCTCGTCTACGCGGTGGTCGCTGCCGCGCCGACGGGGCCGGTCACGCTCGACCAGTCGCTGGTTGCCCAGTGCCGACAGTGGACCATGACCGGCGGCCGCGCTACGGCTCGCGTCCATCTTGTCGATTCGCCCCGCATCGATGGCGCCGAAACCCTCGGCATGGCAACCGATATCACCAACTCCGTCGAAGGTGGCAATGAAATCACGTCGCGGGTAAGCACTTTCACTGCTTACCTGGGCAATTACTATGCGTTCACCACGCTGATCAGCGACCCGGGCGCACCGCCGTCGTCGCTGACGCCGCAATTCGCGTCCGACCTGCTGGTTAAAGCCGTGTCGGCCTTACGGGCCTGAGGGCGGTGCATTAGATTGACCCGAGTGACGAGAATAGGGGTGGCGATCGGAAGTGCCTGCTTGCTGGCGGCTTGTTCATCTCACGGATCATCGGAGACCGCCCCTACCGCCGATATCAGCAAGATCTCGCAGGTGAAGTCGGACTTCGGGCCGGCCTACAAAGTCAAGGACACCCCAAAAACCAGCATCGATCCCAAGGTGCTGGCAACGCACAAACTTCCGCCGGGTCTGACGTTCGACCCCCCGGACTGCAGCTCATTCGTGGTCGGCCAGGACATGCCGCCGGGCCTGCAGGGGAACATGGCCGCGGTGGCCGCCGAAGGGGCTGGCAACCGCTTCATCGCCATGGCCGTGCAGACCAACGAGCCGGTGCCGTTCGAGGACCCGGGACGAAACTGCAAGAAGGTGGTGTTCCAGGGGGGTCGGATCCGCGGCCTCATCGAGGTTGTCGACGCGCCGCGTATCGATGGGACCCGCACCCTGGGAGTGCATCGTGTCCTGCAAACGACCGTGCAAGGAAAGCCGCGCACCGGCGAGCTTTACAACTATTCCGCGCACTTCGGCGACTACCAGGTGATCATCACCTGCAACTCGGTGCTGCAACGTGACAAGCCCGCTACTCCGGTCGACCTCAATCGGGCGCGCGACCTGCTGGTCAAGTCGGTCGCGGCAGTGCGAAGCTGACGGTCAGCGCACGTCTCTGGGCCGGAACTGCAGACTGACCCGGGGGCCGGAACTGGCCGACGTTTTGGGCACCGAATGTTCCCAGGTCCGTTGACACGAACCGCCCATCACCAGCAGATCGCCGTGGGCCTGCGGTAGCCGCAGCGACGGGCCACCGCCGCGCGGCCGCAACGCGAAGGTGCGGGTGGCGCCGAGGCTGACGATCGCCACCATGGTGTCGTGGGTGCTGCTGCGCCCGATCGTGTCGCCATGCCAGGCGACGCTGTCCGACCCGTCGCGATACCAGCACAGACCTACGGTGGTGAACGGTTCGCCCAACTCGCCGGCGTAGATGTCGTTGAGCCGGCGGCGCAACCGGCTCAACCGCGGGTGCGGCGGATCCTCGACAGTGAGGTCATGAAAGCTCACCAGGCGCGGCACGTCGAGGACGCGGTCGTACATCTGACGCCGCTCGGCTCGCCACGGCACCGTCGTCAGCAGTTCGTTCAATAAGTCGTCGGCGCCGGTCAGCCATCCGGAGCGGATATCAATCCAGGCTCCGTTGCCGAGCGACCGCCGATCGTTGCACTCGAACAACGACTCCTGTACCGCAATCGCCACGGCGCCGAGTCTATCGCACACTCGTTCGAACGCACGCTAAAGCCGGACCGGCCCGGGGCCCTGCTCGGCGAGAACGTCGCCGGGGTTGGTCAACGCGCAACTGCGCAGGCTCAGGCAACCGCAGCCGATGCAGTCGGCGAGGTTGTTGCGCAGCCGCTGAAGATGCAAGATCCGATCGTCGAGGTCGGCCCGCCAGCCGGCCGACAGCCTCGCCCAGTCCCGACTGGTCGGAACTCGATCGGCGGGCAGCGTGGCCAGCGCGTCACGCACGCGCGCCAGCGGAATGCCCAGCCGGTGCGACATTCTGATGAAGGCGACCCGCCGCAGGGTATCGCGACTGTAGCGGCGCTGGTTGCCCGACGTGCGCCTGCTGGTGATCAGCCCCTGCCGCTCGTAGAAGTGCAAAGCCGAGACCGCAACGCCGGCCCGAGTGGCCAGTTCGCCGGGAAGCAGTTCCTCGGTGTTCATAACCTAAACCATACTTGAGGTGACGGTTCGGGTTACCGTGCTAAGTGTGAGTAACGGCGCGCTGGGGTCCAACTCCGAAATCGGCGCACTTCGCGTGGCGATCCTGCACCGACCGGGCGCTGAACTGCGGCGACTCACGCCGCGTAACAACGACGATCTGCTATTCGACGGGTTGCCTTGGGTCGCAAGGGCGCAGGAGGAACATGATGCGTTCGCCGAGCTGCTCAGATCCCGCGGCGTCGAGGTACTGCTGCTGTCCGACCTGTTGACGGAGGCGCTGGGCAGTGGCGCCGCCAGGATGCAGGGCATCGCCGCCGCCGTTGATGCTCCCCGGCTTGGATTGCCTTTGGCGCAAAAGCTTTCGGCGTATCTACGTGGCCTGGATCCGGCCAGGTTGGCGCAGGTGCTGATGGTGGGTATGACCTTCGCCGAGCTGCCGTCGGACGCCGGCGCGGACGACTCGCTGGTGCGCCGGATGTACCACGACACCGACTACGTCATCGAGCCATTGCCGAACCTGGTGTTCACCCGCGACTCGTCGATCTGGGTCGGGCCGCGCATCGTCATCCCGTCGCTGGCGTTACCGGCGCGGGTACGCGAGGCGTCGCTGACCGACCTGATCTATGCCCACCATCCGCGGTTCACCGGTGTGCGGCGCGCCTACGAATCACGCACCGCGCCAGTCGAAGGCGGTGACGTATTGCTGCTGGCGCCCGGCGTCGTCGCGGTCGGGGTCGGTGAACGGACCACTCCGGCGGGTGCGGAAGCCTTGGCGCGCAGCCTGTTCGACGACGACCTGGCCAACACGGTGCTGGCCGTGCCGCTGGCCCAGGAACGTGCGCAGATGCATCTGGACACCGTGTGCACGATGGTCGACACCGACGCGGTGGTGATGTATGCCAACGTCGTCGATACGTTGTCCGCGTTCACGATCGCGCGAACACCCGATGGCGTGAAGATCTCGGACGAAGCGCCGTTCGTCGATGCCGCCGCCGCCGCGATGGGTATCGACAAGTTGCGGGTCATCGATACCGGGCTGGATCCCGTTGTCGCCGAACGTGAACAGTGGGACGGCGGCAACAACACGTTGGCGCTGGCGCCCGGCGTCGTCGTCGCCTACGAACGCAATGCGCGGACCAACGCTCGTCTGGAGGACGCCGGCATCGAGGTGTTGACAGTCGCTGCCTCCGAACTGGGCACCGGTCGCGGAGGTCCCCGGTGCATGTGCTGTCCGGCCGCCCGCGACGCGCTGTAGTCGCGCGTTAGGTCAACGACACGCCCACGGCAGGACACCAAACCATAACGATCCGGCAACCGATTTGCCGTTGCGACGTGGAGCCTGTCAGTGTGGCGGTTGTGACTATTGATGTTGACGACGACCTCGTCCGCTTCCTCGAGAGAACGCACCGGGAACGGCGACCCCACCGGTGCGCGCGGGGCCACTGGCTGCTGCCGGGACACATGATCGTCGGAAGCATGCCTTGTTCCTGCGGTCGGCACACCACATGGGAATGCGAATGCAGCGACGTCATCTACGAGCCGGCGCTCACCGAGTCATGCGCCTTGCTCAACGGGCGAGGCGGGAGACGCTAGACGTCTCCGCCGCCAAGCCCTAACGCCAACTGGGCAGCCAGATCTCCATGTTCCAGGCGGTCTGCGAAATCGGCTGACCGGTAAGGATCGGAAACAGCCAGGCAAAGTTCGTCAGAACCAGTGCGACGTAACAGGACACCGCGATCAACCCGAGCGTGCGGCGCTCAGCACCCTGACCCGGTTGGTAGAGGATGTCGCCGAGGATCAACGCGATCGCCATCACCAGAAACGGCGCCATGGTCGCCGCATAGAAGAAGTACATCTGCCGGTCGATGTCGGCGAACCACGGCAGCCAGCCGGCACAGTAGCCGACCAGTACCACGGCGTAGCGCCAGTCGCGGCGCACGAACGTCCGCCAACAGGCATAACCGAGGACGGGCACCGAAAGCCACCACATCGCCGGTGTGCCGACCAGCATCACCGCCTTGACGCACGACTGCGCGCCGCAGCCCGGCACGTTTTGCTGATCGATCGCGTAGAGCACCGGCCGCAGCGACATCGGCCACGCCCACGGTTTGGATTCCCAGGGATGGTAGTTGCCCGCTGAATTCGTCAGCCCGGCATGGAACTGGTAGGCCTTGGCGGTGTAGTGCCAGAGCGATCGGATGGCATCGGGCAGTGGGAAATTCGACTTCGGCCCGATCGACTGGCCGACTTCGTGTCGATCGATCGCGGTCTCGGAGGCGAACCATGGCGCGTAGCTGGCCAGGTACACCCCAAATGGGATGAGCAGCAACGCGTATGCGGTGGGACCCACGTCGCGACGGATCACACCCAACCACGGCCGGAGCACCCGATATTGGCGGCGTGCCGCAACGTCAAACGCCAACGACATCAACCCGAAGAACGCCACGAAGTACAGCCCGGACCACTTTGTCGCACAAGCCAAACCGAGCAGCACCCCGGCGCCGAAGCGCCACCAACGCACACCCAGCCGTGGGCCCCACACCGTCTCGTTGCTGCGGCCCTCGATCAGCGCGACGTGCATGCGCTGGCGCACCTGGTCGCGGTCGACGATCAGCGCGCCGAACGCGGCGACCACGAAGAACGCCAGGAAGCCGTCGAGCAGGGCGGTACGCGCCACCACAAAGCTGACCCCGTCGCCAATGAGCAGCAGTCCCGCGATTGCGCCGACCAGCGTCGAGCGGCTGATCCGTCGCACGATCCGAACGACCAGCGCCACCAGCACCACACCGAGTACCGCACCGGTGAATCGCCAGCCCAGCCCGTTGTAGCCGAATATGGCCTCGCCGATCGCAATCAGCTGCTTGCCCACCGGCGGATGAACCACCAGGCCGTATCCGGGGTTGTCCTCCACGCCGTGGTTGTGCAGCATCTGCCATGCCTGTGGCGCGTAATGCTTCTCGTCGAAAATCGGTGTGCCGGCATCGGTCGGCGAACCCAGGTTCACGGTCCGAGTCACCGCGGCAAGAGCGGTGACCACGGCGGTCACCACCCAGCCCTCTAAGCGGTCGACGGGCCCGAAATCGGCCACCGGCATCAGCGGCCCGGGGCTGATAACGGGAACTGCCCCCTCGGTGGCGACCAGTTCATCAAGCTGGGCGGTCATCACAAGCGATCGTAGGCTGTCGGCCATGACCGGTGGTCGACTGTTGCTGGGCGCCACGCCGCTGGGCCAGCCGTCTGATGCGTCACCGCGGCTGATGGCCGCCCTGTCGTCCGCCGACATCGTGGCCGCCGAGGACACCCGGCGGGTGCGGACACTGGCCAAGGCGCTCGATGTTGCGATCGGCGGGAAGGTCGTCAGCTTCTTCGATCACGTCGAGGCGTCCCGGGTGCCCGAGCTGGTCGATGAGATCAGCGCGGGCGCCACGGTGCTCGTGGTCAGCGACGCCGGGATGCCGCTGATCAACGACCCGGGCCACCGGCTGGTGCTGGCCTGCCTGGACGCCGGGCTGCCGGTGCGTTGTCTGCCGGGTCCGTCGGCGGTGACCACCGCCCTGGCGGTCTCGGGGCTGCCGTCCGACAAGTTCTGCTTCGAGGGCTTCGCGCCGCGCAAGCAGGCGGCGCGAAGCGCTTGGCTGGCATCGCTGGCCGAGGAACGGCGCACGACGGTATTTTTCGAATCGCCGCGACGACTGCCCGCAACTCTGCGCGACGCGGTCGAACAGCTCGGCGGCGATCGGCGTGCGGCGGTGTGCCGAGAGCTGACCAAGGTACACGAGGAAGTGGCCCGCGGATCCTTGGCCGAACTGGCGGACTGGGCGGCCGACGGCGTGCTGGGCGAAGTCACCGTCGTGCTGGCCGGGGCCACTCCGCGCGCCGAGCTGCCGGCGCTGGTTGCCGAGGTCGAGGCCCTGGCCGCCGCGGGAATGGGCGTCAAAGACGCCTGCGCGCAGGTGATTGCCGCTACGCCGGGAGCGCCGTCACGGCGTGAGCTCTACGACGCGGTGCTGCGCGCCCGGCGACGATGCGCGCCGTGAAGCGGCGGGCTGAGGAGCCGGGCATTGGGCTCACGCGCGGCTGAGGCGGCGCCCGCGCCGAGGATCGGCGCCGCCTTGTGCAGGCATTCGTCCCACTCGGCGTCGACGTCGGAGTCGGCGGTGATCCCGCCGCCGGACCCAAGTAATGCGTTGCCTTTCGCGTCGAACTCCACCGTGCGGATCGCGACGTTGAGCTCGCAGCCGGCGATTGGCGATGCCAAACCAACTGTGCCGCAATATACTCCACGCCTGAATGGCTCCCACTGTGAAATCAGTTGGCGCGCACGCAGTTTAGGCGTGCCGGTCACTGAGGCGGGTGGGAAGGCGGCGTCGAGCAACGCCGACGTCGGCAGCTCGACCGGCATCAGCGCCGACACCGTCGACACCAGGTGCCACACACCCGGCGCGGGCCGGACCACCAAAAGCTCTGGCACGGTGACCGATCCGGTGACCGCGACCCGGCCCAGGTCGTTGCGGACCAGGTCGACGATCATGATGTTCTCGGCGACATCCTTGGCCGAGGCTCGCAGCGCCGACGGCGCGGCGTCCAAGGGGAGCGTGCCCTTGATCGGGCTGGACGTGACAACGTCACCCCGACGGCGCACAAAGAGTTCCGGCGACAGCGATGCCACCGCACCCCAGGGTCCGGCGACATATGCCGCCCGCGCCGGCGCGGTGCGCGCGACACCGTCGATGAAGAAGTCCAGCGGCTCCCCGGCGATCGCGCCGGTGAACTGGGTGCACACGCAGGCCTGGTAGACCTCGCCGGCCCGGATGGCCTCCAGGCAGGCCAGCACCCCGTCGCGATGTGCCGGACGGTCGGCCGCGTCCCAGTCGACCCGGTAAGCACGCGCGGGCGCCGGAGTTGTCAAGGCCTCGGCCAGCCAACCGGGCATCGGGGCCCCCGACAGGCTCTCAAACCACCATTGCCGGTCACGGTCGCAGCGCAACACGCAGTCCGTCCAGCCGCCGGCGGCTTCGGGTATCCGGGTGGGCCGCCCGTCGGCGCCCGCATCGGGGTAGGACAGGTAGCCGATCCAGCCGCCGCCGACCGCGAGGCCATTTGCGCCCGGTCGCACGGCGAACGCCAGGGCGGGGTCGACCGGCCGTATCGACACGCTCGGCGCGATCACCGCCAGCGCACCGAACCAGTCACCGGTCAGCGCGGCCGGCGGTGGCAGGCCCAGCCGGTTGGTGGCGTCGCCGATGGCGCGCAGCACCTGGGGTGCGCCGCCAAGATCGCCGAGCCGGTCGATTCTCACCTCCCCAGCTTGGCAGATGTCAGCCGCGGCTGATGTGGCGCACGGTCGTGAGGGCCGCCAGCTTGTCGGGATTGCGCATCGCGTAGAAGTTGGTGATCTTGCCGTCGACGATCTCAACGGTGAACACCCCCTCCAGGCGGTCGGCGGCGTAGATCAGCACCGCCGGTGCGGCGTTGCAGACCACCATTTCGGCGCGGACGTCGGGCAATTGCAGTCCGCGGCCGACCAGCCCGACGACCGCCCTGGCGACCTTCTCGGCCCCGATCACCGGTCGGCGAGCCGCACTGGCCTTGCCGCCACTGTCGGCGGTCCACACCAAATCGGGGGCCAGCATCGACATCACCGCCTGCACGTCGCCCCCGGCCGCCGCGGCCATGAACTCCGCGGCGATGCGGGCGTTCTCCTCGGGGTCCACCGGGGCGAAGCGCCGGCGCCGGGCCTGCACGTGTTCGCGGGCCCGATGCGCGACCTGCCGCACCGCCGCCACCGATTTGCCGACCGCGGAGGCGATTTCGTCGTAGTCGAATCCGAACACCTCGCGCAGCACGAACACCGCGCGTTCGTCGGGGCTCAAGGTCTCCAGCAGCACCAGCATCGCCATCGAAACCGATTCGGCCAGTAAGACATCGGCCGACGGGTCCTGTTCCTCGAGCAGCAGCGGCTCGGGCAGCCACGGCCCGACATAGTCCTCCCGACGCCGGGCCCCGGCCCGCAGCGCGTTGAGTGCCTGGCGGGTGACCAGCCGGGCCAGGTAGGACTTGGTGTCGTGCACGGCTGCCAGGTCTACCTCCGCCCAGCGCAGATACCTGTCCTGCAGCACGTCATCGGATTCGGTTGCCGAGCCGAGGATTTCGTAGGCGATGGTGAACAGCAACGGCCGCAGCAAAACGAACCGGTCGGCGTGTTCGTCGGAGGTGCTCACGATGTCGTGACCACCTCGTTCGCCAGGTGCTCGGCCCGCTTGCCGCCCTTGAGCCAGCGATACCACCCCGGCTTGGCCGCCTCACGACGAATACCCCACACCGTGCCCTTGCAGACCGCCTCTTTGATGGTCGCGGCGAACCGGCCGCCGATCGCCAGGTTGACCGGCGTGTCGTCGGGACGTGCGAGCTGGACGGTGGCGTACGAGCGGCCCAGGCTGATGCATTGCCCGGTGAAGGCCTGGTTGACTACAGCAGGCGGCGTACCGGCGATGCGGCTCAGCACCGTATTGGCGGCCTGGGCGCCGAGCGGGATCGCGGCCTGGCAGCTCATCCGCAGCGGCTGGCCGGACGGTGCGGCGGCGTCGCCGGCCGCCACGATGCGCGGGTCGTCCACGCTGGTCAGTGTTTCATCGGTGAGCAGCCGGCCCAGTCCGTCCGTGCGAAGCCCGCTGCGGGCGGCCAACTCCGGCACGCCGAAGCCCGCGGTCCACACCGTCACCAGGCTGGGCAGAAGCGCACCGTCGGTCAGCACCACCGCGTCGGAGCGGACTTCGCGGACCACCGCCGTCTCCAGCACGTCCACACCGAGGCGGCGCAGCCACTTGGCCACCGAACGGCGTCCGGGCCCGCTCAGCGACGGCCCCAGCACCCCGCCGCAGATCAGCGTCACCCGCCGGCCCTGCTCGGCCAGCTCGGATGCCGTCTCGATGCCGGTCAACCCGGCGCCGACGACGGTGACCGGCGCTCCGGGGTGCAGCTCGTCCAGTGCGTCACGCAACCGTTCGGCGTGCTCGAATTCGGCGATCGGGTATGCGAATTGGGCTGCGCCGGGCACCGTCGCGGGCACCACGCCGGTGCTGCCGACGGCGTAGATCAGGTAGTCGTAGCTCAGCACCTCGCCGGCGGTCAGTTCGATCGTGCCGTCGGCGGCGTTGATCCGCTCGGCGCTGTCGACGATCAGCCGGATGCCCTTGCCGAGCAGCGTGCCGTAGTCGACGGCGGCGGTGCCGCTTCCGGCGGCCAACTGATGCAACCGGATTCGCTGGACGAAGACCGGACGTGGATTGACCAAAGTGATCTGGACGTCGGCCCGCAGCCGCAGATGGTTGGCGGCCAGCGTGCCGGCGTATCCGCCACCG